>ENA-OOXE01000411-OOXE01000411.1-human-gut-metagenome-genome-assembly--contig:-NODE-411-length-37689-cov-4.884785_pt1 | contig 37689 bp, 39 predicted proteins | sample MGYA00241585_ERZ501339 | MGnify/ENA primary metagenome ERZ501339 (study PRJEB25962, sample SAMEA1972463) | human gut metagenome | biome: human gut; feature: human-associated habitat; material: faeces...
TCTTCCGCCATCCGGTACATATGCTTTTCTTCTCTGCTTTTCGCAGCGCCCTGCTTTTCCAAAGATGCCGTGCGAATCGTTTCCGCCGTATCCCTGCTGTGGACACCGAGCAGGTAAAAAGGATTTTCTCTGAAAAACATTCCTCTATTCCTCATGACTGTATTTCTTTTATTCTAATATATACAGGCAAACATAAAAATGCTTTTCCCTTTTGGTATAATTGAAAATATCTATCTCCGTTCCGGCAAATATCCGGTTCTTTTTCAATAACAGCAGAAAACACAAGGAGGATCAGAATGATTTGTCCATGGGCTTTAAAAGACGAGTTTTTAAAGACTTATCATGATGAAGAATGGTGCCGTCCCCATCATGATGATACTTACCTTTTTGAGATGCTGGTTCTGGAAGGCGCCCAGGCGGGGCTTTCCTGGTCTACGATTTTGAAACGGCGGGAAGGATACAGAAAAACATTTTTCCATTTTGATATTTCCCGCTGTGCCGGCATGACGGATGAGGAGATGGAAGAAATCGGAAGAACGGCGCCTGTCATACGAAACAGACGAAAAATAAACTCTGTCCGCCAAAATGCTCGCGCCGTCCTCGCCATACAAAAAGAGTGTGGCAGTTTTTCCCGTTACCTCTGGCATTTTACAGAAAATAAAATCATTGTTCATTATCTGCAGGATAATGATGATTTGCCTGCCAGTTCTCCTTTATCAGAAAAAATAAGCGATGATTTGAAAAAGCGGGGCTGCACGTTCGCCGGTCCCGTGATTATTTATTCTTTTCTCCAGGCGGCAGGCATCATCGATGACCATCTGGAAAGCTGTCCTTTCCGCAGTACAAACCGGACCTGATCTTCTTTCACAGGAATGGTGTTTGTATCCTGTTTCCTTTCTCTGTGATAGAATAAACTATATTTCACTTATGGAAGGTTTTTATGGATCTGCTCACCTATATCATCATCTGCCCCCTCGTATTTCTTGCGGGCTTCGTCGACGCCGTAGCCGGCGGAGGCGGACTGATTTCCCTCCCTGCCTATATCATCGCGGGGATCCCCGTACACAATTCCATTGCCACAAATAAGCTCAGCTCCTGTATGGGAACCCTTCTCACCACGGGAAAATTCGCAAAAGACGGTCTCATCCCGTGGAAGCCCGCATTGGCAGGAGTCATCTTCGCTTTTGCGGGATCATCGCTGGGTGCCCATATCGCTCTTATTCTTGACGCCCGTATATTCATGACTGCCATGCTTTTCATCCTTCCCGTCACCGCTTTCTATGTGACACGAAAGAAATCCATGGCAGAAAAAGAGCCTTTTTCTTTCCCAAAGACGGTGTCTCTCAGCTGCACTATGGCGTTTGTCATTGGCATTTATGACGGTTTTTACGGCCCGGGCACGGGAACATTCCTCATCCTTCTCCTTATGGGTGTCGCCCATGTCCGCCTGAAAGAGGCGAACGGCATCACGAAAGTTATCAACAGCACGACAAACCTTGCCGCGCTGTTTGTCTTTCTCGCAAATGACGTCGTCCTTCTCTCCCTTGGTCTTGTAGCGGGTCTGTTCAACATGGCGGGCAATTATTTCGGTGCCCGTTACTTTGAAAAAGGGGGCTCACAAAATGTAAAACCTGTCATTATCATCGTTCTTACCGTCTTTTTCTTCAAGGTCGTCTACGAATTATTTCTCCGTTAAATATCCGGCGCTCTTTGTATGAGGGCTTCTTTACTTTTCAAAAAACATCTATGCAAAAGGACCGTGCCGTTACAAGCACGATCCTTTTGGTTTATCAATGATACTAATATTTACCAATAAATATATCCAACCGGCCGGTACGATCAGGCAAAAGGAACCCACTTGCCCTCTTTCACCTGCAGTACGTCAAGATCCATTTTCGGATCGCGGTTCGCATCAAATTCAAACTTGCCCGTCGCTCCTTCAAAGCCTTTGATCTGTGCCAGGGTATCACGGAATTTCTTGCGGTCTGTCGTGGTCCCCGACTGTTCCACCGCCTGATGGATCAGGTACATCGCGTCATAAGCCTGGGCGGCGAACTGGTCCGGTTCATGGTTGTACTTTGCTACAAACGCTTTGCGGAAAGCCTGTGCTTTTTCCGTCTGGCGGTCCGCATTCCACGGAGTGGCTACGAGCGTGCCGTCAGCCGCGGCCCCTGCTTGGGTAATGTATGCCGGGCTGTTGAAGCCGTTATTGCCGATAATTGGCTGGGTCATTCCCATTTCACGGGCTTTCTTTACAATGAGAGAGCCTTCCTGGTAAAGACCGGCAATCGCGATGACATCCGGATTGGATGCCTGGATTTTTGTGAGCTGCGCGGAGAAGTCGGTATCTTTATCCGCAAAGGTTTCTGTATCGACGACTTCCACGCCCATTTTCTTAAACACTTCCTGATAAATTTCATTTTCACCAACCATCTGGTCGTTGTTATTGGAATACATGACGGCGACCTTCTTAAATCCTAACTTCGCCTGTGCTTTTTCAAGGGTAACAGGAATTGCCAGTTTGCCGGGAATCGCATTACGGAAAATATAATCACCGATGTCGGTAATCTTCGGAGCAGTGGTGCCTGTGCCGAAAGCGACTACTTTGGACTGCTGGGCAATCGGGCCGGCAGCAAACATTTCTCCCGATGTCATCGGGCCTTCTACGGCAAGAACCTTATCCTGCTCGATCGCTTTTTTCATGGCATTGATCGCTTCCGCCTTGACCAGCTTGGTATCGTAGGTTTTCAGATCAATCTTTACTTTTGTTTTCGGATTATTGTTAATTTCCTCCACGGCCAGATCTACGCCTTCTTTCATAGCCACACCGTAAGCAGCGCCGGGACCGGTATAAGCCGTAATAAATCCGATTTTTACAGATGATGCATCAGCCGTTTTTCCTGCCGCGCCATTGTCTTTCTTATTTCCGCCACAGCCTGCAAAAACAGCGGTTAACGCAGCTGCCGCCAGCACAGCGGCCATTCCTTTTACAAAATTTTTCTTCATCATGTCTCCCTCTTTTTCTCAAAATAAATCGGCAAACATACACCTTGCAAGAAAACAAAAAACGCCTCACAGGGACTATCCCTGCAGAGGCGCTCACACGCGGTACCACTCCGCTTTTTACTCATGGAAACCGAATCATTCAGGTAATAAAAAATCCCATCTCCGGCCAATGCTGAAGATAGGGGCGAAAATTCCGCGGTACCACCCTACTTTGTTCTTAGAGGTTTCCTATTCGTAACGTGAATGGACGCCCTTTCCTACTCATTTCGGAAAAAGTGCTCGCGAGGGATATGGAATGCTGTTCTCTTCCGGTTTTCACCATCCACCGGCTCTCTGCATGAATTTCACAACAGGCCTTTTTGTCTCGTTCATGGCATTTATTTGCTGTAAAAGATATGACATATCATAAGGGAATCCTTTCCCTCTGTCAAGTATTTTTTCAAAAAATTATTTCATCAACTTTCTGAATAGATAATTGCAGAAAGCGCCCTTCACATTATTATGAAAAGCTTCTTTAATGTTTTCAATTCAGGATTGCTTTGAGAAAGGATTCCTTGTCCCACAATGGTTTTCTATTCTTCCTTGATCCCCAAAAAGCAGCTTCTGATTTCTTCTATATTTTTTGTTTTCCCCATTGCCAATGCCAAAAGCAATCTTGCTTTCCACGAAGACAGGCGGCCGCCTAAGATAATCCCGCTGTCTTTCATGGAAAGAGCACTTCCCTCATAGCTGTATTCTTCCTCAACGCTCCCCGAAGGCACTCTTGTCGTCAAGACGATGGGCATTCCTTTTTCCCGCAGATAGAGAACCGCTTCCCTGCATTTCGGCGGGACATTCCCGCAGCCGATCCCGTCAATGACAAGACCTGCCGCTTTCCCCTCCGTCCCATAAACGATTCCGCCGTCCATCCCTGACCAGCAGGTGATGATCCAAATATTTTCTTCTATTCTATCTGTATGAATCTTTTTATGCTTCACGGGAATGCGTCCGTATTCCACCCGGGATCCGTATACCGTACCGATGGGGCCATAATGCAGATCACGGAAGGTATCGGGATTGGTGGTGTGGACTTTAGTCACATCCCAGGCTGCATAAATACGGTCTCCCAAACACACGGTAACCCCCTTTCCTATAGAGTCGTCAGATGCCGCTGTGCGAACTGCAGCAAGAATATTTGCCGGCCCGTCAGCGCTCAAAGCCGAAGCCCCCCGCATGGCACCGGTGACACATACAGGTTTTTCCGTCTTTAGTACAGCTTCAAGAAAGAATGCTGTCTCTTCCAGTGTGTCCGTCCCATGGGTGATGACAAAACCATCCGCTTGATCTGTATCCGCCAGACGGTCAATCAGCTTCGATAATTCAAACATATCCGCTGCGGTCATCCATCCGCTGGGCTTATTGGAAAATTCCAGCACGTCCAAGTCAGCATAATGCGCCAGTCCCGGCACAACGGCGGCCAGGTCTTTTCCTGAAACAGCCGGCATCAGTCCGCCGGTTTCCCTATCTTTTTTCATGGCTATGGTTCCGCCGGTCGTAATGACCAGAATTTTTTTCATTTTCCACCCTCCGGTAAAGAAATATTTCTTTCATTGTAGCATATGATCCGCCAATACAAACAAGAAAAAGACAGACTGCCCAATTGCAATCTGCCCTCTGTGGAGGCGGTGCCCGGATTCGAACACGGGGATACAGGTCTTGCGGACCATTGCCTTACCGCTTGGCTACACCGCCATAAAAATAACAGTAATAGTATATCGTATTTCTTCGAAAAAGTAAATCTGATTTTATTATTTTCTATGATACGTTTTTTATCCATCTTCATAAATCGCAACCTGCATATTATAATGGAAATGATCAGCACGTTATTTAAGGAAAGGCTTTCTATGAATTTTACTTACGAGTTTCCTGATATTACCGGATATATCCAAAAAAGCGGCACTTATAAAAAGCCGCGCCGCATCAGCGGACTCCGTCTCGGAGAAAACAGGACAGCCGTCGAAAAACGTTTCCCCCTTTCTCTCTCCCGCCGTGATGAAGATAAAGATATTGATTACTTTACCGTTTCTATGAAAGAAAAGATTTCTCTCTTTGATGAAGAAGTCGCTTCTCTCGGCTGCAGTTTCGTGAAAGGGAAAGCAGCGCTTCTCTTTGCAGACTTTATTTTTTCTACGGAAGAAATGAGAAACCGTCTGACCTCTCTTTTCGGCGAACCGGTGAAAGTGAAAGATGTTTTCCTCTGGACGGACGCGGCAACTTCCATCTTTCTCACGGCAAATGAAAATTCCGCTTCTCTCATTTTGGCGGACACGGCTCTTGAACAAGCTTATATTGATGAAGAGCAATTAGCAAATTCCGCTGAAATGGAAAATGCCGGGTTCAGAAAAACACTATGGAAGAAATACGGAGATCCTGTGGGCCGCATCGGACAAAAAACATATATTGCCCGCGCTCTTCTTGTGGGAATTCCGACAGCAGCCATGTTTGCCTGTACATGGATACGCCCCGAATTATTTGCAGGCGATGCGAACATTTTCATCATATCTTTCATGGTACTCGGCACACTGGGTTTCGTGTCGCTCATCAGTTTGGCGATACGCCGCCTTTCAGATATCGGTCTTTCCCATTTATACTACTGGGGATTCTTCGGCTTTCTTTTTATAAGCAACCAGGCCGGCGCCAAACTTCTTAGCGATGAGCTTCTTGCCACCCGTATCACAGGTATGTTCTTTTTTGCCGCCGTTATACTCCTTGCCTTTATCCCGGGACAGAAGACAAAAAACAAATACGGACCTGTACCGAAGTAATATTCCTATCCGACCGGCGCAATATAAAACTCCGACTGTCATGGACATCATGGGTCGGAGTTTTATATTGTCTTAAAAATTATTTTGTAATCTTGGCAACAACGCCTGCGCCTACGGTTCTGCCGCCTTCACGGATTGCGAAACGCTGCCCTTCTTCCATCGCTATCGGGGTAATGAGTTTTACGCTCATTTCAATGTTGTCCCCAGGCATGCACATCTCTACTCCTTCCGGCAGGTTGATGTCGCCTGTTACGTCTGTCGTTCTGAAGAAGAACTGCGGACGGTATCCGTTGAAGAATGGCGTATGGCGGCCGCCTTCGTCTTTGGTCAGGACGTATACCTGCGCCGTGAATTCTGTATGCGGGTGTACGGTTCCCGGTTTTGCCAGTACTTGTCCTCTTTCGATGTCCGTACGGTCGATCCTGCGGAGCAGGGCTCCGATGTTGTCCCCTGCCATGGCCTGGTCAAGGGTCTTCCTGAACATTTCTACGCCGGTGATTACGGTCTGGGTCGGTTCGTCCTGCAGTCCTACGATTTCTGCAGCGTCCCCTACTTTGACGGTGCCGCGTTCTACTCTGCCTGTCGCTACGGTGCCGCGTCCGGTGATGGTGAATACGTCTTCTACAGGCATCAGGAACGGTTTGTCGGTGTCACGCTGCGGTGTCGGTACGTATTCGTCTACGGCTTTCATCAGGTCGCGGATTTTCTGTTCGTCTTCCGCGTTCCCGTTCAGCGCTCCCAGTGCGGATCCTACGATGATCGGCACTTCATCGCCGGGGAAGTCATAAGAGGACAGCAGGTCGCGGATTTCCATCTCTACGAGGTCGATCAGTTCCGGATCGTCTACCTGGTCTGCTTTGTTCAGGAATACGACGATGGCCGGTACGCCTACCTGCTTGGCAAGAAGGATGTGTTCACGGGTCTGGGGCATTGGGCCGTCTGCTGCGGATACGACCAGGATCGCGCCGTCCATCTGTGCCGCGCCGGTGATCATGTTCTTTACATAGTCGGCGTGCCCGGGGCAGTCTACGTGTGCGTAGTGGCGGTTTTCGGTTTCATATTCTACAGTGGATGTATTGATGGTGATACCGCGCGCTCTTTCTTCCGGTGCTTTATCGATGGACGCGTAGTCCAGGAAGTTTGCCTTACCTTCTTCAGCCAGTACTTTGGTGATGGCCGCGGTCAGGGTGGTTTTACCGTGATCAACGTGTCCGATGGTACCGATGTTTACATGCGGTTTGGTTCTTTCATAATGTGCTTTTGCCATATCTTCTCTCCTTCAATAAAAAAAGATTTTTCGCTTTTCCTATTATACATATAAAAACGACAGGAAACAAGGAAGTGCCGAAAGGTATCCTTATTCTCATGAGGATTCTCCAAGAAACGTTTCTTTTTAAACAAAGCTCCCTTAAAATACATCATAAAAAACAAATAAAAAATCCCCTGACACAGAGGATCTTCTACGCTGGTGGCGGCTCAGAGATTTGAACTCCGGACACAGCGGGTATGAACCGCTTGCTCTAGCCAACTGAGCTAAGCCGCCATGGAGCTGATAACCAGGATTGAACTGGTGACCTTATCCTTACCAAGGATACGCTCTACCGACTGAGCTATATCAGCAATCTATATGAATGAAGATAATAAACATGGTTGCGGGGGCAGGACTTGAACCTGCGGCCTTCGGGTTATGAGCCCGACGAGCTACCAACTGCTCCACCCCGCGTCATTGGTGGGCGGAATAGGATTCGAACCTATGAAGGCAAAGCCGGCAGATTTACAGTCTGCTCCCTTTAACCACTCGGGAATCCGCCCACATGGAGCTGGCAATAGGACTCGAACCTACGACCTGCTGATTACAAATCAGCTGCTCTACCAACTGAGCTACGCCAGCACATCAGTGACAAGAGTTATTATACATACAGGCCACCTTATTGTCAAGAGTTTTCACGGGTCGTTCCTATCGCTTACGCCTACTGATTATAGCACCAACCGCCGCTGCTGTCCACCATTTCCACAGCCGTGGCAGTCAGGCATTCCCTTTTCAAAATGAAATACTCTTTACTCCGTTTCTTCCTTGCGGCTCACCAGTTCCATCGGCCCGCTGACATCACGGTTCAATACTTTCTTCGCACCTTTTAAGAACTTCGGACGCACAATCAAAACGATGCGGCCGCAGCCACGGCATTTGACACGCATATCGCTGCCCAGCTGAAGGACCTCCCATTCGGAAGAACCGCAGGGATGCTGCTTTTTCATCTGTACGACATCACCGATGCGGAATTGGATAAATTTCATCATGTCACCCTATTTCTTCGGTACAAATAATAATCGGATCGGAAAATAGCAGGCACCCGGCGGGATAAACCGGATATATAGATCTTTCCCCGCTTCCCAAGTTCCCAGTTTCTCATAATCGTAAATGGTATCATGGCCGAACCAGCGGGTTCCATAGCGTTCCGTACGGTATATACGGAGCAGCCTGCGGTCCTGCCCGATTTCCAGTGTCCCTTCAAAAACACCTCCGTTCGGGTTCAGATAAAGATCATACTTCCCCGTCCCTTTGCTGTGGATCGTCAAATGGCAGGTAATGCCGTAGTTCCCCGTATTTTCCCGCCCGATGAAATTAAGTTCGTCCCTTCCTTCCTGAAAAAACGCTGTGCTTTCAGCAGAACCCAATTCAATTTTTCCTGCGCTTTTTTCCGCGTCCCACACGCCGCTTTCAAAATAAACGTGCATGGGAAATGTTCCCCGCATTTCATGGGAGTCCGGAGGAAGGTACCTTGCCTTTTCCAGATGCTTTTCCACACTGCCTTCATAAGGAAGAATAGCCGCGCCGAATCGGACGGGCGACGACGTTTCCACTTCCACGATACCGCTGACCAAATCATCTTGCCGGATTCCTTTTACGTTATCTTCAAAAAGAATAGTCCGCTTTCCTTTCTCCAGCATAACGTTTCGCGGCGGCTGCTGTTTAGCCGTCACTTCTCTGAAAGAAAGCGTCTTTCCCGTAGGCACGTAGCTGCGGCTCGGTTCCCCCCGGAGCGTACGGACGACTTTGATCTCTTCTCCTTTATCGCTCACGCCATAAACCGCAAGGCGCGCCGGTTTTCCCGTCTCATTTACATGATAATAGTAAATCCGGCCTTTCCCCTTCAACACGGTACCTTCCGCAAGGATTCCGTAGTTTCGGGCATATTCAGGGCTGTCTGATAAGATCAGCGTATCTTCCGCTTTTATCTTTTCCAAAGGGATTTCTTCATAGGAAATATCCAAAGGCGACGCCCCTGCCGCCGTAACCGCTCCGCAGGCGGCGGCCGCCATAGCGGCAATCCATGTTTTTATGTTCATTACTTTCTGCCTTTTACCCTTCCTGCCAATGTTTCCGCCATGGAGGCTATTTTACGGAACCGATGGGCCAGTCCCGACTTGGTGATGCCGCATAGATCCGCCAATTCCGCCATGGAAGCGTCCGGATTTTTCATGCGCGCTTCGCAGGCGGCGCGAATAGACGGTGACAATTCGGATAATCGTTTGTACTGCAATAATTTTTCCACATCCCGCATTTGGCGGACAGCAGCGTCCACTGATTTCTGCAGATTTGCCGTTTCACAGTTTACCTGGCGGTTGACACGGTTCCGCATATCTTTCACCACGCGGACACTTTCAAAATCCATATAACTGTTTGCCGCGCCGACAATCTGCAAGAAAGAGCTCACATCATCACCGCCTTTGATGTAGACGATGTAATCATTTTTTCGATCGGTCATACGGGCATTCAATTTGAAGGAACGCATCACAGCAATGAGTTCTCCGGCAAACCGCAGCGACTGTGTCACCAATTCCAGGTGGTAATCGCCCTGAGGCCGGCTCACCGTACCGCCGCCAAGGAAAGCGCCCGCCAGATAAGACCGCCGTTCTTCGGCAGACACCAGCCGGCCCGCATCACGGATATCCATGAGCGGATCCAATCCCATTTCCCTAAGGAACCTCAAGCTGTCCGCTGACGGACGGACGGTCAAAGTATATACATTTTTCTTGCGCAGCTTCCGTCCCTGCCGCACCATAGCTGACGGCATAAGATTGAAGTCTTTTTTCAGGCAGACGAGGACACGGCGGGCAACGGCGCTGTTCCCCGTAGAAAATTCCACGCCCTTTTTCCCCTGCGCTCCCGTAACAATTGCGCCGCCCATACGAAGAAGTGCCAGCAGTTCCCCGCTTCTGCTTTCTTTATCGGGACGGACAACACGGGCAAGCTCATTCTTCACCTGCTCCGTAAATGACATTACTTCGCCCTCCCCAGATACCCCGACAATACTTCAGGCGCAATATTGGTTTTCAGAAGTCCGGAAATACGGATGATTTCATTGCAAAGCGTATCCGTATCATGAACAGCGCCTTTTTCAACGCCGAGCAAATCCGCTTCAATAAGGATTATCCCCATACGCTGGATTTTCTTCCGATCTATTTCCACCGGATGCGCCTGTACTTTTTCATAACGTTTCAGTACATCTTTCTTCGGCACACCGTTGTTGACAAGAACATAGTCAATGACCCCTTTCCCCACATGATCGACAAGGGCTTTTAAATGGTCACTGACGGTATAACCGAGGGTCTCGCCCGGCTGGGTCATCACGTTGCAGATATACATGCACGGCGCGGAACTTTCCCTGATCGCCGTAAGAATCTCAGGTACAAGAAGGTCGGGAAGCACGCTGGTATACAAGCTGCCCGGGCCCAAGGTAATCAGGTCGGCATTGCGGATTGCTTCCAACGCATCGCCTACAGCAATGGGAGCCGACGGAACGGTATCCACATGGATGATTTTTACTTTGCCGCCTTTTTTTTCGACATAAGCAGCAATTTCCGATTCCCCTTCAATCGTACTGCCGTCGGACATTTTCGCGCAGAGGCGGATTTTCTGCGCCGTTGCCGGCATGACCTGTCCGCGGATATTTAAAACGGTGCTGGCCGTTTCCAAAGCATTCTGCACATTTCCGAATTCCTTCATGAGCGCCGCCAGGAATAAATTGCCCAGACTGTGGCCCGCCAGTTCTCCTTCCCCGCCAAAACGATATTGGAAGAGCTGTTCCAGTACCGTTTCTTTATCTGCCAAAGCCACCAGACAATTGCGTAAATCCCCGGGCGCGACAATATTCATCTCTTCACGAAGCCGGCCGGAAGAGCCGCCGTCATCCGCCACCGTAACAATAGCGGAAATATTGGAAGTCTTTGTTTTCAATCCGCGGAGAAGCATGGACAATCCGTGTCCTCCTCCGATAGCCACGACTTTCAGCCCGCGGGACAATTCCCATTTCGACACGATATGGCGGGACACGCTTTCCTGATCCGGTGCCACAAGGCTGAAGAAACGTTTCACCAGCCTGCGGATCGCCCACAACATGAAAAACAGGCCGATGAACACGAAAAAGATCCCTGCCGCAGCAAGAAATGTATAGCTGTAAGTCCCTGTAAGAACGAACAGGAGGCGAAGTATTTCCTCCTCAATCCGCCCAAAGACCTGGTAGTTCATAACGAGAGCAGCACCGAATGCCAACAGCATAAGGCCGAAGGAAAAGAGCAGCATCCATCTTTTTATATTTAACCCGGGATAAAGCCACTGCAGGAGCAGTTTCATTTGTTTTCCTCCTACTTATCATCTGCATCGCGAACAATGCGGTTCCTGTGCAAATCACGGTGTTCCACATTCACATGGGCATGCTTTTCTTTCAGGTGGGCTCCCAGTTTTTCTGTTACGAAAACGGAACGGTGCATACCGCCGGTACAGCCGATAGCAATGGTAAACTGCGTTTTTCCCCGATCCCTGAACTGATCCACTATGAATCCCATGAAATTAAAAAGTTTTCTTTTGAATTCTTTGGTAACCGGTGATTTTTCAATATATGCCGCCACTTCCGGCACGCGCCCCGTCCAGTGCTTGTATTCTTCCACATAGAAAGGGTTCGGCAGGAAACGGACATCAATGACCATATCGGAATCAATAGGAATACCGTATTTGAAGCCGAAGGAAAATACAGTAATCTGCATGTCCCGTTTCTTATCCACCGCGCCGAAACGGCTCCCCATGTATTCCTGCAGATCAGCCGGTTTCATAGCGGTAGTGTCGATAATGACATCCGCCTGTGCGCGGACACCGGCAAGAATTTTTCGTTCCGCCTCTATGCCTTCCTGAATGCGCATCGTTTTGGCCAAAGGGTGCTGCCGACGGGTTTCCATATACCGCCGCACAAGAGCTTCGTCCGATGCTTCCAAGAAAACCACTTCATGGGGAATCCCCCGTTTATTCAATTCATCCAGCGCCTGGGGAAGCGCGTCAAAAAAAGAACCGCCCCGGATATCGGAAACCACCGCCACATGGCGGGTATTGGACGTACTCTTCCAGCAAAGGTCCGCAAAACGGGCAATCAGGACCGGCGGCAGGTTATCCACACAGTAATACCCCATATCTTCCAGCTTCTGCATGAAATTCGTTTTCCCCGCACCGCTCATGCCCGTGATAATCACAAAACGAAACCGTTCCATTACTTATACCTCCAGTACATATTTCTCTATGGCTTTTGCCACGCCATCCTCATTATTCGATGCCGTGATGAAATGGGCCGCCGCTTTTGCCGATTCCGCCGCATTTTCAACGGCAAAAGACCAATCAGTCAGATTAAACATGGAAATATCGTTATGCCCGTTCCCAAAAGTCATCAAACCTGACAAAGGAATCCCCCAGCGGTCACAAAGCTCGGCGAGCGCCGCCCCCTTGGACATGCCTTTCCTGTTCATTTCAAAAAACTCCAGCTTCGATTTCACCTGGTTCGTGGCATAGCTGAACTTTTCAGAAAGTACCCGCTCCACCTCTGCCATGACCTGCGGGTCTCTGTCAAATACCAGGAGCTTCGTCGGTTCTTTGGCAAGCGTCCAGAAATCCTCTCCCAGAACATGGGCGGAAACGCCGCACTGCTTTTCATAACTCTCCGTACGCTCATCGCGGAAAGGCACGTACACTTCATCATCAATATAGGCATGCATGTACCATCCCCGTTCATGGGCCGTATCTATAATGCCCTGTGCCGTTTCCATATCCATTGTCACATCGCGGAGCACTCTGCCGCTTTCGCAAAGCCCCACAAACGCACCCGTATAACAGATCAGCGGCACATCTCCAAGACCGATGACTTGCCCCCATGGGCGGGCGGCCTGAAACATACGGCCCGTGGCAATAACGATGCGGATATTTCTTTCCATCACTTTCCGAAGAATATCTTTCGTATAATCGGAAAGTGAAATATCATCATGGAGAAGCGTGTCGTCCAGGTCGATCGCTATCATTTTTACCGGTGCCATTCATTCCTCCCTTTGAGCGTCCTTTATTTCCGCTTCAAGGCTTTTCCAATTTGTTTGTACCCTATTATAGCATAAGCTTTATTAAGACATGTTGAAAATCGTTGTGTTTGTGTTTTGTCGATTTTACCGAGTGGCCAAGAAATAATGATAAAAACAATAACCGTTAAAATGCGGTATTTTAGCTAAAATTTTTGCCGTATTTTTGCCGCTCAAAGAAAAAGAGCAGGGATTTCTCCCCGCCCCGTCTTTTAATTTGCTTTGCAGAACCACATTCGGAGTGCCAGCATTGCTCTATGTATACTTTGCACGTTATGAATTTTCCATCCTAAATATATTTTCCATCGGTAATTCGTGTTCAGAATTCGCATAGAATTATATATTTTCCAGTATTTTAAATCCCGCGTAACAAATATATTTCTTTCGGACTCTCCTGCTCTATAATCATTAATGACTACTACATTATCTGGATTGATTGTCGCTCCGAACCAGTCAATTGCAAAACCATATGCACAGTTTCTTGACAACCAGAACACACGGCAACAATATCGCTTCAATTTATCGATTAACGGCAGCGACGCAATGTTAATTGATCTTTTCATCATCCGTCCATAGTTCGGATCATATCGTTTCTCCGCCCAGTAGTATTTATAGAAATCATACCGCATCCAGTCTGGTACATATTTTGTCACGCAGTCTTCGCTATCGCATGAATCATCAAATGTTTGCCATTTTCGCAAAAATCCATGCAGTTCCCCGTTTTTGTCGGCAAACAATACTACAATAGGATTTGTGATATAACAAATTATCATAATGAGTAATTGTAGCGGTGCATATAAAAACCATCTCATATAATCCTCCTTGAAAGGAAAAAGCCCTGATACAATTTCTGTATCAAGGCTCTTTCCGGTCCGCTTTGTGCAATATTCCACGGCTCAATTAATTATATTATACCATAGATTAAATTTAGGATCACCTCCGGGAGAAAACCGCTCCCGCGGTAATAACAAACAGCCCCGCATATATATCTCGTTGCCTACGTATGACCGCTTGTTTGTGCTCCATTTTCTTTATTTTGTTTTTCAACTCTTCTAATGATGTTCTGGATTCGGATAGATCGTTCCTGACATCGTTCAACGATCGATTCGCATTCATTAATGATATCTGCATCTCTTCGAGCTCTTTCTGCAATTTCTCCAGCTGTTGCATTTGCTCTCCGGAGTCCATTTTGAGCATGATCAATTTCTGTCTGAGTTGATTTAATTCCAAGTTCTGCGCTGCGGATTCCGTCTTGAGCTCGTTCCAATCCGTCATTGATATCATGACAGTCTGTTTTGGCTCTGCTCGATTCATAACACCACCATCCGCAGATACCTGCACACAGCAAGACGATAATTCCAATAATAAGCAGATAGCGATAATTGCTTGTTTTAATGTTCTTCCACACATTTATACCTCCATCACGACATCCGCATCAAACAATTTTCCTTCAATATTTTCTGATTCCGTGTACTGCCAAATATGGGCACCCGGATAATCACATTTTGAATCAAACTGCGCACACCATATTGCACATCCGCCCAGCTGATCAACATCCAGAATATTCACTAGCCAGTCATAACAAGAATACAGTCCCACATATTTATAGCCCGCATCCCACAAGCGATTAATGAAGACGTTGCAGATGTTTGTCAGTTCCTGATTATCCGGCATGCCATGACGTTCTTTGTAACCATCCCCATCTTCCATGTCGAACCATACGCCCATCGGCAATTTATCTGTAGTCAATCCGCACTCTTCAAGCGTCTGAATAACAAAATCCGCCTCGATACCTGCCACATCGTCAGATAATGCATAAGAATAATGGTAAATGCCGATTTTCATTCCTGCTTTTAACGCGCCGTTTACATTGTCATAAAATTGGCTGTCAAGATGTCCTTTCCCGTAACCAATGCGGATAATGGCAAACTCAAAACCTGCCGCTTTTACAGCACCCCAATCCACTACTCCATTGTTTTCAGATACGTCTATTCCCTTCATTATTTGCCGCTCCTTTCTCTGCCGCGTCAGAATCACCATTCCGATTTTTATTCACTGAAAAAACTGATATAAAAGTAACAGCCCCGACTACTGCCGGAGCTGCATACTCTTTGAAAAATGTAATCAACTGTGCCGTGTTAGCTGTGCCTGTTCGATAAAAATCATGAAGCCACGAGAAGAGCACCATAAAAAACAGAATCAAAAGTCCAGTTCCGTAAAGATATACCACTTTCAAAGACGTGTTCGCACGCCTTGAAATACGTGGCACATACCGCGTCCACAGTTTTTTGATTTTCTCCATCATGATTAGTCATCCCTTTGAATATGAAGATGCTTGAGTTCTTCCATGATCGCCGTTCCCGTACCATTGCCGCCCAACCCATGATAAGCTTCATACATTGTTGATGCACGCTCCATTTCTGTGTAAGTGATATACTGCTTTTTCATAGCGTTGCTGTGGATCCCAATTAAACGGTCTTTGAGCAATGCCCGCACGCCATCTTCTGTTTTTTCTCTGTTTTCCTGCAGCCCCTTGGCCTTATTCCAAAGGAAACCCACAGCCATTGATAAAACAACATATACAATATTACTGGCAATTGGCAGTAATGCATGAAAAAATTCCTGTTCCAATTATTTGATATCTCCTTTCCCTAATGCCTTTCTTGCAATTCTAACTTGTGACATTTGTATTTCATCCAGCCTCTTTCGTTTAGCTTCACTGGATAAATTACTTTTCATGACTGCTTTTTTTGCCTGATTAATATTCTGAAAAGCTTTCACGGCATTCTTCATCTGTTCAAATTCTCGCGGATCGAATCCGTCCATCCGCCTATGCAGTTCCCGCCCCGCATTGAACAGTTTCAGCTGCCTGTCATAGGCATCATAAACTTCCTGTACGCTTTCACTGCTTGCGTATGGCGTGGCAGTAAATCCACGAATCCCCGGCTGTTCAGAAAATCGTTTTGCCGGACGCATTTCATCCAGTCCTGCCACTCCGTCTGTAAGTGTCAATCCCAGTCCGGCAAGACTGCCGCCATATCCGCGGATGGTATTATCTACTTTGCGGGGAGAAATACCGAACGTTTCCCCTATTTCTCGGGCAACTGCTGATGTGTAAGGGCCATACTGTAATTCAGGAATTGTATTCTGCTGGCTTTGCGGTACAATATCGCGCCCCATAAAGATGGAATGATTGGTCATCGCTTCAATAGCCGGCACTAATGCAGTCGGCAGTAAAGACGGAGCCATAGAATCAAGTACAGAGCCGGCAAGGCCTTTGAATCCCACTCCCTTTTGTTTCCTTTTTTTGTCATAATCCCACTGCAGCATACGTTCCGGAACGGTACCGAAAAGAATTCCCAGTTCAAAGGGTTTGGAAATTTTAATTAGTGTATCTTTTGTCGGAATAATCCAGAAAATATCTTTCTGCCACTGCGGCAGTTCCTGATACCGCGGATCGTCCTTGTTGAGTTCCCAGAGCAGGGCTGACGGCAGGGTAATCCACATGGCTGTTTTTACCGTCATATCCAACGGATTAGCTTTCCATTCGCGGAACATTTTATCTGTTCCCTGAATAGCCGCATTAAAAAACGCAATCGTTTTATTCAATGACTTGGTATGAGAACCTATTCGGGAAAAGTCCAGCGTCACATCACGGCTTTCAAGCGCCGCTTCTTGGATACTGCCCGGATTCCGCTTTTTGCTGAACAGCCGATTTCCGATGCCCGTATATCCTTTCCGGACATTATGAAATTCTGCCAAGCGTGTAGCCATTTCCGTGGCTTCTGATAGTCCGCGCAAAACTTCAATCGGATTGGTAGTAATCATCTTCTTGACACTCGGCCGCTGCAAGAGGTCTCGCATTTGTCCGGAAAGATAGTTTCTATCTAAAGAGACAAGATTCGCTTGTGACGCACCGGACCGCATATACTCCCAGTACGTATTTCCTTTCTGCAAATACAGCCCTAAGCCCTTGAGAGTATCCACCACCGGGATAAATCCATGCTTAGAGTAAATCGTAGCGGAAATCATGTCGCGTACGGGGTTACGCAGAATAAATTCTGGTCCCAGCGTCGCCCCGGCACGGAGCCATTTTGCAGGGTAGGAGAGAAGCTTCGTAAACATGTTTGCGCCTTCCGGATTCAGCATTTTAAATGCCTGATACAATTCCGGCGTCGTGTTATAAACGACTTTCTTTCCGTTTCTCCACACACTGAAACTATGATCCGTTACCTTCGCCGCGCCGGACACTTTTTCAATCAATGCTCCCATGCCATCAACGTTTGCCAGTTTTACAATAGACTGTCCTACCTTATTCCGTTCGATGGCGCTCATTATTGAGAAAGTATTCCGGATTATTCCTTCCAGTGGGTCTACCACGTCCAAAGTGCTGCCTCGCATTTTCTTTGTGACGGCTCCCACATTTGCAAATCCCTTTCCTGTTCCATTCCTTTGTGTTTCTGCAGCTTCATAAAATTCACGGAAGAACGGTACATAATGAGGATATTTATTCTTCATAGCCATTGCGGCCTTTACCGATAACATACCGGCATCTACAGCATTTGCAAGCAGGAAATCATTATATCTGTGGATCTCTGCAGCGGCTTTCGCGAAAACAGGATTCTTCTCATAATGCTTGATGACGTCAAAACATTCTGATTTTGTAAATCTCGTAATCAGTGGTGTTTCATCTCGCGGTAAAAATGTATTCCAGTGGTTCATATCCAATTCGCGTAATGCGGTCAGATATGTAGAAAAATCTTTCAGCTGATTATCCGGGATTTTTCGGATAATCTCTTTAAAGGCGGGGATTCTATGCTTGGGCGAACCATTCTGCAGAAGGGCTTCTGCTTTACCTGCCCAACCGCGCGCAAGCCACGCCTGTTTGAATGCGTTTTCTTCTATCCTTAACTTTCTTCCTGTGCGTTTTTCTACTTCACCGATAAGTTCCTCTAACGGATGAAGCTCATCCACCATTGTACTATACGGTTCATGATAAACTTTCCGCGCAACTTCCTTAGAATCCTTAAAGAATTTCAACGTTTTCTGCAGTAGATTTTCTTTACCGCCAAAAGAAACGGAACCTTTCATCCGTTCCCACACAGGCTGCGCATACCACTGATGTCCGACATAAGACAATTTGTCTACTGCAGCATGCAGGTCTTTATCACTCTCCAGTATCTGTTTAAACTCTTTATAAAACAGCGGGAAATCAGAAGCCGCTGTTTTACGGCGCGTAACATAATCATGGAAAAATTCAGCAATTCCCTCTTTTCGGATCGTTTTTATACCGCCCTTATTGTAGGCATTCCCAAAACGTTTATGGATAACATTGGAAAATTCCGTATCAAAGCCGGGACGATTGCTGAATTTAAACCTTGCATCCACATAGTGGCCAAGTTCATGCATAACAGTTCGGGGATCCCCGAATGTTCTTGTTCGTATAATATCCGTTTTAGGATTATACCATCCGTTAGTGCCTTTCTTACCGACACGCCCCTTCTTGATAGTAGCACCGAAAATGCCATTTACATCATCAAGAATCTGTTTGCGTGAAATCGTCTCCCCCTGCCATGTGGTCAAGTCATTACCGGCCGCTTCCTCAACAGGTCTTGCCATAAATGACCGTTCATCACCCGGCAATTTTACTTTTCCTGTTTCTTCTGCTACAATAGAGTTGCCAGATGGGTGGAGCTGGGTATCCGGCGTTGAACCCCTATCACTGGAGGGTTGCAGAGGATACCCTGACTGACGACCTCGAATATTTTCGCCGACGTAAATTAATTCGTCGGCGTTTTTTATATCCCTTGAAAGCTGATTAATAGCATTGTTACGATGTCTGGGCTTATCCATAGCCGTACTTGAAGAGATAATTTTCCCTTTATCGGTTTTATCCATGCTGACCGCTATTTGATGTAACAAATTATCTTTTCCGCGCCATAGATTCACATAAAGTTTTCTTCCATTCTTTTGCTTAAGAATAAAATCCGGATTTTGAACAGTATCTTTTATCAACCCAGTTGCAAATGCACGGCTGTCAGAAATAGACATATTTTCGCCATGTCCGGAAGTGAAAGCTTTAACTGCGTCATCTACTGCATTTTTGTTTTCTTTGTCAAAAATAACTCTTACTTTTTCTCCCATCGGATCGTCTATTCCGTCAGCAAGTTTAAGCGTTTCCTGACGTGCATATTCAAATTTCTGTTTTTCCGGTAAATCTTTGAATGCGCTATATTCCGTTTCGTCATATGTACGGAATACTTCCTTGGGAATTGTCCCATCTTTGATACGATTGGACAATTCTTCCGGCGTAATATCTTTCACCGGATCCTTCATGAAGTTCAGATTTGCTTCTTCCGGCGTAGCTTGTTTTACATCTTCGGCAAAATCATTGAAACTGTTCTGCATAGGGCGGACATTGCGGCCATCATATACCTCTCTGGCCACCTGCTGGCGGTATGCGTCATTGGCCACTGCGGGATCAGGACGTTCATACTGTTCACGGACAATACGCGCCGCTTCTTCCGGAGTAATATTCGGATTCTTCCGGAGTGCTTCAAAGGCCGCCCGTTCCGTTGTATTCATCTCTTCGGAAATAAAATCCACCTGTGTACGCCAGTCTTTGGGATCCAGTCCGTTTTCCCGGGCAAATTGCTCTAAATGTGCCTTCCTATCGCCTGTCCATTGCACCAATCCGTGGGAATTATATCCGTCTTTTGAAAGCGCTTCCGTATCAAACATGGATTCTTGCGCAATATTTCCGGTAATCCCCGCCGCTTCGGAATCAGTAAATCCGTTCTGGCGGAGACGGTTATAAACATCGGTTTTTATATCTCCTGTTTCACCATATTCAGGCGGCAGGTTTGTTTCTTTAAGTGACTGCGTGCCCATCCCTGTGTCACGGGCTAAATCGTCAAAACCTGTTTCTCCGCCACGTTTAAAAGAATCAAAAAAGCGCCCTTTCGCATTAGCAAGGCCGCTCTTTACCGGATCAATAACATGTTCGTTAAACGGTTCCGTTATATGTTCGCGAATAGGCTCACTGATACTTTTAGGCGTTGCTTTTTTTATGCCTTTGGCCGCTCCGTGAATGACCGCGCCCGGCAGGAATACCTTATCCCAGACCTCAAGCGGATTATCTACAAGGCTCTGTACATATTCTCCCGGATTGGTAACAGCTTCTTTAACGGGATTAATGACCGGATCTATAAGAGTCCCTTTTGCCGTACTGATAACAGGTGTGCCATCATCGTTTGCAATGTTCTGGTCATAAGTCTGCATCGTAGAATCAACAAGAGTCGGGACAGCTAAAGCACCGCCTGCCATGCGGACAATGCCGGGCATACCGGGCGTAATAGCGGCATACCCAGCAGGTTTGCCTACCAGTTCATTGTAGACATTCATTTTCGCCCGGTTATAATTTTCGCCCTCAAAGCCTTGTGTCGGGTCTTCCATGTTGACGGATTCTCCGTTGTTATATGCTTCTAAAGCACGTTCTCCGGCAGCCGTAATTTCATTGCCGTAATTTTCTATCGCTTTGCCGGCATTAGCCGCGTAATCAGAAAGAGTATTCCATACATTGGCTTTTGTCTTCTCCCACTGCGTTTTACGCGCTGCGCGCCCTTCTTCATAAGCTTCATCGATGCTGTTCAAAAAGCCTTTGGCCTTATCAAGCAAAGACGAATCCTGCGGCGGCTGATTCTTGAATTCATCAAAATATCTTTCACCGCCAGTATTACCGCCAGCGCGCTGAAATTCATCAAAATAACCCATATTTTACCTCTTTACGGTACCCATGCTGCATAGAAACCGAGTCCTTCGTTTCGTAATGCCTGCTGTACTTCTTCTTTGGACATATGCTGCCGCATTTCCATGATCTTATTACTGAGACCCTGCTCATCATTCACAAGCTGTTTCTGCCCGCCTGTTACATCTCCCGGCTGTCCGGGCTGCTGCAAGCCTAAAACCTGTTGCAGCTGTGCATAATAAGGAGATTTTGCGGGATCGAAATCATCATCATACATATGTTGCTTCTCGTACATCTGCTGCAAGTGACTTAGCTGTGAAATAATCTGTGAATTGTACCCGCTCGTTCCGGGCCCTTGCACTTCTCTTGCCGTACCCGGAACAACCTGCCCGCTTCTGACATCAAATAATCCGCCGCCGGTATTCACATAAAAACGCCGGGGATCTTGCGGCGGTGCATAATTCCCCATCTGCTGGACAGCTCCTGTATCGCCATTGATTCCTACAAGCTGGCCATTTGGCATTGTCTTATAAGAAATATTCGGCTTATCCAACGCGTTGATGTTATTTAGCATATTCATATCAATCTGTGGAAGCCCCAGCTGCTGAGCACGGTAATTATAAGCGGCAATCCGCGGCGCCATTGCCTTAAGCTTTTTCGGATCATAACCGCTGACTGTCGCATTCCCGTCTTTATCCGTGGTATAGACAAGCTGATTCAGAATATCCTGTCTTGCCGGCTCAAGAACGCTGTCCTGATAGGCGCTAAGCTGTTTACCATATTCTTCTGCTGTGTCATTTTCGAGCATTTCTTTTGCCATACGCGCTGCTTCCTGCTGACCGTAACCACTCTTGATAAAGCTGACATACGCCGCCCCGGCTTTATTCCGAAGCGACTGCTTAATTTGGCTCCTGTCAGGCGCACTTGGCTGCGTTTGTGTTTGCGGCTGTGTCTGCTGCATATTCAACTGATAATGGGGAGCTGCCTGTTCTAATGCGTCCTGCTCCGCCGGAGCCGAAGACTGCAAAGGCTGTGTGCCGGCAGTGTTAATCTTGAAATGAGGCATTGCTTTTTCAAGACCGTCCTGCGCAAAAAGACCGTTGCCCATCTGCGGCTGTGTGAGTTGAGCCAAAAGCCCGGGAGACTGTTGTTCTTGATAGCCCCCGAAAACTTTTGTTGCATAATCTTTAGCATTGCGAGTATCCTGTATTTTCTGCAGGCGGTTTGCCGCCCACAGCCCTGCCAGATTTCCGATCTGATCCCATGGTGATTTATCCTGTACATAGATAACACTCATGATTATTTACCCGCTTTCTTAGCAACCGTCTTTCTTCTTGTTGCCGCTTTCTTAGCAACCGTCTTTCTTCTTGTTGCCGGCTTCTTAGCTGCCGGCTTTTTCTCTTCTTCTGCTTCGTTGCTCTCTTCTGCAGATGCTTCCGTTTCCTGCATAGGTTCTCCTGCAGAATCTTCTGTTTTCTGTTCTACAGAAACAACGTTAACCGCTTCCGAAGGAATAATTTCTTCATCCTGTTCATTGGCTGTCTTGTCAGCTTCCGTTAAGCCTTCCGCCAAGATACCGTTTGCATAGAACATATTATCACCGGTCAATTCCAGTTCATAAACCTTTTCTTTTCGACCGGTTTCTACAATTGATGTAATCGGTTCAAATCCGTTTACTGTCATGACACTGTCACCTTCGGAAAGTTCGGTTAAAGGTTTCTTTCCGTCAGGCGTCATGAATACTTCTGTCTGCGTAGTTTCTACTGTGCAGGATGGCGTATGAAGCTCATAAATATCTGCTTCGCCCATATCATGAAGTTCCGTAACTTCATTCACTGCGCCAAAAGAAATAACCTGATCACCAAATGTCATCTGTTCAATGGCAACTGCACCTTCCGGTGTTGAAATTTCTGTTCCTGCTGTAAAGCATGCAAAATAACTTCCTAATCCGCTCATAAGACCTCCAAAGAATCCGCCGCTCCCTTGACGAACAACCGTCTGCGCGGGAGAAGCTACTGAATACCGCTGCTGTGATAACTGAGATAATAACCCTTGCGTTGGCGCATTTTGCCCTGTCGCCATCGCTAAATACTTCATCGGCGTGTTGGTTGCTGCTTCCTGCGCCGTTGCCGCCGTTTTAATCGGATCCGTTGCCATCTGCTGCGACTGGTTCGCCAGCTGTGACAGCGTTGAAATCCCCTGCTGCCGGTTGTTAAAATTCGTATTTGCCAAATCAGCCTGCTGCCCGTAGCCTGAAAGCTGGTTCCTAAACATATCACCCAATAGCCCCGCCTTACCGTTAATGCCCGCCAATTGACTGTTATAAGCTTGTCCGGCAAGTCCCGCGGCTGTCTGCATATCATTTCCGTACTGTGCGGCCAGCGTATTAGATGCATTTCGGGAAATATCATTGAATGCGCTGTCCGCCTGTGAAGAATTGATAATTCCCCGGCTGGCCAGTCCGGACAATGTACTCCCGACTGTATTCGTTAAATCAGCTTGTAATGCCTTTTGTCGATTCTCCGCATAAGAAGATGGCAGCACACCGTTTAACAATCCTTGCATAGCAGTATTATTATTCTGCATGGCCGTATTGTATTCGGACGCCAGTTCTTTATTCCCCTGTGTCATAGACTGAATAGCATTCCCCAGCAGCCCAGAGAAACGATTGTTAGCCGCTGCATTAGCGTCTGTATTTGCATTTACCTGCGGAATCAGTCCCTGTACCAGCTGATTATTGGCCGCCGTCTGATTCTGCGCCCGGTCATACAATGTCTGCCAATTCGGATTTGGCGTTACCTGCTGACTGCTCAAAGCCTGATTAGCCATGTTCAGTAGATTCTGTGCTACCGGCTGTGTAGTCTGTGCCCATTTCAGCTGTTCGCCAAGCAGCCCTTTTTCCTCATCGGACATCTGTGGCACTTGCGCCGGCGTTGTCGTTATCTTTGTCCCCTTTTTCCCGAACAGCTGTAAATCAAATAAAAGCATGCAATCTCCTTTCTAATGTAAATTCTCAATTGTTCCGGTCAGCACATAGTAATGACGCCCCTCGTAGTCATAATCTTGTTCCGGATGGTGAATCATCTTCCATCGGCGTATATGTCCTTTCGGATTGCGCGTTGTCATTGTCGCGATATCTTTCACGTTATTAAGCACCATCACCTCTCTGATATAATCAACCATCTTGTAGAATCTTCCATATGTTTCCAGTATTTGAAAATAAACGGTACCTTCATGTTTAATCAGCTGCCAAAAAAGAAATCCTGCATTCGGAAAAAACTTGAAATGCGTTCCCTGTTTATCATGAAAATCATCATCAAAAAAGAATCCTTCAAAGCTGATGGATTCTCCAGTAATGCGTTCATAATCTTTTATCATTTCCTGTAAACTTGATGATTTCAATTCACCTCATCACCCTATCTTGTTCATGAATTATTAATATCTTGCGACCACCAAACGATAAGCGGATCATTTCCTCTAAACAAAGAAACAAGAAAATCATTCCCAACGTATACCTTCCAATAAGCGTTTCCGATGCCGTTAGTATTTCTTCTAAATGTATAAACTGTGCCTGGAGTGACATTTACATATTTATCCCATTCTCCCGCCGAGGTACATTTTATTTTCGTAATCAATCGAGGACATGTCCAGTCATAAGACACACCATTATAATTTTGCACTGTAAAACTGCCAGTGGGGATTGCTACTTTTAAAATCGCAAATTCCCGGCCTGCACTGGCTACATAACACCGTAAAGGACTTGCCTGCGGGTCATTAAACTCACCCAGTTTTACATAGCCATCTCTTCCGTCTACATTGACATACGTTCGCTGGTCTGGACATTCGTTCTGGTCATCATACACATCACACTGGCCTGTTTCTCCGTTCTCTTTCTGATAACATAAATGTTTAAATACACTCATAAGCACCACCTCACGCAAACCATATGTAATTATTACCGATTTTTAGCTTATTCTCATTGTTTGTACCCACAATCTGGTACCAATTATTTGTGTTATCTATATCGTCTGGTGTATTCAAATAGCGATAAAACAAGCCGTTAGAATTAGCAAAAAACAGCTGTGTTATTAATGCTCGTCCGTCATGTGCTGGATAAGCACTCATTAAAACAGTTCCCCATTGCTTATTGCCGTTAATTACAATTTCATTGGCGCGGTGTGCAAGACAAGCATAAACGTTATCATCTTTATAGTGCTGACGCAACCAGTCATTCATCTGCTGTGTACCATTAAAAGAACCGGAACACAAATTGCCATCAAATGCCTTTGCGGTGATATCGGCTAATCCGCCTTGCGTGCCGTTGCCAAACCGATATGTTTTAATATCGTGGTCACGAAAGCCAAGCTGTATGGTTTCTGCAGTTCCCGCAAAATTAACTTCGTTACTATAAGTTACCGGCAAAGGAATCCCTTCACGATAATAGCGGGAATCAGCATTATCCTTAGTATAGTAATTATCTGGATCAAATATTTCTTTTTTGTTTACAACATCTATCGTTATTTTCGAACTATCTGTATCCGGAGTAATTTTAATGTTATCCCCGGCGATTAATTCAATGACAGCCTGTTTCACTGCCGCAACAAGTTCTTTGTCACCGATTTTCACTTTAGAAAATGCGTTTTGATTAACTTCTGCTTTGTCTTCAATACCGGACAGCTTTTCTTTTTCAGCTCCCGTCATTTCTACCGCTGCCGCATTATTCATATACTCAATCTTTGTTACGCCGGTTGCATTTGTCGTTACCGCTGCAACAAAAACTCTTACGACATTTTTCCATTCTGTACCGTTATACATGTACATCTTCTGCTCAAGTGTGTTGAACACATGAGTATTTGTTGCGACGCCGGATGGTAAAGAAGCAGAAAATACTGGTTTTGTTGTTACACTTCCGTAAGACAAAGCACCCGCGTTATTTCGTTCTACAAACAGATAGCTTATTGCGTTAATTAGCAGCGTCCATGCACTGATTTTCTTGTTAATTGTTTCTACGTAATCTTTCGCGCCGTTTTCATCAAAACCATCTGCCAGCGTCAAAATGATAGGAACATTACTTCCGTCAATGATGACCGATAATCCGTCACCGGAAAGAAAACTGTACTTCCCGCCGTTGTTTTTTCCGTATAAAATACGTTGTCTTAAACCGCCCCCGCCGCCTTTTGATTGTGCGGAAAGCGCATTCCCGATTGTCTTGATTTCTTCCCGGTTTTTTAATACAGCTTCTTTCGTGCTGTCTCCCTGCGGCGTCGGATTTAAAGGATATTTTTCCGTATAAGGCATTTAAACCTCCTCGTAAGTATAATCAAACTGCCGCAAAGCGATAGCGCCCTTGGCGACAAATATTTTTATCTGCAGATGTCGGTTTGCTCCACCGCCAATCTTATTTACTTTTGTATACTCATTGCTATTCAACCTGCCGGTTGCGTTAATCAATTTTTCATTCGCATAGTACAACTTTGTACCAGCCGCTTTGAATGTAACAGGTTTTGCTCGTTTATCGCTGATTGTAATGCTGCCATAACCTTCAATGCGGTTGCTTGATACAAAATTATATGAGAACAACAGCAAGAACAGTCTTTGCGCCAGTCTGTTTCCTGAAACAATTGACGTCGTAATTTGCTCTCCGTCATCGGTATCAACACCCATATCCAGAATGCCGATTTTGTTTCCGTAAGCGATATAGACATCCTTGCCGACTGTCAGTACGTCATGCAGATCATGAACGAAAGACCTTGACGTGAAAACGCCACGGCCATCCTCATACCGCGGCAGATAATGATAAATAAATATATTCTGATCTTTCCCCGGTTTAATCCACAGCTGTTTTCTTCCGGGAATATGCCACATCCGGGCTTGTTCCGATGTAATCGTTGTCAGTTGTGCATTAATATTAAGACCCACTTCGGACGGCTGGATGTTCGCGTACGTATTTGTCGGAACAAAACTCATCAGCCCCGCATCGCCTAAATAATAACTTCGATCATCAATGCTGATTGAACTGCCGCAGCACAAAGCCGTTTCAGAAAGCGGATAAACAGCAAGTGTCTTGTCGTGGGGATTACCAACAACTTGATACGCCCGCCCATATTCTTTGTATACAATGATAGCTTTTGACAAAAAATCAATAGAAACGATACAGCCGGGATCTTTATATCCGACTTCTACATATTGCGCAGAAGAAGCATCATTCGTATTCGTTTTCCACGATTTATAATCGCCAACAGCTGACCACGTGATACGGTGTCCATAAATGGATGCCACCATGACGGAGCCGGAATGGCTGCTCACAAATTCGCAAGTAGGACTTTCATCTACAGTAGACAATACGCCTGCACCAGAAATAGCCTGCAATTTACCGCCGGAAGCAATCAAAATGTCATGATCAAAAGCATGATACTTCGGAGTGCTGTTACCCGTCAGAGTCCCAAGTTTTGAGACCGTTACAAAATCAGCTGTTTTGTACAAATCACGTCCGCAGGAAAAATAATACTGTTTACGGTAATTGTCATAATACAGACTTTCAATATCCGCCGTTCCCGTATAAATTATTTTCACGCCCGGCACTGTTTGAAGCGCGCCGTCTGTCAGACTGTATTCACAGTTAATCGCCTGCGTCAGACTTTGAATATCAATGCTTTCCGCAGGCTTGCTCCAGTCCAATCCTAACCTAAAACCGTTCGTCGAAGCAAAGAAACGCTCACCCATATTAGCGCCCTCTTGCCACTTGAATTGCCGATGTCAGATCTGCAATGAACGCTTTATCCGCATTGGCATAATCAAGCATTAAAGATTTTTTCTTAACAAGAAAAGACACCAGCTGCACAAGCACAAAATGAAATGTTTCACTGAACGGAATTGAATCAGTTTCATCTGATACATGCGGCTTTTTCACAGCGTAGAATACATCACTGACAGTCTTTCCACCGTACGTCTGAAAAGACCCGTTCACAATGCGCACGGGATAACCCGTCGCAGGAACAAACGCTGTAAAATCACCAGGGACCGGATTATTGTTGCTAATATCCATACTCTTAATAACTTCTCTGTCTTTCATCGGGACCAGAATCATCACGAGATAATCAATAGCCGCGTTAATATAGGGGATGTATTCCGCACTGTCATCTAATATTTCATTTGTATCCAGATTAATCATCGTAATCAGTTCGCCTGCAGTCATACGGCCAATACCCCCTCGCTACAAAGCCATTTTCATCGTCCATTTGACGTGCCATTTCTGAAATCGTATCTTCCCATCCGGAAACAAACGATAAGTCCGCTTTTAGGACCCGCGCTACCATGTAATTCACCAGAAGACTTTCAATTTCCGCCGGATAACCGCTTTCATCATCCATTTCTTTGTAATCTGCAGATGGGATATATACGACGGTCAGTCCTCTTTGTGCCGCATTTTTCGCAGTAATGATTTTGTGGTCTTCCATCGTGTAATCAACAGGATGACCATACATATCCTTTACTGATACAATCTGCAATGCGAAAGAAGAAAGCGCAATTGTCGGTCTGTTCGGAACTCCCGTCTCCGTTACATGCAAAATATCCGGAATATACCGCGCTATAAGCTTATGCAGAATATGATTGCCTTCGTTATAAAACTCCAGAAACTGATACGGCGTATAGTTCACTTGCGACGTATCGCCCACCTGCATATACGCGCGGTTAATCAAATCTCTTACTGTCATGGTTACTCCTTAAGAAAAGGAAAGAGGGCTGTAAAAGCCCTCACCTTATCTCCATTGAAATTACTCTACAGCACCGCCTGTCATGACCTGAATCACGCCGTAGTCCTTGCTGTTGTAGATGGATTTTTCAATGCCGCCGAAGAACGCGATACCGTTCCCCTGTACATTGCCGTAATCATCCTCATCTTTAATGAAGCGAGCCTCGCGGGCTACAGCGAAGCATGCCGCCTGCTGCCCCAAAAGCAAATTATGAACAACGTTTGCAGAAGACGCACCGGTTTTCGTATTCATGACACGTTCATATTCATATAGCACGACGCCGTCATATTCGCCGAGCGCTCCGGTGAAAATCGGGTTCTTGCTGCCGCGGATGGCCGCATTCTGTTGTGCCGCCTGCCATACAGGATCTGCTTTCAAGTCACGCGCCGCCCATGTGCCCACAAGCATGATGTATTTCTCCTGTCCGTCAATCTTGAGCGGTTTCACTGTCGGTTCATGCATTTTAGCCTTGCGTTTTGCGCGGCCGATTACCGCACAGGTCAGCTTGTCATTAGCTGTTAAAGAAACCTCTGTTCCTGCCGTAGACGCAATAAGACGTTCACCGGTTGTCGGATTGGCGGTCAGTGCGGAAACCAGCTTGTTGTCTTTCCAGTCAGACAGCCACTGCACCAATACCCCCTTGATAAGAGGCAAATTTTCGTACGGAGATTTTTGGTCATCCGCCTCAAAGCGCGTAACTGCGTTTCTGACCAAAGTAGTCTTTACGCTGAAATCATACATCTGCATTTCTTCTTCATTACCTTTGAGCGTGCTGTTCCCGGAAACGCCGTTCCCTTTAAGATTCATTGCCAGTCCAAAGTTTACTTCATCGCCTTTAGCCTGTTTTAGATCTTTATTCGTATGAACAACATTACTCCCATTAGTAGACGTAAACTTATCAAAATAAGAAGCTTTTAAACCTTCTCTCCATACCTTTTTCGTCCAGAGTTTAGGAACCAATTTTTCAGGAATTTTAAATTCATGTGCCATATTTCATTCTCCTTTTTGTAAAATAATTAATCACCGCAGAGTTCATCAATCTGCTTTCTGATTCCCGCCGGCAGCTCACTTTCACGCCCCTCTTCCACGTATCGCAGAATTTCTTCTTCGGACAGTTTTGCCCCCGTCGGAGTACCGCCGTTTAATGCACTTGCTTTCGGCAGTGTTTTAGCCGTTTCAAGCGGATTTTGCGCAGGCGTGGTCATCGCCGATTTTACCTTTTCAGCAAAATCACGAATAACTTTGAAGTCTGCATCCGTGCCTATCCCCTGATCAATACGTGAAAATGCCGCATCAATCGGGGCAGCGTCTTTTCGCGTCATGCCGTCCAGCATTTCAGTGCCTTTCTGCCACAGCTCGCCGATATTCGGAATAGCCTTAAGCTCGCCAATAAACGCTACATTTTTCTGATAGGTTTCCTGCCGCTCTTCCTGCTGGCGTGTCATCTGATATTCAATCCGTGCCTGTTCATGAAGAAGTTCCTGATACTTCTGGGCGTCAGTGAACATTAAATCAGACGCGTCATCAATCTTGAGCCGACGTGCGGCTTCCTGCTGCGCATAACTGCGAATTTGATTCAAATCTTCCGGAGATAATACCGGTTTCTGTGACATGCTCATCTGCGAACGCAAAGTATTAGCCGCTTCTTCGGCCGCTTTTCTGCGAGCCCGTTCTTCTGCCAGTGCTTTCTTCAAATCACCGCCTGCCGGATTGTCTTCTGGTTCTTTTGTCGGTTCAATTTTCGTTTTAGGTTCCGATTCAGGATCAGGATCAGTTTTCGGCTGTCCGTCTGCAGAATTATCTTCCGATTTCTTTGGATCATTACCAGCTGAAGTTGCCGGTTCCTGCTTATCAAGACCTGCTTCTTTCAAATCCTCTGCGTCAAAGCCTAAATCTTCTGCGTTGAGCATTGCTTCATTTTCCATGATTATCTCCTTCTGCCGGTTTAACGACGTCGGCGGTCGAATGATTTTTGTTGTAGTTTACCGTCTTTTTTCGGACGAAAGAAAAAAGCCTTTTAACGTCGTTGCTCAGGACGATATATCAAGGCATTACTGCCCTAATAGCTGTGATTGTTGTGTCGGAATTTGCGGTTGCACCGGCGGAGCTATTGCCCGCCCTTTAAGTGCTAATCTTTCCTGCATAATCTGCTGCGGTGAAATATTTACTCCGATAGACTGCAGTGCCGTTGACAGTGCTTCCGCCGGTAAATCCTCAATGCTTGCGCTGACTTTAAAGTCCGGTATTTTCGGCTGTTCGGAAGCCTGCTGCATCCGCTTCTTGACGGTTTCCTTTTCCGGGAAATCCATGAAGTCAAGAATAATGTCCATCGGTATGTCAACGCCCGCTTTCTTCGCCTCAAGCAGCTGATACAAATTCGCCCGCCGTGCGGTAGCGCTTGCCTGCGATGTTGTGATCACAATGTCGAAATCAAAAGCAGATAAGTCATACAGCACCTTCGTGACCGGATCGCCGTTTTCATCTGTTACTGGCATACCGTTCTGATCTACCGCCTGCTGTTCCTGCATTGCCTGCCCCAGCCCCGGCTGTATCTGCACAAATTCTTTCTTGCCGTCTTCACCGAGAATTCGCATGACTTTATCTTTGTTATAAAACTGCGGGATTAGCCCCGGCGCGTAGGTATCACCCCACAAAAGTTTTACAATCTGCAGCTCCGCCTCTTTCGCTTTGTCAAATATTTCCGCCGTCTGCACCGTGGTAACTGACTGCCGGAGGTCAATTGCCTTGCCGCTCATCGCCCCAATACTGCCGGACAGGCTCTCCGGAGTAATGCCTGAAATCATGTAGAAGTCACTGCTTGAGCGATTTTCAAGCTCTATATTATTGACAGACTGCGCCGACGGAAGCCCATCGGTAAATGTCACGCCCGGCTTCAAGAAAATATTAGCGCCCGGCGTTGTAGAAAGATTCCGAATCTCCCGTTTCTCTTTTTCATCAAACTGCGGTCCAGTCCAGAACCGGACACCGAGCGACTGCTGATTGACGATATGCATGCGCTGACTGCGGTTCTTGTTGAGTTCGCGCTGTGCGTCTTTTAAATCCCGTACAATCCCCGCCGGTTCCAGTCCGTCATCCGCATCCTCACCGTAGCCCGACAAGTAGCAATACTGCCGCACAAGTGGAAATTGATTGTGCTTGTAGGGGCTTTCGCCCTCTTCAAGTAACACTTCCCCGCAGAATGTCGCATATCTGATTTTTGTAACCGGAATTTCTTCCGGTTCCGCTCCGGACATTAAAAAAGCCGAATATAAATCCGGCTGCGATTCATCAACAATCATCCCATCTGCAGAGAAAATTTTCTTCCGCGTGTACTCTTTATACCAATATTGAACGACCCTTAATTTCTTTAAATCCCGCGAATACCAGAGCGGCTCCGTATCGACCGTCTCCAATTCGCTGTCATCGTATTTATGCGCGAGCATAGCGATTTCATCTGCTTTGTCCGCATATACTTGTTTCAATTTATCCGGATTTTCCCAGCTGTAACGCCCGCAGTAGAAAGCGTCTGACAAATCATCTTCTTTGCATTCCGGATCTACAAACACATCAAAAGGACTGACGTTTTTGATCTGTATCCGTCCATCCATCCGGGCGTAATCAAATTCATAACTGACCCAGTAGTTTCCGACACCACATATAACCGCGTCTTTGAATGCCTTTTTCTTAACGCTCTGATAATTAGTCTTGTCGAAAGTATATTTCGTAATCCCTTTCGCTACCCGCGCTACCCGGTCATCTTCTTCTGAACGAGGCAGAAAATCAGGCTCTGTTTCATTCTGCGCCGCATAACCGGACAGCAAGTTAATAACCGGGCGTATACGATTAATTGTAATGACTGGACGGGATTTCTGTTTCATTACTTTCAAATCCGCGTCTGTCCACTGTTTACCGCGCATGAAATCATAATCTTCTTTTGCACTTTTGCGCCATTCGCTTGTTAACTGCAATGCCCTTTTTACATTATTTCGCGCTTCGGATAAATCAAAACTCATTCGACAAGTTCTCCTTTAAACATCATTCCATACATCTGCCTAAGCTGCCATTCTGGCATCTGCGCTGCGAACGCCGCCAGCTCTTCATCGCTTTTCTTTGCCGGAAATAAAATCCCGTTCTCTATATGTTCACCGTACTCTGATTTGAGCACTCTATAAGCATAATCTCTAAGCGCTCTGTCGCTCATTACACGCCCCATGCCGTCTGTTCATCTCCTTCCTCATCTTCATATCTGTAGCCATCATTAAATGCTTTTTCTACTTTTATCGGCTGAATCGGACGACTCATCAAGAAATATCTGACGCTGTCGTAACTATGGTCTTCTTGCTGTGTATCCACGTCCTCAACTTTGTGATTATCGTATGTCAATGCCGGCAGCGTCCGTATCAAGTGATAACACGTTTTGAATATCTTGAGCTTTCGTTCTTTCAGCCGTAAGTGCACCTGCATTTTCCCGGCCAGTCTGTCATTATCCGCCGGATACCATGGCACGCCTTCCGCTGCAAACACTTCTGCGATTGACGGCCCGTCATGACCTGTTTTCTGCCAAATTGCCGGATCCGCAATACCGAACTCACTGCCCAAATGTTTAATCTTCTGCGCGACTTCCCGCGCTGTTTCCTGCGTACCCGTGTTGACCGTTCCCGGCTTGCAGCCGTACCACTCATTAATTACATAGACAATACCGTCATAATCGACCGCATACTCATAGATTGCATATGGCTTGCTGTATCCCCAATCCATAGACCGTCCGCGCTGCCAGCTTGATGGGATTTCAAATGGTTCAACGACATGTATATCCGTCCTGAACTCTTCAAAAACTTGTCCCTCAAATATATTCCAGTCGCCTTCGCGATACGCTTTCCGGAGCTTATCCGGCAGCGTATCAAGTGCATCACTGTATCCCGCCGGTAAGTAAGGATTATCATCTATCCGCGCTTGCACGAAAGCAATTTTATTTGAAAAATCCTGCATTTCCGGCGGAATATTTCCGTCAATGAACAGGTTTCTGACCCACATATGCCCCTTGCCGCCGGGGTTCGTCCCCGCAATCAGCTTAGGATCTTCAACACCGACCCAGCGAAGCCGCATGCGGAGAAAATCAAAAACAGTCTGTTCATTCAGCGTCAATTCGTCAATTGCTATCGCCGCAAACTCTGATGATAAATACTTAGACGGATTATCCAAATTCCTGAAACATATCACACCGCTGCCGAACGCCGGATTTAATGTAAATTCATGCGTCGCTTCTTTGTAGCTGCCAAGCCATTCCGGAAATTCCATTTTTATCTTTGACAGCTGCCGGTCACGCAGCGCCGGATAATCTTCACAAAACAACCCAACACGGATACCTTTTAATTTCAGATGTTTATACCATCCAATTAAGAGATAAACCAGTTCCCATCGTAAGATATACGATTTTCCGCCGCCTGCTGCACCGCCATAAAGAATGTATGTATTATCCTTGACCGTCCGCATAAATTCCCGTTGTTTTGCCGTTGGATGAATAATATCATTAACAAGATTAATCGTCTGTACTGATGTCATCATCTACCACCAGATTAATTCCGATATTGCCGGATAATTCTTTCTCTTGTTTGTCGCGCCATTCCGGTTTCCGGTTCGTCAGCCAGAAGATGATTGCCTTTACGTCCGGCGGCACATGCCGCGTCACACGCTTAGTTACCTTCATCACCGCTTTATTTCTTGCGTTTTTATCCGCAATTAGCTCTGATGTAGTCTCTATATAGTCATATCCTTTGGCTCTTTTTAATAATGCGTTCTCAACTTCAATATCGACAACTTCTTTCCCGCGCGATAAAGCCTCGGAAAATTCGGGGTACTTCTTAATCCATGTATACAATGTATCTTGATTAATTCCGATATTATGTGCAATCTGCTCATTACTTAATCCGTCTCGCGCCCATGCCTGCAGACGCAGAAGATTATCCGCTTGCAGCCATTTTGCATATTTACCCCTTGCGCCCACAGCAATCACCACTTTTTAGATAAACAAACGAAAAGCACGCACTTTGGTAGAGTACGTGCTTTTCAAATTGAGGAGGAAAGTATCTCTCGATATTTTCACACTATCATAATACCACTTTTGAATGTCTCATAATGTCTCATGTTTCATTTTTCGCGAAATTTCTTTTATCGCTTCATCTTTCAATCGATAACAATGACTTCTCACATAATGATGTTCCAGCGCAATTTTCTCCCAAAGAATATTCATAAAATACCTATCGATCATAATTGCTTTCTGCTCCGGATCGGAAAGCAAGGCAAGCAACCTGAATCCTTTTGTGATCATGTCACCGTATCGGTTGAGCTCTTTTATCCGCAGCTCTTCCGACTGTGCCATCTTCTGTTCAAAAGCAATCACGACATCCGATAAATCGGAAGATACGCCGCCGTCTACCGGCTCTTTATCGTATCGACAACCTTTGAGTGAAAACAGATCCATCTCGTATTGCTGGCGGTATTGATTCAAAGAGTCAATATGTTTTCTGCATCGCCGAATTTCTTCGAAGAATGCTTCGATATCACCGCGCACACGTTTCGATTCACGATTTAAATTCATTTTCGTTTTTTCATATGTCGGATCCGGATTATGAAAAATGCCCGGTCGCATTCCGTTATTCATAATCTCGCACCATCCCCGCCATTGCAATCCTTATACTTTCGTGAAAATTTTCCGGCAAGCTCTATCTTCCAGTAAACTTGCATTTCACTAATCTGTTCGTTAGTAGTTGTTAACAAATCTAATTTATCAACCTTACATTTTAGCAGTGACCTTGTAACCCTTATAGGCGACCCACTATAAACAATGCGGTTTCCCTGTATAATCATCAGCGGTATAAACATCGACGGCTCAAGCAGGCCAAATTTAAATTTCCTCATAGAAACAGGATGCACAATTACCCGCAATAATTTATATAATTTCATCATCTTCTCCTTTCATGATTTTCATGCTTTCACCTGCTCCACATCTTCAACTAAAAATGCATTGATATTTAAACCGTGTTTATCAATCCAGCTCTGAATAACATTATTGACTGCGCATTCAAGTTTTTCTTTCTCATCATTATCGACACCCTCAAGAAAACCTTCTGCATATTCCCCGCAAATTGCATATGCCCTATCCGTTAAATCTTGAATGATATCATCTGCATACACCTTTGGGCACAGGCTTGTTATCCGACCGATATAGAAGCATATAACATCATCGTCAATATCATCATGAAAAACCTCTGAATAACTTGCATAAGATTCGGGATTATACGGTTCAGCATTCATGAGTTCTTCCCGCCCCGCTTTTATCGCTTCTTCTTTACTCGGATATGTATCGTCACAGTTAAAATGATCTTCATCAAGTCCTACTACCCACTCTGCTTTGTCTTGTTTCATTTTCTCCTCCACCATTTTTGGCACCCGATCCGCATTAGCCCGATTTTTACTTCAATCGGTATCTTTTCAACATTGAAATATTCAGCATTTTTTATTATGTCTACTGCCATTTCTTCTGCATCAACAATTATTATTCCAGCCTTTTGAAATTTTTCAGTCAATACTTTCCTTATCTTTTCTTCATTTCTCTTGTACATGTTATGCGGAAATGCATAATAGACTGCCTTCGTGTACTTTGTACGATGTTTCTCTTTCTTCTTGAAATCCGCCAAAAAGTCATTATAACTGCATTTGATTTCAACCTCCGTTAAATAGTCATTTTCGTTTATCAATATCAAATCTGCTTCATGACAAATCCCCTTAAATGGATATTCATATCCGGTAATCTGTCCGGCATCTCCATATGTGGGGATTCTACACGATATTCTCGCAAAGCTAATATTCGGAATTACAATATTCTTATTACCAAAATGTGTTGCTATCGCTTGCTGAATTACCGCTTCTTCTGTTCCTCTACTCATGCTTCATTCACCTTTATCTCAATCCTCGGATTATCCCGATCGGTAAATACTTCCTGCGTCAAGTGCACATATTTCCGGCTGTCATTCAGGATAAGCTCAATATCCTGCAGCGCATCAAGTATAAACTTTGCCGCGCTCATCACATTGTCTTCATCCCGGCGCATATCCTTTTCATAATATTCAATGCGGATATTCACTTTTTCGGTAAACTTCCGCCCCTTTGTCTGCGGGCGCAGGATAAGAATAATCTCTTTCTGTGTTTTCTTTTTGACGCCAGCCCCCGCGTACTTGTTCAGCCTGTTAGCCGCGATCAGGTCATTCATGCATGGAAGCCGACCGGGAATTATAAGCTTCATACTCCACCGCCTAATCGAATCAAAACGTATGCCAGCGCTACTAATATTCCAATAAGAACGCACTGTATGAGCATCAGATATAGTTCAAACTGTCCGAAAAGATAATATTTATCCCCTCTGTCACTGTATGGTAATCAAGTTATTCATTTTTTACGCCTCTCTCCATAAATCCGCTCTTCTTCATCGCGCAGCTTTCTTGCTGCTTCGTCAAGCTTGATAGCCGCGTACATGATCAAAACAATAAACAATACGACACTTGCTGCATCCATTACTGTATCCAATTCTTTTCCCCCTTAAATTTGCTTTTCTTAGACATAAACGTCTATTCTCCCGGATTCATAAGCCTTCCTTATGTCGTCAAAAACGCTTCTCGCCTCTTCTTCCGTTTCGTATTCCAGCTCAAGCTGTTTGTACGTTCCGGGCATGTAGATGATAAGATTTTTTCCTTTTTGCTCAACGTACGACGGATTCATTGCTATAATCCCGTTTTCTTCCGATACGACCATGAATCGATTATTTCCCATTTATCAATCTCTCCTTTCTCAAACCTCATTTTTCCGCAGGCTTTCTCCTGATTCTATAAGCAACCTGTTCGCATGCTTCAACCTGTCAAAAATCCGTGACATATACCGCTGATTCATTTCTTCCGGCGTCTTATTCGTCGTAATGATTACCGGCAGGAGTTCG
>ENA-OOXE01000434-OOXE01000434.1-human-gut-metagenome-genome-assembly--contig:-NODE-434-length-36393-cov-4.763251_pt1 | contig 36393 bp, 29 predicted proteins | sample MGYA00241585_ERZ501339 | MGnify/ENA primary metagenome ERZ501339 (study PRJEB25962, sample SAMEA1972463) | human gut metagenome | biome: human gut; feature: human-associated habitat; material: faeces...
GATGCGCGGACGCTCTTTTTGATGGGCGCCAGCGCCGCCAACACCGGGGTTCCCTCTGCACAGGCAAGGTCCACGCCCCGGTGGAAGGTCTCGTCTCCGGTGAAGGGGTCTTCCCGCCAGCCGTAGGCATCCGAAAGCCAGCAGCTCCCCGCCAGCGGGAAAGTCAGCGTCTGCGTGGGCTTGGCTGCCCTGAGCGATGTTCCCGCCGGGGCCCGCTGCGCCGCTTTCGCACAGGCCGGAAGTACGACCCCCGCCAGCAGCCCAAAGAGCAGCGCCGCTAATATCCCCACCGCTGCGCCCCTTCGAATGATTTTCAACACCCCGGCTCGTCCTGTTTTTCTCTGCATCGTCTTGTTCCTCCGTCGGAACAGTGTATGCTGCGGCAAGGCGGCTGAGAACGCAAAAACACCCGCAAGTCTCCCTGCGGGTGTCGGTTCCCTTATCTTCTTCTGGGGCGGAACCAGTTGTGGATCCGCTCAAAAAAGCTCTGACGCCCGTGCGATTCCGTGTGCGGTGCCGGGCTTTGGGCCACAGGGTGCGGCTTTTCCGGGGCGGGCGGCACAGGCTGCGGCGCTTCGGGGGCCGGAGCCGGCTTCGGTTTTGCTTCCGGCTTGGGCGGTATCTGGGGCGTCTCCGGGGCCTTGGGGGCGGCAGGAGCTTCCGGCTGCTTCGGCTGGGGTTGCGTCACGGCCTTGGAAGCCTCGGTATCGTGGCGGGTCCAATCGTCCTTCAGCAGGTCGTACATATCCATCTGGCCGTTGACCAGTTCTTCGCCGGGGGCGGATTTCACCTTCTGGTAACTGCCGTCGGCCCGCATCTCGCGGGCGTTGACATTATCCCGCAGCTGAAGCTGCAAAATATCGCTGAGCTTCTGGATGAGAATGGGGTCTTCCACCCGGACGCCCACCTCCACGCGGCACTCCGTGTTGCGGGTGAGGAAGTCGCCGGAGGCGATATAGATGCGGGTCTCGGTGCCGTCGTAGAAGCTGTAAATGCGGCCATGCTCCAGATAGCGGCCCACAAGGCTGCGGATGTGAAGATTCTCGGTCTTGCCCGGCACCTCGGCACGGACGCAGCAGATGCCGCGGACGATCATATCGATGCGGACCCCGGCGCAGCTTGCTTCCTGCAATTTCAGGATGATGTCACGATCCGAGATGGAGTTGTTCTTCAGGATCATGGACGCCGGGCGGCCCAGACGGGCGGCGGTGATGACCCGGTCCATCTCGTCCAGCAGGACGCTCTTGAACCGCAGCGGGGCCACCAGCATTTTTTCGCTGGTCTCCGTCAATTTCTGCACGGCGAGATTCTGGAAGACGTTGGACGCCTCCTCGCCGATGCCGTGGTCAGCGGTGATGAAGGAGTAATCGGTGTAGAGTTCGCTGGTCTTTTCGTTGTAGTTGCCGGTGCCGATCTGGGTGATATAGCTGTAGCCCTGCGCGCTCTTTTTGGTGATGAGGGTCAGCTTGGAGTGGACCTTGTAATCCTCGAAGCCATACAGCACGGTACAGCCCGCTTCCTCCAGCTGCTTCGACCAGTCGATGTTGTTCTGTTCGTCAAAACGGGCGCGCAGCTCCACCAGCGCCACAACTTCCTTGCCATTTTCGGCTGCTTCCATCAGAGCCTGTACGATCTGGGACTCCCGCGCCATCCGGTACAGGGTCATCTTGATGGAGATGACGTCCGGGTCCTGCGCGGCCTTTTTCAGCATCGCGATGAAAGGCCGGATGGACTGATACGGATAGCTGAGCAGCACATCGTGCTTCTGCACCTCGGCGGCAAGGTCGTACTCCGGCGGCGGCAGCATGGGCCGGGCCGAGGGGTAGAACAGCTCCGGGTGGCCGTCGGCCTCCATCTTGGCGGTGAGCTTATAGAAGAAGCTCAGGTCCAGCGGACTCTTCTGGGCAAACACACGCTTGTGCGTCAGTTCCAGCTTGCCGCAGAGGATGCGGACGATCTCCTGCGGGGCCGTCGGCGTGACCTGCAGACGGACAGCCGCCAGCTTGCGGCGGCGCTTGAGCAGGTCGGCCATGATCTCGCGGTAGTCGATGTCATGGTCCATCATCCCCTCTTTCACGTCGATGTCGGCGTTGCGGGTGACGCGGAAAAGGCATTTTTCCTGCACGGCGTCCTTGCCGAAGATGAGGGCCGCATAGTGCAGCACCAGCTCCTCGGTGAGGGCGAACTCGGTGTGGCCATCCCGGCGGACGAGCTGCAGCCGCTCCATCTGGCTGGAAATGGGGATCATGCCAAGGCTCTGGCCCTCTTTTTCCTTGAGCAGGACGCCGAGGTAGATCTCCTTATTGCGCAAAAACGGGAACGGGTGGCGGCTGTCCACGATCTGCGGGCTGAGGATGGGGAACAATTCGCTCTGGAAATACTTCTTCCAGAAATGCTCCTCCTCCTTGGAAAGAGCATCGAAGTCCACCTTTTTGTAGCCGCACGCCGCCAGATTTTCCAGCGCCTTCTCATAGTATTTGTCGCAGTCCTCCTGCAGATGAGCCGTCTTGGGCATGATGGCGGCCAACTGCTCCTCGGCGGTCATGTTCGTCTTGTTCTCGCGCTTGTCCCGCTCCTTTTTGGCGCGCATCAGGCTGGCCCGCTCTTGGAGCGAGCCCACGCGCACCATGAAGAACTCGTCGAGATTGGAGCCATAGATCGCAAGGAACTTGAGCTGCTCCGCCAGCGGGACATTCTTATCCTTGCCCAGCACGAGCACCCGGCGGTTGAAATCCAGCCAGCTCAATTCGCGGTTGATGAAAATCGAATCCTCTTTCATAGTTACTCCCCTTTTTCTGGGTTTGTTCAGCTCACATAGGCCAGCTCTGCCCACGACGCCACAAGGTCTTCGGTCAGGCCCGGCACCGCGGCGGCATCCTCGACCCGCCGGAAGCGGCCATGTGCCTCACGGTAGTCGAGGATCGCCTGTGCCCGCTTTTCGCCTACGCCCGGCAGGATGCAGAGCGTTTCGAAGTCGGCAGTGTTCAGATCCACCCGGAGCGATTGGAGCAGCGGCGTCTGGGGCGCGGGGTCTGGCTTTGCCTTGGGCGGCGCATACCAGAAGGCCAGCGCCACGCACAGGGCCGCCGCCAACACGGCGCAGAGCAGAAATACCCGCTCGTGCCGCTTTCCGGTTTTCTGAGAACTGGTTTCTCCCATTGTACCCGACTTTCCTCCAAAAAGAAAGCCCCCTGCACAAAGTATACAAGGAGCTTACAAAATCTTTGCGTTACGCGAACTTTTCGGCCGCACGCACCATGCCGTACAGCAGTTCCGCCGCCGCACCGGCATCGTGGTCGGTGAGGGTCGTCTGCTTGGCGGCAAGGCGCAGCTCTGCCGGGGCGTCGGCGGGGACGACGCTGTTCCCCGCCAGTTGGACCAGCTCGGTCATCTGGGTGCAGTCTGCCAGAACGGTCAGCTGCTCGGCAGAGTAGCCAGCGGGCGGGCAGACAGCGTTCAGCATAGCCGTGCCGGACACACCGCCCGGCAGCAGGGCCACCACATCCGGGGCCATCCGCTCGGCGCGGAGGGTCACGGTCGCTTCACCCAGCGTTTTTTCCAGCAGAGCGGTCAGGGGCACCTGCTTTTTGTCCTGATAGAACAGGATGCGCAGGACCTCCTCGCCCTTGACATCCGCTGCGTTGCTCAGCACGAAGCTGGTCCACTCCTGCCGCAGGTGGGCTTCCAGCGCTTCGCTCATCCGCACCACGCGGGTGGTGCCGTCCCGCATCTGGAACGCGATGCCGATGCCGGGCGCAGCGGGCAGAACCTTCAGGACAGAATCTTCCATCCCGGCAAAGCTGCACAGCGCCGTGCCGCTGCCCTCCGCAAAATTATAGGCCAGAATGCCGCCACAGACCAGCGCAGGTGCACTGAGCCGCACTCCGCCCAGCAGAGAACGCACGACCTTCGGCGACCGCTGGGAGTAGACGGTCAGCTTGCCGCCGCGGCTGGCAAACAATTGCAGCACATCCCGGTGGAGCTGGGGCAGATTGCCCTCGGCGTTCAGCAGCAGATTGTCCAGATCGCAGAGGACCAATGTATTTTCGATGGAATTGCTCATTCGTTGTTTCCTCCTGTGCGCTGACGGAGCGTGGTCAGAAAGCGGGTGAAGTAATCCGGCAGTTCGGAATCGAACCGCAGATGCTCCCCCGTGATGGGGTGGATGAAGCCCAGCGTTTTGGCATGCAGACACTGGCCGTGGAGGCTTGTGATGCAGTTGTGGGGGCCGTAGACGGGGTCGCCCGCCACCGGGTGATGGATGGACGCCATGTGGACGCGGATCTGGTGGGTGCGGCCTGTTTTCAGGCGGCACTCCAGCATCGTGAACTCGCCCAGCCGCTCCAGCACCTTGTAGCCGGTGTAGGCGTACTTGGTGTGGGGTTCGGTGGACGGGTAGACGGCCATCTTCTTCCGGTCGGTCTTGGAGCGGCCGAGGTTCGATTCCACGAAGCCCTCGTCCTGCGCAAAGCCGCCGTAGACGATGGTGTTGTAGGCCCGCTCGACGCTGTGGACCGCCATCTGCTGCGACAGGCCGATGTGGGTGGCGTCGTCTTTCGCCACCACGAGAAGGCCGCTGGTGTCCTTGTCGATGCGGTGGACGATGCCGGGGCGGATCTCGCCGCCGATGCCGGAAAGGCTCCCCTTGCAGTGCCACAGCAGCGCATTGACAAGGGTGCCGTCCGGGTTGCCGGGGGCCGGGTGGACCACCATGCCCTTGGGCTTGTTCACCACCAGAAGATGTGCATCCTCGTAAACAATGTCCAGTGGGATCTCCTGCGGCACAGCCTCGATGGGCCTTGCGTCCGGGATCTCCATCAGGATGACGTCCCCCGCCTTGAGCTTCAGGCTCTTGGCCGGGGCCTTGCCGTTGCACAGCACATGACCTTCGGCCACAAGGGCTTGCAGCGCACTGCGGGAGAGGCCGGTGTCCTCTCCGCTCAGAAAGCGGTCGATGCGCTGGCCCGCGCCCTCGGCTTCGACGATAAATTCACGCTGTTCCATGGGTCACTGCTCCTTTGCGTTGTCCTCGTGCAGCTCTTCCAGAAAGATGACCAGCACCCAGAGCGCCACGCCCACACAGACGCAGATATCCGCGAAGTTGAAGACGGCGAAGCGCATGAACAGCACGTTGATGTAATCCACGACCTCGCCGTTCAGCACCCGGTCGATCAGGTTGCCGATGCCGCCGCCCAGCACGAGGATCAACGCTGCCTGCTGCAAGCGGTTGTTCCGGCTGCGGAAGAAGAGCCAGTAGGCCACGAGGAGCAGCGCTGCGCTGGTGGCGATGATCAGAAACAGCTGCTTGCCGCTGAGCAGACTGAACGCCATGCCCTGATTGAGCACGAACCGCAGTTCCACCACATGCGGGATCAGCGGCATAGCCCCTGCGGGCTGCAAAACGCTCACCGCCCACGCCTTGATGGCCTGATCTGCGCCGATCAGCGCCGCCACACACAGCAGATTGAAGATAACAAATGCCATAACGAATCCTCCCAACGGCGGAAGGGCCCGCCGGTTTTCTGATACCAAAAAGCGGCGCTCCCCTGCTCGAAAGGAGCGCCGCAGCGTTCAAAAGTTTTTGCTTAGCCTTCGACCACGCTTGCGCAGCGTGCGCAGAGGGTGGGGTGAGCCGGGTGGGTGCCGATGTCTGCGGAGTACTTCCAGCAGCGCTCGCACTTGTCGCCGGTGGCGTGTGCAGCAGCAATGCCCAGACCCTCGACTGCGGAGGCAGCGCCGCCCTCGCCCTTGACCAGCTCCACGTGGGAGACGATCATCAGGTCGGCCAGCTCGTCCATGGGGATGCTGTTCAGCAGGTCATAGACGGCATCGCCGCAGTACAGGGTGACGGAAGCTTCCAGCGAAGCACCGATGGTCTTCTCGGCACGGGCCTGTTCCAGCACCTTCTTGACCTCGTCGCGGACAGCGATGAGCTGATTCCACTTGGCCTTGAAGGCGTCGTCGGCTGCGTACTCGCCCGCCTTGGGCATATCCTCGAAGACGACGTACTTGTTCATGCCCTCGGTCTTGGGCAGGAAGTCCCAGATCTCCTGACTGGTGAAGCAGAGGATGGGGGCGATGATCTTGTCCAGAGCGACGAGGATCTTGTACATGGTGGTCTGTGCTGCGCGGCGGGCTGCGCCATTGGTGCAGTACAGGCGATCCTTGGTGACGTCCAGATAGAAGTTGGACATGGCCACGACGCAGAAGTTGTAAACGGCGTGGTAGACCTTGTTGAAGTCATAGACCGCATAACCGTTATGCGCATTGACGATCAGATCGTCCAGCGCGGCCAGTGCCCAGCGGTCGATCTCCTGCAGCTGGTCGTCGGCGACACAGTCGGTATTGGGATCGAAACCGTCGAGGTTGCCCAGAATGAAGCGGGCGGTGTTGCGGATCTTGCGGTATGCCTCGCTCAACTGCTTGAAGATATTCTTGCCGGCACGCACATCGACGGTGTAATCGGAAGAAGCGACCCACAGGCGGATGATATCGGCGCCGTAGTCCTTGATGATCTCGCTGGGCTCCACGCCGTTGCCGGCGCTCTTGTGCATCTGCTTGCCCTGCTCGTCCACGACCCAGCCGTGGCACAGAACGGACTTGTACGGTGCGCAGCCCTTGGAGGCAACGCTGGTCAGCAGACTGGACTGGAACCAGCCGCGGAACTGGTCGCCGCCCTCCATATACATATCGGCCGGGAACTTCAGCTCCGGGCGCTCCTCCAGAACGGCGGCGTGGGTGGAACCGGAATCGAACCAGACGTCCATGATATCGGTGTCCTTCATCCACTCGGAAGCGCCGCACTTCTCGCAGACTTCCCCTGCGGGGATGATCTGCTCGGCTTCGTACTTATACCAAGCGTCGGAGCCCTCCTTGCGGAACAGCTCGCTGACGGCCTTGATGGTGGCATCGGTGATGTGGTAAGCGCCGCACTTCTTGCAGTAGAAGGCCGGGATGGGCACGCCCCAAGTGCGCTGGCGGCTGATGCACCAGTCGTTGCGGTCGCGGACCATGCCCTTCATGCGGTCGTGGCCCCAATCGGGCATCCACTGCACGGTGTCGATGGCCTTGTAAACATCCTCACGGAACTTGGCCACGGAGCAGAACCACTGCTCGGTGGCGCGGAAGATGATGGGGTGGTGGCAGCGCCAGCAGTGCGGATACTGGTGCTTGATGTGCACCTGACCTATAACGGCACCGGACTCCGTCAGGTCGGCCAGAATGGTCTTGTTGGCCGCCCAGACGCGCTGACCGGCGTACTTGCCGGCGAGGTCGGTCAGGTAGCCGCCATCGTCCACGGGGACGGTGATGGGCACCTGCGGATACTTCTGGCAGACATTGAAGTCATCGACGCCGTGGCCGCCAGCGGTGTGGACGCAGCCGGAGCCGCTTTCCAGCGTGACGTGGTCGCCAAGGATGACCCAGCCTTCCTTGGGCAGGTAGACGTGCTGATAACGCATCAGCTCGAACTCTGCGCCGCTGACCGGCTCGCCAACCACCTCATACTCGGTGATATGGCAAGCGTCCATGACGCTCTTGACCAGCTCGGTGGCCATGATGTGATACTCCTCGCCGATCTTGACGAAGGAGTACTCGAACTGACCGTTCAGGCAGATGGCCTCGTTGGCGGGCAGGGTCCAAGTGGTCGTGGTCCAGATCACGAAGTAGGTCTTATCCATCGGGATGCCGTGCTTTGCCAGCACGCCGTTGGGGTCCTGCGTGACGTGGAAGCGGACGAAGATGGAATCGCAGTCGTCCTCGCCGTACTCGATCTCAGCCTCAGCCAGAGCGGTGCGGCAGTCCGGGCACCAGTACACGGGCTTCAGGCCCTTGTAGATATAGCCCTTCTTGGCCATCTCGCCGAAAATCTCGATCTGGCGTGCCTCGAACTCCGGCTTCAGGGTCAGATAGGGGTGCTCAAAGTCGCCGATGACGCCCAGACGCTTGAACTGGTCGCTCATGATGTCGATGTGCTCAGTGGCGAACTTTTCGCAGATCTGGCGCAGCTCCAGCTTGGAGATATCCTTTTTCTTCTCGCCAACGGAGGACAGAGCCTTCAGCTCGATGGGCAGACCGTGGGTATCAAAGCCGGGCACATAGGGAGCCTGATAGCCCTCCATGTTCTTGTCGCGGATGATGATATCCTTGATGATCTTGTTCAGGGCCGTGCCCATGTGGATGTTGCCGTTTGCATACGGAGGGCCGTCGTGCAGGACAAACTTGGGCTTGCCGTCGTTGTGCTTGATGAGGTTGTTGTACAGGTCGTTGTCCTCCCAGTCCTTGAGCATCACAGGCTCCTTCTTGGGCAGACCTGCACGCATCTCAAACAGAGTCTTGGGCAGATTCAACGTACTGTCGTACTGAGACTTATTCTTAGCCAATGGTTACACACTCCTCTAATTTACTAAAATGCTTGGGATCACTCGCTGAACTTGACGCCCTTGAACGCGGCATAGTCCGGCTCTGCGGGTTCCTCTTCCTCGTCCGCGCCGACAGGGGCCTGAGACGGGTCGAGCTTGATCTTGAGCTGGCTCTCGTCCTTCTCCCAGAAGTCCTCGCTCTTGTCATCCTCGGCAGCTTCCTCCTCGGCAGGGGCAGCCTCGGCCTCCGGCTGGGCCTGTTCGATCTCCTCGGTCAGGGCAGCGGCAGTGGTCTCCTCAGCCTTTTCTTCCACGGCGGGCTCGGCCTCGGCCGGCTCTTCCTTCTGGAATTCGGGCAGACGGCTCAGGGACTCCACATGGCTGCGGTAGAGGTTCAGCACATCGGACTTGAAGCGGGTCACTTCCAGACGAACGCGGTCATACTCGCGCTCCTCCGCAAGTTTTTTCTCATTTGCTTCGTTGATGATCTCATCCGCGCGGTCACTGGCCTTCTGCAGCAGCTCGTTGGCATCACGGATAATATCATCACCGCGCAGATTTGCGCGATGCAGGATCTCCTCGGACTTCTGGTTTGCCTCGCGGATGACATTCTCGCCCATCCGTTGCGCGTTGATGAGCGCACTCTTGAGCATATCGCCGTCCGCCTCATAGTTCTCCATCTCTTTGTGGAGACGCTGGTTCTCCGCCGTCAGATCCGCGATCTGCTTGCGGAGTTCCTCTGCCAGCGTATCGTCCTGCTTGAGCTGCTCTTCGACTCGGTCCAAGAAGCGGTCCACATCTTCGGTGCGATAGCCGCGGAGGTTTTTTTCAAATTGAACGCTGCGCACGTCCTGCGGGGTCAGCATAGTAGTTTCCTCCTGTTATCATTCATACTGAAAAAACTCGATGATTGATCGGTCTTTTTTGCTTTTTCCGGGCAGTGCCGTCAGCCCGAAGCGGCCCTTGCCCCGCACGGTGAAGACATCCCCCTCGTAAACGGGCGCATGGACGCTCTCGGCGGGGAGATGGTTGATCTCCACCCGCCCGGCCGTGACCAGCTCTGCCGCCGCACCGCGGCTGCAGCGGAGCATCGCCGCAAGCACCGCATCCAGCCGCAGGGAGGAGACGGTCGCCGTTTGCAGCGTCCGCTCCGCCTGTGGGAACGCCGGAAGGGCATCCGGCTCAATGGGCGTGGTGGAAAGATCGGTGCGGCCCGCCTGACACAGCTCCTGACAGATGAGCTTCGCTGCCGGTTCCAGCGCGAAGACGTAAGCTGTACCCGGCGCATCGGGCGGCAGGACGATATCGCCCAGCGCCTCCCGCTTGAGTTCCAGCCCCATCAGGCTGCCGAGGTAGTCCCGGTGGGTGGGCAGTGCAGCCCCCGGCAGAGCCCGGCAGTCCAGCCGGACGCAGCACAGCGGGCTGTCCGTCCAACTGCCCTCCGGCTCGATGCAGAGCAACTTGCGCTCCGCGCCGGGCCAGCCGCCCTCGAAATGATAGTCGGCCTCCGGCACCTCGGCGCGGTTGAGCGCCGCCTTGGCAAGATCCTGCTCCCGGTCGCTCAAAAAGCCGGAATACCGCGGGATGCCGCGGCTTTCCGCCGTGCGGGCAAGATCCTCGATGTGCCGCATGAGGTATCGCTCTTCATCGGTGCGCGCGGGGACGAACCCCCGCACGGCCTTTGGGGCAGGATCAATAGAACGCGCCATTGTTCTCCAGCTCGTCCAGCAGGTCGCCCATGATATCGACGTTGTAGGGGGTAATGATGAAGGTGCTGTTTGCCACACGCTTGATCTGGCCGTTGTTGGCGTAGGCGACGCCGGAGAGGAAATCGACCAGACGGCGGGAAACTTCCTTATTGGTGGACTCAAGGTTCAGCACCACGGTGCGCTTGTTGTTCAAATGGTCTGCAATGGTGCTGGCGTCCTCAAAGCGCTCCGGCTTGACCAGAACGACCTTGAGCTGGGTGGTGGCATGGATGTTGACCACCTTGTTCTTCTTGGGGGCGCCCTCTGCAGGGTCCTCGTCCTCATCATCTGCACCGATGCCAAGGCCGTTGTTGTTGTTCACCATCTGGGGGCCGTCGTCGATGTACTGATCGTCGTACTCGTCCTCGCTGCCGAAAAGGCCTTTTTTCAGACTATCCACAAAAGACATAGAAACTGCTCCTTTCATTCGGGCGGCTTGCGCTGCCTCGGCTGATTTTGCAAAGAGATGCAAATAGCTTCTACTATTATCGGATTTTTTGCCGCAGATGTCAATAACTACAAAAGTTTTCCATCGTATAAATTTTGTCCGGATACGATGATCTCGTCATAAAGGCGAACCTGACTGACCGAACCGGCCGTTCCACTGGGCAAAACGATGAGATGATCGCCGTCCTGCACCTGCGGGTGGTCGGCGTCCACGGGGTCGATCTTGCAGAAGCGGGCGAGGTTGCCGTACTTGACGTAGACGCCGGGGATGTAATTTTCGCCCTGTCCCTCGGCCTCGGAGCCGTCGTCCTTGAGGTAATGGACGGCGGAGGCCGGGATGCGCAGACCGGTGCTCTCCCCTACGATGATCTGTGCGTTGGCCCTATTCAGCCGCAGCACATCGCCGTTGATGACCTCGCACGAGAGGACGAAGCGGGTCAGGTCGTTCTCCTCGTCGATGTTCACCTCTTGGAGGGTGGCCTTGAGGGGCGTTTCGGCCTGACCGGGGAAGCGGATCTCAACACCGGAGCGAAGCGGTCTGCCGTCCGTGCCCAGCAGCTTCTGGCCCTCTTTGGCCGAGCAGATGCCCGCATAGTACCATGTAAAGCCGGAGACGATCTTCCCCGCGCAGCCGTCCAGCGCAATCTCCGGCGAGGACTCGATGTATGCCTTCAGGTCCACCGCACCGAGGGCAAGGATATCCTCCATCCCCGCGTTGAGGCGGCCGGAGCTGGACGAGCGGATGAAATAGCCGGTCTGCGGGGCCGTAATCTGGGTCGGAGCGCCAAGCTGGGCCTGTACGCTGGACATCTGCTGCACCAGCGCGGCGATCTGGTCCGAGAAGCTCGACACTTCCCCGGTGATGACCCAGAGCTTGTTCTGGGCCAGCAGGTAGTCCTCTTTTTCCGCGTCCGTATCCTCATAGTCAGCGGTGTCCAGCGAATCCATCAAGTTATAGAGCGCAGCGGAACGGTCTTTCCGCAGCGTTTCCATCTGGGCAGAGGTGGTGTTCTGGGATTTTTGCAGCAGGTCGATCTGGTCGCCCAACTGAGTCAGCTGCTGGCGCAGCGCAGCCTGAGAGGCGTCGCTGTACACTTCGGCCACCGCTGTGCCCGCCGAGACGCGCTCACCGTCGGCCACCAGATACCCCAGCGTGCCGTCCCCTGCCACGTAGCTTTCGTCGAACAGGAGCACGCCCTCGGCGTCCACAGTGTCCTCCACCGTGGCCAGAAGGGCGGTCTCGTAGGTGTTGGGCGGGAACAGCACCTGCCCCGCCTGATAGATCACATATCCCATCGCCAGCAGCAAAAAGACGATCACGACACCCGCCAGCGTCTTCAGCGCACCGGGCAATTCGCGTTTTTCCTGCATCCTGCTCATCCTTTCGCGATAAATTCTTGGGTCAGCGCCGCCGCGCGGGCGGCAGCGTCCGGCGCAGAGGCATCCAGCCAGACCACGCCGTCCATATGGCGGAACCATGTCAGTTGGCGCTTGGCGTAGTTGCGGGAGGCCTGTTTCAGCTTGTCCACACAGGGCGTCAGTTCAGCCGCCCCCTCAAAGTAAGGGAAGAACTCCTTATAGCCGATGGCCTGTGCCGCCGTTTTGAAGCGGTCCCGGTTCGCATAAACGAGCTGTGCTTCCCGCAGCAGCCCGGCTTCCATCATCTTGTCCACCCGCCGGTCGATGCGGGCGTAAAGCTGGGCGCGGTCCGGGAAATCCAGCCCCAGCACAAGCGAGCGGTAGGGCCGCTCCGGCGGGAGGGATCCTGCCTTTTGTTCGCTCAGCTTTTTGCCGGTGGCACGGTAGTGTTCCAGCGCACGCAGCACCCGGACCTGATTGTTCGGGTGGATGGCCGCAGCCGCTTCGGGGTCGGCCTGTTTCAGCTCCTCGTACATGGCAGCCGGACCCTTTTCGGCCAGTTCTGCAGCCAGCTGCTCCCGCAGCCCGTCCGGCGTTTTTTCGGCGGTGAACCGCACCCCATACAGAAAGCTCTGGACATACAGCCCTGTGCCGCCCACCAAGATGGGCAGTTTGCCGCGGGCGGAGAGTTCGGCTTCGAGCCTCGCCGCCAGCGCCGTGAAGTCCGCCACGCTGAAGGTCTGGTCCGGTTCCAGAAGGTCCACCGCGTAGTGCGGGATGCCGTGGGTCTCTTCGGGGGTCACCTTGGCGGTGCCGACATCAAGGCCCTTATAGATCTGCATCGAATCCGCGCTGATGATCTCGCCGCCAAACCGCTCAGCCAGCGCGACGCCCAGCGCCGTTTTGCCGGTGGCCGTGGGGCCGACCACCGCGAGGACAGGATGTTTTTTCTCAAACGATTCGGCCAAACTGCTTTTCCAGCTCCTTTCGGGTCAATTTGAGGACGCAGGGGCGGCCATGGGGGCAGAAGGGCGGCACTTCGCCGGACAAAATTTTCTCGGCCAGTGCCATCAGCTCCTGCGGGGAGGTGTGGTCTCCCGCCTTGATGGCCGCGCGGCAGGAAATAGAGTGGAGCACCCACTCGGTCTTTTCGTTCAGAGCGTCGCGGCTGCCCTTGGCCAGTTTTGCGGCCAGCTCCACCAGCAGGTCCTCCGCGCTGCCCTGCTCCACATCCGCCGGAACGGAACGCAGGAGGACCGTGCTTCCGCCGAAATCGTCGATCTCAAGGCCCGTGCTTTCCAGCAGATCGATGTTGGCCAGCAGGGCGTTCTTCTCCTCCGCCGACAGCTCCACCACCACCGGCTCCAGCAGAAGCTGGCTGGGAACATCGCCGTAGTTGGCGGCCAGCTTCTCAAAAAGCTGGCGCTCGTGGGCGGCGTGCTTATCAATGATGCAGACCTCATCGCCTCGCTCGGCGAGGATATAGGTCTTGAACAGTTCGCCCACATAGCGGAGGGCTTCCGGCCCTTCTTGGACATCGAACCCCATCTGCTCCGGCGTCCCGGCAGGTGCCGCGCCAAAGGAATCGGCTTCCACGGCAGCTCCTTCGGTCGGCGCTTCCGGCTGTGGAGCCGGAGTCCACGCAGCCATGTGATCCTGCGCGGCGGGCTCTTCGCCTTCCATCTCAATGTCCAGCTGGGCTTCGCTGGAAGCGGCACGGAAGGTCGGAGCGCTCTCCAAGGCCGGCGCTTCCTCTTCCGGCTGCTTCGGGCTGTGGAGGCTGACGTCCGGGTTCAGCGGAGCCGAGGACGCAACCGTTGTCCATGTATGAGCCGGGGCGGAAGCGGAAGTGTTCCCGGCGGCCGGGCGCACCGGCGGGGTCGGCTGAGAAGTCCTTGTGGGTGTCGATGCTGCGGCAGGGGCTGCGGGGGCGGTTTCGTGGTGATGTTCCAGCGTTCCGGGCTCTGCTTGGCCCGGAATGATGGCAGAAAGTTCTGTAAAGTTATTCTTCTTTACAGCATTTTCTGTCAAAATATCGTCGTTTATTAAATCGTTGGATTTTTCGTTGTTCTTCTCGTTTTTGGGTTCGTCGAAGGTGAACAGCCGCTCGCCGGTACCCGGCTGGGCCAGCGCGAGCTTGGTCGCATGGTAAACGAGGTCGAAAATATCGTTTTCGCGGGCGAAGCGGACTTCCGTTTTGGCCGGGTGAACGTTGACATCCACGAGGTCCGACGGCATTTCCAGAAGCAAGATTCCTCCGGGGAATTTGCCCTGCATCGTGGTGCCCTTGAAGGCCATTTCCATGCCCGCCATCATGGTGCGGTTGCGGACATAGCGGCCATTGATATAGAAGTACTGCATACTCCGGCTGGCGCGGCAGCTCTTGGGCTGGGTGATGAGGCCCCACACCCGGTAGACGCCCTCCCGGTTGTCCACCTCGATGAGGTCACGGCTGAACTCCCGGCCCAGAACGGCATAGGCCGCACTACGCAGCTGGCCATCACCGGGGGTGACGTACTGCAGTTTCCCCTCGCGGACAAATTTGAAGCTGACCTCCGGGTGGCTGAGGGCCACATGGGCGACCGTATCGGCCACGAAGGTGCCCTCGCTGGAATCCTTTTTCAGGAACTTCATCCGGGCGGGGGTGTTATAGAAGAGATCCTTCACCCGGATGGTAGTGCCGACGCTGCGGGCACCCGGCTCGATGGGGGCGGCATCACCGCCCTCGATGCGGTAGATCGAGGCGCATTCGTCCGCCTCGGTGCGGGTCAGCACCTCCACCCGCGCCACGCTGGCAATGGAAGCCAGTGCCTCGCCGCGGAAACCGAGGGTATGGATATGGTTTAAGTCGTCCTCCGTCTGAATTTTACTGGTGGCGTGGCGGATGAAAGCCGTGGGGATGTACTCCGCCTCGATGCCGGAACCGTTGTCGCTGATCTCGATCAGCTTGACGCCGCCGGATTCGATGGTCACAGTGATCTGCGCTGCACCGGCATCAATGGCATTTTCCAGCAGCTCCTTGACCACCGACGCGGGCCGCTCAACGACCTCACCGGCGGCGATCAGTTCCGCCGTATGCTTGTCCAAAACATGAATGACTGCCATAAGATCTCCCTCCCCTTTTTATCGTGTTGGGGTTCAGCCGTTCAGGCTGCCCTTCAAGGTCTTTTTGAGTTCGTACAGGAAATTGAGCGCCTCGATGGGCGTCAGCGTCTCCACATCGAGCGTTTCCAGCTTTTCCAGCACCTCGCTGGGCACGGCGGGCGAAGTGTACTCCTGCAATGCGTCGAAGTCCATCTGCTCCACCTTATTCTTGGGAGCCGTGGCTTCCAGTGCACGCAGCACCTCGTGGGCGCGGCGGGTCACGCTGCCGGGCAGACCAGCCAGCTTTGCCACCTCGATGCCGTAGCTGTCATCGGCGGGGCCGCGAACGATCCGGCGCAGAAACGTGATATCTTCGCCGCGCTTCTTGACCGCGATGTTGTAGTTCTTCACCCCGTCGATGGTGCCTTCAAGGTCGGTCAGCTCGTGGTAATGGGTGGCGAAGAGCGTTTTGCACCCCAGCCCCTTGGCCGGGTCTGTGATGTGTTCGACCACGGCGCGGGCGATGCTCATGCCGTCGAAGGTCGAGGTGCCGCGGCCGATCTCGTCCAGCACGACGAGGCTCTTGGCAGTGGCGTTCCTCAAAATTTCCGCCACCTCGGTCATCTCGACCATGAAGGTGGACTGACCGGCGGACAGATCATCCGACGCGCCGATGCGGGTGAAGATGGCGTCCACCACACCCACACGGCACTCCTTAGCCGGGACGAAGGAGCCGATCTGCGCCATCAGAGCGATCAGCGCATTCTGGCGCATGTACGTGGATTTACCGGCCATGTTGGGGCCGGTGATGATGAGGCAGCGATCCGTCGAGCAGTTGAGGGCCGTATCGTTGGGGACGAAAAGGCTCCCCTTCAGCATCTGCTCGACCACCGGATGACGCCCCTCCACGATGGTCAGTTCGTCGCCGTCGTCCACGGTGGGGCGGCAGTAGTTGTTTTCCGCCGCCACCTGCGCCAGCGCTGCCAGCACGTCCAGCTCCGCAACGGCATTGGCTGTGCACTGGATGCGGTCGAGCTGGGCGCTGATGCTTTCCAGCAGCTCGTCAAACAGGCGGTGTTCCAGCGCGATGAGCCGCTCATGGGCACCCAAAATTTTGCTTTCCAGCTCCTTGAGTTCCTGCGTGATGTATCGCTCGCCGGTGGTCAGGGTCTGCTTGCGGATGTAGCTCTCCGGCACCATATTTTTGTAGCTGTTGCTGACTTCGATGAAGTAGCCGAAAACGTGGTTGTACCCAATTTTCAGCTTCGGAATGCCGGTCTCCTGCCGCAGCCGGGTCTCCAACTGGGCCAGAATGCCCTTGGTGTTGTCGCGGATGGCCCGCAGCTCATCCACCTCGGCATGGTAGCCCTTGGCGATGACGCCGCCATCTTTCAGCGTCGAAGGTGCTTCCGGGTCCACTGCGGCATAAATCTTGTCTTTGATGTCGGTCAGCGGGTCGATCTGAGCGGCCAGTTCTGCCAGCTCCGGGCAGTTGCAGCTTTCGGCCTGACGGCGCAACCCCGGCAGACGCTCGCAGGTCTGCGCCATGGAGAAGATCTCCTTCGGGGTGGCGGAACCGTAGACCGTGCGGGTCATCATACGCTCCAGATCGAAGATGTAGTGCAGCTCCTCGATGAGGTCGCCGCGCTGGACGGTCTGGTTCACGAGGCTCTCCACCGCGTTCAGGCGGCGGTTGATGAGAGAGCTGGACACCAGCGGCTGTTCGATCCAGCTGCGAAGCATCCGCTTGCCCATGGCGGTGCTGGTCTTGTCCAGCACCCAGAGCAGGGTGCCCCGCTTTTCGCGGCCGCGCAGGGTCTCGGTCAGCTCCAGATTGGCCCGCGTGACCGGCGACAGGCGCATGAACTGCGCTTCGTTGTAGCTGAGGACCGTCTTCAGGCGCTCCACGCCCTTGATCTGGGTGGTGTGGAGGTATTCCAGCAGCGCTGCCATGGCGAAGCGGACATTGCCCTTTTCGCTGATGCCGGTCTTGGCGGCCCAATCGCGGCCGAACTGGTTTTCCAGCGCAATGGCCACAAGGCCGGGGGCATAGTGTTCTTCCTCCACAAGTTCAACGGAGCAGCGCATATTCTTTTTCAGGTAACTGGTCAGCTCCCGGCAGTCGAGGCTGCCGGGATTCATCAGCACTTCGCTGGGGTGGTAGCGGCACAGCTCGGTGATGACGGCAGGAACGATCTTTTCCCGCTTGAGTTCCGTGATGTGGGCCGTGCCGGTGGAGACATCGGCAAAGCAGAGGCCCGCCTGATCACCCTTGATGAAAACACTCGCAATGTAGTTGTTTTTGTCGTCTTGAAGCATACTGCTCTCAATGACGGTGCCCGGCGTGACCACGCGGATGATATCCCGCTTGACAAGGCCCTTTGCCTTGGCCGGATCCTCCATCTGCTCGCAGATGGCGACCTTGTAGCCCTTGGCGATGAGCCGGGCCACATAGCTCTCGTAGCTGTGGAAGGGCACGCCGCACATGGGGGCCCGCTCTTCCAGCCCGCACTGCTTGCCGGTCAGCGTCAGATCCAGCTCCCGCGAGGCAGTCAGCGCATCATCGAAGAACATCTCGTAAAAGTCGCCGATGCGGTAGAACAAGATCTCGTCCTTGTGTTGATTTTTGATTTCCAGATATTGTTGCATCATGGGCGACAGCTCGGCCATGGTAGTCCACCTTTCTTGCATTCCGTTGTTGTTGGGGTTTGCAGCGAGTAACCGCTTTTGCAAGGAAAACGCGGCCTGCAAAAGCGAAGCCGCGTTTTCCGTTTCACATCTGGGTCAGTGACAGCCGCCGCAGGTGGAGCAGCTGCCGGTGCAGGAGGCGCTGGGTTCCTGCACCGTCATGGGGTCGCCGCCGTTCATGGCAGTGTTGATGATGGCGTCGATATAGTTGACGAGGTTCTCGCAGTCCTTCTTGGCTTCGTTGTAAGCCGTCATGCCCTCGTCGGCCATGATCTTGCCATAGAGGTCATTGACCTTCTCGTTCAGCTCGGCGATGCGGGCATCGCTGCGCTCGGTCTTGCCGATCTCGTTGTTCAGGTCCATGCGGGCAAGGTTGAACTCGCCGATCATGTTCTGCAGCTCTTCGTCACTGTCGTTGAGCTTGCGGGCCTGATCGAGGGCGAGGTAGCGGGGGTCGGTCTGAAGTGCCATAGCAGCACGCTTGAAGAGGTCGATGCAATCCATAAGAATGTTCTCCTTTGATGTTCGTTTATTTTGAGGTGCAGCAGCCGGTTTTGCTGCCGCAGCGGGAAAAGCTCAGGCTTCGAGTTCGCCCAGCAGGACGGTAGCGCGGGCACCGGTCAGGCGGACCTGCGCATACTGGCCCATCAGGCCGGGATCGGCGATAAACTCCACGGTCAGGTTGTTGTCCAACCGGCCGGACAGGGTACCCTCGTTGCGGCCGTAGCCCTCCACGAGGACGCGGACGGTCTGGCCTACCTGCGCCTTGACGAGATCCATGGCGATCTCGTCCTGAACCTTGAGCAGCCGGCTCATCCGGTCCGTCTTCTCCTTGCGGGGGGTGGGGTCGGGCATTTCTGCCGCCTTGGTGCCCGTGCGCTTGGAGTAGATGAAGGTGAACAGCTGCATGTAACCGACCTTCCGGATCAGGTCGAGGGTGCCTTGGAAGTCCTCCTCCGTCTCACCGGGAAAGCCGATGATGATGTCGCTGGAGAAGGTGATGCCGGGCACGGTCTTGCGGGCGTACTCGATGAGTTCGAGGTACTGCTCCACGGTATAGCGGCGGTTCATCTGGCGCAGCACCTCGTTCGAGCCGCACTGCACCGGCAGATGCAGGTGCTTGCACAGATGCGGCTGGGCCGCAATGGTGTCGATCAGCTTGTGGCTGGCGTCCTTCGGGTGGCTGGTCATGAAGCGGATCTGGTAATCGCCGGGCACCGAGCAGAGCAGGTTGAGCAGATCGGAGAAGTCCACCTTCTCTTCCAGCCCCTTGCCGTAGCTGTTGACGTTCTGGCCCAGCAGGGTGATCTCCTTATACCCCGCTTCCACAAGGCCGCGGAACTCGGCGAGGATATCGCCGGGCTTGCGGCTCTTTTCGCGGCCGCGGACATAAGGCACGATGCAGTAGGTGCAGAAGTTGTCGCAGCCGTACATGATGGGCAGCCACGCGCGGAACTCGCTCTCACGCCGGATGGGGATGTTCTCCACGATGACGGGGCGCTGGGCGGGCTCCATGAGCACCCGCTTATGCTTTTGCAGCTTCTGGGCAATGAGCTGGGGCAGGGTGTCGATGCCATCCACGCCGAAGACCAGATCCACGTAGGGGTAGCTCTGGCGCAGCTTTTCCACCACATGCTTCTGGTTGGCCATACAGCCGCACAGGCCGATCATCAGGCCGGGCTTTTTTTCCTTCAGGCCCTTGAGCGCCCCCACATTGCCGAAGACGCGCTGCTCGGCGTGCTCACGCACGGCGCAGGTGTTGAAGAGAATGAGATCGGCGTCCTCCGGCTTGTCGCACAGGCCGTAGCCGATATCCACCAGCACGCCCTTGATGCGCTCGCCGTCGTTGACGTTCTGCTGGCAGCCGTAGCTGTGGACGAAGGCCAGCGGCGGGGTGTCGTATGCGCTGCGCACCAGTTCGGCGGCGGCGGTGTTATGTTCAAATGCAATATACTCCAATGATGAAACCATCCTTCGGTTCGATATTTTCAAAAAGCTCCTTTTAGTATACCCTGTTTTGCCTCCAAGGGCAAGTAGGAAGGAGGAAATTTTCGGGTTCAGACGGCTTTCTCAGCCTGTTTTTGGGCGCAATCCTCGCACAGGCCGAACAAAACCACGGCGCAGTCCTCGACGACGCCCTTCTGATTGCGGACCAGTTTCATCACCTGTTTTTCGTCCACATCGGCGTCCACGACGCTGCCGCACCCATTGCAGTACAGGTGGCTGTGCCAGCACAGGGTGTGGTCGAACCGGTCGGCCTTGCCGGGGATAGAAACACGGCGCACCTTGCCCGCCTCCACCAGACTGTTCAGGTTGCGGTACACAGTGCCAAGGCTCAGGCCGGGGCACTCCGGGGCCGCTTTATCGAAAATTTCTTCGGCGGTGGGGTGGTCGCAGAGTTCCTCCACCTTCTGCAAAACCAGCTCCCGCTGTTTGGAATAACGCATAAGTTCCTCCTTTTATACTTTGTCTTCCCCTTTGATCTTGGCCCAGTAGGCGCGGGCCGCCTGTTCGTTTTTGTTTTCGCCAAAGGTGTAGTATTTTGTATCCTTCAAAACATCGGGCAGATACTGCTGCTCGACCCAATGGTTCGGGTAATCGTGGGCGTATTTGTAGTTCTGCCCCTTGACGAGGGCATCCTCGCCATCAAAATGCTTGTTCTGGAGCTGGCGCGGGATGGGCCCGGTGCGCCCGGCTTGAACATCCGCGATGGCGGCGTTGATGGCGTCGTGGGCACTGTTGGACTTGGGGCTCGTCGCCACGAGGATGACGGCATCCGCCAGCGGGAGCCGGGCCTCCGGCAGACCCACCATGTTGGCCGCATCCACAGCCGCTTTCACGATGGGGATGATCTGCGGGTAGGCTAGGCCCACATCCTCACACGCGCAGACCATGAGCCGCCGACACGCCGAGGGCAGATCTCCCGCTTCCAGCAGCCGCGCCAGATAGTGCAGCGCCGCGTCCGGGTCGGAGCCGCGCATCGACTTCTGGTAAGCAGAGACGATGTCATAGTGATCGTCCCCGTCTTTATCGTACCGCATAGCCGTGCGGCGGGTGACCTGTTCGATCATTTCCAAGGTGATATGCTTGCCCTCTGCCTCCTGCGGCGCGGCCGTCACGGCAAAATCGAGGCAGCCCAGCGCCTTGCGCAGGTCGCCGCCCGCGCTCTCGGCGAGATAGGAACAGGCCTCGGCATCCATCGTGACCGGCACGCCCTCCGCTTCCGAGAGCTTTTCCAGCGCGTTGTGCAGCCCCTGCTCCACATCCGCCGCCGACAGGGATTTGAACTCGAACACCGTGCAGCGGGACAGCAGCGCATTATAGATGTAAAAATAAGGGTTCTCGGTCGTGGAGGCGATGAGGGTCACGCTGCCGTCCTCGATGCACTCCAACAGGCTCTGCTGCTGCTTTTTGTTCAGGTACTGGATCTCGTCCAGATAGAGCAGGATGCCCTCCGCCCCGGCCAGCGTGCCGATGTCCTTGAGCACGGCCTTGATGTCGCCGGTGCCGCAGGAGGTACCGTTGAGCTTGTGGAGGGTCATGCCGCTGTTCTCCGCAATGATGCGGGCCACGGTGGTCTTGCCGGTGCCGGAGGGGCCGTAGAAGATCATGTTGGGGATGCGGCCGCTCTCGATGGTGCGGCGGAACACCCGCCCCGGCGCCAGCAGATGCTGCTGGCCGCAGACCTCGGCCAGCGTTTTGGGGCGCAAGCGCTGCGCCAGCGGTTCGTTCATCGGGGATTCCTCCTTTTGCCATCTGCGACAATTTCCTGTTTAGCTTTAGTATATCGCATTTTCTGCCGGAGGACAAGCGCTTCTTTTGAAAACGGTTCTCAGATAGCTTAAAATTCATTTACAAAACCGTCGAAACATGGTATTATCAAGCTACTCTTTTGCGAAATGAGGCGATTCCTATGGGCAAAACGGCACCGGCGGAGGATCTTTCCGCCAAAAAGGCGCTGGCGCTCACGGTCATTGACCGACTGAAAAACGAATACCCCGATGCGGGCTGCACCTTGGATTACGACCACGCATGGCAGCTGCTCGTCAGCGTGCGGCTGGCCGCCCAGTGCACCGACGCGCGGGTGAACATCGTGGTGCAGGAGTTGTTTGCCAAGTACCCCGACGTAGCCGCACTGGCCGCCGCCGAACCGGAGGACATCGAAGCCATCGTCAAGCCCTGCGGCCTTGGGCGCAGCAAGGCGCGGGATATCTCAGCCTGTATGCGGGTGCTGCGGGACAAGTACGACTGCAAGGTGCCCACCACCTTTGAGGAGCTGCTGGCCCTGCCCGGCGTGGGCCGGAAGAGCGCGAACCTCATCATGGGCGATGTGTTCGGCAAGCCCGCCATCGTCACCGACACCCACTGCATCCGGCTATGCAATAAGATCGGCCTTGTGGACGGCATCAAGGAGCCGCAGAAGGTGGAGATGGCGCTGTGGAAGATCATCCCGCCCGAAGAGGGCAGTGACCTGTGCCACCGCTTCGTCATGCACGGCCGGGCTGTCTGCAACGCCCGCAGACCCGAATGTAAAAACTGCTGCCTGAACGATATCTGCCGGTATGCGGCGGAGCAAAAGGCGGCACAAACCAAGGAGGTCTCATTATGATCACACTCTCGATCCTGATCGTCATCGCGCTCATCTGCGCTTTCGTCGGCTGTCTGATGGGCCTGTTCTCCCTTGTGGGGCTGCTGGTCTCGCTGGTCATCGGCGTACTGGTGGGCGCACTGGCCGGGTACATCGCAGGCCGCTTTATGGGCACCGAGACATCCTTTGCCCGCAACGCCGTTCTGGGGGTGCTGGGCAGCTTCGTGGGCGAGTTTCTGTTCGGCATAGTCGGCATCCACGCCACCGGGTCCTTCAGTTCCTTTGTCATCTCCATCCTCGGCGCCTGCGTCTGCATCTGGGTGGACAATAAGCTATTCAAAAAGGGCTGATCTCCCGGAGCTGTCAGCGCTCTGCATTTGCTCTCCCGTTTGGGAGAGCTTTTTTGTTTTCTCCCCCTTGACAGATATATCGACGCGCGATATAATGCAATTACGATATATCGTGTGTCGATACAAAGTGAGGCGATACAATGGAAAATTTGGCTCTGACGGAATCCACTTACTACATCCTGCTTTCCCTCTACCACCCACAACACGGTTACGGCATCATGCAGCAAACCGAACAGCTCTCCGGAGGGCGCGTGCGGCTGGCCGCTGGGACCTTGTACGGTGCTTTGAACGCACTGTGCGAAAAAGGCTGGATTTCTCCCCTGCCCATGGAAAGCGGGAGCCGGAAGAAAGAATATCAGCTGACCCCTTCCGGGTTCGAGGCACTCAAGCGAGAGTTGGCCCGGCTGGAAGAACTGGTAGCCAATGGCCGCAACATTTTACAGGAGGAATAAGCGTGAGCGAGACAAAGAAACTCCACAAGGTATTCTGGGTCTGGGAATACGAAAAAGAAGAACGCTGGCTCCACGAGTGACCATTTTCCCTTTGGAACGTCGTTTTTTCAGAGTTTTCAAAAAGTTCATCTTTACCCGCTTGCATTCCGGTGCAGGCGGGTATATTATTATCGCACGCAAATAGTTATCATATGTTAAGTATTTGCGGCAGACAACAAACGAGGAGGTTCCCCATGCCGAAGGAAAATGCTCCGGAGCTGTTCGGGCTGTTCCACTATCTCCACCAGCTGAGCTGCGAAGCCAAGCGCGGGATGAAGGCATCGCTGAAAGAGTGCCCCAGATGTCATTTCATGATACTGGAAGGCGTTCTGGCGAACATTGAACAGCACGGAAAAGATGGAAGCATCTATGTTTCCGACCTAGCCGCCGCCATCCGGCAGCCGATGCCCGCTGTTTCACGCGCACTGCGCCAGTTGGAGCAGGATGGGCTCATCGAGCGCATCACCGACCCGAACGACCGCCGGAAAACGCTGGTGCGGGCCACCGAAAAGGGCCTTGCTGCCAGCCGCCAGTGCGAGACCGCCCTGAACAACTATTTTGCCGGGGTGATGCAGCATCTGACGCCCCAGCAGCGTGTCCAATTCCACGAGCTGAAAGATGCTCTGTTGGACGCTGTGACCGCAGAAAACGCGGAACACCAATCAATTTTGAAGGGAGACAACCAAGATGGGTAAGATCTTCAAGCAGTTGGCCCGCCACTGGGCCGCCTGTCTTGTCGTGGTAGCCTTGCTGATCGCACAGGCGTACTGCGACCTTTCCCTGCCGGACTACACGAGCAAGATTGTGGACACCGGCATCCAGCAGGGCGGCATTGAAAGCCCCCTGCCCCAGACCCTGCGCTCCTCCACGCTGGACGCCCTCTCGCTTCTGATGCGTGAGGAGGACGCCGCTGCGTTTGAGAACGCCTACGAGTATTACGTTCAGGACGACGGCGTTTTGAAACTGCGCAGTGACCTGACCGCCGACGAACGCGCCGCCCTCGAAGAGGCCGTGACTGTGCCGGACATCGTGCTGTATATGACGGCTTCCCAAACCGCCAACGGCACCGGGATGCCCGCGCAGAGCCTGACCCCGCTTTCGGAGTATCCGCCGGCTTCGTCCGGGGAAGAAGCCGCCAGCAGCGCCGCTTCTCCTACGGCAGAGAGCACCGACGAAACGGAGACCGTCGCCCCCACTGCTGACGACCTCGACACCGTGTGCGCCCAGTTTGCCGCCATGGCCCAGATGCCGGGCTTCTCCCGCGAGATGATTCAGCAGCAGTTGGCCGGTGCACTGGCGCAGATGGACGAGACCACCCTTTCCAGCATGGCCAGTCAGGCCACCCTCCTCGTCAGCTTGGAGTACGAAGCGCAGGGCGTCGCCCATGACGTCCAGATGCAGTACCTCTTCCGGGTGGGCGGGCAGATGCTGGGCCTGACCCTGCTGATGGTGGCTGTGGCCATTCTTGTGGGCCTCATCGCCTCCCGCGTTTCCGCCGCCATCGGCCGCGACCTGCGCCGGGAGACCTTCTCCTCGGTCATCCACTTCTCCAACGCGGAGATCGAGAATTTCTCCACCGCTTCCCTCATCACCCGCACCACCAACGACATCCAGCAGGTGCAGTTCGTCTGCGTCATCCTGCTGCGGATGGTGGCCTACGCGCCCATTCTGGGCATGGGCGGCATCTTCCATGTGGTGCAGGGCAACACCGGCCTTGCATGGATCATCGTGCTGGATGTGGTGCTACTGCTCACCCTCATCGCCTTTTTGATGAATTTCGCCATGCCGAAGTTCAAGATCATGCAGACCTTGGTGGATAAGCTGAACCTCGTCAGCCGCGAGATCCTGACCGGCGTGATGCCGGTGCGCGCGTTCAGCCGCGAAAAATTTGAGGAAGAGCGCTTCGACAAGGCCAGCCGCGAGCTGATGGGCACCCAGTTGTTCACCAACCGCGCCATGGTCGCCATGATGCCTTTTATGACCCTCATCATGAACGGCACCAGTCTGCTCATCGTCTGGTTCGGCGGCAAGGCCATCGATGCGGGCAATATGCAGGTGGGCGAGATGATCGCCTTCATCACCTACACGATGCAGATCGTCATGTCCTTCCTGATGCTGGCCATGGTGGCCGTGATGCTGCCCCGCGCCGGTGTCGCTGCAGACCGCATCGACGAAGTCTGCCGCACTGCCGCCTCCATCCACGACCCCGACGAAGCCACGGCCAAGCCCGCGCTGGAGCGCAAGGGCTGGAAGGGCGTCGTCAAGTTCGAGGACGTGAGCTTCCGCTTCCCCGGCGCCGACAGCGACGCGCTGGAGCACATCAGCTTCACCGCCGAGCCGGGCCAGACCACCGCCATCATCGGCTCCACCGGCTGCGGCAAATCCACCCTGCTCAACCTCATCCCCCGCTTCTATGATACCACCGGCGGCAGAGTGACCGTAGACGGCATCGATGTCCGCGACATGCCGCAGGAAACGCTCCACAGTCTGCTGGGCTATGTGCCCCAGAAGGGTGTGCTGTTCAGCGGCACCATCGAGAGCAACCTGAAATTCGGCGGTGAGCAGATCACCGACGCCGACATGAAGAAGGCCGCCTCCATCGCACAGGCGGAGGAGTTCATCAGCACCAAGCCCGACGGCTACGCCAGCCCCATTGCGCAGGGCGGCTCCAACGTTTCCGGCGGCCAGAAGCAGCGGCTTTCCATTGCGCGTGCCATCGCGAAGGATCCGCGCATCTATCTGTTTGACGACAGCTTCTCGGCGCTGGACTACAAGACCGACGTCACCCTGCGCCGGGCGCTGAAAGCCCAGACCGACAACGCCACCGTCATCATCGTGGCACAGCGCATCTCCACCGTGCTCCACGCCAACCAGATCCTCGTTCTCGACGAGGGCCGTCTCGTCGGCGTGGGCACCCATGCACAGCTGATGGCCTCCTGCCCCGAATATCAGGAGATCGCCCGCAGCCAGCTGAGCCAGAAAGAGCTCGACCTCAAAGACCTGAACAACGGAAAGGAGGGTGATTGATATGCCAAGACCCGGACGCCAGACCACCGAGCGTGCCAAGGACTTCAAGGGCACGCTGCTCCAGTTGGTCAAGGCCATGAGCACCTATAAGATCTCCCTCATCGTCGTCATCGTCTTCGCCATCCTCTCCACCGTCTTCAACATTGCCGGCCCGAAGATCCTCGCCAAGGCCACCACGGCCCTTGCGACCGGCTGGATCGCGAAGCTGCGCGGCATTGGCAGCATCGACTTCGGCTATATCGGCAAGATCTTGCTGATCCTGCTGGCGATGTACCTCTGCTCGGCAGCGTTCAGCTTCATTCAGGGCTGGCTGATGACCGGCCTTTCCCAGAAAGTCTGCTACGACTTCCGCCGCCAGATCAGCGAAAAGATCAACCGCCTTCCCCTCGCCTACTTTGAAAAGCGGACCGTCGGCGAGGTGCTCTCCCGCATCACCAACGATGTGGACACCCTCGGCCAGAGCCTGAACCAGAGCATCACCCAGCTCATCACCAGCGTGACGACCATGATCGGCGTGCTCATCATGATGCTGTCCATCAGCCCCAAGATGACCCTGATCGCGCTGCTCATCCTGCCTGTTTCGCTGGCGCTGGTGATGCTGGTGGTCAGGTTCAGCCAGAAGTACTTCAAGGCCCAGCAGGCCACCTTGGGCGTCGTGAACGGTCAGGTGGAGGAGGTCTACTCCGGCCACAACGTCATTAAGGCGTTCAACCGGGAAGCCCGTGTGCTGGCCGATTTCAACGCCGTCAACGATAAGCTCTTTGAATCCGCTTGGAAAAGCCAGTTCCTCTCCGGCCTGATGCAGCCCATCATGAACTTTGTGGGCAACCTCGGCTATGTGGCCGTGGCCATCGTCGGCAGCATTTTTGCCGCCAACGGTACCATCACCATCGGCGACATTCAGGCTTTCATCCAGTATGTCAAGAACTTCACCCAGCCCATCCAGCAGCTCGCGCAGGTGTCCAACATGCTGCAGAGCATGGCCGCTGCCGCCGAGCGCGTCTTCGAGTTCCTGAATGAGCCCGAAGAAGACCAGCTCGCCGACCCGGCCCGCCGGGCAGACCCCGCCAGCATCGATGGTCAGGTCACCTTCGACCACGTCAAATTCGGCTATGTGCCCGAAAAGACCATCATCCACGATTTCAGCTGCACCGTCAACCCCGGCGAAAAGGTCGCCATCGTCGGCCCCACCGGCGCAGGCAAGACCACCATGGTCAAGCTGCTGATGCGCTTCTACGACGTGGATTCCGGCTCTATCACCCTGAACGGCCACGACATCCGCGATTTTGACCGCAGCGCCCTGCGCGAGGGCTTCGGCATGGTGCTTCAGGATACGTGGCTGTTCAAGGGCACCATCATGGAGAACATCCGGTATGGCCGCCTCGACGCCACCGATGAAGAGGTCATTGCCGCCGCCAAGGCTGCCAACGCCGACCACTTCATCCGCACCCTGCCCGGCGGCTACCAGATGGAGCTGAATGAGGACGCCTCCAACGTCAGCCAAGGCCAGAAGCAGCTGCTGACCATTGCCCGCGCCATTCTGGCCGACAACCGCATCCTGATCCTCGACGAAGCCACCAGCAGCGTGGACACCCGCACCGAGCAGCGCATTCAGACCGCCATGGACAACCTGATGCGCGGCCGCACCAGCTTCATCATCGCCCACCGCCTGTCCACCATCAAGGACGCCGACCTCATCCTCGTGATGCGGGACGGCGACATCGTGGAGCAGGGCACCCACGATCAGCTGCTGGAAGCCGGCGGCTTCTACGCCGACCTCTACAACAGCCAGTTTGAAGATGTGGTAGACTAATTCCGCACTTCCTTCTCTGTGAAAATCCCTCAGATTTCGTCTTGAAACCTGAGGGATTTTCTTTTGTCATTCCGTGGCGGATGTGCTATAATCATTTCTGTGTCTTGAAGTAGGAAAGGAGTTTGAAACTCAATGGAAACTGCAACCAGACCCTACGCATTCAGCCGGAAGGTGTTCTGCGAGGGGATGCGGGACGGCGTGCCCATCGCGCTGGGCTATTTCGCCGTCTCATTTTCGCTGGGCATTGCGGCCCGCAGCGCTGGCCTGACCCCCATCCAAGGTTTTATTGCCAGCTTGTTCAACAACGCTTCTGCCGGCGAGTACGCCGCATTTTCGCTGATCGCCGCCGGGGCCACCTATGTGGAAGTGGCCATCATCACACTGATTGCCAACGCGCGGTATCTGCTGATGAGCTGCGCACTGGCCCAGCGGTTTGCCCCCGGCACGCCCTTTTTCCATCGGCTCATCATCGGCTACGATGTCACCGATGAGCTGTTTGGCATCACCATCGCCCGGCCGGGCTGCCTGAACCCCTTCTACACTTATGGTGCCATCACGCTGGCTGCCCCGGCATGGGCCATGGGCACGGCGCTGGGTATCGTGGCGGGCAACCTGCTGCCCCTGCGGGCCGTCAGTGCGCTGAGCGTGGCGCTCTATGGCATGTTCCTCGCCATCATCATTCCCCCGGCCCGGAAGAATAAGGTCGTGGCGGCGCTGGTAGCGCTGAGCTTTGCTCTCAGCTTCGCATGCAATTACCTGCCGGGGATCGCGTCTCTCTCCGACGGCACCCGCACCATCCTGCTGACGGTGCTGATCTCCTGCGGGGCGGCGCTCCTGTTCCCCGTGAAAAATGATGCAGAGGAGGCCGCACAATGACCTACAACAATTGGATCTACATTGCCGTGATGGCCGCCGTTTCTTACGCCATCCGGGTGCTGCCGCTGACTTTGATCCGCAGACCCATCAAGAACCAGTTCATCCAGTCGTTTTTGTACTACGTGCCCTATGTGACCTTGGCCGTGATGACCTTCCCGGCCATCGTCAACGCCACCCAGAACCCGGTGGCCGGTGCGGTGGCCTTGGTGGTCGGCATTGCAGCCGCATGGTGCGGGGCCAGCCTGTTCCAAGTTTCGGTGGCGTGCTGCACCGTGGTCTTCGTTATCGAGCTGTTTTTGGTGCACTGAGGGATGATGATGCAGAAAACTCTTGTTTCCGGTGCGGGCGGTTTTGTCGGGGCCCGCGTGATGCACCTCTGGCGCGGGCAAGCGGAGCTGACGATCTTCCCCCGCGGCTTTCTGGCCGCTGCCACGGAGGAAGAGGTGATCCGGTTCGCCGCACAGGTGCAGCCGGATGTCATCCTGCATCTCGCCGCCCTCTCCGACACCGGCTACTGCCAGCGGCATCCGGAGGAAAGCCGCCGGGCCAACGTGGAACTGCCCTGCTGGATGGCAAAGGCCGCGAGGGCGGCCGGGGCAAAGCTCGTGGCGTTCAGCTCCGATCAGGTCTATGCTGGAGTCACACAGGACGGGCCGCTGACGGAAACGCTTCCGCTCTCCCCGGCCAACGTCTACGGGCAGCACAAGCTGGAAGCCGAGCAGCGGACACTGGAACTTCTGCCCGATGCCGTTTTGCTGCGGGTGCCGTGGATGTACGATTTTCCGGGAAATGACCTGCCCATCCGGGGCAATCTGCCGCTGAACCTGCTGCGGGCTGCGCAGGACGGCACCCCTGTGCAGTTCAGCCGAAACGACTGGCGCGGGGTGAGCTTTGTGCGGGAGGTCATCGAAAACCTGCGTTCCGCCCTCGCCCTGCCCGGCGGGGTGTACAACTTCGGCAGCGGGAACGATGCCAATATGGCCGAGACGGCGAAGCAGTTTGCCGAGCAGATGGGCATCACGGTGAAGCTCGAACCCGCCGACTGGCACCGCGACCTGCTGATGGACGGCAGCAAAGCTGCCGCGCAGGGCATCCGCTTCCGTTCCACGCTGGACGGCTTTGCGGAGTGCCTCAAATATGATCACGCATAAAAAATCCTCTGGAACGACAGACGCCATTCCAGAGGATTTTTTCGATTACAGCAGGATGCAGATAAGCCCGCTGCACCCGTCGTTGATGACCTTTTCCAGCGTATCCTGCAAGCGGCCCCGCGCCTCCTGCGGCATATGCAGGAGCTTGTTCTGCAGCCCCTCGTTGACGAGTTCATGCAGGCTTTTGCCGAAGATGTTCGACTCCCACAGCCGCTCCGGGTCGGACTCGAAGTCGCCGAGGAGGCTCTGCACAAGGTCTTCGCTCTGCTTTTCGGTGCCGACGATGGGGTTGATCTCGGTGTGGATGACGGCTTTGAGCATATGGATGGAAGGAGCGCTGGCTTCCAGCCGGACGCCGTACCGCCCGCCCTGCCGGATGATCTCCGGCTCTTCCAGCGAGAGTTCGTCGATGGTGGGCATCACGATGCCGTAGCCGGTGGCTTCCACCTGCTCCAAGGCGCTGCGGATCTTCTCGTATTCGCGCTTGGCCTTGGCCAGCTCGATGATGCAGGGCATCAGGCCCGCTTCGTCGCCGATGGCAAGGCCGGTCTGCTCACTGAGGACGCGGTAGAACACATCCGGTTTGAGCAGCACCGTTACCCGCACCACGCCCTCGGAAAGGTTCATCCCGCTGAGGGCAGAGCGCTCCACCGAATCGCTGGCAAGGGCCCCGGCGCTGTTTTGGGCCGGGACGTCTTTCATCCGGGCGATCTGCTCTGAAAACTCCATGGCAGCGGTATAAATTTCCGTTTGCAGCCAATGGCCGCTGTCCAGCATCGTTACCCAGCGGGGGATGGCGAAATCCAGCTCCCGCACCGGGAATTCGTAGAGCACCCGGCGCAGGATCTCGTGCAGGGCGGCCCGGTCAAGGTCGATGCAGCTCACAGGGAGGACACTGCGCCCGTAGCTCTGTTCCAACTGAGCGGCCAGCGCCTGTGTCTCCGGGGCGTCGGGGTGGGTGCTGTTGAGCAGGATGACGAAAGGCTTGCCCAGCGCTTCCAGCTCCTCCACCACCCGCTGTTCGGCGGGAAGGTAATTTTCCCGCGGGATCTCGCTGATGGTTCCGTCGGTGGTGACGACGATGCCGATGGTGGAGTGGTCCCGGATGACTTTGCGGGTTCCGGTCTCGGCGGCAAGGTCGAAGGGGATCTCCTCGTCGAACCACGGGCTTTTGACCATCCGGGGCTTCTCGTTTTCCTCGTGGCCCATGGCTCCGTCCACCATATAGCCCACGCAGTCGATGAGGCGGATGCGGCACTCTCCCCCGCCCTCCAATTGCAGCGGGACCGCGTTCTCCGGGATGAATTTCGGCTCGGTGGTCATAATGGTGCGGCCCGCAGCCGACTGGGGCAGTTCGTCCCGTGCGCGGAGGCGGGCGTCGTCGTTTTCAATGGCGGGCAGCACCAGCTGCTCCATGAATTGCTTGATGAGGGTGCTTTTGCCGGTGCGCACCGGGCCCACCACGCCGATCAAGATCTCGCCGCCGGTGCGGGCACCGATCTCGCGGCAGACCGTGGCTTCCAATCGTTCCTGTTTCTCCAAAATGGTCTCCTCCTGTCCGCGTCTGCGTTCTCAGAAGCAGTGTATTCGGCGGCACGGCGGAATAGTACAGCCCCTCCCATTTCTCCGGGAGGGGCTGTGAAGATCGGCATGATTTATAGCAGCTTGATGGCAACGGCTTCGCTGGTGCGGTCCTGCGCGTCGGTGGTCTGCTGGGGGTCGTCGAGCATATAGCGGAGCAGCAGCACTTCGGCCACGTAGAGCACCGCCACTTTGATGGGGATGCTGCCGGAGTCCAGCGGGCTTTCCTGTGCGCCGCAGAGCAGGACCACATCGGCCAGCGCTGCACCGGGCGAGTCCTCGTAGTGGGTCAGCAGGATGATCTTGGCCCCCGACGCCTTGGCGGTGCGCAGGGTCTCCATCATATCGCGGGTCGCACCCGAATAGGAGACAAAGAGCACCACGTCCTCCTCGGTCATCAGGCTGGCGGAGAGCAGCTGCAGGTGGCTGTCCCCTGCGGTGCGGAACTTATTGGACAGGCTGGAAAAACGGGCGCAGATGTCGTTGGCCAGCAGCATACTGCCGCCCTGCCCTAGGCAGAATACCTGCTTGGCGGCACGCAGCAGATCCACCGCCTGATCCACCGCATCCGGCGAAAGGGCGTTTTGGGTGCCGTTGATGGCGGTGATGAACAGCGCGCTTGCGTGTTCGCAGAGCTTGGCCGTGGTCGTGCCCGGCTCCGGCTCCGACTGGTTGATGAGCGAAGCGGTCACATTGGCCTGTGCCAGCGCGATGCGCATCTCGTGATACCCCTCGAACCCCAGCGCCCGGCAGAAGCGGAACACGGTAGCTTCCGCCACATTGCAGGCCCGCGCCAGCGAGGAGATCGAAAGGTACTGCGCTTCGTCGGCGTGGTGAATCAGATAATCGGCCACCATCCGCCCGGATTTGGTCAGTTCGTCCTGCCGTTGGTGCAGCAGCTCCCAGAAATTCGTAGACATGTGTTCTTCTCCTACTCCTTGCCCGACCCGGTGCCCGCAGCCCGCCGACTCCATTGTCGGGATTTGCTCTTTCTCATAGGAAAGTATAAAAGAATCTTTCCCTCTTGACAAGAGGCGCTTTTATCACAAAATTCCTCCGGTTTTCTGTGCAGAGCATCCAATTTTCCTTGAAAAGTATGACTCATTTAGGAAAATTCTTTTCAAAATCGTCCATTTTCAGCCCTTTCTGACGCGAAAACAATTTTCAGCATTCAAAAACATCTCATTTCCAAAATAGTTACAAAATAGATACAATCACCAAAAATACCCCCGCTTTTGTGGAAATTATCGCATAATCCGCTCGATTTGGTGGATATGAACAAGAAAACTTTTTCAAAGTTGTGCATTGTGCAGATAGACAAAATGAAAAGAATTTTCTATAATAAGGCCAACAACCGCGGCTTGGCACGATAAGCCGCAACACATTTGATGATATGCAAGGAGAATTCGTTATGAAAAACCGTATCTCTCGCCGCTCCTTCCTGAAGGCCGCCGGCATCCTCGGCGCAGCCGGTGCTCTGGCCGCATGCGGCGGTTCCTCCGCTTCCACCAGCACGGCAGCTTCTTCCACTGCCGCTTCCTCCGCAGCCGCTTCCGCTGCAGGTTCTGCCGGTGCGAGCATCAAGCTGTGGACATACCCCATCGGTGGCTGGGGCAAGGATGAGACCGTGCAGGAGCTGATCTCCAGCTTCAACGCAAAGTACCCCGACATCAAGGTCACCGTCGAGTATCTGGACTACACCAACGGCGACGATCAGGTGAACACCGCCATCGAGGGCGGCAGCGCACCCGACTTGGTCATGGAAGGTCCTGAGCGTCTGGTTGCCAACTGGGGCAAGAAGGGCGTCATGGCTCCCTTGAACGATCTGTGGACCGACGATGCCAAGAAGGATATCTACGCGTCCGTCGAGTCCGCCTGCAAGGATGACGCTGGCAACTACTACGAGTATCCCCTGTGCATGACTGCACACTGCATGGCCGTCAACATGACCAAGGTCAAGGAAGTCGGCGCAGATCAGTACATCGATACCGACAAGCACACTTGGAGCACCGACGGCTTCCTGAAGACCGTTGACGCGCTGTACAACGGCGGTTATGAGAACGTGGCAGCTATCTACTGCAGCGGTCAGGGCGGCGATCAGGGCACCCGCGCGATCATCAATAATATGTACGGCGGCACCTTCACCGATGCAGCGCACACCAAGTACACCGCCGACTCTCCCGAAAACATCAAGGCCATTCAGACTCTGTACGATGCAAAGGGCATCAACTTCGATGCTTCCATCAACGGCGGCGAGGAGATCACCCTGTTCCGCAACGGCACCCTGCAGATGGCATTCTGCTGGAACATCGCACAGCAGCTGAACACCGACAACAACGACGCCGGCCTGACCAACAGCGGCGACGAGATCTTCCCCATGGCCTTCCCCACCGAAAGCGGTGACCCGAAGCTGTGCGGTGGCATCTGGGGCTTCGGCATCTTCGATAACGGCGACGAGGCCAAGATCGAAGCAGCCAAGACCTTTATCGACTTCATCGCTGCGGATCCCGATCAGGTGGGCGCAAGCGTTCTGGCTTCCACCTACTTCCCCGTCCGTGAGAGCGTTGGCGACATTTACGCCGGCAACGACATCATGAGCGAGTACACCAAGTTCATGTCCTATCTGGGCGATTACTATCAGATCACTCCGGGCTGGGCAACGGCTCGTACCGAGTGGTGGAACATGCTGCAGCGCGTTGGCACCGGCGAGCCCGTTGAGACCGCTGTCGCGACCTTCGTCGAGAATGCAAACGCAGCCGCCGAGGCCTAAGCTGCCGAACACATTCTGATAGTACTCCCGTTATAAACCTTGCCCCTTCCTCGAAAATCCCGGCGAGGGAGGGGCAGTTTTTTTGTACTAGATCCGTCGGGAGCCGAGCAAAACGAAAGGTTTGGTGATTTTCTTGGCTGCAAAGACTGCAAAAATCAAGGAGCCGAAGCGCAGCCGCGCACTGGTCCGGCAGGAGACCATCGCCTCCTACATCTTCCTTCTGCCCAGCCTGATCTTCTTCGTGGGGTTTGTCATCTACCCCATGGTCCTCTGCGTGGTAACCAGCTTCTTCGATTCCACCATGAACCGCGCCGACATCTTCGTCGGCCTTGCAAACTATAAAGAACTGTTCGCCGATCCCATCTTCATCGGCGCATTGAAGAACACCTTCATCATCGTCGTTGTGTCTGTGCCCGTCACCTGCGCATTCTCGCTGTGGGTCAGCTCGGCCATCGTCGATCTGCCGGAGTGGACCACAAGCCTGTTCCGCTGCGTGTTCTACCTCCCCGTTGTCACCGGTTCCGTCGCCGTTACCGTCGTCTGGAAGTGGATGTACAACAACTATTACGGCATCTTCAACTATCTGGGCAAGAGCCTCGGCCTGCTCGATAAGAACATCAACTGGCTGGGCGATGAGCGGTTCGCACTGGGCTGCATCATCCTCATCCTGCTGACCACTTCCGTCGGCCAGCCCATCGTCCTGTATGTTTCCGCACTGGGCAACGTAGACCAGTCCATCGTGGAGGCCGCCGAAGTGGACGGTGCCAACGATTTCCAAGCATTCTGGAAGATCAAGTGGCCCGCCATCATGCCCACCACCCTGTACATTCTGGTCATCACCACCATCAACTCCTTCCAGTGCTTCGCACTGATCCAGCTGTTGACTTCCGGCGGCCCCAACCACAGCACCGACACCATCATGTACTATATCTACTACACGGCGTTCAAGCTGTACCGCTACGGCTACGGCAACGCAATGGGTGTTGTGCTGGCGATCATCATCGCCATCCTGTCGGCTGTTCAGTTCAAGCTGGGCAATCAGGATAATTAAGGAGGTGCCAAACAATGAGTGCAACCGCAAAAAAACAAAAGCCGTTGAAGCGGCACCCCAGCAAGCTCAAGAAGGCCAGCGCCTACACCATCCTGACGCTGATCCTGATCAGCATCGTGGCTGTGCTGTTCGCCTTTCCGCTGTACTGGATCATCACCGGCTCCTTCAAGACCGGCGCTGCCATCAACTCCACCACCCCCGAATGGTGGCCCCATGAATGGGTCCTGACCAACTATCAGAAGCTGTTTTCGGGCAAGAGTGCTCCGCTGTGGCAGTTGGCCATCCCCTTCAGCGCCCAGTTCAGCGCAGATGGGGAGCCCCTCTACTTCTCCGTCGGCCCCACTGCCCCGGCAGCGATCCGCTGGATGATCAACACCGTGTTCATGGCCGTCACCTCCATGATCCTGACCTGCATCACCGCCGCCATGGCCGGTTATGCGCTGGCCAAGAAGCGCTTCGTGGGCCGCAAGCTGCTGTTCACCCTGATCGTGTGCGCAATGGCCCTGCCCAAGCAGGTCATCCTGATCCCCCTGCTGCGTGAGATGAGTTCCCTGAATCTGTACAACACCATCTGGGCGGTCATCTTCCCCATCGTCGGCTGGCCCTTCGGCGTCTTCCTGATGAAGCAGTTCAGTGAGGGCATCCCCACCGAAATGCTGGAAGCAGCCCGCATCGACGGCGCAAGCGAAGCCAAGACCTTCATCAGCATCGTTCTGCCGATGATCAAACCGGGCGTCGGCGCGCTGGCGATCTTCACCTTCATCAACAGCTGGAACGACTACTTCATGCAGTTGATCATGCTGTCCAGCACCAGCAACCTGACCATCTCGCTGGGCATTGCAAAGCTGCAGGCAGAGAACAGCACCGACTTCGGCCTGATCATGGCCGGTGCCGCGCTGGCCGCAGTGCCCATCATCATCATCTTCCTGATTTTCCAGAAGTACTTCACCAAGGGCATCGCAATGGGTGCCGTGAAGGGCTAAAATCCCGACCGCCGCCTGCGGCGGAA
>ENA-OOXE01000454-OOXE01000454.1-human-gut-metagenome-genome-assembly--contig:-NODE-454-length-35291-cov-2.736945_pt1 | contig 35291 bp, 38 predicted proteins | sample MGYA00241585_ERZ501339 | MGnify/ENA primary metagenome ERZ501339 (study PRJEB25962, sample SAMEA1972463) | human gut metagenome | biome: human gut; feature: human-associated habitat; material: faeces...
CATCTGGCAGCATGGCGCCTTCCGTATCCCGCAAGGCTCGGTGACAGCCATCGTCGGCACCAACGGAGCCGGGAAAACCACCATGATGAAGGCCGAACTCGGATTGATTCCCATCGCCCACGGCGGCATAACCGTGCTCGGCAAGCCGGCCGGCGCCATGAATCACCGTATAGGGTATGTGCCGCAGAGCTACGCATCCGACATCGAATCGAACATCACCGCCGAACAGTCGGTGCTGCTTGGCCTGACCGGGGCAAGGTTCGGCATTCATCCCATCACCCGCCTGCAAAAAGACAAAGTACGCAATGCGCTGGAATTCGTCGGCATGCAGGACAAGGCGAGATACGGGCTGTCGGAACTCTCAGGAGGCCTGCGGCAACGCGTCGCCATCGCCCAAGCGCTGGTGTCGGACCCCCAACTACTCATGTTGGATGAACCGCTCGCCAATCTTGATCTGGCCAGCCAACGCGCCACAGTGCACGTGCTCGCCAAACTCAACCGAGAACTCGGCATGTCCATTCAAGTAGTGGCGCACGATTTGAACATGCTTCTGCCGATTCTCACCGGAGCCGTATATCTGCTCGACGGGCATCCGCATTATGCGAAGATGAACGAGGTGCTGGATTCGAAGCTGCTCACCCATCTATATGGCACCACGGTGCAGGTGGTCACCACTCCCCAAGGAGATATGTTCGTCACTCCAAGCGAGGATGAGCCCGATGACATTGACGTCGACGCCCACGCGCCGGAGGAAATCGCAAGATTCCACCAACACAACCGCATTTCGCAGGAGGCATGATCATGAACGAAACCGCTTTCTCCTTCGATCCGGATTGGATGGGCACGCTGACCGCGCCATTCATGACAAACGCTTTCCTCGCCGGCCTGTGCATCGCCTTGGCTGCTGGAGTGATGGGTTACTTCACCATCGCCCGTCATTCCACGTTCGCCGCGCATGCGCTGGCGCACATCGGACTGCCAGGAGCGACCGGAGCCGTGCTGTTGGGTCTGCCGGTCAGTGCCGGTCTCGGCGTGTTCGCTCTCGGCGGAGCATTGGTGATCGGCGCACTGGGCAAAAAGGCATCGCAACGCGAAATCGCCACAGGAACCGTATTGGCGTTCGCCACAGGCATGGGTCTGTTTTTCGCACGCTTGTCCAGTTCCGCCTCGCAGCAGATGCAATCGATTCTTTTCGGCTCCATCCTGACGATCACGGACGGGCAGATCGTCGGATTTGCGGTTTTCGACGTGTTGTTGCTGGCCGTTTTGGCCGTTATCTATCGACCGCTGCTGTTCAGCTCGCTTGATGAACAGGTGGCGCAGGCAAAAGGCGTACCGGTGAATCTCATGAACATCTGCTTCATGGCCATTATGGCCGGTGTGATCACCATCGCGGTGCCCGCCGTGGGCACATTGCTGATATTCGCTCTTGTGGTCACGCCCGCCGCGACTGCGAACATCATCTCACGGTCCCCATTCGCCGCGATGGTCGTCTCCACCGTGATCTGTTTGATCTCCATTTGGGGTGGACTGTTGGTTTCCGCCATGTTCCCCGCTCCCCCAAGCTTCATCATCGTGACGATTTCCACACTGTTCTGGATTGTCGCCAAAATAATCGAATCGGCACGCCGCAGGTAGCGAAAGTATCAGCCGATCGGTTCCACCAAGGCGCTGGCGATGGCCGCGATGCCCTCGCCCGAACCGGTGAATCCCATGCCGTCGGTAGTGGTGGCCGTCAGCGACACTTCACAGCCGATGGCATGGCTCAACGCCTGTTGCGCCTCGTCACGACGCTTGCCGATTTTCGGACGATTGGCCACGACGACCACGCTTGCGCTCACCGGCCTCATGCCATGCGCACGCAAATACGCAACCGTCGCGCGGAGCATCTCGTCGCCGTGCTTGCCGGCACCGGCGGAATCGGAACCGACACCGAAAAGCATGCCTATATCACCCAATCCGGCTGCGGAAAGCAACGCGTCAATCAACGCATGGGCTGCGACATCACCGTCCGAATCACCTTCGATGCCGTCACCATCCCAACGCAAACAGGAAAGCCATAACGGCTTGCCTGCATCATGGGACGCGAATCGATGGGCGTCAAATCCCTGACCGATACGCATGGAAATTCCCTTACTTCTTCTTGGACTTCTTGTTCTCCGCCTCGACGCGCGCCAAAGTGTCCATGGCCGCCTCTTCAGGAGCTTCGGTGTGATGATCCTCGTCGCCAGGGCGCGGCGCTTCATAACCAAGGTTCACGTCAAGCAGACGCTGGGCCTCATTCTCATCAAGATGCTCCGACAACGCGATCTCGGAAGTCAGGATGCTGCGAGCCTTGGTGAGCATGCGCTTCTCACCGGCGGACAGCCCATGCTCGTCGACATCACGCTGGGCGAGGTCTCGCACGACTTCGGCGATTTTATTCACATCGCCGGTGGCGATCTTCTCAACGTTCAGCTTGTACCGGCGGGACCAGTTCATTTCCTTTTCGATGATCGGAGTACGCAGAATCTCGAAGACCTTCGCGACCTCCTTGGCGCCGACGATGTCTCGGACACCCACTTTCTTGGCGTTCTCCACCGGAACATTGATGACCAGCCCGTCGGACGACAGCACCGACAGCTGCAGATATTCTCGGGTCACACCCTTGACCGTTCGCTCGGTGATGGCCTCCACCTTCGCTGCGCCGTGACGCGGATAGACGACCATGTCGCCGACCTTGTAACCCATGAATCCTCCGTGAAAAGCTTACACAAAACCCGAATTATTGTGCCATCAGGGTTGGACTTGCCTAAAAATCCGCCAAAAAACCAAAAAAAAGACGCGACACGGGCCAATTTTCAAGCATTTCATGCTTACACTTTTCCCATGGCTACAGAATCCAAGATCAAAGAAGATAGCGTTGCCGTTCCTGTTGCACAGGGCGACCTGGATGCAGTAAGCAACGGTACGTTCTACAATCCACACGAGGTGCTCGGCGGGCATCTCGGCCCCGACGAGCATGAGGATGTCGTCACGATCCGCGTGCTTCGTCCGTTGGCGAAATCCGTGACGATCATCACCGAAAATGCCCGAACCCAGGCGGTGCATGAACACAATGGCGTTTTCATGGCACTCATTCCGGCCATCAAGACCGATGACGGCTTCGACGTGCCCGATTATCGCATCAGCACCGAATATGAAGACGGTTCCACCGTGGTGTCCGACGACCCGTACCGTTATCTGCCCACCATCGGCGATTTGGACATGTACCTGTTTGGCGAGGGACGCCATGAGCGCCTTTGGGAGGCTTTGGGAGCGCGCGTGCTGCGCTATGACGATCCGTTGGGCTCCAATGACGGCGTCAAGGGCGAACAGCTGGCGGGCACCGCATTCACCGTGTGGGCTCCGAATGCCCATGCGGTACGTGTGGTGGGAGATTTCAACGGCTGGAACGGACGCACCCACGCCATGCGTGAACTGGGCTCCTCTGGAGTCTGGGAGCTGTTCATTCCTGGTGTCGAAGCGGGAACGATTTACAAGTATGAGATCCTCAACGCCAACAACGAATGGGTCATGAAGGCCGATCCGATGGAGCGTTCGCATGAGATTCCGCCGCGCACCGGTTCCATCGTCGTCGACTCCGTCCATGCGTGGCATGACGAGAACTGGATGGACCAGCGAGCCAAGACCGACCCGCACAACGGTCCGGTCAGCATCTACGAGGTCCATGCCTCTAGCTGGCGCAAGGATGTGAAGAACTATCGCGAACTGGCCGACAAGCTGGTCCCCTACGTCCAGAAGGAAGGTTTCACCCATGTGGAATTCATGCCGCTGGCCGAGCATCCCTTCTCCGGCTCGTGGGGTTATCAGGTAACCGGCTATTACGCGATTGATTCGCGCCTTGGCGGCCCTGACGACTTCAAGTATCTCGTCGAGAAGATGCACGAGGCCGGCATCGGCGTGATCATGGACTGGGTTCCGGCGCATTTCCCGAAGGACGCGTTCGCCCTTGGCAGATTCGATGGCACGCCTCTGTACGAGGATCCGGACCCGACCCGTGGCGAGCATCCGGATTGGGGCACCTACGTGTTCAATTTCGGACGCCGCGAAGTGCGCAACTTCCTGGTGGCCAACGCCTGCTTCTGGCTGGACGAGTACCATATCGACGCGCTGCGCGTGGACGCGGTCTCCTCGATGCTGTACTTGGATTACAGCCGCAAGCCGGGCCAGTGGCATCCGAACATCTACGGTGGACGAGAGAACCTCGAGGCCATCGACTTCCTCAAGGAAGCCACGGCGACCGCGTACAAGAACAATCCGGGCATCATGATGATCGCCGAGGAATCCACCGCGTATCCCGGCATCACCGCACCGACCGATGCCGGCGGTTTGGGCTTCGGCCTCAAGTGGAACATGGGTTGGATGCACGACACCCTGCAGTATCTGCACGAGGAGCCGATCAACCGTAAGTGGCACCACAACGAGATCACCTTCTCCATGGTGTACGCATACTCGGAGCATTATGTGCTGCCGATCAGCCACGACGAGGTCGTGTACGGCAAGGGCTCGCTGTTCGGCAAGATGCCGGGCGATGACTGGCAGCGCTATGCCGGCGTGCGCGCGCTGTTCGCCTACCAGTGGGCCCATCCGGGCAAAAAGCTCTCCTTCATGGGCAATGAGGTGGCGCAGTACGGCGAATGGGATCATGACGGTTCGGTGGATTGGGATGCTCTCAATTGGCCTGACCACCGTGGCGTACAGAAGCTCGTCGCCGACCTGAACACCCTGTACAAGGCGTCTCCCGCATTGTGGAGCCAGGACTTCGATCCTGCCGGATTCCAATGGCTGACCAGCGATGACGCCGACCATAACACGCTCAGCTTCGTGCGTATCGGCAAGGATGGCGAGCAGATGGTCGTTGTCGTGAACTTCTCGGGCGAGGCATGGGAGGATTACCAGGTTCCGCTCACCAAGGGCGGCAAGTGGACCGAAGTGCTGACCACGGACGATAAGAAGTACGGCGGTTCCGATATTCACAACGGCACCTTCAAGGCGGTCAAGGGTGAGTATCATTCCCGTGATTGGTCCGCGAAAATCACCGTTCCGGCACTGGGAGCAGTATTCTTGAAGCCGGAACTCTGAGAAAGGCGGAACGCTATGCTCAATTCATCAGCACAATCCACAGTAATTCCACGTACCGTTCTGGTGGTCGAGGATGAACCGACCTTGGCCACCGCCATCGCGCAGCGCATCACTGCGGAGGGTTGGACCGCGCGCGTGGCTTCCGACGGCGCCAGCGCCGTCCAGGCCGCTTCCACGCTCCGTCCGGATCTGGTCATCATGGATATCATGCTGCCCGTGATGGATGGTCTTGAGGCCACCAAGCGCATCGTGGCTGAACGTCCTGTGCCTGTGCTGATTCTGACGGCGCGAGACGACGAGGCCGACAAGGTCATCGGTCTTGGTGCCGGAGCCGACGATTACATGACCAAGCCGTTCTCCATGCGCGAGCTCATCGCCCGGTGCAAGGCGCTACTTCGTCGTGTGGACAGGGCGAAGGTCATCGCCAAGAACTCCGAAAACGAGAAACTGCTTGATTTCGGCTCTCTGGTCATCGATCCGGCCCAGCGTATCGTCACCGTCAATGGGGAGCAGGTGCATTTGACCCCAACGGAATTTGATTTGCTGGCCACTTTGGCCCGCAAGCCGAAGTCCGTGCTCACTCGCGAGAAGCTGCTCGAGGAAGTGTGGGATTGGGTGGATGCGTCCGGCACCCGTACTGTGGATTCGCATGTCAAGGCGCTACGTCACAAGCTGGGTTCGAAGACCATTCGAACCGTGCATGGCGTAGGCTACGCGTTCGAACCGCCGGAAGAATAGTATGATGCGCTAAGATTTGGTGGTATGCGTACCACTGATTCAAAACCAGGGCGTTCGGTCAATCCGTTGGATACCGAACGCCCTATTGGTTTGTTCTCTTCGCTCAAAATGGAATTGAGCGTGCTGATCACCATTTCCACCATCATCGCGTTCATCATGGCTTGGTTCCTGCTCAAAGTCGGATTGAGCCTGTGGATAGCCATGCCGATCACCCTTGCCGTGGCTTTGGGCATCACCTATTTCTTCTCTAGGGGACTCACCTCTCCCCTGCGCGAGATGCGGGATGCCGCGGAGGCTATGGCGGACGGCGACTACACCGTCCGGGTGCATGTCGATGCCAACAGCCGCGACGAAGTCGGACAGCTGGCTTTGTCTTTCAATGAGATGGCGGAGGAACTGCAGCATGCCGACCAGATGAGACGGGACATGGTAGCCAATGTGAGCCACGAGCTACGTACGCCTGTATCCGCGTTGCAGGCCATGGTCGAGAACATGGCCGACGGCGTTGTGGAACCGACCCCATCGAATCTGGAAAGCATTCTCAACCAAACGCACCGTTTGTCGGATCTGATCGCGTTTCTGCTTGATTTGTCCCGCATGGAAGCCGGTGCGGCGAGCCTGCAGATCGATAAATTCAATTTCGCGGATTTCATCGACGAAACCGTGGAACCGTTGGAAATCGCCGATGCCGGGCATGCCCACAATATCGAAATCCACGTGCCCGACGACATCGAAATGGAAGGCGATCAGGATCGTCTGCGCCAGTTGTTCACCAATATCATCGCCAATGCGCTCAAACACTCCGCAGACAATACCGCGGTGCTCATCGAAGCGCATGAAAACAAGGATTTCGGCACGATTGTGACGAATGTCGTCAACTTCGGCTCGCAGATTCCCCAAGAAGCGCGGTCCGATATCTTCCGTCGATTCGTCAAAGGCAAGACGGGACCGGGTACCGAATCGGGAGGAACCGGTCTTGGACTGTCAATCGCCCGATGGGCGGCGCAGTTGCATGGCGGCACGGTACGAGTGGTGGATGATCCGCGCGGCGCCGATTTCGAAATCACTTTGCCGAAATATCACATTTCCGATGACGAGTGACGATTTACGCCGCCAAAGGTCTGCCGGCCGGAGTGTGTGCCAACGCCAGCACGGTAATGACCAAAGCTCCCTGTGAAGTTAGAGCGTCAACACAACGACGCATGGTGGCTCCAGAGGTGACGATGTCATCCACCAGAATCACCGCCTTGTTTTGAAGGGTGACGCCCGGACGAACCATGACATGCCCCTTAAGGCGTTGCGCCCTCTGTTCCGTGCCCTTGGTCTCGACGGATTTGCCTTTGATTCCTTTGTTCGTCAACGCATCGCATACCTGTACGCGGAAACCTGTCCGGCACCGTAGAAACGCCGACAACCGTTTTGCCAGCGGCATCATGTGCCGTCGTCCGCGCTGACGCATGGAAGCAATCGACGACGGCGCGGGAACGACCAGTATGGTATCGCAGATCTCACGAACGCCATCCATGGCGTCAATCACACCGGCGCGTTCCGCAAGCCTGCACAACGCATCCGAGAACGGACGGTCGCATTCCTCGTCTCCGTGGTCTTTCCATGCCAGAATCGACTGCCTGGCGGCACCCCGATACCATCCGCACGCGAACCATCGACCCATCTCAGCCGTTTCCAATGGCTGGGACAGTTCGCAGTCGAATGACGCAAGACAGGCATCGCACAACACGTCATCAGGCTTGTCGCATCCCGCACAGCCTCGTGGGAACAACAGATTCGCCATATGCGCGAATGAGCCCGCCATCAGATTCACACCGGCTCCGTCATCGGGACAATCTGGCAATGATCTCGCCGCATAATTTCACGGTATCCGCGGGACCGTTCACTTTGACAGCCCTTGTGCCGGCCTTCGCCGCGGGATAATCATTGCCGTCGGGTTCCATCCGGTCTCCGATGAACACGATCTGACCGACCTCGATATCGAGAATATCCGCGAGTTCACGGACGGCGAACGACTTATCGACGCCACGCTGCGAGATATCAACACTGCTGGAGCCTCCAGGTCTTACTTCAAGATTCGGTAGTTCGGCAGCAACCGCACAGGCCAATCGGTTCTTCTTCTCGTTGGTGGGGTCCCAAGCCTCCTTGGCCTCGACGGGGGCAAGCTGCCCCAATGCGGAAAAGGTGATCTGACTGCCTCTGTCCTCGATGCGCTCGCCCCAGACATGAGTGGCCCAAATGCCCTGCTCACGAGCATTCCGTTCCAGCGATTCCTTCGCCTTGGCACGGTCCTCGTCGCTTAGATCGTGGGAGAACACTTTCCCCCACCGTTGCCCGTCCCACCGGTAGTAGCGGGTTCCGCTGGTCGGCATGAGGTGAAGTTTCGACTTGTCGGCATGGTCGGACAGCCTGTCCACCACCTGACTTTGCAGCAACGAGTATTTGCCGCCGGTGATCACCGCGACGTCAATCAATGATGTCAATGCAGAGAAGCATTCGGCCATGTCCGCTTTCATAGGTTTCTTGGACCGCGCCAACGTGTTGTCGAGGTCAAACCCAATCAGCCGCGCGCCTTCGCACAGCATGTTGACATCAACGATGTTCCAATAAGGTACGGAAATATCCGCCATGATCATTTCTCCCCTTGTCGAGCAGCCCATACCATGGTATCGCATGTTTCGAATAAGCCCTGATAAGGTAGAAACCATGCAACAGATGCCTTGGGAGACCCCGATATACCGCAACCGCCATGGACGTGGCACGCGTACGCCCATGTTTGGTACCAGACTGCCCCGGTACCGTACCAGAAGCGGTATGTTCGACGATATGCTGGTGGCGCAAATCCGCAGACTCAACGGGGCATGGCCTGAGCTCATAGCTCCGGTCCAATTCGCTGTGGAGGATGTTCCGCCATCCGATCCCGCGCCTTGGGAGGACGTTCCGCATCTTGGATCGCAGTCATTTCCCGCCGGGCACGGCATTCCACCCCGTATCGTGCTGTACCGCATGCCGCTGCAATCGCATGCCCGTAACCGTATGGACCTGCAATTCGCAATCAGGGACGAGGTGGTCTCACGTCTGGCGGAAATCTACGGACGCCGTCCGGAAGAAATAGATCCTGATTGGGGCATGTGACTTTCAACGGACAACAGTCATATCCTGATTCGCCCAGACCTGCTCTCTGGCCTCCTTCAAATCGACGGCGCCGATGATGGCAAGTCCGGCGAGTTTCGCACCGGACACATCTTTCTGTCCGACACGAAGATTCCAGACCACGGCTTGGGCGGGATCCTTCAAACGGATGGCGGCGACATCGCCATCATTAATATCGGCGATGCGCACCGACGTCGAGGCCGAGGGACGGATGGCGATTTCACGCCTGTCCACTTGTTTGCCGTCCGTGCCGTAAGCCGTCATGATCGCTGTCCGATCCTCATCCGCGGTGTTGACGAAGCCTACCGTCGCGGTGGATTGGTCAGGAACCGCGATGGCGGAGATCTTCGCCGGAGCGGACGCATTGACTAGGGCGAAATCGGATTGTCCATCGGGGTCATCGTCTGAAATCTTCGCCGTGGCAGACACCGGTTCGGAAGCGGCTATGGCGATGCCGGTAGCGGATTTTGGAACGTCTCCAAGATCGATGGCGGACGCGCGGTTCGCCTTCAGCTCCTGCTGATTGGTCTGCTGTGCCCCCTTGGAGTCGATCCAGGATACGGTGACATCCGTTTTGCGGGACGTATACAGGTACAGTGTCGCATGGTCTCCGCCATTCAAGCCGTAGAGGGCCAGAGATTTCGCGAAAGCGTTATTCGGAAGCGCATAATCCGATCCCTTTGGGGTCAATCCGTCCATGGAGACGGTGCGGACGATTGCGGCCACAGGAGTGTCCGTTCCAGTCACCGTGGCATACAGCGCGTCTTGGCCGGAAGCAGCTGCGGAAAGATTCAGTACCGTTTCCTTGCCTGAGGCCACGGTCAGCGTCGATCCGGTGGAGAGCGCCAGCGCGCCGGATTTGTCGGAGCCCCAGATTCTGATGGTCACCGATGTGTCCTTGGCGGAGGGATTGGCCACAACAAGCTGTTGCGTCAAGCCGGTCTTCGTACCGGAAAGCAGGAACGCCTGTTTCAGCGCCGGCACGACGCAGGAGGCTGCTGATACGCCCTTCAAATCACCGTCCGTGGCCCATGACATCACTGAGGAAACCGCGCCGGTACCGTTCGAAGCCGTCAGCAGACGCGTGTCTTGCAATCGGGAGCCGTCATCGACATTGCCGGAAGCCACAAAGATGTCATCGGACGAGTCGTCTTTTTTGTCCAGCATCGACACGGATGCCGTCATGTCGGCTCCCATCGAGGCGACGGATGAATGGAACACCGAACCGAAGGCGGCGTATCTCGCGGAAGACGCGATATTGCCGTTGGATGCCTGGTATTCGCTATCTCCATAGGCATCGGTATCGGCAATGGTCATGCGAGACGGGCAGTACGTCTGCCGCTGCCGGGGGCTGACGGTACGACCCACCGAGGAGCGTTCCACCGTGGGCGTGTCCGCATGCAGCCATGATGGCCGGTATATGAGCGTCACGGCCATCAGGACCACGATGAGCAATACCGAGATTACGGCAAGCGCAATACGCAAAGGCGTATTGGGACGAGAATGTCTGCTCATGCTTCCTCCAGACCCTGACGACGAATGCGCGGAAGCGCCACCAGGCAATACGCTACAAGAACGACGCCCATGCACCACAGCCATGAACGACGCCACACACTTGAGCCGGCCTTATCAAGCCCGCTTCGATCGATATGCTGCTTGGATAGATCCTGAACCGTCAAACGATAATACGTGCCATTATCCAGACTGACGACATTCTGTGTCCCGTCAGAGGCTCCAATGTTCGAATTGAGCTGGTTCGAGGCCTCTCGCTGCGCTTTGTCGCCGTTCTGCTTGATAACGTAAATGCCGCCGAAGCCCAACTTGCCAAGCTCGTTGATGGCATCGGAATCGGCATTGGCCAGCAACTGGGCGCAATCCTGCGCAATGGTTCTGCTGGACCCGTCGGAACGTCCCGAAACCACTTCGACGCGTCGCGCGGGAGAGCTGTCAATCAGGTCGCCACGACCGGTACGCATCACACTGTAGCTGACCGACTCGGCGCTATCGGCACGCAAGGCAAGCACGCGACGTGCATCATCCTGCCCAAGGAAATCGGTCGCCACCATCGGCAGTCCAGCATCGCTGGTCTTTACCTGGCTGTGATCGCATTCGACATAGTTGAATCCCGCACAGGCCACGACGGAGACGGCCAGCAGGCAAACCAATACGGCACGACCCACATGCGAGGCAATCGACACTGCCGTCGAGCCGCGTCCTTCGATTTCGACGGCGCCGGTCTTCTCATGCTGTCTCAGCATGACGAAACGTCGAACCGCGCCGCCCGACATCATGCAGATGCAGGCGAGCAAGCCCATCATCGCATATGTGGTTCCCGGAAGCATGGAACCGGAGACCGGACCATCCACATCGACGGCCACCGCAATCGCCGCGGACAGCAAGGCCGTCGCCAATCCCGCGAACACGGCGACCCACATCATACGGGACACGCGCAGCACGAAAGGCAACACCAATGACACCGCGGCCAGCAATACGATCAACGCCAGTATGGAAACCGCCACATACCGCCATGCGCCACCGTCGGCGCCGATGCCGAACACCCGCAGCAACAGATCGGACAGATTCGCGACGACCGGTTTGCCATCATGCGCGGAGGAGGGCAGCATGACGCTGCCGAACAGCTGACGCCATGTACCGTCGGAAGCGAAACGAACGGCATTGACCAACGTCGGCGCGCATACGAACGCCGCCGGAAGCGGAATCAGAAGCAACGCGGGCTTATGGGAGCGGACGAACAGCAGGAATCCCAGGAAGGTGAGCATCAGCGGCAGCAACAACTGCGGCTGCGCGGCGACGACCGGAATGAAACACAGCGCCGCAACCGCCGCCGCCTGGACCGACGCGTGGGGATTGACCAGATCCTCCGTCCGATACATGCCGACCGCACGGAACGAGAAGGCGAAAGCGGCCGGAAGAAACACCATGACCGTCAGCATCGTGACATCCGCGTCATCATAAAGTCCCATGGACAACGCCAACGCGAACCACGCCAACGCGACCACGCAGCGCACCGCATCCGAGCGGGTGAAGATGCCGGCCAGCGCCCAGAAGGAAAACACCATGAGCGGGGCTGCAAGGAAGAACATCAGTCCGACAGCTCCGGCAACATGTCCACCAGTGAGCACCGACGCCAGCGCAAGCACCAACAGCCATGGCGCGTTAGGCGCACTGATGCCCGTGCCTGAGGCATACGACCATGACGTGGTCGCGGTATGAAGCAACTGGGTAAAGCTCGCGCCCGTGGGCAACAGCTGTGCGGAATACATCGACGCACCCGAACATACGGAACGAAGCACGTCCCAATACAGCACGACTATCCATATGCCGGCAATCAGCGCCGCGCCGAAGGCCAATCCCCATCTACGCAGCAACCGTTTACGCAAATGGTCCTTCTCAAGAGGACTGAGCAGCACGACATCCCTCTGGTCGCGCAACGCACGGCGACGGTCGAGCCATTCCCTGACCTGCCGATGATTCGCAGACAGCGTGGATAGCGATTTAAGCGTGACCTTGCTTTGCCTGCGCAACCGCGCACGGGCGCGCCAAGCACCCCGCAGACGCAGCAGCGCACGCCACGGCATCGCCAGCTCGCAGCATGCATGATACGGCTGTTTGCGCGCCAAGCAAAGCACGGCCAATCCCAACGACTGGATGATGGACCACAGCCAAAGCAACGGCCACCATGAACGGTGCATGTCAGTGTACGCGTATTTGGCATTCGCCTCGCGTACGGCAAGATACGGATCGATGCGACCGTCCTCGTCTTCCACAGGGCGCCCGTTCTTGGAACGGATTCCTTCGAATCGGGCTCTTCTGTGGGCGATGCGAGCCTGGGGAACCACTACGACACGCCCACCGCCAAGACATATGCGGCGGCACAGGTCCGTGGATTCCGCGAAGGTGCCGAACCAGGGGTCAGCCCCTTCGAACGCACGCAACGTAGCCAACGGCACCAACGCGCCCGATAGGGAGACCGACAGCACATCCTGACGCCCGTCATATTGCTCCTGGTCAGGCTCGCCGTCGACCACCAAGGAAACGACATCATGGTGCCCGGCATACAAACCCACATTGTGCAGGTTCTTCGCCTGCCAATCCAACTGCTTGGCACCGAGCAGCGCGGCTGTCGGCGTGTTTCTCCACGCATCCAGCAACGTCTCGAAGCACCGGTCATCCGCCGGCCGCGAATCGTCATGCAAGGTCCACAACGCGCGGATGCCGGCATCAATGCCGATCTGATCCATCGCACGCGTTACAGCGTCCATGAAGGACGCCGCCTGCTTCACTCCCACCAGAATGACCCTCACCGTTTTGGCTTCCGGCACTTCCGTAAGCACATCCTGTGATGAGTGAATGACATCGAAGGTCATCTGCATGGGCTGCTCGATCTGCCCCGTGCAATCGGCGATAACGATCATTCCTGGAAGCATGCGCTGCGCAAGCACCGCTCCAACGGTAGAAGCGAGGAATCGAAGGTCATGCTGCGCGGTGATCACCGCAGCCACGGACATATCGACGTCCTGCCGATGCGTATACGGTCTGCTGTTCAGCACATCGGTCACGATTGTCTGGATATCGCTGCTGGCGTTAGAATTCATAATTTAAGTGTACGCACGGGACGCACCATGCCTTCAAGCCCGTTCCTTGTGCTCTTTTTTATAGCGACGACGCTCACGCTCGCTCATACCGCCCCAGATACCGAAACGCTCATCATGGTCGATGGCCCATTCCAGACACTGTTCACGGACTTCACACTGGGCGCAAACCCTCTTCGCATCCCTGGTGGAACCGCCTTTTTCCGGGAAGAATGCTTCGGGATCGGTCTGCGAGCACAGCGCTTTGTGCTGCCAAGACACGTCATCATCCCGCTTGAACAAACCCCACAGTTCAGCAAGCGGATTCTCAGAAGACTCATCAGTCACGCCCCACATGAGTCCTCCCATAATTGTGTGCGCACCTTTTATGCGCATACTTTCACACCGCTTCAAATTACACACACGCAATGTAATTTTGTCAAGTTTCCCCGTGTCAATGCCTATATTCCAGAAAATCCATGCTAAAGTTCAGCCCAATCTGGGGTCTACAGTCGCAGAATCGGTGAAAATCGGCCATTAACCCTATAATTGCCCATTTGGATAGTGGTAGGTTCTAAAAGCATTGCGTCAAACGCGCATCTCAATCAGGAAGGCAACACCGTGGCAACGTCATCAACCGGCAATAAGCTTCCTAACATCAATGGTCTTCAGGATGCGAAACCACGTCACAGCCTGGGATATCGCGTACAGCATCACGTCAGGACCGCAGTCGCCGCGGCAATCGCCGCGACTCTGGTGTTCGTCGGCACTGCAGCTGCCGCTACTTGGATGGACGTCAATGGCATCATCAAGAACAATTCGGTCGGCGTGATCGGCCAGGGTTCCCTGAATACGGACGCATCCATCATCGATCCGAACTCCGGCAAGCCGATCGAGTTCGTGCTGATCGGACAGGATTCCCGTGACGGCGCGGAGAACCAAGCCATCGGAGGCAGTTTCGATGACGTCATCGGCAACCATCAGGCCGACACCGCCATGATTGTGCAGATCTCCGCCGACCGCAAGGAAATCAACCTGGTCTCCATTCCACGAGATTCCCTGGTGGACGTGCCTCAGTGCGAAACGTCGAAGGGCACGATTCCCGCACAGTATAACGTCATGTTCAATTCCATCTTCGCAGGTGCCTACAAAACCGGCGGAGATCTCTCCTCGGCGGCCAGCTGCACGCTGAACGCCGTGAACAGTCTCACCGGGTTGAATATTCAGAACTTCATCGTCGTGGACTTCGCCGGCCTGGTCAAGATGATTGATTCAGTCGGCGGCGTGGACCTGTGCATTCCGCAGAACGTCAACGACCCGTACACCGGACTCAATCTCGACAAGGGCATGCACCATCTTGACGGCGTTGCGGCGACGCAGTACGCCCGGATCCGTCACGGCATAGGAGACGGATCCGACACCTCGCGTACCACACGTCAGCAGTATCTCATCAAGCAGCTGATGAGCGAGGCGCTCAGCAAGAATCTGTTCACTGATACCGCGCAGCTGTACCAGCTGGCGAAATCCGCGCTGAAATCGCTCAACATATCCCAAGGCATGGCTGATACCGCGGCTTTGGCGGGACTTGCCATGAGCCTGAAGAATTTCACCATGACCAACCTGCAGACCCAGACCGTCCCCGTGGTCCCAGCACCGTCCGACCCCAACCGTTCCGTCTGGACCGACGAAGCCGACAATCTCTGGGAGAAGATGCGAGCGGGCAAGCCGATTTTCGATACCGCCGATTCAAACTCGGGCGACTCCTCCGACACCAGTTCAGATAATTCAGCCAGCTCCGACGATTCCGGCACGACCGACAGCAACCAGTCGGACACCACTGCCGAGACTCCCGATCCCGTCACGGGACTGATCACCAAATCCGACGGCACGTTGGTCGATCCAAGCACTGGCGGCACCGTCGACCCGGATGACGGCTCCATTCATGACGCGACCACGGGCCAGTACATCGGCCTTGCGGATCGATACCTTAATGCGACCGTATGTGCCGTTCCGGCAAAGAACTGACGTAGACCACGCAATCACGTCCCCTTTCAACGTATGACGCAGGGACGAATCTTTTTGGAGGAACCATGAGTGAAGGCAAAGGAGCAAAAGAGCCTACGAGCGTGCCACCAAGTTTCATTCCGTCATCAGGACGCAAAAAAACCATGCCGTCCACGGATTCCTCCCGCTCGCAAAGCGCACCGAGCCAGCCAGCGAGTTTCGCACCGGCGAAACGTTCCGACCATGCATCATCCGTAAAACCGGCCAAACGCACGGCGCGTCCTTCTTCCTCGGTTCCGCAAAGCTTCCAGCCTGCGGCACGGGCAACGAGCGAGACAAGAAGAAACCCTTCATCATCTCCGGTGTCCTTCGCTCCAGAACATACCCGCACGGCCAATCCAACGCAGCAGTTCCGGGGGTCATCCTCCGTCTCCACGGCGCTCCGATCTGTTCCATCCTCTCCAGCGACGGCTTCCGTGCCAAAAAGAAGACCTCGCGTCGGACGTATCGTCCTTTCCATTTTCCTTGTACTGATTCTCGCACTGGGAATAGGGGTATTCTCCGCTTGGAACTGGGTCGATGACCAGCTCAACAAACAGACCTGGCTGACATCCAAAGCGGACACCGCCGGCGAAAGCTGGCTTATTCTTGGCTCCGACGAACGTGAGGGCACCATCGGAGATGCCGGTGACGTCGAAGGTTTCAGAACCGACACCATTCTTGTACTCACCAAGCCGAAAACAGGATCATCCTCGCTGATTTCCATTCCTCGCGATTCCCTGGTGGAAATCGATGGGAGCTATATGAAGATCAACGCCGTGGCGCAGCTGTACAGCCGCAAACAGTTGGTCAACGAGGTGGAGGACATCACCGGCCAGAAAATCAACCATGTGGCAATGGTCCGCTTCGGCGGACTCGTCAAAGTGGTCGATGCCTTGGGAGGCGTGGACCTATGCTACGACCAGAATGTGAATGACCCTTATTCGGGTATGAACTGGACCGCCGGATGCCACACCGTGGACGGCAACACCGCTTTGGCGTTCTCCCGTATGCGATATGCCGATGTGCAAGGCGATTTCGGCCGTGCCGCACGTCAGCGCCAGGTGATCAACGCCATCGTCAAGAAGGGCGCTTCCAAACAGACGCTCACGAATTTCAACAAGACCAAAAAGGTCGCCGCAGCGGCGTTGAGCTCCGTAACCGTGGATGAGAAAGCATCGACTTCCTCTCTGCTTCGGATGGCGTTGGCTTTCAAAAGCGCCTCAGGCAAGGATGGCATTTCGGGAAGCGTGTATTGGACCGATCCGGACTATTACGTCGATGGGGTCGGATCGTGCGTTCTGCTGGATGACGCGAAGAACATCCAGCTTTTCTCCGAACTCTCACACGGCACGCATTCCGCAGGAACCGTGGGCACGCTGGCCGAACAGCAAAACTGACGACACGCCGGAGGATGTGGATAACCCACATTCTCCGACCACAACCCTCATATTGGCTTGCGGCATGCCGCCGCTCTTGCCCATGCTGGCCGTATGAACAAAAAGGCCCCTCACCGTATAAGCGAACAACATCTCACTGTATTGAGTTGGAGCGCGCCTTTGCTGGCGCAGCTCATCATGCTGATTGTCATGTGTATGCAACGTCATTGGCTCTATGCGGCGATGCTCGCTCCGAGTCTGCTCGGCAGCGCATTGATGCTCATCACCATGATCATGCGCGTCAGGCATGAAGAAACGAACAGCAACACCATTACTGGAAGCGATTCGCCGGTTCCAACGCATCATAACGGAAACGAAATCGACCATGCTCAGCTTTTCGCCGACATGCCGTCCATAAGTTTTGAGCATCTGCATGGCCTGGACAACGACCCGCTCATATGGCGCACCATCGTGCGTAATTGGCTTGTCCGTTCCCCAACGAACGGCATCGGCATGTCAGAACATGGCATATTCCATATAGATCTGGCATCATCCGGACCACATGCCATGGTCGCGGGGACCACAGGCTCGGGGAAATCCGAACTGCTGATCAGTTGGTGCATGGCATTGGCGATTCGGCATAGTCCTCAAACCCTCCATTTCGTCTTTCTGGATTTCAAAGGAGGATCGACCTTCAACGCTTTGGAGCGTCTGCCGCATACCGTGGGCAACGTCTGCGATCTTGACCTCGCCCATGCCGTCCGTGCGCTGAACGCCATAGAACAAGAATTGGCACGCAGGGAGGCCTTGGTAAGTGCCGAACGCGTTTCCAGATTCGACCAGCTTTCCCATCCCCCTGCACGGCTCGTGGTGGTCATTGACGAATTCCATGCATTGCGCGACCGTCTACCCGACTATATGCAGCGACTCAATCGATTGGCGTCGCTCGGACGCTCTTTGGGTATGCATCTCATCGTATGCACGCAAAATCCCATGGGTCAGGTCCATGCCGATATGAAGGCCAACATATCGCTGAGCATCTGCCTACGCGTCACCGACCAAATGCAATCGAATGAACTGATCGGCACCAAGGATGCAGCTTTGATTCCACCGGCCTTCCCCGGTGCCGCTTACTGCCATGACGGTCAACGCACTGTTCCTTTCCGCTGCAGCGCGGTCCATGACATTGATTCCTTGGTACATGCCATCAACACCGCATCGGCATTCAGCGGCACCACCAATCCCTCCCCTTTGTTCTCCGCGCCGCTCGCACCACATGCAGGCAAAGACGATTTGACGGCGCCACAGCGAGAGGCATGGCACCATGTGCCTTTTGCTTTGAGCGACGACGGTGTACTCATCTCCACCGCATTCCTTGACGTAGGACACGGCAACATCGCCGTGATTGGCGCATGCGGAAGCGGCAAAACCAATCTGCTGCTCTGCTGCGCCAGCCGTCTCTATGAATCCGGTCGCTGCACCATCCGGTTCACACGCAAGACGAACAGCGAATGGACCACCGACGACGGCAGAACATCGCCGCAGCACGAACGCACCATATGGTTCGTGGATGACGCCGACGAATTGCTCTCCCCTTTCGCAGCCATGCCCGAAGCCGATAAGCTCAAGACCGCACTCGCCGATCCGTCCGTCACGGTAATCGCAGCTGTGGAAAAGCCGCAAAGCACCCTACTTGAACGTTGCCTCACACGTGTTGCGTTTCCTTGCGGAGAGAGAGCCACCGATGTGATGATGGGGATTCCCAGCGCGGTTCTCGACGGTTTCGGCGTCGATGATTATGCCATTGCCGGGCGTGGGGTCTTCATCCAACAAGCACGGGCATGTCCCGTGCAATGCGCGGAATTCCAAGGATTCTAAAAAAACTTGGCTTCTTTTGCGAAAAAGTCTTGAAAAATCATCCGATTCGTGGTTATCTAAATAACGGATAGAACGCCACTTATGGCAAGAGGAAGGCGATTACATGAGCAGTGCTTTCGATTGGCGAGCCAAGGCCGCGTGCCGGGATAAGGATCCGGAACTGTTTTTCCCGGTCGGCAACACCGGTGCCGCCTATCAGCAAATCGAAGAAGCCAAGGCCGTTTGCCGTACCTGCAAGGTGATTGACGCGTGTCTGAAATGCGCGCTCGACACCAATCAGGACTACGGCGTTTGGGGCGGTCTGAGCGAAGACGAGCGGCGCGCGCTCAAGCGGCGCGCGATGCGTGCACGTCGCTCGCAGGCCATGCAGATGCAGGTCTGATTCTTTTCAGGGCATATGGAAGGGGGATGGAATCCGACCGGCCCTTCCATATGCCATTCCAGTTCTAGAGGTCAGTTATCTTGCGCGGCACGCAGTTTCATGTCGAGCACCACACGGGTACCACCACCGCGACGTGGCTCCCAATGCACCGTTCCGCCAAAATCATTGGTGACGAACGTGTTGATGATCTGTGTTCCAAGCCCTGATCCGGAAGAGCGAGCCATGCCATCATGCTCCTCATCCGCCAAGCCGGTGCCATCATCCTCCACCACCACGTTGAGGTTATTGCCACCGCGGCCCACGGAAATCGTGATATGTCCTTCCTTACGTCCTTCGAAACCGTGTTCCACCGAATTGGTGATCAGTTCGGTAAGCACCAACGATAGCGGCGTGGCATCCTGTGCCGGCATCATGCCGAATTTGCCTACGAAATCGACATCGATGTGCTGGTCGCGCATCGTAGCCAAATCGACGGCCATCTTAAGCAGGTTGGAAATGACCTTGTCATAGTCGACGATCTCATCGGCGGTCTGGCTCAATCCCTCATGCACCATGGCGATGGTCTGCACGCGGCGCTGTGCTTCCTTGAGCTCCTTTTTGACCTCTTCGGACTTGGTCTTGCGCGCCTGCAAGCGCAGCAACGCGGATACCGCCTGAAGATTGTTCTTCACACGATGGTGAATCTCGGAAATGGTGGCGTCCTTGGTCTGCAATTCCTTCTCGCGGCGGCGCAATTCGCTGACGTCACGGCACAGCACGATACCACCCACGCGACCATTGGCGTCCATCAACGGCAGAGAGCGCATGGACACCGCGGCTTTGTTGGCGTCCAATTCGGAATCCACCGCGGCTTTGCCGCTCAGTACCAATGGCAGCGTTTCCAGCACCGGATCGTTCTCATGCAGCAGTTTGGTGCCGATCTCGCTCAGATACTCCCCCTGCATGGTGCTGACCGATCCCAAACGACGGAAACAGCTGATGGCGTTCGGAGACGCGTATCGGACGATGCCGTCGACGGTGAGCACGATGAAGCCATCCGCCACACGTGCGTTATGGCGCTGGTTCATAACCGGGTTACGGTACGGGAACTGGCCGCGCGGAATCATCTCATACAGCTGTTTGCCGGCGCTGATGCTTTCGGACTCATAACGGCCGTTCGATTCGCGTGTGGCCATGTTGGTCTCGCGGACCACCAAGCCAAGCGTCTTGCCATTATGACGCACCGGGGCGTACACGTTGCAGACCTTGGCCTTGCCGACCGTACGCAGTTTCGAGGAGCGGAACACCGATTCGGAGTCCATGGCCGCGTCAAGCTCGGCGCACAGGGATTCCGGGACGACGTTGCCGACCACATCCTCGGCTCTCAGACTCATCACCGTGGACGGACGGCATTGCTCGGCAATGATGTACTTGCCCTCGCCGTTCTGCAGGATTAGCAGCAAGTCGGCGAAACTCAAATCGGCAATCACCTGCCAATCGGCCACCAACTGGTGCAACCATTCACGATCGTCGTCACCGAAATCCGGACGGGTCATCAGGATATGTGAGAAATCAGCCATGCAACCATAATACGCATCAATGGCGAGGTTGCATACCATATGCCCACGTATAATGCGGAAACGCCGATTGACATATCCGACGGTTACGCTAACGTAGGTTACGGTTCCGTAACTTATAGTGGAGGCATCCGATGGCGAAACCTACAAACGCAGAAATCGAGGCGAAACGCGCGGTCATCGCCGAAGCACGCGAGCAGGCCCTGCAGGCGAAAGCTGAGACCATTCGCGTGAAGGCGCACAATAAGGCCGAGAACATTCGACGCAAGGCGGATGCAAAAGCCAAACGTGCCATCGCCAAAGGCGAAGCCCATGCCGCAAAAATCGAAGGCATCGTCCCCGCCGAAATCGAACGCAAAATCAGACTCGACGTGCATGGCAGGCCAAAGCCGCTCCTGCGTGGCTGGATCCACGCCATCGCCACTCCCCTGGCTCTTGCCGCGGGCATCGTGCTGATCTGCCTCGCTCATGGCACCGGGCTCAAATGGGCGTGCGCCGTGTTCATGACCTGCTCGCTGGTACTGTTCGGCAATTCCGCCTGTTATCATCTGGGAGATTGGTCACCACGGGTTACCGATGTGCTCCGTCGCATCGACCATATGAACATCTTTTTGCTGATCGCCGGCACTTATACGCCCGTTTCCTTCGCGCTCACGCCATTCTGGCGTGATTCCATCATCGCGGGCATGTGGATCTGCACCACAGTGGCGCTCATCATCCATGTCATCTGGATCAGCGCGCCTCGCTGGCTTTATGTTCTTGTCTATATTATTTTCGGCGTGTCCGGCGTCGCGTTCATGGGATTGTTCTGGATGTCCCCCTATGCCGGACCTACCGTGGTGATACTGCTGTGTGCCGGCGGCACCTGCTATATCGCCGGAGCCATCGTGTATGCGCTGCGCAAGCCCGACCCCTGGCCGAAGGTGTTCGGCTTCCATGAGATCTTCCATACCGGAACCGTGGCGGGATACGCCTGCCACATGGTGGCCATCTACATGGTGATCGTGCAATTGTGGCCCTAAGGCGTAATCAACCCCACATGGACAAAACAAAATAAGCCCGTCCCCTCATCGTACGAATGCGATGGAGGAACGGGCTGTTGTTTTCGTCACACGTATGTCAGGCGAGCGGCTTGGCTTCCTTGATGGTCACGGAAATCTCACGGCCGTTCGGAGCGGTATAGGTCACCGTATCTCCGGCATGAGCGCCATTGATGGCGGCGCCAATCGGCGATTCAGGACTGATGATGCTGTAATCCGTGGCGATGGACAGGTCTCGCGTGCCAAGCACGTACACCATTTCACGTCCGTTGACTTCAAGGGTCACTAGGGATCCGTCACCGACCTCACCGGCCTTGGGCGCAGTCAGAATCTTCGCATTGCGCAGTTTGACGGTCAGTTCGTCGATGCGTCCCTGATTCACGCGCTGCGCCTCACGGGCAGCCTGATAGCCGCCGTTCTCGCTCAAATCGCCTTCGGCACGCGCCGCGGAGACCTTGGACAGAATCTCGTCACGGTACTCGCCCTCACGCCAGGCGAGTTCTTCTTTCATCTTGTCGTACGCCTCCTGCGTCAGCAGGATCGTCTTTTCTTCGGCCATGTTATCCTCCTTGACCTTGGAAGAATGATACCCGTCAATCAGCGGGTGGAGATGATGTCGATCACGAACACCAGCGTGTCCTCGCCGCCGATGCCGGCCTGCGGGATGCCGCGGGAACCATAGCCGTATTCCGGCGGAATGGAAACCACCAGACGCGAACCCACGTTATGGCCCGGCACAGTCTGGTCCCAGCCCTTGATGACCTGTCCCACACCGATGCCGAACGTGGCCGGCTGGTGACGGTCGAAGCTGGAGTCGAACGGGGTGTCCTTGCCCCAGACCACACCATGGTAGTTGACGGTGACGGTGTCTCCACGGCGGACCATCGGGCCATTGCCTTCAAAGAGCTCCACGACCTTCAGGCCGGCGGGAGCGATCTCAGTCGGGAATTCGATGGTCGGGCGATCGCCGAATTCGGCATTGACAACAGGCATTTCAGATGCCATGGTGAACCTCCTTGAAAAAACACAGTGTCACCAAGATTAGCACCATCCATCGCTAGCATTCAACAACATTGACCGCAAGACCGCCTTTCGACGTCTCCTTGTACTTGGCCATCATGTCCTCGCCGGTGTCCTTCATGGTTTTGATGGCTTGGTCAAGACTCACGATATGCGTGCCGTCGCCCAGCATGGCCATACGGACCGCGTTGATGGCGGTATTGGCCGCCATGGCGTTGCGTTCGATGCAGGGAATCTGCACCAGACCACCGACCGGATCGCAGGTCAGTCCCAGATTGTGCTCGATACCGATTTCCGCGGCATTCTCCACTTGGTGAGGCGTGCCGCCCATCACGGCGCACAGCCCCGCCGCGGCCATGGAACAGGCTGTGCCGACCTCGCCTTGACATCCGACTTCGGCACCGGAAATGGACGCGTTGCGTTTGAACAAGTATCCAATCGCCCCTGCGGTCAGCAGGAACGTCACCACACCATCCTCATCCGCATGATCCACGAAATGCCAATAATAGTGGAGCACCGCCGGAATGACGCCAGCCGCACCGTTGGTAGGCGCGGTGACGATGCGTCCGCCTGCCGCGTTCTCCTCGGAAACCGCCAATGCGAACAGGTCGACCCATGCGGCGTCCGATGATTCGAGTACGGCGTCGGAGCGCCTGCCGTCCCGTTTGAGCACGTCGCTGTTGGATGCGAGCCTTGCATACATTTTTGGCGCCCTGCGGGGCACGTCAAGGCCGCCAGGCAGAACGGTTTGGTTGGTATTGCAACCGTGCTGCACGCAGCGGCGCATCACATGCCATACAGTGTCCAAATCGCTGCGCACCTGCACGGCGGACCGCATGGCCGTCTCATTGGCCCACACCACATCGGCCACACTCATGTGATGTTCATCGCACAGCGAGATCAGTTCGTCGCATGTGGTGAACGGATAGGGCATGTCCATATCGATATCGGTTGAGGAATCGTCGGTCTGATCGGCGAAGGCCGTTCCCGCAGGGGGTTTCTCATGGATGCCGATCATCAGGTCGTCGGCGTCGCCTTGTCTGACGAATCCACCGCCAATGGAATACCAGACCTGTTCGTCGATGAGATTGTTCTGCCGGTCGAAGGCTTGGAATCGTATGCCGTTGGGATGGGCCGCCATGCGGTGCCATACATCCATCACCACATCGCGTCCGTAATCGAAATCGATGCGATGCGTGCCGTTGAGCATCAGCTCGCCGCCTGCCTCGCATTCCATACGGATATTGCTCATGTGATCGGTATCGACGGTTTTCGGTACGTTGCCTTCCAAGCCCGCCACCGTGGCGCGATCGGTACCGTGCCCAAGACCGGTCAGGGCGAGCGAACCATACAGTACCGTTCGCACGCGGCCGACCCGGTTCAGTATGCCGTCACGTTCAAGGGAGGCAGCGAATCTGCTGGCCGCGACCATCGGCCCTACGGTGTGCGACGAGCTGGGGCCGACGCCGATGGTGAACATCTCCAGAATGCTGAACATGTATATTGCGCTCTCTTTTCCGCGTCTTCGCCGTCACGCCGCGTAAAGCACGCTGAACATGCGAATCATGATGAGTAGGCCGATGATGGCAATGACGATTTCCGCGATAAGCAGAATTATCGCAACGGTTTTGCGATTGCCGAGTTTGACGTCGAGCAGTTTTGCGAAAAGGAAAGCGACGAAGCCCAAGGCTGCTCCGTTCAGCGCGATCGCGCCGACCTGGCCGTTGGTAAGAACGCTTTCCCCGACTTTGGCGAGTATCGAATTGATGGTGGCGGTGAACACCAGCAGGCTCCATACGCCGTATCCAATCAATCCTACCGCCGCATAGCCGAACGGGCGGAATCGTTCCTTGAGTTTGAAAGTGAACGATTCGGCGCACCACAACAATGCGAAGCCCACAACGAAGGTGAACGCCACGGCAAGGAATGCGGCTTCCAATGCCCACGGAACGAGTGCCAACGAATGGTCCATCAAGGTAAAGTACAGCGGAGAACATGCGATTTCGCCGATAGCGAGCACGCCGGCAACGATAATCACCTGCGCAAGCATCAGGGGGATTTCAGTGGCGGGCTGTTCGATTACAGGCTTGATGTCTTTCGAAGTCATGCGTCATCCGTTTCAGTCGGTGTCATACGGTTTGTAATGTCCGACAGTGTACCTACGGAATGTTTCGGGAACGATATGCCACATTTTGCCTACACATTGCCCACATTTTTCCATAACCCACCGTGGAAAAGGGTTGAATCGCAGTGAATCGCGATGATGCCAAAACCGTTGGAGAATAAAGGAAAACCGCCATCTCTGGCGGTTTCCAAAAGTGCCTCCAGCGGGACTCGAACCCACAGGAGAAAAGCTTCAGACACTTGCCGTTTCAACGGTTCCATCAATGCCTTGCGTCGCTTTTGCCCACATTTTGCCCACATTCTGCGAAAAGAGCAAACCGCCCATTCTCTCCGACAAATCGTCCAGATCATCGTCGAAAAGGTCGGCATACACGTCGAGCGTCATGGCGGCGGACTTGTGCCCCAATTGCCTTTGCACGGTCTTGACATTAGCGCCGGACTGCACCATGAGCGAAGCGGCGGTATGCCGCAGATCGTGAATCGTCATGTGGCCACGCTCTACGCCCGCGCGGCGAAGCGCCACCGCGAACCACCCATCGTGCCGCGTCGGATTCCAGCCGTTGCCCATCGGTTCGTCCAGAGGCTCGCCGGGAGCGGTGAAAAGAAAATCGATCGGCTCACGCCACCCGCACTGCATCGCCACACGAGACAATTCATCGGCCGACAGATAGACATGCTTCCGCACCTGCTTGCGCGGCAGCTCGATGCCGTCGCATGGATTGTCGTGGATGCACCGATCGGCCTTTGCCCTCTCCATGAGGCTGCGAAGCAGATTCTCGGCGCGAATCGTCACCGACGCACTGCGTCGTCCTGCCAGATCGGTGACCCACCGCTGCACTTCGTCGCGCGTGATTGACTGCATCTCCCTCATGCCCCACTGCGGCTCCACATGCACTCGCCAAGCGTCTTCCAGCGACTTGATGTAGCTTGGCTTCGCCTTGGTCTTCTTGGCGGCCAGCCACGGCTCCCAGAAGTCCTCCACGAGTCTTCTTCCGGCCTGTGGGTCGATGTAAGCTCCGACGCTTTTCGCTGTGGTCACATTGGCCGCTCCCCACGCATCGGCGTCCATTTTGCGTTTGAAGCCGCGTTTGCCGGTGTCCGTGCCGTCCGGCTTACGGTATCTGACTTCGTATCTTTTTCCGCTTTTCGTCTGGTATTGGCGGATCGTGTAGGCCATGCTTGCCCCTTCGTTTGCGTGGCATCAAGTCTATCAATCCGTTGATTTTTTTTCTCTGTTTTTTGCGTTTCGGCTTGCATTACTTTCATTGCTATGCTATGATAGTTATATCAAGGAAAGGAGGTGAACATGGAACCCAAGGATTGGCTGCAGCTGATCACCAGCTGGGTATCGATTGCGGTGACCATCTGGCTCGGCCTGCGCGATGACCCTCCTCCGGAAGGAAGGCACCGCAAGCGCAAGTAAAAAGGTTCCGGCTATCCCAAGTAGCCGGAACCCTCATCCAATCCTACCAAAGGGAACCGTGAGCATCATGACAAAGCAAAGGAAACTGGCCGTCACATGCATGCTGTTCGCCGTCATATCGGCCACGAGCACATTCGGCGGCATGCACATCATGGCGGCAGGATTCGCCATCGCAGCCGGCATCGCCGGCCTCTTCGCCGGATGGAGCGGACGATGACAGTCGAATACATGAGCTTCACAGAGGTCGCCGACCAGCTCGGCGTCAAGACCGGCGCCCTCGCTACCTACAAGCTCCCAGAGCCCGACGCGATCATCGGCCGCACTCGCGGATGGCTCCCCGACACCATCGACCGATGGAACGCCAGTCGTCCCGGTCGCGGCGTCGGCGGAGGACGCCCACGCAAGAACAAGACCGAATAACAAGAAAAGCCCCTCCCCCAGCAATGCTGAGAGAGGGGCGATGTTTAACCGAGTTTTCCGATGATCTGTTTTTCTTTGTCGCTGAGCGGCCATATGGTCACGTCCTCCGCGGCCTTCAGTTCCGCGGCCTTCAGTTCCGCGGCCTTGGCTTCGCTCATCAGATAGCCGCCGCCGAAGATGGCCTTCTTCACGGCCTTTTGCGAAGCGAGCCTAGGCGTGAATGCCACGTCCGAAGCCTTGACACGGAACTCGACCTGCTTGCCAATCTTATTGAGCCTGCTCACGGTAAGCAGTTCACGTGGATACGAGTATTTCGGCGGATGCCTGCGCCGCTCTTTCCTGACGCGCTTCACGGTCTCGTCTATCGAGTTGGCCAGATCCGGCGCGGTGCGGATCAGGTCATCGCCGAAACTCGTCACGAAGCTGGTGTTGACCTGCGCGCCGTTCGCGTATTCGATGGCCGAATTCGTGACGATCATGTGCGTTCCGTTGCGTGACGTGCTGGAGAAGATCGTGAGACACGGCGCGAACAGGAAGAAAGGAATATGGTTGTCACGGTAGAACTTGCATATCTTTGACAGAATCGAGAAAGGTGGGTTGTCCACCACCACCTTGCCATCGGAATAGTCGAACCGTTCGTAGTCGCCGCCCGGATAGAAGGGCCGCACCACTTTGCTGGGGTCGATGCCATACTCACGGCATGCCCAGTCCTTTATGGTCTCATACACTGCGGGGGGGTATAGCAGTCATCCGTGGTCTTCTTCGGTTTGAATTTGTCCACGAACGCGTCGTAATCGTCAATCGTCTGCTGTCTGATGCCCATTTTGAAAGTCCTAAAAATAAAGCCCCTCCTCCATGATGGAGAAGGGGCAGATTTAAAAAACGGGTGTAAAAAATTCCACGGACACTACAGTGCCGCAAATTTTTCCACACCCGAGTTTGAGTTTCCGGCGCGAGTTTGAGTTTCGCGCCAGAAAATTAATCACGGCGCAGCGGATTGTAGGCCACTCCGAGACCGCTGGCGATGAAGCCGGCCACAGTGCTGATGTACCCGCCGATGGCCGCGTCACCAAAGGTCATGAAACCCAAGCCGACGCAAGAAGCGATCAGCCCGAGCACGTACACGACAGTGCGCACCTGCTTAGAAAAGACCGGAGTGTATGCGTCCGGCGGCTGGTTGTCCTGACCATCCTCACGCTCGTTGGTCAGATTATTGACGGTGGTCTCCAAAGTGGACGGTGCTGCATGCTGAGCCATTGAAACCTCCTTAGAATCGTCCCTGGTTGAGCGCCGACTGCAAGGCGCGTGCGGTCGCTGGGCCGAAGCTCGCATCCTGCGCCAAACCGTAATGCGCTTGGATGGCGCGAATGGTGGCCGGTCCGAGCAGGCCATCAGTGCCACAGCCCAGGCGGCGCTGCACGGCGCGGATCAGATCACTGCCGCCTGTCCCGTAGCGGACCACGCTCGAATCGATGGCTGGGCGAGCATAGGTGCGTCCGTCGGGCACCTGCTGGCCGCTGATGATGCCATCCACCGCGGTGCCCATCACCTGCTGCCAACGGCGCACGGTGGCCGGACCAACATTGCCATCCACTGCGATGGCACCGGAATTTGCGGCTGGAGCGGAAGACTGGGCACCCTGGTATCGCAGATAGCAATCCCACGGATAGCTGTAGTATGCGCGGATGTTGGTTTCGCGGCCAGTCTGATCGCCAGCCCTGCCATACGCGGTGCCGCGCTCCGAGATGCTTGCCTGTGCGAGCTTGCCGCCACCCAGATACACGGCCACGTGGTGCACGTCGTTCAACAGGATGTCACCAGCCTGCGGATTGCCATTCGCCGGCAGACGAGTCCACCCACGACGAGTCAGATTGCCGCTCAGATTGCCGGTGTAGGTCGCATTTCCGGTATCAAATCCCGCCTCACGCAAGGCATGGATGACCAGGCTGGAGCAGTCGCAATTACCCCCCGATGGGTTGAAGTTCCAACGGTCCGCCTGCGAATAGCCCAAGTTTGCCACGGCGCACCAGTAGCGCATGCGGTTGATCAAAGTGCCGACGCTTGCCATGCTCAGTCCTCCAATCCTTCCACGGCCTTGGCCGCATCCTCCTCGGACACGACCGGGATGCTCTCGGGCGGCAGACTGTCGCCCTGCGGTGTCATTTCCGGCGTCATGGTCACTTCGTCCATGACGGCCTCCTTCCCGCCCCCAACGGGGCATTGAAAAAGGCCACCTCCGAAGGGATGGCCTTGTTTTTGGAAAAATCGATGTCAGCGCCTGTGCGCCGAATTGTTGAAGATCAGGATGAGCGCGAGCAGGATGAGATACACGCCCAGCGCGACTGGGCCGCTCATTGCCGGTCCTCCAAATATTTTTCGGCGGCAGCAACTATCCAGCATTGCGCGTCCAATTTCTCAAGCTTCGACAACTCGTAGCTGACGGCCTCGCTGTGGTCGGTGTCCTTGTCGCCGTAGATCAGGCTGATGATCGTGTTTTTTATCGTGTCACGGCAGAGTTCGTCCATACGGTCGTCGATTTTCGATGTCCGCTCTCCCAAAGTCCGTGTTTTTGCGAAATGCTGGGAAAGTGGACTGTCGTACGGCAACCGTTCCGGTTGCACGTGCGAGTACAGGCCGGTCGCCAGCGCGTCCAAAGCGCCCGGCCAGACTTTCAGGCCGAGCGTGATGAGCGCGCACGCGCCGCCCACACCGCCAAACCCTGCTAGAAACGTTTGAATCACATCACATCTCCTTAAAATTGGTTAGTCTTTTGGCATAGTGCCGCCATCGAAATAAACAAGCCCGTATTTTGATGTCAGCTGACTGTATTCCGCTTGTGAGGTGACAATAACGTGGCTGACTTTCCAGACGGCATCACCGGTGGTGATGACCGTGATTTGAGGGAAAATATTTTTTCCCGGATAAGCTGTCAGACGTCCCGTCTTATCAAGCACGTGATCAGTGTCCCATCCGAATCTGATCGTGCCAGTGCCGGACACAAGCTCGACTCTGGCGCTCACGACGTGCTCGGCCGGCGCATCATTAGTGACATTCCAGCCTGGGAAATCGTTACGGTCAGCACCATTGACGGTGCAAACGGCAAGCGGGCTGGACGCATAATTCGTGATGACACTCATGCCACCACCCCCAGTGCGAGGGTCAGGCTCGGGGCATCGTATCCCCGTCGAAATATTCGATGCTGTCGAGCAGGGTCTTGTTCGCCTGGTATTCGTCCCACGTGCAGATGAGCATGTTCGTCACTGTGACGGTCGGACTGCCTGACTTGACGTGATAACTCATTGATATCGGATGGGAATTGTTGATGATCATCTTGTAGCTGACACGTTGTCTTGCGTTGATGTCGCCATCCGCTCCGATTATCGAGATAGTGCCGCCTGTGACGTTCACCTCGACGCTGATCTGATATGTCGCCCCATTCACGCTCGGAAGGGTCGTGATATTCACCCACTTGTCGGCTTTCAGGGTGATGGTCGAGGATGGGCTCGTGCATAGGTTCGTGACCATCATCGGACATCACCCGCCCGACGGACCGCCTTAATCGCGTGGCATCGTGTCCCCCGAGAAGAAGCCCGGAAGCCCCCCCCCACGGCTTTATCGTAAGTGTCGGCCGATTCGATGAGGATTTCGCTCATCATGCCGATCAAGCCGACCTCCCTCCCCAATTGCATCCTGACGAGGAGATGCTGGCATCCTTCCGGAATCGTGATCTCGGAGTCCACCGTGAGGGTTTGCCTGTCGGCGACCGGCTTGTTCAGCAACTGCTTCCACGAGGAGTTGACGCTGCTGTAGACGATGAAATTGGCGGCGGCCTTCTGCGCGTATACCCTGGCGTGCACGTGATACGTGCCATCCGGTGGGATGAGGCCGCCCACCAGTGAGAATTGTCCGAAATTATCGCCGGTCGCGGTGCTGGTGACTCTGAGCCAATTCTTATTGTCGGCGACCACAACAGCTTTTGCTGCGCCATTGTTGATTTCCGCGAAGAGTTTTCCGGTGATGAGCGGGTCGGGGAACCAGTTAATCCTCTGCATTCTCGTCTCCCTTCACGCTTTCGAGCACATCCTTGGGGATCAATTTCATGGCCGCGTTGAGCTGACTGGTCAGGATCGCGTTTTGCTTGTTGAGAGTGCCGATTTGCGCGGAGAGCTGGTCGATGACCTCGTTCGCGTCGGCTGGAATCTGAGCCAAAATAAGTCTCCTTTTAATGCGAAACCCCCACAATCCGCGTGGATTGCAGGGGTTGAAAAAAATAAGTGAAAAGCAGTGGTTAGTCTGCGGCGGTCATCGTGTCGATACGCGTCACGGCCTTCAATTCGTCCAAGGTGAGGGTGCGGCCGAGATTCGTCTTCACGTCCGTCAAAGTGACGGACGTGCCCGTATCGTCGAACGTGGCCAGCACGCCACGCTGGTAGTCGCGCCACGATTCGGCGGTGCCGTCAGCGCTGGAAAACTCCAATCCCAATCGGCACAATTCCGCGCGCACCGACTCCTTCGGCGGACGCAAATCAAGCACGCCAGACGGCTCAGAGGGCGTCACGGCATGCACGGTATCGGTAGTGGTCTCAGTGGTCACATCGGCCATAATCAATCTCCTTAATTCTGTTGGTTTTGTCTTGGCATGAGCGCTTCGTAAAAGCGTTCCTCGCATTCGTCCAGCATGCTTTGACTGGACTCGTCCTCAAGGAAGGCGTCCAATCCGTCGATATCCCGCGTGCAGGCCACATCGATGCCGCTGGACGCTCCCACGCCGGAACCGTCAGCAGTCAATGCGGCGCACATCCGCGCGTCGGTCTCGTTAGACATGACCGGCAGACTCATGCCTTCACGTGCCCTGTTGCGTGCGGCAGTCAGCGGGTCATTCATGACCTCGCCATCAGCGGCGAGCATGCTCACGTCGGTGGCGGAGTCGTCGAGCGCGCTTTCCAGGGCCTCATAAGCCCCAGTCCACACGCCCCTACCCGTGGTCGGGTCGTATCGGCTCCTATCCTCCTTGCCCTGCATGATCGCCGCGATCGCCTCACGCGTCGACGCGAGGCCGAGCAGCGCCTTCCACGAGGCGATGGTCTCGCTGGAAAACACGAAATTGCAGCAGCCATTCACTGGCGGGTCGCAGCGGACGATGAGCAGTCCGCTGTTTTCATCCTTTTCGAAAGTCGCAGACAAAATCACTCCAATCATCATTTGACAAGCCAGCCGAAAGTGTCGCACCACACGTCCACAGTGCATTTTTGGTCGGCGTTGAACGCTTTGATGCCCCACCCGGACTGTCCGCCAGTGTTCATCGTGTGAACGATAATGCCGGCCCACGTGGTGTCAGCGCAGGCCACGGCATAATATCGTCCGTATTTTGCCGGACTGCCGACCGAGAATTTGCTGTCGCCATATGAGCCGGTGACGAGGTTCTGCGAGCTTGACCAGAGTTTCCACGCCACGGCACCCTCGAAAGTGTGCCGTCCATTCAGCCCGCCAAGATAACCGCCCAGATACACGTAGCCGGTGCTGATGTCCGAGAGCACACCGACCTCGCCGTTCGCGTCGGATGCGGTGCAGTATGCGCGGGCCTTCGAACCGTACGAGTGCACGGCGGCCTCGCAGAGGCTGCCGGTGTCGCTGCGCACGTTGAGATACGCGCTTGCACCGGAGCCACCCACGCCTTGGAGGTTGAGGTCGGCGCCGCTTTTCTTGCTATTGTCGCCCTCGTCCCAATTCGTGTCGGCCTTGAGGTACGCCTGCGAGGTGATGCCGCTGCCGGTGCCGCCTTTCGCGCGTGGCTTGGAATTGAGGCGAAGGAAAGCAGCAGGGTCGTTTTTAGCGATGTGTCCGCTCCACAAGTCCAGTTCGCCCATCGCGCCGACCTGATTCGACTGGATGACAGAAGCGATGGCCGGATGCGAAAAGTAGGCGGTGGACCCGTTGTAAGCGGGGAATTCGATGCCATCACCGGTGAAAGTCTCAGATCCGCCGATGATGTAGGTCTGATAATCCGGACTGATGCGCACCCTGTGCCCGCTCGTGCGGGTTTGGAACGTGCCAGTCAGCAGATTCGACTTGCCTTCACCGTCGAGGTAGACGGTCTGGTTATGGTTGGAATCCCACATTTGCAATGCGGTCGAATTGAGCTTCACGCCAGTGTCCGCAGCCTCGCTGGACTGGAAGACGGCGCCGGTGAAGACGTAGCCCTTGAATTGTCCGGCTGCGACCTTGTCCGTCGTGATGCTGCCCGCTGCGATCTTCACCGCAGTGATGGAGTTCGCGGCGAGCTTGTCGGCGGTTATGGCACCGGTCACAATCTTGGACGCATTGACCGAATTAGCAGCCAATTTGTCGGCATTCACGACACCAGCCGCCAAGGCAGCAGTGGTCACGGCATTAGCCGCAATCTCCCCGGCCTGAATCTTGTGCGCGTTGAGCAGCGCGACCGTCATATCCTCGGTGACCTTGAGCTTCGCGGTCGTGACCGCGTTCGCGGCCAGCTTGTCGGCGGTGATGGCCAATGCGACGATATTCCGCGCCTGCACGCTGTCGGCTGCGAGCTTAGCGGCGGTCACCGCGTCGGCAACCAGCTTTTCAGTGGTCACGCTGTTTGCGGCGAGCTTGTCCACCGTGATGGCATTGGCCTTGACCTTCTCGGCAGTCACGGAGTCGGCGGCGAGATGCTTCGCGGCCACCGTGCCAGCAGCGAGGATGTTGTTCGCCACGAGGTCGAATGGCTCGAATCTCGTACCGTCCCACGTCAGGACTTCCACCACACGATCGGACAAGGGCACCAAGACGCTCGGACTGTTGTTTGGCGCGCCCGTCCAGTACGTATAAAAGTCGGCCAAGAGGCTCGGTGAGTTGTTTTTCTCACCCTTCCAGCGGGTCCAATACTTCTGCGTCCTCCACCACATGTCGCCCGGCTTCAACCCATCATGGGATGGTTCGTCGGGGCCACGGTAGATGAGGTTCTTGCCGTCAGCGGTGGTCTGTGCCTTCTGCGCCGCCGCCTGAGCCTGATTAGCCTGAGAAGCCGCATTGGCCGCAGCTGTCTGCGCCTTGTCAGCGGTGGATTGAGCGGTCTTGGCCGCATCATTCGCCTTGACAGCCGCATTCGCGGCGTCAGTAGCGGCCTTGTCGGTCACAGCCACCCAAGCACTGCCATTCCAACGCTTCGGCGTGTTCGCGCCTCCAGTCGTGTCAATCCACAAGGTCGAAGCCTTGCGCATCGACGTGGCCGGTGCCGTGCTCTGGATGAGCACGTCGGCCTTGCCATTGGCCACGCCAGCGGCGGCAGCTGCTGCGGTATTGGCCTTCTGCGCGGCATTGGCCGCATCGGTGGCGGATTGTGCCGCACTGTCGGCAGTGGCCTTGGCTTGGGTCGCCACACTTGACGCATTCGCGGCGGTGGTCTTGGCATTGGCCGCGTCCGTCTTCGCGGTGGAAGCGTCCATCTTGGCGGAAGCCGCGTCGGACTTGGCGGACTTTGCGGACTCATTGGCGGTGTTAGCCAGCGTCTCCGCGTTGCCTGCGGTCTTCTTCGCGCTTTTCGGTCATAGCCTTCATGGTCTCTTCATCCGGATCAATGTAGATGGTCCCGGTAAAGCCATCAATGGCTGCCATATGTCCGTCATATTCTTTTGCAAGCCCTTCTCCCAGACCAATAACAGCCGGGATGTTCATGGTCCTTGCAAGGATTGCCGTATGGGAATTTGCTGATCCGTACATGGTTGCAAATGCAAGCACTTTGGACTTGTCGAGCTGAACAGTCTCACTCGGTACCAGATCATCTGCTGCCACGATCACCGGTTCATCTGCCACAACACCGCTTTCCCCGGCATCCGAAAGGATACCGAGAAGTCGGTCCGATACATCTTTCACATCGGCTGCACGTCCCTGCATGTAAGCATCATCCATAGAGGCAAACATCTGGGAGAAGTTATCTCCTGTCGTCGCAACAGCATACTCTGCGTTGACTTCCTGGGTGGTAATAATATTCTTAATCGAATCCACATAATCCAGATCCATCAGCATCATCTGATGTACTTCAAAAATTGCCGCATTGGCTTCTCCTACATCTTCCATTGCCTTGTCATACAACTCACCGAGCTGTGCGATCGCAGTCTCCTGGGCCTCCTCAAAACGTGCCACCTCTGCTTCGGTATCCTCTACATGATACCGTCTTACCTGCTTTTCCTGTCTTTTATAGAAAGCAATCTTCCCGATGGCTACGCCACCAAAAACACTTTTACCACTTAGTGTAATCATAATCCTACAGATTCTCCTCTAATACTTTCTGGATTTCGGCAATTGCGTCTTCTTCGTCTTCGCCTTCAGCTGTGATGATAACCTCATTTCCCTTTTTTACGCCAAGACTCATAACTGCCATAATGCTCTTTGCATTGACTTCACG
>ENA-OOXE01000457-OOXE01000457.1-human-gut-metagenome-genome-assembly--contig:-NODE-457-length-35209-cov-3.509473_pt1 | contig 35209 bp, 23 predicted proteins | sample MGYA00241585_ERZ501339 | MGnify/ENA primary metagenome ERZ501339 (study PRJEB25962, sample SAMEA1972463) | human gut metagenome | biome: human gut; feature: human-associated habitat; material: faeces...
GCGGTTTTTAGGCTTTACATTTATTACCTGGTTGAGTTGCTCATCAGAATAATATTTACTCAAAGTATCAACTTCTTTCAATAATATTCTGCTCTAATATCTCAGAAAACTCAACATCTACTTATATGATTTTATAATTTATATTTAACTGTTGATAACCTCCTTATTCCGGGAATTTCTATTCCGATTTTCTGCCATTTTTGTATGTTTTCGATAATTTTATAGTAAAAGATCGCAATTTAATTGTCAATCTGTTCTTTAGGATTTTATAGAATATTTTATTTTTTTATGAACCACAACCTTTTCATTTTCAACTGCGCCTTTTTCCTGTTCCAGCTGCCTCGTTTTGCGTACAACCGGAAAAACACCGATCCTTCCAGTGATGAATAAAAAACAATAAAAAACAAAAAAGCGGCCGCACATTACCGCACAGCCGCCTTTCATTTCTCTTCTTTTCGTATTTCCTGTCCGTCAGATCGTCACGATAACGCCGCCGTCATTGGCATACATGCTGCTGACGCCCGCAGTATCCATAATCACAACATCCTTTACAGAAACCTTGGAGGTCACCATCCGCTTCACGCTTTCTGCACGCTCCGGGCAATTACAATGGGTGATCATCAGGGTCTTTTCCTCCGGTCTTGCCACATTGCGCACCACTGCGTCCGCCATCTTCTGCAGACCCTTACGGATGCCGATGCCCTGCCCGATCTGCTCGATCCTGCCGTCCATCGTGCCTGCCATAACGGGCTTGATGCTCAGGGTAGATGCAACCAGTGCCTTGATACCGCTGAGTCTGCCGTTTTTACGCAGAGTTTCCAGATTATCCAGGACAAAATACGTATTCATCTCACTGCGGAACGCTTCCAGACGGCTTACCACCTCTTCAAAGGGAAGTCCCTGTTCCTCCAGGGAAGCTGCCAGCAGCGCAAGCTGTGTCTCTCCGCAGGAAGCCGAACAGGAATCCATGACGTAAATCTGTTTGGACTCGTCCTCTTCCAGATACATCTGCCTCCCGACCATGGCACTGTTATAGCTTCCGCTCAAATTGCCGGACAGCGTTACCACATAAATATGCTCTGCCTCCGATTCAAACGCCTGCCGATAGCTCTCCGGCGACGGACAGGAGGAACGCGGGCACTGGGGACATGACGCAACCTGCTCCAGAAATTCTTTCTGATTAAAATGCTCATCGTCCATAATCCGGTAATCGCCGACCTCCAGACCAAGCGGTACGATTTCAAAATGCGGATCCTTCTTATATTTCTCCGGCAGCTCACAACAGCTGTCCACAACGATTTTATAACTCATGATACCCTCCATACCGCTTTACGTCTGTCGCATCACGGCTTCTCGTATATTTCCGAAACCAATTCACATAGTTTTTATTACTACATATGATAACACGTTCTGACTGCTCCTGTAAAGGGTATTTCCAAAAACCCTCATCTCTGATATACTGATACCACAGTTCACTCGTGGATTTTTGAAGGAAGATTTCGTGCTCGCACGAAAATCTGACTGAAAAAAGCTACGAAGGGAGCGCGGGTGAACTGTTTCACAACTGACCGGCACGCATATCACAAAAAACCGCGCAGCAGCACAAAGCGCCCGCGGAATGGAGGATTGATTATATGACCGCTTTTCAGATTCTTGAAATGAAGCATTTTATGGCGAAGCTTTTGACAGAGGATTGCTTTGATTCCTTTCTGCTGGAGAAGGCTTCGGTTTCCTGCGCCGTTTCCTATGAAATCGACGGGCGCGTCAATCCCGAATTTTATCAGGACGATGAAACGCCGGACGCCGGCTACCTGTTTCTGCCCTGGAAATCCATCCGTCCGGTTCTGTTTCAGATGATCCGCGGTAAACACACGCCTCTTTCCTTCAAATTCGTCCTGCATCTCATGCCCCAGTATGTCCCCGGCGTCATGAAGGGCGCAGATCCGTCTTTAAAACCGGAACAGGTTCAGGCGCTGGTCCTGACCATAAAATATGACGGCTCCGCCATCCGCCTGACGACCGGAACCGCCTTTTCTTCCTTTGTCCCCGATAAAACACTGGACGCGCAGTGGGACAAAACCATGCGCCAGTTTCTTTCCCGCAAGGAAATCGCCTGCAGGGAATAATCCTTCTACTTTTTCATTTTAGGTTTAAAAACGAGGCTCGCCAGATATCCGAAAATCAGCGCCGCCGCAGTTCCGGCAGCCCCCGCCTGAAAGCCTCCCGTAAACAATCCGAGAAATCCGTCTTGTTCCACCGCTTCTTTTACGCCCTTCATCAACGTATGCCCAAAGCCAAGCAGCGGCACGCTCGCCCCTGCCCCGGCAAAATCGACAAAGGGCTGATACCAGCCAAGTGCGCTCAGCACTGCGCCCGAGCAGACCAAAAGCACCATAATCCGCCCCGGCATCAGCTTCGTCTTTTCCATCAAAATCTGCACCAGCGCGCAAATCAGACCACCTACCCAGAATGCATTCAAATAGTCCATCGCCCACACGCCCCTTTCCTTTTCCCGGCAGTTTCTTTCCAAAGAGCACCGCCGTTTTGGTCAGGATGCGCAGCAGGTTCCTGTTTTATACATTCTAAATAATGTCTTGCACGCTTTTTAGACCGTCACTCTGCGTCCACCGTCACCAAAACATCCCCGTACAGCACACCGTCATAATAATCCAGCAGCAGCTTCACCACACCGTCATACGCTTTCATGCCCTCTTCCACTCCGTTTAATTTCAGAGAAGCCGTTGTCGCCGCGCTGGAAACCTTTTTCGCTGTTTTGGTACTGACAACCGCCTTTTTCTCGACAGTCTGCCATGCTTCCCGGGTCAAAAACATGTTATCCGCATAAACCTGTGCAGAAATCTGCGGATGCTTCGCGTATTCTTTCCGGCTCTTTTGGATGCTCGCACGAAATTCTTTTTCCACATAATTGAGTACACCCATATAGCCGCTGTAGCGGAAAAACGCATCGTCTGAGTTGATACAGGCAAGATATCCGATCAGATTCGCCTCATCCTCCTGCATAAAACCCTTTAAATGTGCAAATTCATGACAGATCACAGAGGGCTTATTTACAATATACATCGTTCCGTTGTAGTTTGCTTCCATGGAAAATGGGAAATAATACCCCATCATATAGGTCTGACTGAGCAGCTCCGAAAAATAAATCTCCTTCGGCTGCGGATAATAGCCCTGCAGGCGTCCATAATCTGTGCCGACCTGCTGCATCGCCTCTACAGCCGCCTGATTCATGTCTCCCTTATAAATCAGATAGCCGTCTGCATCCCGCTCCATCTGCTCTGCAAGCTCGTTGGCATTGACCACAATATAATCCCGCAGCACAGCAAGCTCTGCCTTGGAATAGTTCTCACTGCGCACCTGCTCCATATACCGATCCTCAAACGCCGAAGAATGATACAGCAAAAAACAATTACAGGTCATAACCCAGACGAGTGCCAGAAAAATCCAGGAAAATGTGCAGGAAAAGCTGTGAAACAATTTTTTGCTCCACGCTTTTTTTACAGTCAAACGCAAAAATCCTACAGCTGCAAACGCTGTCAGGAACAAAATTCCCAGCACGATCATGCCCTCTCCGACGCTGAACGGAAAAACCGACATCACCCGCGTGGAAATGCTGCTCCATACCGGAAAAACCGATTCCGCATAAAAATCGCAGAAGCTGCTGCTTTTCCACGCCAACACATTTAGCGCCAACGCTGTCAGAAACAAAACACCCCATACCTTTTTTTTCAACTGATCATCCCCTAATCGTCAACCTGTCCTTGTACCTTCCTACTATCTAGTATATCCGGTTGCCGCCGATAAGAAGCTGAACGATTTGTAAACGATTATGAACATTTTGTGACAAAAAAGAATCGGTTGTCCACCGATTCTTCTCTCTTTTTCACAGTATTTTTTATCGTTTCATTTTTTATTTGTGCTATTTGTTGTTTTCTCTCTGCATCATGAAGTTTGGACGCAGCAAATGTTCTACTTCCGCAAAAATCTGATACATTCCATCCGCATGGTCTGCCAGCCTGCGAAGTGCCTCCAGCGCCGGATTATTCCGTCCTGCCAGATCATCCAGCGAACATTCCAGTGCATTTGCAATCTTCAGAATACTGATAAAGGATGGTCTGCCGATTTTTCCTGCCATCAGATGCTTTACGGTTTCATAAGGAAGATCCGCTTTATCCGCCAGCGTCTTCATCGACCAGTTCCGGCGGATCATCTGATACCCGATATTTTCAATCAGCTGATCTGTGACCTGTGCATAATACCCATTCTCCTCTAGCGTATGCTTCTGTTCCATAAAAAATCCCCCCCGGCTGACAGCCAAAAAACAACGCCCTAAACGAGCTGCTACAATAGAATGCACGCTCTGCGAGCATTCTATTGTCATGAATAATAGAATGTACTCAGAATGCACGCTCTGCGAGCATTTTATTGTCATGAATAAAACAAGAAAAAGCCAGAAAAGATATCGTCTTCTCTGACTTTCCCGCAATACCAGGGGCAGTAGGAATCGAACCCACATCGACGGTTTTGGAGACCGCTGTTCTACCTTTGAACTATGCCCCTATCGAACTGACAAGTGATATTATAGCACGATACTTTCTAATTTTGCAAGCCTTTTTTTTACTTTTTTATACAAATCTCTTTTTTCTCCGTTCTCTGCGCTTTTCCATCGAAAGGGGTGCAAATATCGTTTTTCTCCCAATAAATCCGATGATCCTTGTCATATAAATTCCGGTGATGCTTCCTGCCGTATCGATCGCCACGTCCCGAAGCGCCGGCGAGCGTCCTGCCACAAACATCTGATGGTACTCATCCAGCCCAGCAAACCCGGCACAGAACAGTCCGGCAGCGAGCACGAGCCAAAAGCCCCGCAGCCGATAAACATACAAGGGCAGGGAAAGTGTCAGTCCCAACAAAAAATATTCGCTAAAATGTGCCATCTTCCTTACGAGAAAATGAATCTCATCTACATACACTCCCACCTGCGCGGTATCCAGATTGCCGGAGGTCAGCTTTCCCAGCAGGAGCACCACCTTTTCACTGACCAGCATACTCAGCTGTCCGGATTCGTCCGCCGTCTGGGCGGAAAAGGAAAAGATCATATACATCACGCACAGCGCCGGTACAAAGGATAAGGGCTTTAATAAAAAACGAAACATCTTCTTTATGGTCAACCAGAAATATTTCATGTTCACTCCATTCTGCAGATCACAGACAGCTTATCGTATCCTTTAGGGAGCCTTTGCTCCGAGCTTACCGCCTGTCCTTTTTGTGCCTGCCTTTTGTCCGTTTAATATAGTCTATATTTCCATTTCTTGCAAGAAAGAAACCCTTAATTTTTTATGAACAGCTCAAACGGTACGAGTGAACTGTAACAGAAAAACCTAATTTGTGAAGTTTTTTCAAATTAAGTGTTGACTTCTGTCCGATTATGCTGTATCATATCATTTGTCCGGTTGAGAAATACGGCACATCGGGGTGTGGCTCAGGTGGTAGAGCGCTTCGTTAGGGACGAAGAGGCCGCAAGTTCAAGTCTTGTCACTCCGATTAACAGAAAGAACCTTGAGAGATCGAGGTTCTTTTTTTCATGCCAATAGAATACTCACATAGGGTGCATTCTATTGTATTTCCCTGAAATCCTCAAAACATTCTGATTCAAAAAGCATCCGCAGAGATCAGCGACCCTGACAGCCTGTCGCCGCTGATTTCTGCGGATGCTTCTTTTTTCCATCTCTCTGTCTGTTCATCCAACCAGGCCGCACCGGACCGTCACACGCTTTCTTCCTCCATAGGTACAGGTAAACAGCGTCAGATCCCAGTCACCGGACAGCATCTCGTCTACTGCATAGGGATTTAAGGTTTCTACCTTTTCTACCTCATATTCGTATACGTCGCCCGAAACCGCTGTAAACTTCACCGTTGTACCCTCCGGCAAAAGTCCGATATTGCCAAAATGCCGTTTATAATTATGGGCGGCAATGATCAGGGAATTTTCCTCTGCACTTCCGGTGTAGCGGCAGGGTGCTTTTTTCAAGGACGAATAGCTCCAGGGATCCGCCACCGGCAGCGTAAGCTGCAGGGACGGAATTTCCAGCTCGCCAATCCAGCAAAGCCCGTCTGCCTCCACAAAGGTCATCCCGCTGTTCTCATCCACAGGAAGCGCCTCCGACTCCTGCTCCACAGCAGTCAGCTCTTCTTCATATGCCTCTAAGGACGCCTCCACCGCAGCTTCGGCACGGCTGCTATCCCAGATATTATACGCGGAGATCCCCACTGCTCCTGCTGCCAGAAGGATCCCAAGCCCCATCAGAGCCTTGGAACAGTCTTTTTTTTTTCGACCGATCCACCATCCAAGAAACAGCAATCCTGCTCCTACTGTGGAAAGTGCCAGGATCGGCCAGCGCAGCTGTCCTGTCTGAGGCAGCTTCTCCGGTGTTTTCTGCTCCGGAGTGATTCCCGGTGTAACGATGGTCTCTGTCTTTTTCGGCGGCTTTTTCACCTCCGGCGTAGAGGGTTCCTCGGATTCTTCCGGCGGATACACCGGATCCGGAATTCTTTCGGCCTTCGGATTCACCGACATGTCATATAACAGCTGGGCGTTCAGATTCGTCGGGATCGAAACCAGAGACGGATCGGTTCTGTATTTCTGCATCTGACCCGGAACCAGCAGATACAGACCGGTCTGCAGCCCTGTCCAGCTGATCTTTCCGTTTGCATCTGTTCTTTTCGTATCCCCGGAAATGTGATTTGCTCTCTGATACTCCAAAAGCGCAGCCGAAGCATCCTTAGACTGCTGTGCCGTCAGGTTTTTCAGCTGCACGCCGCAGCCCTCAAAGCCGCCTGTCAGCTCCAGCACCGTATATCCTCCCCGATCCACCATTGCTGCAACCTGATACAGGGTAAACTCTGCATTTGCAACGGGCTCGTCCCGCATGGTGTCAAAAAGGATTTCGATGGAGCCTTTTTTGTCCGTATCCACGTCCTGCATCAAATTGGACGAGCTGCTCTGACTCTGCTGTGCACAGACGTCCTGCTTCCAGCCGCTGCAAAGGGACAATACCATGGCCAGCGCAAGCAGCCAGCCCTTTACCCCTTGTCTGATCCGGATTTTTCTTCCTTTCATTTTCTTCCTCACTTTCTGCTGCAACTGCAGCATACCTTTCTCCTGCCGGATACGCTCCTGCACCCCACCGACAATAAAGTTTCCTGTTCTCTATCTATAACAATCTCCATCTATCGCAATCTATTGCACCCGCTCCCCATGGATCAAAAGACGATGGGAATTGACTCCATAGGGCGTACAGGTAACCAGTGTGACCTGATCCTTGTCGGACTCTGCTGTCAAACCGTTTAACTCCTCCGGAAGCACCACCTCTGTCTGGGTCACTTCATAGACCAGCACACGATCCAGCACCGTGATCTGAAAGGTATCTCCCACCTCCAGCTGATCCAGATCGGTAAAAAGCTTTGCCGAGGGAAGCCCCCGATGACCAAACAGAATCGCATGAGTTGTTTCGCCTCCAACCGGCAGGGAGGTTCCCTCCAGATGACCGACCCCAGATTCCAACGCCTCCTCCGATACTCCGTGATAAATGGGAAGCTTCAGCTTTATTTTTCCGATTTCCAGATATCCCATCACACCGCTGTCCTCTGCCAAAAGCAGCTCATCGTAGGATTTTCCGTCGATCAAAAGTGCCTCCTTTTCCGCCTCTCCCAGCATATCGAAGCTGATGCCAAGCTCTGCCAGCTTTTGATTATACCGGTCGGCTTCTGCCAGCAGGGCAGCCCGCCTTTCCTGCTCCATCTGCGCCTGTGCTTCCTGATAGGCTGCGATCTGCCTGCGCTGTTTTGCCTGTTCCATCCAGTTGCTGACGGAGGGATATAACAGGACACCCAGCCCTGCCAGACCAAGAAGGATGGCAAGGACTGTCAAAATTTTTCGTTTCATGCACTTCTCCCTTCCGCTTTACCAAAAACAAAAGATCAGGCTTCCCACCAGACGCTTTGCCGGCGACAGCTCCTTTGATACAGCTTCTGCAAGCTTTTCATAGCAATCCTGTACAAACTGACACTCTTTTTTTGTCAGCCCCTGATCACTATAGCATGCCTTCAGCACGATATTTGCCAGCTTCTGCGCTGTCTTCTCCGAAAATATCGGATATTTCTTTCCAAGCTGCTTTGCAAAGCGCTCCTCCTGACAGCTGCATACACTTTTTTTGTTGAATTTCTGCAGAGCGGCAAAGCTTCGATAAATCCTTTGGATCTGCTCTCCCAGCGTTTCTCCCTTTCTGCCTCTTTTCCGCCGTTTACAAAGGATATGCCTCCGTATGACTGCTGCGATCCCACAGGCAGCTATCGTCAAAGCCACCGCCGCCAGTGCTTTTTTCACCACCCGGAATATTCTGCTGCCGATCCCGGGGGTCTCAGCCTCTGGCGTGTCTTCCTGATAAAAGGCTTCCCCCGGGGTGTCCGGGCTGTCTGCTTCCTTCTCCTTCTGGCCCGAGGCTCCATCGCTTTCTGTTACCAGGGCGGCAAAGCCCGGTGTCGCCTCCACTACGGTCCATCCGATTCCTTCCCGATAGACCTCTGCCCAGGCATGGGCGTTGTCATCCTCCAAAACAGCCTGATAGCTGCCATCCTCCTGTCCCTGAAAGAGACTTGCCGGCGCTGCATAGCCCACCACATACCGTGCCGGCATCCCGCAGGCACGCAGCAGCATGGTGGCCGCCGCTGCAAAATGAACGGAATTTCCTTTTTTGGATTCCTTTAAAAACCATTCTACAAAGTCCTTGCCTTCGGGCACAGCCTCCGGTTCCCGGACAAATTCATAATTTCCTGCCAGCTCGGAAACCACTGCCGTTTTGATCTTTTCCCAGTTTTTTTCTGCTTCCTTTGGATCTGCGCTTTCTTTTGTTTCCAGCTCCAGGTCAAATTTCTCCTGCAAATAACTGAGATTTTCCGGCAGGCTGCTGCAATGTGCCTGCACATAGGCGGCATAGGCGCTTTCCGCCTGATCCAGAGTGCTTTCCTGCTGCTTTGTTTCGTTCCAGTCCTCTAAGACCTCCTCCAGCTGCTTTCTGGGATAACAGGAAAAAATATCCTGCTGGACGCTCTGACCTGCCAGTGCGCCGTCGCCTCCCAGCACCTGATAATAATCGTTTAAAAATGCTCCATAGGGAACATAGGTATAATTCGGATTTGCCGCCAGATTTTCCACCTGCAGGGTCACAGCAGAGGAGGCTGCATTTGCCGCAAGCTCCGGCTTTGCATCGTCTCCCTCTCCGGTAAACACCACGTTTTCCGCATAATAGGTTCGCAGAAAGGGCAGATTTTCCACCCCAAGGGATACATTTCCATCCAGCTTCCACAAGGATGCTGCCTGCACAAAGCTCTCCCCGTCTGCCTCCTCAAAGGCTGTCCCGGTATAATCCGTGCCGATAAAGCCCTTTAAATACACTGTCTCTGAGGGTTTTTCCGAAACCGTAACCTTCAGGGCCTGTACCTTTCCAAAATAAAAACCATCCTGATCTGTCAGTGTGCCATCCGATACCCCTCCGCCGACTCCCTCAACGGAAAGCTTCAGCCTCCCTCCGGAAACCGCCGGAAGCAGCTGCCAGACTGCCTGCAGCACACCGTTTTGTGTCTTCATCCCTGCCTCCTGTGCCTGGAGCAGGGTATTGGTCAGGGGCCGCACCAGCACAAACGCCAACAGCGACAGCACTACAGCCTGCAAAAGCAGCCAGACATTGACACTGCTTTTCATCTGCTCTGTCATCTGCCTTGCTTGACGGGCACTGTCCTGATCCCTTTGATCCGCCCGGCTGACGGCGGCGGCACTGAGCATTCCAAGAGTTCCCAACAGGATCAGGAAAAAGCTGAAAAAGGAGGGTGTCCCTCCGGCAATTCCGATTCCTGCCAGCACCGGAAATTCTCCTGCCAGAACCACTGCCGGATTGGTCCGGTAACAGATCCCGGCAGATAACAGCCCCGCCAGCAAAAACAGGATAAACCCGAAAAATACCGTCATCTGCATCGCAGATGCTGACACCTGATACAGGGCAAGGGTACCGTCATAAGCCTCATTTAACCGGCTGCGTACCCCGTTTACAGCAGACATATACCCGGCGATTACATCCTTTTGCAGCAACAACAGCAAAAGGCTTACGCCGATCAGGGTTCCCAAAATTGCAAGGAGCCGATACACCCCTTCCAGGGGCAGTCTGGAAAACCCGATCCAGAACAGCACCGAGACAATCAGAAGCATCCAAAAAACAGGGACCAAATATCGGATTCCAAAGCCACTGAGAAATGCGCTGCAAAGACCACCGGTGAGGCAGAGCAGACAGATCAGCATACCAGCCAGCCGCCACAGCTTTTTGACCAGCATACCGCCGGGTTCTTCTTCCTGTAGAATCCGACAGGTAATCCTGCCTACCGCTTCTTTATCCAGCTGTCCCGGCTCCTGCCCTTTCTTCATTGCCTCTCACCTGCCTGACTGTTCCTTCTGCATCTATTTTCCAGAGCTGCCCGCCGGCTACCGGCTCTGTTACACCGCTGCCTCTGCCCTTTTCCAAAAGATCCTCTGCCGGATACTTATTTTTCCCGGCAGATTGCTTTCTACTCTGCTTTCCATTCTGCTCCAGCTCTTCCTTTGTGGCGGTAAGACAAAGCCGTTTGAGAAAGACCCACAGCTCCTGGACTCTGGAAATCTGCATTCTGCACAGCTGCTCCTGCTCCTGCCAGAATACCTCATATTCCTGTTCTGCCGCCAAAAGCCTCCAGCAAAAATCCGCTGTCTGCTCCAGCAGCCGTTCCAATTTACAATGATCCCACTTTTCCTGAGGCGGATGATACAGATCCACCTGCAACAAAAGCACCTCCCGCTTTGGCAGGCTGAATTCCCGCACCAGCATTTCTCCGGTCTTTGCAGTCAGCTTCCAATGCACTCTCTGCAGCGGATCTCCATCCCGATAGGCACGAACCTCGAATACCTCCGATCCATCGTCCCCGCCCCTTTTTTGGGAGTGCTGATCCGAATCCCCGCCGGAGGCGAGCTGTGCCGGGGGGATCCATTCCTCCGCCTGATGTACCAGAGGCACGGACAACACCTGCACTTTTTTATCTGTGATCAAAAGCTTCTTTGACCATAACCGAAGCCAGTCCCGCACGGATGCCGACTGGATCCAAAACTCGTAAACACCGGAATACTTCACCGGGATACAAAATTCCAGCACACCGGTCCTTTTTCCACCTGCCATTCCCATGCTTTCCACGGTGCCCGTGCTGTTATCCAGAAGATCCCGCCAGCCGACGGTAACCGCCACACAGGAGGCTGGAAGCAGGGAAGCATTTTTCAGCTTTACCCGAAGGACGATGGGCTCTTTTTTCCCCACCGTCTCTTCTGCAGGCTCCGGCACAATCTCTACCTTTCCAGCCAGGATCTGAACCAGAATCCACATGGAAAGCGCCAACAGCAGTTCAAAGCCCAGCAAAAACGGAGCAAAGCCCTCGGGAGCAGCTACCCCCCAGATAGCAGTCAGAACGACCGCTCCTATATAAATTGCTTTTTCCTTCAAGGCTTCACCCTTTCTCCGGAGCAGGCGCCGGGGTCTCCTTTAAGATCCGCTCCAGCACGGCTGCTGCACGGACTCTATCCATTCCGGAGCTTGATACAGGCTGTACCCTGTGGGCCGCAACATCCTGAAATTCTGCCGCAACATCCGCCGGAATCACAAAGCTGCGGCCTTTCCGATAGGCTCTCGCCTGAGCCATTTTCAAAAGCGCCAAAGAGCCTCTGGGACTCAGCCCAAGCTCCAGTGCGTCATTGTTTCTGGTGGCCTGAGCCAGACGCACGATATAGTCATATACCTGATCGTGTACAAACACTTCTTCGACTTCTTTTTTCATTTCCATCAGCTCCTGACTGCTGATGACGGGACGTACATCTTCCAGCCCGTTTCCGCTCCGGCGGCTTTTTAAAATATCCATTTCCTCTGCGGCATCGGGATATCCGATCCCAAAGCAGATCAGGAACCGGTCCAGCTGGGATTGGGGCAGCAGCTGGGTTCCGGCAGAACCGACAGGGTTCTGGGTAGCAATGACCAGAAAAGGAGACGGTACCGGTCTGGTCACGCCGTCTACGGTTACACTGCCCTCCTCCATTACCTCCAGAAGCGCCGCCTGGGTCTTGGGGGAGGTACGGTTGATCTCATCCGCCAGAAGAATATTGCACATGACTGCGCCGGGGCGGTAAAAGAAACCATCCTTTTCCCTGTTATATACGGTAAAGCCTGTAATATCAGCCGGTAAAACATCCGGTGTAAACTGCACTCTGTTCTGCGCCACATTTATTGCCTTGGCAAAGGCCAGCGCCAGGGTTGTTTTTCCCACTCCCGGGACATCCTCCACCAGCACATGTCCGCCGGCAAGAATGGCTGTCATGAGCTTTTCCACGCACTCTGTTTTTCCGATAAATGCTTTTTTTACTTCTTCAATTACTTTTTGCGCCTTGTTTTGTTGCATGACCGACTGCTCCTTTTGCCTTTCTTTCGTTTTTCCCGGACATCTCCGTAGCTTCTTTGCCGTTTCACGATCAACAGGAAGATGGAGCCCTCCACTCCTGCCACGATCAGCAGGGATACAACCAGCCACGGCCATACATCCACGATCCGCTTCGTGATGGTCTGGGACTGTACTTCATGCACTGCATTCTGTTCTGCCAGCTCCTCCGGCGGGATGTACTCGGTCCGCTCGCCACGAACCAGCAGCCGATGGGTGTTGATGGCATAGGGCGTGCAGGTAACAAGGGTACAGTAATCCTTTCCTTCCACGATCCCGATGTCCTGGGTTTCCTCCGGAAGCACAACCTTGATCTGGTCTACCTTGTAGGCAAGCACCTCATCCAATACATGGAGATAGAACACATCGCCCTCCTCCAGCTTGTCCAGATCCGTGAACAAAACCGCACTGGGCAGTCCACGATGACCGGTCAGCACGGAATGGGTGCTCGTACCACCGATCGGATAGGAGGACTCCGCCAGATGGCCGACGCCCTTCTGCAACACATCTTCTCCGGTTCCGCTGTATATGGGAAGATATACGTCAATTTTCGGAATTTCGATAAAGCCAATGCTCTCGCCCACATCCACCAGATCGAGGTAGCTGATTCCATCCTCTCCCTGCATGGCACTGGCTTCCACTGCTGCATTGAGCTGTTCATTATATTTACGGACCGCTTCCTTGGCAGCGTCAATCTGTTCCTGATCCATCTCTGCAACCTGCTCATCATAGGCGGCGATCGCCTGACTTGCATGGGACTGGGCGATCAGGTTGCTGACGAAGGGATACAGAGTCAGACACAGGCCCGAAAAAAACAATATCGCGATAAACCATGCTCTTTTTTTATCCATGACAGTAACCTCCGGACATTTTATAAGGAAAGGCACAGATCAAAGGCCTGCGGCCGCCGCTTCTGCATTTTCTCTGCGCCGTTTTTTCGTGGACATCCAAGGGCACGGGAGAGCGCCCGGATGTCCTTTTCAGGAAGGGAATGGGAAAACACAACACGGAAAAGAAAATCCCAAATTTTTCTTTCCCGATTACCGCAGCCGCAGCCGGTTTCTAAGACCGACGGCGGTCACCGCAGTATCGCTCCGTTCAGGGGGAAAGGGGGTTCTGAAGGAGCGATGCACAGGGCGGGACGTGACCCCCGTCCTGTGCCGGTATCTGTTCTCGCGCACACGAAACGCGATACAGACCCGTTGCTGATAAAATTGCAGCTGTACTTCACAACAGCTTCGCAGTATCCATAGAAGAGATAACAAAAGAGTTATCTGTCTGAATTACTCTGCTTTTTTCTTCTTGCTGGTGATCAGCAGGATCACTGCTGCTGCCATCATGGCAATACCAGCGAAGGTGAATACGAAGGTACCGATGCCACCGGTGGTGGGAAGGGTGAAGCCTTTGTAGTTCTTAACGGTTACCACGAATTTACCGTTAGTTGTTCCAACTCCAGCTCCTGTACCATAAATAGTTGTTGTTGTTGTCTCTGTGGTTACTGTTTCATTCACAGAATCTGTCGTAATCTTTTTCGTTGTTTCTTTAGTAAATGTGGCTGTAAGGTTTAATACTGCTTTGTAGGGCTCTTTTAACAGGTTATAACCAGCCTTTGTTTGTGTCTCAACCAGATAGTAGGTTGCGTTATCAAGACCCTCAAAGGACAATTTACCGTCTGCACCAGTCGTTTTGGAACCAATTTTTACAGCATTGCCCGCAGTTTTCAGCCATGCTTCTGTAACTTTAGCAGGAGCTGCAGGAAGGCTTACTCCATCCTTTACACGATACAAATCAAATGTAACACCATCCAGTGGAGTATTAGGAGTAGTAGCTTCGCCATCTAACTTGAGAACATCAATTCCAAAGGTAAATACATTGACAACATCCTTAATGTAATCGACTATCGGATCCTTTCCATCATTCGGGTTACTGGGATCCCCTGTCGGATAAATTGCATTGGAATAATCTAATGTAATATTATTCGGGTTACCAGCTTCTGTCATCGCTGCATTATTATCTAAGGTTGCTTCGAAATAAATGTAAATGGACTGTCCTTTATAGGCTTCAACAGAGGAAGTGATTGTTCCATCTGTGCCCACGGTGTTAAATTCGATTTCCCAGGTTTTACCAGATACAGTAGGTGTGATTCCTGTTAAAATCGGAGCTGTGCCTGTGTAATCTGTTGCTTTCGTATTATAAATCTTAAAGCTGCCATCTTTATATGTCAAATTTTTCATTGTATCTGTCAGCTTAAAGGTTTTTAACTTTGCAACATTGGAAGGCACGTCAACTCTGATTAAGTAAGGAACCACAGCGCCTACTCTATAATCTGCGTCAGCTTCCCAATCTTTACTTTTCCGATCCATTACAAATTTTTCTGTGTCGGGCTTTTCGTTTGTAATGGTAACGATTGCACTATGCGTTCCTCCTACATTGGATGTTGTTCCGATTCCACCTACGTTTGCATCTTCTTCCCAGGTAACTTTTCCGTCAGTATCAATCGTAAACTGATATTTCTTTGTGCCATCCATAATGTAACCATTGGGTGCGCTAACCTCGATAAAGCGGTATGTTCCGGCTGTCAGATCTTTTACGTTGATCTGACCATTGCTGTCTGTTTTAAATTTTGTTGCATCTGTCGGTGCCACACCAGTATAAGTCCATTTAGCACTAGTACTAGAATCATCATATTTTAAATAATCCCATTTTGCAGTAGTAGCCTCTTTATCTTTCATCTGCAGGATAAATTCTGCACCTTCCAGAGATACTGCCGCCTTAGTTCCTTCTTTTCCCTGCTTAACAAGTGTTACTCCACCGTAAGTAGTCTTGTTTTTGGGGAATACATGCACATCATAAATCCAGTCATTTCCCTCTACGTTTGTCATAGGCAGGGATACAAGGAAATCGTCAGTTTTCCCTGTTACGTTTGCAGGAGCATTGGTTTCGCTAACGTAATATAAGCCTTGGGTAACCTTGGGCCCATCAAAGGTGATTACTCCATTAACTGTTTCTTTTGAAATTTTGCCACTGAATGGAGTTGTACTTCCTTTTTTCTTTAATTCAGCTGCATCACCTTTCCCGGTAAGTTCAAAATCCTCTACCTTTGGCAATACAGCTCCATCCTCGCCATAATAATCAGCTAAATCAGCTACTTTCCAGATTGTAAATTGTACACCTGATAACGGTTTTGCACCATTCTCACCAGCCGGAACATTGTTTACATCCGTTGCACTACCCGTTCCATCTGGTTTCAAATTTCCATTATATTCATACTTATGAATTGTTAAAGAAACATCCTTCCTCGTATCAATCGTCGGCATTTTGGTCGTTGTGGCAGTCGAACCGCCTTCAGCCGCAAATGCCGTCATTGTCATCATCGACAATGTCATCGCCAGGGTCAGGAGCCCTGTCAGAAGCTTTTTCATTCTCTTCATTGTTGCATTCTCCTTTTTTGTCCGGCTGTCCTTTTGTGTTTGGGACAGCCGAAATATTTTTTACTTCTCCTGCTTTGTACGTTTGGCTCCGTACTTTGTTTTTAAGGTTTTCTCCTTATGCAGCTGCCGGACATAAGCCCCTGCTCCAACAGCCTGTGTTTCATACCTTTGGGGGTACTATCTCTTTTTACGAAGCTTATCGTCCCCCTTTCTGCATTGCAGCGTGAAGTATGTACCCATAAGGATTGCCTGCGCCATCAGCGCAATGCCTCCCATAGTAACCAATCCAAACCCGGATCCTCCTGTTGCAGGAAGGATCAGCTGCTTTGTGTTGTAGATGGTGAGAGGAATTACATTGTCTCCCTCTATAGTTATTGGAGTTATTGACTCCCAGTGGTCATCTTTTTCCTTCTCCATCTTCCATTTCACCTGATTCGATTCATTAATCTCAATTAAGATCGAATCACCCAACAGGTTGTAGCCCTCTGCAGCCTTTGTTTCTATCAGTCTGTAGGTTCCCTGACCGAGTTTTGTAAAGGTGGCAATGCCTTTATCGTCGCCTTTATCTCCAGTAATTTGCAGACTACCGACTGGTTCAAACCACGTTCCATCCGGATTCTTCTTCTCCAGCTTAAACTGTACACCGGAAAGCAATTCGTCCGTTGTGTTTTTACCCTTTTTCGTAATTTTCAGGTTCAGCTCTTCCAAATAGGTATTGGTCACTGTCATATTCACCGTCGGCTGCTTGACATCGGCTGTTGCAAAAGCTGCAAGTTCAATGCCTGTTTTTGTCGGATCTGTTGTTGTGCCTGCCGTAGCATCCATGGAATAGGTCACTCGATAGGTTTTTTCATCCACAGTGTATGTCCCGTCGGAATCAATCACCTCTCCTTTGTCATTCACTTCCATAACCCGATAGATCCACCGAACTTTAGGATCTGCTGCGCTGTCCACATATTGTTCCAGATCCATAAAGGGATAAGACCAAACGTAGGATGATGAACCACTATACTTGGGAGTAACTTCAACCCAATTTTTTTCTGAGATATTGCCGGAATAGTCAACTGCTTCCCACACCGCAGCTTCATTATCTTTCTCTTTTCTCTGCAGCTGCAGGTAAATACTGCCCGGAAGCTGGCTCCGATCCGTAATCTCAGTGCCATCTGTATTTTTCCATTTTTTGGTTACAACGATGCTGCCGGTCGGTTTATTATTATTTTGAAATTCTACAACAGGATTTGTTGCATCCGCTGTAATGGTTCCGTTTACGGAGCCTTTCTCTACTTTAAAGGATGTATCATCTTTAAAGCTTGTTCCATCGTTACTGATCAAAACCTTCTTCAGGGTAGTTCCATCTGTCGGTTTTACTTCTGTAATCTCATAATCTGTTCCGATGGGAATTCCTGAAATCTTATGGGATTTTCCCTTCTTTAAGGTAAAGGTTGTCGTAATGGATTCTCCCTTTTCCAGGGACATTCCTGCGACATTTGTAAATTTAACCTGAAAAGTATAAGTTCCTTTCAGCTCATCTGAACCCTCCGTCTGTTCCTTTTTGATCGTAAGAGAACCAACCTTGACTTTATTTACAAATACCGCTTTTAATTTTGTAACACCGTTTTCATTATCCGGATTATCGTAGGAACGGAACACGATGGTATCCTCGGTTTGACCTTTATTTGCCCATTGCGTCGAAGGATATCCGGTGTTTTCATTCTCCTCCGTATGTACCTCTTGTCTGCCATCCTTGATCTGCGTTCCGGATACGTTGGAAACCTTTTGCCCTGATATAATCGTTACCTTGTTTGTGCTTCCCGTTTTGGTTACCTTGTCAACTATATGTCCGTTTTCATACAGGCTCCAGCTTGTATCAAATGCAGGTGAATCTATTTCCTCCTTCACGGAAATGTAGCTGCCGCGGCGGAACTGATTTCGGAAGGTTGCGGTTTGACCATCCGCCAGTACAAAGGTTCCATCTTCTCCAATCACTCCGGTATCTGTACTGGAGGAATCACTCAGAGAATAGACTGCACCCTTTGGCTTCTTCAGGTTTCCGGATGTAGCAGAACCATAATCCGGAATGGTTTCCTGATCCACCTCGAATCCGATATGCTGCGTTACCTGCACGCCGGATCGGAATACAAAGTCATCCAGATATATGTTTCTGGAATAGCTGTAATTAAATTTGATGGATTTTATCTTGGTATAGTCAAAACCCTCTTCTGTAGTTAATTTGCTTAAATCAACCGTCAGGGTATTCCATTCGTTTCCCTTAAGGGTTGTGTTTCCGTATAGCTTTCCGGATAACCAGTCTCCTGTCTTCCTCCCTTGTCCATCCACCAGCTCCAGATAAATACATTTTGCTGTTGGAGTGTCGTTATAAGCATAATACAGCTTGAAATCCAGATACTTATTCATCGCTGACGCATCCAGAGTTCCGTCTGATTGATATGGGATAGTACCAAATCTCAAGTCTTTGTACGCTCCGGTCGTATCATCTACCGGTGCATACCAGTGCGCAACACCACTTTGATCAGATTGACCAGGTATACCATCCAGCCACTCAAATGTAATATCCGAGCTGGCAGACATCAATTGTGAAGAATTGCTGTCGAATTTGTTAAATGTCTGTTTTTTTACCGTTGCGTCGCTTTCTGCGCCCTTTGGTCCATAGTGTGTCGCCTGATTCTGGATCGTAAAGGGGAATACAGAGGCATCCTCAAAGGAATCGGCAAACAGGGGATTTACCTTACTTTTATCTACCTGTTTTTCTACTGCAAATTCGTTCTCATCCGGGAAGTTGAAGGTAATCTTCATATTAGATTCCCACATACCGCGTTCCATATAGAACATGGTAAGAGTATGCTCGGCTTCGTTACTGCCCTTCAATTCGAAGTTTGTTGTTTTAGGAGAAGTTACCGTTGTGTCTGCCGCGTCTGCCGCACTTTTCTTTACCGCACTCACGGTTGCCTGCTTATCAGCAAAGTTCAGCGTTCCTTCTACCCTTCCATGAGCTCCGCCAACATCCAGTGCCAGCTTCCCGTCAATAAATACCCATACATCATCATCTCCGGCAAACTCAAAAGTAATCGGCACTTCTCCATTATTTCCCTGAACCTTTCCATTCTCTGTCAGGCGGAATTTAATCTCCAATTTAGTACCAAATCCAAAGTTATATTTTGTTCCGCTTGTCACAGTAGGGCTTTCGTTAAAGGGGAAAAAACCATACGTATCTCCACTGTCTCCGCTACTGTTTACATTTTTCGCCCAGTTCTGTTTCCCTGTATCCTTCAGGTAATATTCCCCGGTTGCAGAATCTTTCTGCATCGCAAGTGTCGTTTCGCTGCTGTCAAAGCACCAGTATTCTACTCCATTTCTTTCGTCGATCACTTTCTGTTTAAACGGAAATGATACATTATGATAGACCTCACCCAAGACCGCATTTTTGCTGTTTTTTCCCAGTAAAAATGCTTCATCAAAATGGGGTTCTGCACTGTTGCCATCTGCAGTCATCAGCGTTCCATTGGAAAGTGCCGCATTTACAAGTCCCTGTGCTGCACGGTTATAGTCTCCATTATTTTCTCCATCCGCATCGATTGCAGAGTTGTTTGTGGAAAAGAAGTTGTTATAGTTCTCACTTCCATATAGATTCAATGTGCTCCCGATATTATCACTGTTGAACTGACAGCCCCATTTGTCAATACTCGGCTGAAAATGCCCCGTATAGATCGGAATGGAAACCTGATTCTTTTCATAATAATCACTCAATGCCTGATCAAACTGTCGGAATGTGACCCAGTTGCGATGAGACATTCCCTTATCACCCGGATAAGAATCCCGATTATTTCCGTTCAATTCATAATCCGTGTAATAATCATAGAAGGTAGAGTCCACATACAGGGTATTCGAATCTGCCGAAGAAGCACTTTCCTTAATATCAACTACATCGACGCTCTTACCATCATCGGTTTTCTTATACTTCTCTGCATCCCGAACCGTATATGCTTCAGCCCAGTAACCGCCCCTATATTCACCAGCACTGTATGCCGCAGTATCACCGGCGTCTGCATAGAAGCAGGGTTTTCCTCCACACTCATCCGGATCCGGAATCGTCAGAATAGCAGTTCTTCTGCCATACAAGTTGTTAGCCAAGCTATTCTCATTATCTAACGCGTCAGCAGAGAAAATAATTTTATCAATTTCCTTATCTTCCGGAATCCGCACATACCACACATTGTCCCAGGTCTGTCCATCCTTTTCGTGGGACTTTGCTTTTATCATCTCTCCACGCCGGTACTCATTAGTGATTTCGTTCCATGCACAAAAATAAACCTTCGCATTGTCATTTTTCGGGATGGAATTTTGTCCACCATTTCCCCCATCCGGCGTATTCAGCTTTGAATAGGTCGCATCAAAATAGATTTTCTTTCCGGTTCCATATTCGCCTGTGACATTCGCTATGTTCTTCGTCACCTGAAGCAGGTTACAGCCCCGATCTGTCCAGAAAAAATGATAGATATTGCCCTTGGGATCATTCACTGTCAGAACAGTCTGCTGGGTTATGTCCTCCGTAAACGTATAGCTATACAAGCTATTTTGAAACTTTGGATCTTTTTCCAGCGTCACTGTTTTTGATCCAATCTTCAGGGTTACCTCCTGGCTTTCCCCTTCTGGGTCTACCGGAAAATGCTGATTATCAAAATAGAGGATTTCGTCTTTCAGACTCTCGTTACCCGGTGTTGTGCCCCAGCCGCTTATAGTAGTTGTCGTTGTACCATCGTCGTTCTGCAGCTCGGTAGCTCCATACAGCAAGGTATCCACAGAACCTGATTTATAGGTTACAGGAACTACGCCAGTGCCTGCCTTGGTACTGTCTTCCCCGAAATAGTAAATCTCTCCCAGCCGTTTTCCAGATTCATCTATAAACTTCACATAGGGCTTTGTTTCAATTTCTTCCTTTTTCAGTTCTACTGTATAGAGATTCGGAAAACCATCAACGCTATTCATCTTAACTGATTTCGTTGCTTCTGCTGTTTCCGTAGAGAAGCTGCTGCCTGACGAATAGACTACCTTTACCGGGTCTGTAACCTCACCCGTAAAGTCATAGAAATATAAAGGCATCTTGTTCGCAATTTCTGCAGTGATATCTTTGAGGGCATAGACTTTTCGATTTTCAATCGTACCTGGTGCTGTACCATTACCTTTAAACACCTTTCCGCCAGCTTGTGAAAAAACCACACCTACATCTGTCAATGCCGTTCTGTAGTAATCTTGACCATTAATCGGCCCCCAATCATTTACATAGACAAATGCAAATCGTTCACTTTTTTTGTCAATTTCCCACCTCCAATAGGATTTGCCATAAACCTCGACTTTTTCTCCAGTGATAAATTTTCCATTATCATTCTCTCTAAAAAGATATATCGGATCTTTTTCAGTCCAATTTGGTCCTTCAACCAAATTCATGTCTGTGGTATCAAGATATACATATTTAGAATCCAGTCCTCCTGCTGCCTTTCTGAGTCCAACCTTCGCCACACGGCTGGCTTTTCTCATTTCGCCGCCCATGTCGTACAGGCTTCCGTCCTGCTGGATTTCTTCGGTTGTTTCCTTTCCGGCAGCTTCCTTGGAAGGAGTTTTCTCTTTGCTGGCATCCTCTGTGCCGGTTTCTGTTGCTTCGGTCTGTTTGGTCTCTTCCTCCGTCTGCTTGCTTTCCGATGCAGTTTCTTTGTTGTTTTCTTCTGTAGTTTCCTTTTTGGATCCTTCTGTGGCAGACTGTGTTTCCCGCTCCAGGGTTTCTACGGTTTTCGTCTCAACCGTTTCGCTCAGCACCTCCAGGTGAAAAAAATAGGTCTCGCACCTCGCTTCCTGCTCCCAGGCAGCCTCTGCTGCCGGATCGCTGTCCGGAGTGTTTCCTTCGGAGCCTGAAGCGTCGTTTTCTGTTTCCGGTGCAGAGGGCACATTGTTTTCCGTTTCATAGCTTGTCTCTGTGCCAGTCTCGGTTTCCGGTTTGGGATCTGCTTTTGTCTCGGTTTCTACTGTGGTATGTGTTTCTGCAGCAGTCTCTGTCTGGGATTTGTTTTCTGTTTCAGACTCGTTTTCCGTCTGTGTTTCCGTCTCGGTCTGCGTCTCGGTTTCCGTTTCCGTCTCGGTTTCTGTTTCGGTCTCTGTCTCCGTTTCCGCTTCGATTCTTTCAATGGTCATCTGATAGCAGGGTGCTGCCAGACTGTTCCAGTCAATTTCAATGACATCTGTTTGGATGGATGCATCAAAGGAGGTGCCCAGGAAAAACTGCACATGGTCATAGGCCTGATCCAGGGTGTACTGATAAATATCCTCGCCTTTGGAGGACGCAATCATCCGAACCGGCTCTGCAGAAAGCTCCTGTCTGCCGCCCTCCTGCTCTGTCCAGGCGTAAAGGGATACGCCAGACTTTAAGAACTCCGGATCCTCTTTGATCTTCGATGCATCAAAATAAATTATGTAATGAAGGTTTACCCAGCTGCCTGTGGATTCTTCTCCGTCCACCTTCTCCAGTACAAAGCAGGGATCCTGGAAGTCCCATTCTGTATAAACCGGTGTGGTCGCTTCCGTATAATCCCATCCGTCTGTCCCGGCCATAAATGCGATATATTCATAAGGTCTGTCCAGACAGTATTCATAAATTCCATCGCCCTTATCAGAGGGCTTCATCTCAACAGGCGCGTCCTCTGCACTGCTTTCTTCCGAATCATATGCATAGACGCTGACGCCGTTTTTACAGAACTCGCTGTACTGGCTTCCATCAAAATATACAGTATACAGTCCGTAAAAGCTGCCTGTCCCGGTCAGGTCTTCTCCCTGAAGCCGGTAGCAGGGTGCCTGTAAGGACCAGTCTATCGTAAGCTCCCCTGTGGTGTTTTTGTTTTCTTTTTTCTGTCCCTGGCAAAATACCACATGCTCATATTTCCGGGTCAGACCCAACTGCCAGATCTCCTGCTGTCCCTCTGTCTTTTCCAGCTTCACCGGCTCTGCAGCTTCTGCCTCTTCTGCATCGTCATAAGCGTATGCATAGATCCCTTTGGATGCCAGTGCCTCTGCTGTGCTGCTTCCTGAAAGATCCAGGTATACGGCATATGGAGTTTCTTCCTTCGCTTTGACTCTGTTTCCTTCTGCAAACATGCCAGTTCCCGATACCATTTCCAGTATCAAAAGTAAGCTCAGAAAAAAGCTGACAGATCTTTTTATTTTTTTCCGTTTCTCTGGTGATATTGCCGCTTTCCACATACCGATTTTCCTTTCCCCCTGTTTTGTTCCTTCTGTTTCACAATGGTTTTTATACCTTAATTTCAATTTAACTAAATTGTAGATTTTTTTCTGTGCAAAGGCAATAGCATCGGCATATTGAATATTTCAGATTTATATTAAAAATTTAAGAACTTTTCACAAATATCGTTATTAAGCATATATGCATTTGTTTTACCGCATATTTTTTTGTATTTCATTCATTTCCTATCATCCTAATATGTTAAAGATAACATTTCTAGTATCACATCTCATATTTTTTATATTGTTTTCAGGGCTTTTGTGAATTTTGCTGTACCTGCAATTACAACCGCTGGCAGTCTGCATCATTGTGCTGCGTGATGCAGCTGTTGGTGCTCCGGTTTTTCTGACAAAGAACGGACACGGCAGATATGCAATTCTCGATATTCAGGATTTTGAAAAGACACAGGCAATCATCCGACTGATGAATGAACTTGCAAAAGGCCGGTCAGAGAATCTTTCCCTGACCGGCCTTGTCTTAACTGTATATCATAGTCTCGTGCATTACTTTTGATGGCTTATAATCCATCGCAATATATCCTCCGCACCTGTTTTGCCCGATGCCAAATCCAGGATAGCGTCACTCAGCTCCTTCTGCGTATAGGAAAGCTCATAACCATTTAATGCTAAGAACACTAACATTACATGTGTACCTAATCTTTTGTTTCCATCAACCATAGGATGGTTCTTTACAATTCCAAAGCAAAGCTGTGCTGCTTTTGCCTGTACACTTGGATATAATTCTTCGTCTCCAAATGACTGAAATGGATTAGCCAGTGCTGAATCCAACATCCCGCCATCACGAATGCCATTACTACCGCCAGTAGCTTCAATCAGTCGCTCATGAAGTAAAATGACCTGCTCTTTGCTCAATCTTATCATTTGGCAAGCACCTCGTAAGCCTTCATATTCTGCTTCATAAGACGTTCTGATATAGCAAATACATCCTCTGTAGATGCTATTTTTTCCTGCTCCGCTTTGCTAAAGTCAATCACAAGATATCTTGGTACATTGTTTTTAAGGATAACTGCTGTGCCATGTTCATCAACAACTCTGGCAACCTTTGAAAAATTCTGATTAGCTTCTGTGATAGAAATCATTGTATTTGTATCAACTGTCATAATATGCACCTCACTTTCGCTTATATTATATGCATATTATAGGATAAATACAACCTATTTTTATAGCTATTTCATAAACTTTTGAGAATAATCATTCCACGCCCTTTGGTGTAAAGGGATCCTCATAGATTGCATACACACCCGGGCGGCAGAGCTGTCCGGAGCCGTTGACCGCGGAGCGCACGCCGTCGATGGCCGGGTCGGAATAGGTGCAGAACCATTTTTCCATCCTGCCCTTTAATTGGGTTACCAGTTTTTTATATTCCGGTAAACCGTACAGATTCTTCTCTTCTCCCGGATCGTCCACGAGGTGATACAGCTCATGTTTTCCATAGGGATACCGGTGCACATATTTCCATTCTTTCGTCCGGATCATGCGGACAGGCCCGTATTCGTCAAAGATCACGACCTCATCGCGGTGCTCCCTCTGCTCGCCTTTTAAAAGCTCTGTAAAGCTTCTTCCGGGAAGTCCCGTAGGCTGCTTGTCGGAAAGTCCCGTCAGCTTAAGGATCGTCGGGAGCAGATCGCAGGCGCTTATCATTTCGCTGCAGACGGTATTGGCAGGAATGTGCCCCGGCCAGGAAATCAGAAACGGCACCTTGACTGCGGAATCATACATATTCATCGGGAATGTCCCGTTGCCCTTCCCCCAGACGCCGTGCTGTCCCATGCTCATTCCGTTGTCCGCTGTAAAGAGGATCACGGTATTGTCTGCCAGCCCCTGCTCTTCTATTGCATCCAGCAGTCTGCCGATCTGTTCATCCATCGCACTGATCGCCGCAAAATAGCCCCGCAGATTTTCTTCCCTCTTACCGGTTCCATATACCGCGCCGGTGCGCAGATCGGGATGATCCGGCACGTTTGGAATGCTTGGAAACGTGCAGCCATCATAGTAATCGATCCACTTTGCAGGATGGTGCTCCTTTTCCCAGGGAGAATGGGGTGCAGTATAGTGGACAGACAGATAAAACGGGTCATCCCCTTCGCCCAGCTCTTTTAAATATTCCAGTGCACGATCCGTGATCAGATCTGTCACATATTCCCCATGATGCACGGTAATTTCTCCATGGTCCACCATGTCCGGGTGGTAATAGCAGCAGCCGCCCATGCCGATGGTGTACCATTCCTGAAAGCCCTGCTGCGGTTCGATGCTGTTGCCCAGGTGCCATTTTCCGGAGAGTGCACAGTGATAGCCGTTCTGCGCCAGAATGTCCGTATAGGTGGGCTGTCCTTCCAGATAGGAAATCGGCTTCCGTTCCTGCTTATAGCCCTCGAAATAAGGATTTTCCTTTCCCTGGGCGGCAAATTTCTCGCCGTCTAAGTTTCCGCTTCTGAGCCAATCCTGTACGCCGTGAGCGGAAGGCATTTTCCCGGTCAGAATGGATGCCCTCGCCGGAGAGCATACCGGCGAGGCACAGAAGAAGCTGTCAAACCGCATTCCCTGTTCTGCAATTCTGTCCAGGTTGGGCGTATAAAGCTCCGGTGTCCCGGCGCAGTGCATCGCCCAGGGACCCTGATCGTCTGCCAGAATCATGATAATATTCGGTTTTTTCTCTGTTTTTTCCATATTATTACATTTTCCTTTTTACTGCTTTGCTTTTGTTTTCTGATACTCTGCATTGACTGCCTCAAGGATCTCTTCACCGCCCTGACTTCTCCAGGACTTGCTCAGCTGCTCTACACCCTCTTCGATGGAAAGCTTACCCTGCAGCATATCCGAAAAGTACTGGGTGTAAATATCGTCCACTGCGGCGCCGTTTTCGATCTCAACCTGCGTTTTCTGCTTAATCAGGTTCGGAACCTGGCACTGGGTCGCAAGATCAACGGTATGCAGCGCACGTTCCCGGTTCGGATCGGTTACAGGGATGTAGTTGCTCTCCAGAGGCCAGTAGAAGGAGCCCCACGCCAGCGCGTGCGCCCAGCCATTGGGAGAGAAGGCATCCTTTGCACGCTCTTCTTCGTTGAAGACGATTTCGTCGCCATCCTTGGTGTAATGAATACCTTCGATACCAAGACGCAACAGGTTATTTCCTTCCTCCGAAACCATGAAGTCCACAAATGCTGCCGCTTTGTCAGGGTTCTTGCAGGCTGCGGTAATACAGGTCATCATACCGCTCTTGCCCTGCTTGCTTAAGCCTCTCGCGCCGTCCGGACCTGCGGGGGAAAGATCATAGCAGATCGAAGCGTCCGGGAACAGCTCTCTGACGCTGTTTTCATGACGGGTCACATGACGGAACAGGGGTGCAGGCATCATGCCGGCTTTGCCCTGATAGAACTTTTCTTCTTTTTTAGACATATCATTCAACATCAGCTCCGGATCGATCGCACCTGCATCCCACAGCTCTTTGATGTAGGTCATGCCCTTTACAAACGCAGGATCTTCAAAAACGGGGATTACCTGATCGTTTTCATCCAGCGAATAGTCCGCATAGGGTAGTCCGTATGCGAAAAATACCCAGTCAAACTGTCCCGGCTTTTCTGCCGTGTAGCCGTATGTATTGTTCTGTCCGTCGCCGTCCGGATCGTCGTTTGTGAAAGCGAGCATGACGTCTTTCATTTCATCCAACGTCTGCGGATAGGACAATCCCAAATTATCCAGCCAGTCCTGACGCATCACGATCAGGGTATTGGCCACACTGTACTGTGTAATAAACGGCATGCCGTAATATTTTCCATTTTGTGCCGACCACTCGTAATTTTCCAGCCATGCCTTCATGCTCGGGAAGGAATCCATGTAATCATTCAGCGGAATAACCATTCCATCATCAATCCACTGCTGGGTTGCGCTCGTCCCGTATGCACCAGTTACCACATCCGGGAAATCGCCGGACGCCATCGCAACGTTGACCTTTTCCGTATTGGCTTCCGGAACGATTTCAACCGTCAGGTCTATGCCGAGTTTTTCGTTGATCGCTTCAATAATGCGGTCGTTATCCTGAATTGCTTCTGCCGCAGCGTCGCCGGTCGTCAGCCAACGGATCGGAACCCGCTCTGCAGAATCCGCAGTGTTCTGACCACCCGAAGCGCTGTTGCCGCAGCCTGCTGCCAGAATCGTTGTCGCTGCCATCGCTGTTGCCAGAAATGCACACTTACTTCTTTTTCTCATTTTGTTCCCTCTTTCTTTCCCTTTTATATTTTACCCCTTCACTGCGCCTGCCGTCATCCCTGCTGTGAAATATTTTTGGAAAAACGGATACGCGCACATGATCGGAATAATTGCCAGCATCACAGCCGCCATCTTCATCGGCTGTCCTAATAAAAACAGGCTTTCTCCGCCGCTGGAATATGCTGCGTCATTCTGAAACAGCATCGACCGTAAAAACAGCTGCAGCGGCCATGCTTCTTTCTTATTGATATACATAATCGCCGAGAAAAAGTCGTTCCAGTGATCGACTGCATAAAACAGCGTCACCGTCGTCAGCGCCGGTTTGGAAATCGGAAGCATGATCCTAAACAATACGCCGATCTCCGTACATCCGTCCAAAAGCGCCGCTTCCTCCAGCTCCATCGGAAGCTCCAAGAAGAAGTTTCTTAAAATAATCAGGTTGTAGGTGTTGACCGCCGACGGCAGGATCATCGCCCACAGCGAATTCATCAGATGCAGATCCTTTACAACGATGTAGGTCGGAATAATTCCGCCGGTAAACATCATCGTAAACACTGCCAGAAACATGAAGAACCGCTGTCCCTTTAAATCCTTTTTCGACAGCACATACGCCGCCATCGTCGTAATCAGCATGTTGATCAGTGTGCCGACAACCGTGATAAAAATCGAGTTCGCATACGATCTCCACAGATCGAAGCTTTTTAACATATAGGCATAGCCTTCAAACGACCATTCGTCCGGCCATAAATGGATGTTCGTCGCCAGATAGCTTTTCAGCGAGGAAAACGAAACAACCAGGCAGTCCCAGAAGGGGTAAAAGGTTGTCAGCCCCAGCAGAATCAGAAAAATCAGATTTACTGTGTCAAAAATCCTGCTGCCGACAGAAACCTTGATTTTTTTCGGCTTTTCCCTGCTCATCAGTAAATTCCCTCCTCTCCTGCCATGCGTGCTGTCTTGTTTGCAATGACAACCAGTGCAAAGTTGATCACGGATTTAAACAAGCCGACCGCTGTCGCCAGCTCAAATTTGCCTTCCTGCAAGCCCATCCGGTATACATAGGTATCGATGATATCCGCCGTCCCGTATACGCCTGGATGATACAATACGAAAATCTGTTCAAAGCCCGCCTGCATCAGTCCGCCGATTCTCGTAATCAGCACAACGATAATAATAGAACGGATACACGGCAATGTGATATGTAACAGCTTCTGCCACCGGTTCGCCCCGTCCACGGTCGCCGCCTCGTACAGCTGCGGATCGATTCCGGTGATCGCCGCCAGATAGATAATCGTGTTCCAGCCGAACGTTTTCCAGATCATCGAAACGACCATCGTGCCGACGAAATACTTTTCATCTGTCAAAAATCCGATCGGTGCAAAGCCGAGCGCCTTGATGACGCCGTTGACAATACCCGAATCCATCGATAACAGGCTTGTCAGAATACCGCCCAGAACGACCCAGGAAATAAAATTCGGAATGTAAATCGCTGTCTGGATGACCCGTTTTACCTTTCCAAGCCGCAGCTCATTTAAAAGCAGCGCAATGATAATCGGAAACGGAAATCCGAAAATCAGTCGGATCAGGCTGATCCGGATCGTGTTCCAGAAAACGGAATAAAACTTTTCCATTCCAAACAGCTTTTGGAACATTTCCGTCCCCGCCCACGGACTTTTCCAGATTCCAAGCATCGGATTGAAATCCTTGAATGCAATTGTTACGCCGTACATCGGAACGTAACAGAAAATGATGTAATACAGAATCGCCGGAAGCAGCATCAGATACAGATATTTATGCTTCCAGAAATACAGTGCTGCCTTCTGCAGGCCCCCCTGCTGTCGGCCCTTTGAAAGTGCTGCGGTTTTTTCCCTCTTTCCCGTCATGTACCTTCCTCCCTCTCTTTTTTTCTGAAACAGTCCTGTTCCGTAAATGCTGCCCGCCTGGTGGCTGCAGCCCCTTTGCGTTTTTTTGTTTCCGTTTCTGAGGTCATTATATAAAAACACAGCTCTGTTAAAAATTAAAAAATCCGACCTGTTTTGTTACATTTATAACGATTTCAAAAAAGCCTTGATCTATCACCCCTTTATTGACTTTTTGCAACTTTTTGACTTTATTTTTTGCAGATTCATCGGATTTTTGCTATCCATTTTTGCACTCCCTTTCTTTTGCTTTGTGCATTTTTTCGGTATAATGGTGTCAGAACCAATCAAAGGGAGGCAATTGTTTTGATATCATTCGATCGTTCCATGCAAAAGAAAAAGCTGAAAAATATCATTCGCTCGAGACACTTTTCTTCCTGTTTTTTTATTCTGGCACTGTTGTCCACGATCCTGTTTTTTGTTTCCACACTCTTAAACATCTGGCAGAACAGTCTGCAGTTAAAGGAACAGCTGGAGGCGAAGGCAGACGCTGCCTATTCCAATATCGAAAATACTTTTTCCGTTATGAAGGTAGGTTCTGTTTTTATCGCAAATCTTGCCTCCGTAAACCACATCCTCGTTTCACCGGATCCTACCATCGATTATTTTTCCCGTATGATCAATGATATTTCTCCGTACACTCAGCTGTACTCCTTCGAAACGATCTGTCTGTATTTTGACCGCAGTGAACGGGTTTTCGATTCCAGTGGAGGCATGTACACCTACAGTGATTTTTATAACCCGGATTTTCTCTGGATCCTTTCGGAAATGGATACGGAGGAGGCCTGGGTTGTAAACATTCCTTATGAGCGCTACTACAGTCCGCGTCCCGCTGTGCCGGTTGTTGTCTATGCCCACAGTCTGCCTTTGTATTCCTCCAACCCGAAGGGTTATATCACAATTTCCTATGCTATGCGGGAGCTACGCAGGGATGCTGCTGCCATTCTTTCCGACAACAGCTATCATGCTGTCGTTACCTTTTGCGATCAGCTTATCTATGCCACGGATGCAGATTTGTACGAGCGGTGGGATCCTTCTCTGTCCGCTGATGAAAATGAGTCCCTGCTTTTTCCCGATTATAATGCCTATCCTGCCGTTCAGAACTCCAATACGCTGCAGTGTACCTACTATGTGTCCACCACAGAGCATTTAAAAGCAGTTGCTCCATTTCTTTCAAGACATTTTTGTGAATACTTATTTACATTATTCTGTTGTTTTTTACTTTCTGCTTTCTACAGCATGATTTTGTTAAAACCCGTGGATGACATTATGGAAAAGCTCGGCATCACGCCCTACACCCTCGGTCTGTCCGACGATCATGATGAATTTTTCCGCTTAAACTCCGCCCTGGACAGTCTGACTGCCCAGGTCTCAGAGGTGCATTCCGTCCTGCACGAAAAGGAACAACTCGTCCGGGAGCGTCTGCTGCTTGGTATCCTCCATGCCTCTGTCGATATCACTGCCCTGCCTCAGGAATATATGAAATACGGTCTGGTCTTTCCGTATCGCTTCTTTTCCCTGATCCTCATCCACATGCCTGCCCTCGAGATCATGGAGGATTTCACAAAAAAAGAGCAGCTGCGTCTCGTTGTCCTCTCCAGCGCTTCGGAGGCATTTTCCGTCCTCGGCAAAGCCTACGGCATCCATACAAATGGGCAGAATATCGGCATCTTGCTCAATACCTCCATCGCAGAAGCAGAGCTGACGGCAGAATTAAAGCGCCTCTGCAGCGCTATTTCCCAACGCATGCAGCAGACGCTTTCCATTGATCCATTCTTTTCAATTGTATTATGTGATCAGGCATCGCCCTCCTACCAGAAATCCTGGCAGCTGGCCCGCAGAAACCTTTTGTTCACTTCTCCGGAAACAGAGGATTTTATGATCATCGGTCATCAGGAGGATATGACCTCCTCCCTGGATTCCAACCTGTCCATCCAGCTTTCTCGTGCGCTGATCGACCGCGATCAGGCTGTTGCCCACAAAATCGCCGACAGCTTTTTTTCCCGCTATCTGGAAACAGCAAACACCCAGGAAGCCAGGAAGCTTACAACGATCCTCCTGTGCGAGGTCTATGTGGCGCTGCTTGATTTCGGGGATGACATTCCGGACACCCAGCTGAGCCCCTACCTCAAAAAGCTGGAAAATGCTGCGGATCCTTCCGAATGCAGCCGAATCTTCTTTTCCTGCATCCAGGGACTTTTAAATGCCAAAACAAAAACCTCCATGGAAGCTCATACTTATATCTGCCAGGCGATTTCCTATATCCAGCAGCACTACAGGGAGGAGCTTTCCGTCCCTCAGATCGCGGACGCCGTTGGTTTAAACCCGGTCTATCTTTCCAGGCTCTTCAAGCTCGACACCGGAAAAACGCTCTCCAAGTACTTAAACTGCTACCGCACGGAATGTTCCCTCGCGCTGCTGACCGACACTGCCGACACGATCCAGTCGATCAGCCAGAAGGTCGGCTACTCCGACGTCCGAAGCTATATCCGTTTCTTTAAGAAATATTATGACGCGACACCCAGTGAGTACAGAAGGGGGGCGGTTGGAAAATGATTTCGGGCAAGTCATTGCCGCAAATAATATTTGATTTTTGCCACGAAAATGCCAAAGCTGCCGCACAGTGAACCTTTGGCGGCAGAGCTGTCCGGAGCCGTTGACCGCGGAGCGCACGCCGTCGATCGCCGGATCGGAAAAACGCTCTCCGCATACTTCTTGACAGAACAAGCCGCCTTTTTTATACTTATAGCACTTGTAAAAACGTTACTGTTCACCCACGCCATTCGCAATACAATAGAATGCACGCTCCGCGAACATTCTATTGTCATGAACCACGCCTTGCGGCAGAACGGAGGATACTGTGACAGACAAAAAGCTGATTTCATCTTTACAGGGGCTGCGGGCAGTTGCATTTCTGAGCGTGGTCCTGTCCCATTGCGGCGCACCGTGGCTGGGGCCGTGGGCAATTTCCGTATTTGTGGCGCTATCCGGTTTTCTGATGACCTGCAACTATTACGACCGCCCGCGCACAGCACCGGGACTGCGGTCTGCCATGGTCTTTTCCCTGCAAAAAAATACGCAAGCTGTATCCGCTGCACCTTATTATGATGGCTGCTGCCCTGCTCCTTGTGCTGAAGGGGCTCCTGGCGCAACCCTCTGCCCGTGGGGCGCTGTCCTGTGCAGCGCAGCTTGTGGTAAGCATTTTTCTCCTGCAAACATGGATTCCCTCCAGCCGTTTCTGGTTCTGCCTGAACGGAGTAGCGTGGTATCTTTCGGTGCAGGCTTTTCTGTATGCTATTTTTCCCTGGCTGCTCGCCGTGCTGAAAAAGACCGATACTCGCAGACTGCGCTGCATTGCTGCCGCGATTTTCTGCGCACAATTCCTTTTCTCCTTTGCAATCTGGAAGGCCGGACTCAGTGGAGAGGCCGTATTTTACCTGACCTATCTATGTCCTCTTTTCCGGGCAGGAGATTTTGCCATCAGCTGCTGTATGGGCTGCCTTTACCACAGCCACAAGGAGGAACGCGCACCGCGCGGTGCCTTTTCCCTTCTGGAGCTGGCAGCTGTGCTGTTTTCGGGCGGTTGCTTTTTTATCGCTGCCAAACAGGTAGGAGCTTTGGGCGCGGTAGCCTTCCGGTACAACGTGCTGTTCACCCCCTCTGCGGTGCTGCTGGTCTGGCTGCTCGCCGTGGGCAAGGGAGTGATTTCCCGGCTGCTTTCCGCAAAGCCGTTTTTGTGGCTGGCCGGGCTGTCGCCTTACGGCTTTCTGATCCATCAGGTACTGATCCGGTATATGGAGTTGGCTGCAAACAAGCTTGGTCTTACGGCACATCCTGTGGTCTGGACCCTGACCGTATTTTTACTCACGCTCTGCCTGAGCAGCTTTTACAAGGCGTTGGAGCACCGGGTGCGGAAGCGTCATGACAAAGCTGCCGCGCGGTAAAGGGGATCCGTTTATCCGAAATTTGCAGTGAAACTTAGCGAAACTTAAATTTGTTGTTTTTTCTCTTTTCACAAAGAAAAAGCACTGTCAAACCCAAAATCCTATGGTTTTCAGTGCCTTTTTTACATATTTTTCTATTAAAGTTCTCTCACATGCTTATATAAGTGAAACTTAGCGAAACTTAAATTATGCCCAATACGGAATATATTTTTTATATCTTGGTGCTGTATCCGGATCCATTACTTTAATATATTCACCTTCAATTCATATTTCTCACAAAAAGACAGTTATTTGGGCAAACTCTCTGAACCACACAGCGCACCCGAGGATGTCAAGCCATTGCTACAAACTTTTTGACCTTTTTTCCTCGATTTTTCCAATAAAACCGTTGTTTGGGAACAGAGGACGTTATATTGTTGTCACAAAATCAGCAGGGAGGATGTAACGTCATTGCTACAAGTTCAGTAGTAGTGGACGTTACATTATTGCTACAAATCAAGTCAGTGATTTCCACTCCACCTCCACTCTCCCGTCATCATACACATATATTCCCTGCACATATTCTTCCAGCATCTCTCGTGTCAGCTTCTCATAGCCTAAATACTTCAACATTTGCTCCACCGGAATATTCTTTTTCATCAGGATTTCTTTCTCGTCGTTTATCAACTCATCCAGTTCCTGTACACGTTTCTGCAGTCGTTCTCTTTCTTCTTCCAACTGCTTCTTGGCTTCCATAAACTGGTTCTGGTTCATCTGTCCCTCGTGATACTTCTCGTAGTTCTGGCGGTTCTGGATTTTTATTTGTTCTTGACACTTTTCACAATCTGCACTTTCCGTCTTATAGGCTTCTATACTGTCCTCATGCTGTTTTCTCATGGATTGCTGCATCTGTTCTTGGCTGATATTCTGACGTAAGTAAGCCTTTATTTCTGCCAGCACGATATGCTCCAGCATTTTGTTATCCGCTTTCCCGGCAAAACATCCTGTATCTTCTTTTCCTTTACTGTAAGCACAGCTATAAAGAATATGACCATGAATCGGACTGCTTGAAGTCAGGCTTCTGCGACAATTCCCGCATTTTACATAGCCACCTAATAGTGTTGTTTCCCTGTCAAATTTGCTTTTCTTGGTGTATCTGATCTGCAGAGACTGTGCTTTCTCAAAGACCTCTTTTGATACGATCGGCTCGTGATGGTTTTCCATCACTTTCCACTGATTTCTCGGCACTGGTACTTCTTTCCCTGTTCCGGGATCTGGAATCTTTGTCTTTCCATAGACCATACAGCCTATATAAGTTTTATCATCCACAATCTTCCGTATCATATCACTCGTCCACTGCAGTCCTCTTGATGCAGCTTTCTTGCTGTCTGATTTCTGTCGTCTGCTCATGGACTGCAAGGGAGTCAGTACCCCCTCTTCATTAAATAACCGACAAATCTCCATCTTGGAATACCGCTGATTGGTTAATTCAAATACTCTACGGATTACTTCTGCTTCGTCCTCTACAATCACCAGTTCTTTCTTATTTTCAGGATTGATTCGATATCCATAAGGTGCAGAGCCACAGCAATATTCGCCTTGCTCTCGTCTGGTACTGACTGCCGATTTTACCTTTACGGACTGATCTTTCACATAAAAGTCTGCTATCAGTCCTTTAAACTGTACTTCAATATCCGAACTCTTTCCTTTATAATCTTTAGAATCATATCGGTCAGAAATAGAAATAAATCGTACTCCCAGGAATGGAAAAATCTGTTCCAAATAAGTTCCCATCTCAATATAGTTTCTGGCAAAACGTGAAAAATCTTTTACTACA
>ENA-OOXE01000460-OOXE01000460.1-human-gut-metagenome-genome-assembly--contig:-NODE-460-length-35120-cov-3.052502_pt1 | contig 35120 bp, 53 predicted proteins | sample MGYA00241585_ERZ501339 | MGnify/ENA primary metagenome ERZ501339 (study PRJEB25962, sample SAMEA1972463) | human gut metagenome | biome: human gut; feature: human-associated habitat; material: faeces...
TGTTTTTCCTTCTCTGAATCGTTCATAAATTTCTTGTTCTTCTCTGTCCTCATCTGTTACAATATGGTTTGTATGTTCTTCCAGTTCTCGTAGCTCTGACATTGTTTTAAGCCCTAACATATCGAATTTTGTACAGTTAATATGCTCTAAATCATTAAGGTCATAACTACTGCTAAACATATCCCCTTTTCGGATTACTGCTGTATAATTGGATATGTCAGAACCCACTACTGCAACCCCTGCGGCATGTTTTCCTAAATACCTTATCTTTCCAAACAACTTGGAAAAGTGTTTCATAATATTGTCATACTGGCTGTTATATTCTTCTGTTCTTTCATCTTCCAGAAGTAATTGCATATTCAGTCTACCATCTTCTTCATATTCTCGTATGAAGTGTTTGATTTCTGCAGCAACCTTTTTGTTTTGTTCCTTGTCATATTCATCCAATTCCTTACCGCTTGTAGGTAAACCACATACCCCTGCAAGGTCATTTATAAGGTTATCAATCTTATATTCTCCATAAGAACAAATCTGTACCGCCTGTCCTTTGTACTTGTTCACAACATAATCAATTACGTCCTGTCGTCTATCTGTTTCAAAGTCAACATCTATATCTGGCAATTTCTTCTTTTCCTTACGCATGAATCGGCTGAAATCCAGATTATACTTGATACTATCTACATCCGTTATCCCAATCGCATATGCTACCAGACAATTACACGCTGACCCTCTACCCGGTCCAACCGCTATGCCATGTTCTCTCGCCCAGTTTACATAGTCCTGTACCATGAGGAAATAATCATCAAATCCATGATAATGTATCACATCAAGTTCTTGTTTGCATCTTTCAATATATTCTCGTTTGTTCTTTCCTCGTTTCTTCAACCCTAGTTGCACCATCTTACGCAATACTGTTTCGCTTGACTCTCCGTTTGTTTCAATCTTTGGTAATACTAGCTCGCACTGTGAAAGAATATCATCTTCTACACTGTCCTGTAATTGTTTGAGATTGTCAACAAACATTTCTGCAACCTTAAAGGCATCCTTAAACTTATTCTTATATGTCTTTGCAAATCGTTCTTCTATCTCATATTCGCTTGGCATATATCTTTCTGAATATGTGTTCTTTACATCAAGTGTTGTTTTCCCGATTTCGTGCATCTTACAATAGGTGTCAAAATCTTCTTTGCTTCCAAAATGACTGTCTGATGTCAATATACACTTGATTTTCCGTTCCCTTGCTAACTTCATCAAAACATAATCTGTTTTCTGTTGTGTTCCCTTCTTATCAATCTTGTATGGCTGAATCTCCACATACAGATTGTCTCCAAAAATATCCTTGAACTTGTCAAGCAACTTTCCTGCTGTTTCAACATTACCATTCACAATCGCTTGGCTTGTTGCTGATGCAATACAAGCAGTAGAACATATCAACCCATCTGCATACTTCTCCAATAATCCAAAATCAACAATTGGTTTGTAATAGAATTGTTCTACATTTGCTTCTGTCATAATGTGACACAAGTTTTCATATCCTGTTTTGTTTTGTGCAAACAAACACAAATGGTAAGACTTTCTCTGTGGATTCTTTTTGTTAAACTTTGGTTGGAAATAAACTTCACACCCTAATATTGGTTTGATTCCTACCTCCTTACACGCCAACCAGTGTTGCACCAATCCTGTTATGTTTCCATGATTGCTCAACCCTAATGCTGTATATCCCAATTCCTTTGCCCTTCTCGCTAATTCAATTGGTTTTCCGAATCCATCAAAGAAAGAAGTTTCGTCATGTCTGTGTAAATCAAAATAATTACCCACTTCTGTTGTTCTCCTTCCTTACTCCTTTATTATAACAAAAGGGCTGACATTTTGTCAACCCCTAATTGTTCTTGTTTGTTCTAATCTTCCCAATCGTCATCGGAATCTTCATCATCCCAATCGTCATTGTCGTCCTCTGGCTCATTCATCTTTCCTTTTATCGGCTTATTGTTTGACTTTGCACCCTTCTTTTTGTTTCTCTTCGGTGTTTCATCCTCGTCCTCAAAATCTTCGGAATTGTCCGCAGGATAAGCCTTGTCAATACATTTCAGCATTGCCTGCTCGGACATTGGTTTTACTTTTGTGTTTCGGAACTTCATCTTTTCCAGAGGAATCACACTGTATGTTGTGTTCTGTCCTTTTCCGATTCTCTTAATCTCATAATCTCTGTCACACAATGTTCCATAACTTTCATACAGAGAAGCAAGCACAGGAACAGGGGAGCAATTGTTTACCGCCGCCATGAGCAGTTTAACTTCCTTGCTTTCATAATCATATACGCTCCACACATACATGTTTCTTGTCCGTAAATCCTCATTCTCGCAATACTCGCAATCCCTTCCAAACACTTCTTGGCATGGAACATTGATTCCCAACTGGAAACTGTCATGGAAAGATACTTCAAGTCCATCTTCCATATCGGTGAGGAATCTTACTCTTACCTTGCTGTCCTCTTTGAAAAACAAAAACTTGCCTTTGCTTGTTCCACTTTTCTTAATCTCATTCTTGATGTTTGCTAATTTGATTTTTCCCATTGTTTTGTTCTTCCTTTCTTGTTTGTTTTACTTTTTGTTGAATTGAATGTCGAACCCATCCAGACGAATTGCACAAAACTCTTTCGGGTTAATCATATACCCACCAAAAGATATGTATGCTGTTGTTCCTTGATAGTAACAATTCTTTACAACCTGTTCAATCTGTTCAATTGTTTCTTTCTGTACTTCCTTCGCTTCTCTTGCTAGTTCCTTCATCAATTCTTTATCAAACTCTGTTTTGTCAAGTTCTCTTGCAAATCCTATCACTTGTGTATATTCCTTGCACAACTCTTTGTACTCTTGACTATCTTCATTATAACTCTGTTCTATTACCTTGTCAATCCGTAATTCCTTCATGGTCTGTGCATGGAACAGCGTCATTCCCATCTTCAACTTAAAACTAACTGTCACGTTTATAAGCCCTCCTTGTCCGTCTGATTGCCATTTTTAACTCTTGTTCCGACATTTCCCCAGCGTCCTTGATTCCATCTGGATATGCGAACCTTATCACATGAAAAAACTGTTTCAAATACTCTGTACCCTTGTTTCCTGCCTTGTCATTGTCCAGAGCAGACACCACTGTTGTTACGCCTTTATCTTTCAACTTCTTTACCTGTTCATCTGATATGTGCCAACCCAGAATCGCAACAACATTCTTTATGTGTCCTCTTGTTCTCAAACTAAGGTAATCCATGAACCCTTCGCAAACAAACACCACTTTGTTTTGTTCATATGTTCCACACAAGGTATCTCGTTTTCTAAAACCATCATTGTATAAATACTTGCGCTTTTTTTCAACATACTTGTTCATGGTTCTGCCAACCCATCCTTTGAACTCCCCATTGTCTAATATTGGGAACAAAAACGGATAAGCAATATTATAGTTTGTTTTACAATGTGCAATATTCAATGCTCTTTCATCAAATCCCCTTCGTTTCATATACTGTAAAACTTCATGTTCTTCTTTTGTATGTATGTCATTCCAATCAACAGTTCGTAATCCATAATAATAGTCATGCGCTTCATTCAAGGCTTGCTTGTTCTGTAATCTTCTTTTCTTTCTGTACTTCACATTTAATGTTTTGACTTCATCACTGTTCAATATTTGTTCCAACAAAACACACGCTTGTAACTCATTTAATTCTGGATGTACCTTCTTCACAAAGTCTAGGGCATTTCCCTTTGCTTCACATCCAAAACAGAAGAAAGAACCATCTGTTAGGCACACCCTCATGGAAGGGTTTATGTCCTCATGGAAAGGACAAATGATGTTAAAATCAGAGCTTACGACATCTGCAATCAATCCATAATAGATAAACACTTTTGCTAGTTCTTTCCCTCCATATTCTCTCGTCATGTTACCTCTTTAACTCTGTGATTCTGATGTATGGCTCTCCCATCTTCACAGTGTAACAACCTTCTATGTCTTTTGTTTTCAATGCCCCTGTTTCATAGTAGGTGTCAAGTTTTGTTTCATCAAGTTCCTCTGCCACATCAATGAACTTTTTGAACTTCTTTGGGTCAACTCCGCATGTTTTTAAATACCGAATCAATCCCTGCATATCATTTACTGTATATGTTTTGTTCACAACCTCACTGTATATGTCTTTCCCAACCTTCTTTTTTAACTTATCCAACAACCATGTTACTTTTTTTGTCCTTACTCTTGTTACATTCAATTTCACATGGTTTGTATAATATCCTGCTCCTTCATCCAATTCAATCTCAAAACTGTTTTGGTCTTTCGGTAAATTTGTAAACATGAAATTTGAAATGGCAAGTTGTTCTTTCTTCCTCACCTCTTCATAGTATTTATCAAACTGTTTCTTTTCCTGTTGTGCATCATATAACTTTCTTACGCTGTCCTTAATCAGCAACATTGTTTTCTGCAAATCTTTCATTGATAAGCACCTTGCCTTTCTCTGTTCTCTGTTCTTTCAGATACATTGCAATGTCCTTCGGGTAGGAACAATTCTTCGCACTTCCCTTAATATAAAGTAATTCATCAAAGGAAAGTTCTTTCTCCGTTCCTAACAGAGTAACGATTCTGACAAGTTCTTTCTTTCTATTGATTCCCACAACCTTCGCTGTTCTTAACTTCTTGTAAATCTGTCCATTTCTCGCTTCTACATAATGGACAAACACAACATAACTGCCTACCTTTAACTCGTTGTCATAGATTTCCTGTTTCTTTCTGTTTCCATACTTCTGCTCGATTTCTTCCAGTGTTTTTGCATACACAATGTAACCATCTTCTTTTGTTTCAACCTTTGGTGTGTTCTCACAAGGAGCATGTTCACACTCTACACAAGTCTCCACTTTCTCACATTCTGCATCACCCCATGCTTCGTCACCTTCGGGGTCTACCAAAATTTCCTGTCCTGCTTCATCAATGTCAGCCTGTTCTGCATCCAACTTTGTAAGTCTCTCGATTAACTCTTGTTTTGTGAACTTATGTCCTTTACTCTCCAACGTAAGCCCACGCTTTCTGCTCTCTTCTCTTAACTCCTTCACTGTCATTTCTTCAAATGTTTTGTTCATTGTTTGTTCTCCTTTTCTGTTTGATTGAATTTATTTACTTTATACTTTTATTATACTACCGACACGATACAGTGTCAATCGTTAAATTCCAAAAAATGCAAGAAATATTCTCAATAAAAATGGGAACATAATTACCCCACACGCACCGAGAAACATTTCAAATTCTTCTAATGTTATACCCCATTCTTGCCAAAATCTTCGCAACTTCCCTTTCAATCTTCTTTTCTGTAATGCTTTCATTGTTCTGTTCTCCCTTTCTAATCTAATTCTATCGTATCATAGAGTGCTGAACTTGTCAGCACCCTTTTGTTTTTGTCCTACCATGCAAACATATCTACATAACTGTTTCTGAATGTTGATGTTTCGCCATCTTCAAAATATAACACAAGGTATTCGTGCATATCATCTACGCAACTTCCATCTGTATCTTTTTCGATTTCTTTTGCCTGTTCCCCTGTAACCACTTCAAACCCGATTACATTTTCATATTCCACAACTTTCTGGTTCTCAAACACTTCTTCGCTTGCTGTGTACTTACACTCACTGTAAATGTTTAACTCAACGTGCTTCTTGTTCATAAATTTGTTCATCATAATTTTGTTCTCCTTCACTTGTTTGTTTTCTCTCTTGGGAACTCGCTTCCCTTAACTTGATTCTATCTTACCATACTTTTGTATGTTCGTCAATACGTTTTTGTAACTTTTAAAATATTTTTATAAAACAAAAGCACACCAAAAGGTGTGCTATGTTCTAATATTCAAAACCAATTCTTCTTGTTCTTCTTACTTCTTCCCCATCATACTGTGGGTATGCAGGAATTTGTCTGTAATTGTTCTTTGTTGTAAATCTGTCATTGTATTTTTTCTTGTACTTTTCATGGTACTTATCTTGTACACTCTGAATCGCATTTACATCATACCCTGTTCCGTTTAAACTCTCATACAGTCGCATAATTTTCTTGATTTCCTTTTCTACATCAAGCACAAATTCTTTCAGAAATTCATAATCAGAATGTTCTCCCATCTGTAACAATTTGTTACAAAGTTCTTTGAACAATTCTTTTGTTTCTGTTTCCCATTCATAATAAGTTTTCAGTGCCATTTTTGTGTACTTTGGAATTACACTGTCATCAATATCATGTGTTGTGTGTCTTTCCCATTCCTTTGGTATGATATTCATTCCTGTGCAACCAACGGTAGGAAGAATTTTGTGGTGAATATCAATATATCGTTTGTGTATCTTTCTTTTCTCTGAACACTCTTTCATGTACTGATATTCACACATTCGTTTAAATCCCTGTAAACCGAGGAAGCAAAAATAATCAGCCAACTGTTCATGGAAATTCAAAGCCTTGCACATTCTTTCATCAAGTTTCAAATAAATATCTTCCACCATTCTTGTTCTTTCACTATTGTTTGTTTTAATGTTTCCAATGTTCATGCTTCCCTGCATAGAATCTGTTCCCATTCTCATGTCCATCATGTTCCTTGTTCTTCTGTCATAATCTTCCCTATTATTGTCATTCCTTCCGTTTTGTTCCTGCATATCATATTCATTCATTTTATTTGCCCTCCTTCAACAATTCCAATATGTTGTCTATTTTGTTGTCCTGTTCTTCCAGATGTTCATGTACATTTTTTAACATGCACTTCATCATGTCCTGTAAATCACTTTGAGTTATATTCTCATCATAATTTGCTAACCCTATCAGAAACCCTACAACCGTCATAGCATCAAATATATTGGATTTTCTATTATCCACCATATAAACACCACTAAACAGTAGGAACTGGATTTGCAGGGATTATAGGAAAGTTAAATCCTGTTTTGCAAAACTCACACCCAGAACCAACAAAAGTTGCCGTATCTGTTGCTACGTTTGTATGATACACCCTCCTACTACGAATCTGGTCTGCATGGATATTGTTTCCTGTTTTTGTTCTTAACGGATACTGTGTTGTATCTGTTCCAATCGTAACCGCAACTGTCTGTGCTGACGTTACATCTGGAATTGCCTGTGCAACACAAATACAAACTTTTTCTTTGTTACTATATGTTCTCTGCGGAATGTTTAAAACCAAAACAGAACCTACAAGTGTTACGCTGTTTGTCCTTACAAAATGTTCACAACCTCCGCAACCAAAACCATTGTTATTATATAAACTGCATGGCATATTTTCTACCTCCTTTACTAAAACAAAAGGGCGGTACTATGACCGCCCAAACTTATCACGCAAAAGCGGACTAACAATTACAACCACAAGAATTTCCATATCCACTGTAGCCAACTCCTAATGGATTTCCGTAACAACAATTTGGATTCGGAACAACATAAGCAGGTACAGGACAATCATTTCCAGTACGTCTGATAATCTCTGCTGTATTTGCATCCATAGCCGCCCTAAGAACTGCGTTCTGGTCTGCCTGTGAAGCCGCAAGTCTAAGATTCTGGTTCTCTGCCTGTAATGTAGAAATTTTGTCCTGACACAAGTAATCAAGAATTGCTCTTGTTCCTGCGTTCTGGTTGTCAATAATATCCCTTGTGTTGTTATTCATTGTGTTCTGTAAATCACAAGCATTTTTTGCCACGTTGTAATTTACACCCTGTATTGCTTCTCTTGTTTCACAACAACAATTTGCTAACTGGCTTGACAAATTGCAGAAACCTCTTTCCACTCCATTAAATCCATTCATCATGCCAACTGTTGTGTTCTGAAATCCATTTGTAATTGCATTATTCAGTGCATAGGTACTGTCGCAGATTCCCTGCTGAATTGCATTGATTCCACTCTGGAGATTGTTCAACGCAAATCCTTCATTTACATCTGCCCTTGTTGCCCATCCTTGAAAACCTGCACCCTGTGTTCCTCCACCGCTGTTTCCAAAACCATTGCCCCAGCCATTGTTTCCCCATGCTAACAGGAAAAACAAGAAGAATATCCAATAACCACCGTCACCAAACATTCCATTGCCATAACCATTGCCATCCCTCTGCAATGCTAGAGCGTCAGCTACACTTAAACCGCTTCCGTCCATACCCATAGTATGTACCTCCTTTAAATTATTTTATTTATATAAACCATTATCGGTTTATACCATGATTGTTTTGTTTTCCCATCATTCCAGAAAACTGTTGCTCAAACTGTGCATACGCTTCGTCAATATTGATTCCCCTTTGTTTGCACAAGTTACTTGCAATCTGTTTCAATTCTTCTTCTGATTTTCCATGTGCCATCTGTTGCGCTCTCTGAAACAATGGGTTACTTTTTAACATTTGGTTTACCATCTGTTGCATCATAAGGCATAACCTCCTTCAATCCTTCAATCTGTCTGTTTAAATCTCCAACGATTCTTTCAAAATCTTCTCGTAATACATACTGTTGTGTTTTGTTTCCATTCTCTCGTTTTGTTTCACCTTGTTTCTGTTCCTGTAATACATAGGTTTTCAACTCAGCAGAACCATCCAATAGTATCTGTTTTGTGTAGATACAATTGTTTGCAATATCTGTGAAAACAAACAAACTACCATCTAGGTCTATCATACTCGCTTTTGCTTCATCATAACTTGATACTGGTCTACCTTTTAAAATCTGCATTGTTCCCATCTGCTGATTGTTCTGCATCTGATAATTGTTTGGCTGATATGTTCCAACACCATTGTACTGTTGTTCCATCTGGTTCAGCCTGTTCTGTGCTAACTGCTGTTGGTATGGTGACATTCCATAGCCTGTATTATAATTCCCATACATTCTCGTTTTCCTCCTTCTGATTTTCTGGTACTTCCTTGCTTGTTATGATTCTATTATATATTAGGTAAAACTTATGAAATATAAGAAAAGTATACATTAAGTGTCTCTAAAGAATTGCAACAAAAAAGGAGCGTTTTCACGCTCCCAATTCTTAAAACATTTTGCCAATCTTCATCAGCATTTTACTGTGTTTCTTTTTCACTGTTATTTCTGACATTCCTAACTCGTCTGCGATAAATGCCATCGTTTTCTGTTCCTTGTAATGCAACCACAATATTTTCTTTTCTTCCTCCGACAACATCGTTTGTTCTATCAGACTTTCAAAATCTTTCACAGAACTAATCTGTTTCAATTTCTTTCTTGTTTTCGCATTATGTTTGTCCATGTGAACCACTTCCCATAAACTTACCACAAATCGGACATTTGTTTGGATTTCCACCAGACTTGTTTCTGGACTTCCCGACCTTTGCTGTTGTCGTTGTCCGAACCTTTGTGACCTTTACTTTTGCTTTAGAAGGCATTTTTCTCTACCTCCTTTCTACTGTTCATTGTGTGTTGCGCTATCATTATATTGATTTCCATGTACGTCATTGTACTCTGCATTAGCATTTTCTCCTTCCGTACTCAAATCAACATCTTGTGTTGTTTGTTCTGTCGTAACATAATCAAACTGGCTTTCATACCAGACAAAACCACAATAACCAATCACTGCTTCAAGGAACATAAGCACAATCAGCACAATTATGATTTTGTCTTTCATCCTGTTAGAACGACTATATTCTTTCTGTGTATCTAACAGGAGATTTTCAAATTCTCCTTGCATACGTTTTATACCATCCTTTTTGTTTATATAAACTTCTGAACTATTATTCCCAATTCTCTTGTTTACCCTGCATAGATAGGATTATGTGTGAAATCTACGGTATTATTTAGCCCTGCAATCAATCATTACAAATAAGAGATGTGCAGGTATGAAGCCACTACCATATGCCCATATAGATACGCTTCCATCATCTTTTACTTGCTCTGCTGATACATTAATTACATTATTGACCGCAGTGCCGTCTTGGTACTTCAAAGAAACAATTGGAACTGAACCAGCGAATTGCTTTCCGACATTAATCGTAGCGTGCATCCAAGTCTCGCTATAATATTTCAATAACACTTCTGTACGATACATTTTATCTGTAATCTCTGTAGTCTTACTATCTAATTCAGCAACCACAAGCGCATCAACATAATATCCCTGTTCAGCATTTGATTTTACCTCATCCAATGTTTTTAATGTTTTTCCAACAATACTATCATATAGGCTATTAATTGCGTTTACAATAGAATCTTTTACTATTGTTTTTAGATTGTTCAACAATCCTATCTGCTTCTGTAAATTTCCTGCCGCATCCGTAGATAATTGGTCTTTAATCTCATTAAACCATGTTTTGAATGCCTCATCATATTGCCTAAACAACTCGGTTGTATCTATCTGGTCTACCACACCAGTAACAAAACCACAGTAAGTTTTGTCTGGTCGTTTGTCTGTAATGTCCTCTGCGTTCAACTTTGACGCATTTGGTTGTACTATAACTGTCGATAAAACTAAATCATGCTGTGTGTTGTTGTTTACAGGCATATCACTTATTACTTCTTCTTTCAGAATGATACTAACCTTTCGTTCTGTTTTGTCCAGAGTACAACAAATAACATCTTTGATTGCATAAGACTTTGTATTTGCAGAGATTGTAACCTCCATATCTTCTGTGAGTTCATACCAATACCCGTCTATGTATGCCTTTCCTTTCCGAACAACTACAACAAACGGTTTGTCTGGTGAATTATTAAACACAACTTTCAATTGGTTTGTTGGGTTCACATACACGCCATTAGAAACAAAATTTGCAAAATACTCTGCGAACTGTTCTGCATCATACTCCCTGTCGTATATCCCTTCTTCTGTTTCCCTTGCATTAAAAAATCCGCTTTTCTCTGCCATTGTTATATCACTCCTTTTCTTCTCAATTTCTCATTCATCTGTATACTACGATAACCGAATGTAATGTCAAGGATTTCTCTTGAACCCTCCACAGACTTTGTTACCTCTGTTATCTGTGCATCCACTGTTATGCCTAACTCGTTGTCTATAATCGTAACAAAATCCCCATTGTGAAAGTCTCTCTGGTACTTGTACTTTTCATTCTCACTTGTTACGGTTGAATCATAGGAAACAAATACTATATGTTCCTTTAGGTATTCGTTCCCCCTTTGTGTGAGCATCTCCTTATATTCTGTGTCTGTATATGTTTTGTTATCTGTTGTTTTCTGCAAATCTCTTGCATCAACAAACAACTCGTCTCTCAACCACCCGATTGCATCCCATTCATTCTCTGTTCCCTTTACTCCATCTTGGTATACTTCAATCCATGTTCTGTTATTTCCTTCTCCTTCTCCTGCAACATACGCAACATTGCAATAATCTTTCATGTCCTTTTCATAGGTAGACCTTGTTAGGTTACTCAATGAATGAGAAAACACAATTGGTTTGTTTCCCATCTGATTGTTTCTCGTTCTGTCCTCTCCTAACAGAATGTTGAAATACCACTTTCTTATGTTCGTGATTGGTGCATTTGCGGCAATCTCATATCGCTCTGTTATTACTGGCTTAATCTCAAACCCCATGCTGTCTGCTTGTAACAATGGCTGTATTGCATCGTATACACTTCCACCTGTCCATTGTCCATTGTTTATCATTGTCATTTCACTAAGCCTGTCGCCTTGTATGTAGAACTCAAAATTGATGTAGCGCTTATCCCCTATCGAACCAACGCACATATTGTTTTCTACCAATTGTTTCACCACTTCTGCTGTTCTTCCACTGTATATCTGCTGTTTGTACACAACACTTGTTTGCAGTTTGTATTTTATCATCCTTCCTGTTATCTCTAGTGTCTGTTCAAACTCGCTATCGCTGTCCTTTACTACCTTGTCAATTCTTCCCATTGTTGTTCTGTCAAATGCAACAAAAAACACCTCTTTTTCATCCAACAGATATAGGTTTTCATCACACAAGATAGCATTTATTTTAAACTCCCCAACACCATTAAACTTGTCTGTATACTGCATAAACGTGTACTTTCTTAATATGTCAATTCGTTCAAAATACTTGTTAAATACTGTAATTACTCCCATGTTATCACATTCCTTTCAGATTGAGGAATAATTCATCCATATCAATTGTTAAGTTCACAAAAACATCACTGCCCTGTTCAACAGAATATCCATACAAATTGCTCCCCTGTTTGAACTGGAAAAATGTACTTCCCTCAATCACATCAGCAAGTACATTTTCATCCTTCGGTTTTCCTGTTGACAGGTAATTGACATGGCGATGTATAACATTCTCTTCCCCAATCTTTGTGTTTATCAACAGGTAATCTCCTTCTTGTAATGTTAATCTTATCATAAACTGTTCCTGTGTGTCAACATTAAATATGGTTGGATTTTGTACTGTTCCTCCAACCGCTTCTAATTTGATGATTCCACCAATGTCACAATCTCCATCGTTAATAACATTGATAATCTTCTGGTTAGACACAACACCCATAATGTTCCCTGTTTCCTTCAAAATCCATGGAAAACGGAACTTAGGTTGAACCTGTGCCAATACGGTCTGCTTTCCTTTGTTCAATCGAAACATTGGGGAAAAACAATCAACATCTATTGTGAACATACATAACACCTCATTGTTTTCGCTCCCTTTGTTACTGAACTTTACTGCACTAGACGGTCTGCCCTCTATGAAATATTCACCAACAACAATGCGAATGTCCTGTAACGGATTGATTACTCTGTTCAATTCATACTTTTTTTGTTCTATGTCTTGCAACTGTGCTTCTAAAAATTCGTTCCAACCTCTGCCAAGGAACTCCCTTCCATGTACCCTAGATACAATATACCCTGTAATGGATGGTTGTCTTGTTCCAAGTTCCACCCCAGACAAGGAAACCCCTATCTGGAACGGAACTCTATATGTGCTGAAACTTACGGATGGAACATCCCAATCTATCTCATCCAAAACATATTGTGTAGAACCATCCATTGCAAGACTTAACTGTTTTCCATTTACCTTGTTTATTATCTGCAATTCCTGTATCAATGTTTTGCTCCTCCCTAATAACCAAGTGCTAAGTCTCGTTTTGCTTTCTTCATTTGTCTTGCATATTCATAAGGTGTCGGTTTCGTGTTATAAAAATTAAATGTGTCTCCACCTTTTCCTGTTCCACCTTCATTATACTCTCTGTTCTGTTGTTTTGTCAATACCCTTTCTCCTTCATGTAACTCTGCAACATATCCATTGTACGGAACATAATCTAATCCATTTGCGTGACTTCCATTTACAGACTTTGCGGCTGATTTTGCATCATTCGCACCAGATACAATGTTCTGAAATCCGTCAATAATACCAGATACAAAACTTCCAATCTTTCCTGCAAAATCAGATACCCAACCGAGTATACTTTCTCCAATGCTCTTGATTCCATTCCATAAACTCTGGAATATGTTTCTTCCTGCATTGTACAACTGTCCACCAATCGCCAACACTTTGCTAGGTATCTGACTAATGATTCCCCAAACTTTACTAGGTAGGCTTGTAATAAAACTGATAAAACTGTTCACAAAATTTATTGCTACCGACCTTGCCTGTGAAACCATGTTAGCACCCCATGAAATCACATTGGACAACGTAGAAATGAGCCATGCCCATATTCTACTAGGTAACTGTGAAATCCATGCTATTGCGCCGTTTACAAAGTTTGAAGCCGCCAACACAGCATTGTTATACATCTCAACTCCCCAACTGACAACATTTGTTACAACTCCTGTAAGCCATTCCCAAATTCTGCTAGGCAACTGTGCAAACCATTGTATGATACCTTCTATAATCAGAGGTAACTCTGTTGTTATCCATGTCCACAGATTTGTTGCAAACAAATAGAAATAGCCAATCAATTCTCCGATTGCATACCCTATCATGTATGGTAATTGTTCAAACCACTGCACAATACTATTGATTGCGTTTGGTATTGTTTCATTTACAAATGTACTAAATGCTTCTGGAACTGTTACGGTAAAGAACTCTATGATATTATCAACAAATCCTTGTACCGCTTCAATTGCGCTGTTAAATGCATTTGGTATTGTTTCAGTAAAGAACGAAACAATTGTGTCAATTGCACTGGATAATAATTCTGGTATCTGCCCGAACAAATCAGACAATGTATCGAAAAAGTTCTGGAATCCTTCTGCCGCCTTTTCAAATCCAAGTTTGTTCAGTATTTCTGCTCCAATATCTCCAATCACACCGAGGATGTTACTTCCGAGGTTTGCGAATGTTTCAACGATTCCAGAAACAACCCCTTTTACTCCTTCCCCTAACTGTTCCCAATTTCCTGTAAACAATCCAATGAAAATGTCCATCACAGACAATATCTGGTTGAATACCCCATCTAAAACAATTGCGATTGTGTTAAAAGCACCTTCAAACACAGGAGCAAGAACATCACACAAAGCAAACCAAACTGTTTTAATTACTTCCGTTATGTTCTCAAAATCAAAACCAAGTGCATTGATTCTCTCCACAACTCCATCAAAGAAATTGTTGATAGATTCCTTGATACTGTTCCAGATTCCAACCATGTTGTCTCTGAACTCTTCGTTTGTTTTCCACAACGTAACAAATGCTCCAACTAAAACAGCAACAATCGCTATCACTGCCGCTATCGGTGCTAACATTCCACCAAACCCTGTTGAGATTCCTGCAACAAGTTTTGGGATTCCACCCATCTGTGTAGCAAGTCCAGTATATCCTGCCTTTACCAAATCAATACTTGTTTTAACTGTTGTCATTGTTGTTCCGAACAACTTAAATGCTTTTACTACTGTTGAAACAACTGAAATCACTTTTGCAAGAATCAATAACACTGGACCTATTGCCGCAAGTATCAATCCAAACTTAACAATCTGGTCTTGTTCTTCTTCCGACAAACTGTTGAACTTCTCCACAAGTCCTGTTATCCACTCTGCTAACTTTCTGATATACGGTGTAAGTTTTTCTCCTATCAGAATCCCTGCTGATTCTAACACACCTTTTAATTGTTCTACTGCACCTGCTGTGTTATCCATCATAACAGATGCCATGTCCTCTGCCGCACCATTCGCATTGTTTATCTCGTCTGTTAATTTCTGGAAATCTTCATCCGAAGCATTGACGATTGCCAACAATCCAGACATTCCCTCTTGTCCTGCCAACATAGCCGCATACTGCGCTTTTTGTTCTTCTGTCAATCCTGCAAACTTCTCTCTCAACTCCACCATTGTTTGGCTCAACGGTTTCATTGTTCCATCTGTATTTGTTATACTGATTTTAAGTTCTTCTACTGCGTCCTTCGCTTCTCCAACAGGTTTTGCCAACCTTGTTATGGTAGAACGTAACGCTGTTCCTGCTTGACTTCCCTTGATTCCACTGTTTGCCATCAATCCAATAGCAACCGCTGTGTCCTCTATGCTGTAACCCAACGCCCCTGCTACTGGCGCAACATACTTGAATGTTTCCCCCATCAAACCAACATTTGTGTTTGACTTGGAACTTGCTTGTGCAAGAACACCTGCAAAGTGCGCTGAATCACTTGCCTGTAAACCAAACGCTGTTAGTGCGTCTGTAACAATATCAGATGTTGTTGCTAAATCCTCACCAGATGCCGCCGCTAAGTCCATGATTCCTGCAATACCATCCATCATTTGTGACGCATCCCAACCAGCCATAGCCATGTACTTAAATGCGTCTGCTGAATCACTTGCAGAGAACTTTGTTTTAGCACCCATCTCAATTGCTTTGTCTCTTAACGCATCAAACTCTGAACCAGTAGCACCAGAAATCGCCTTGACCTCTGACATTCCTGCTTCAAAGTCTGTTGCTGTTTTCACTGCCGCCGCACCAACTCCAACAATCGGTAATGTTACGTTCTTCGATAACAAACCTCCTGTTGTTTTAAAGGCACTCGACAAACCGTTCAACTTTTGTTCTGCTGTTGCTGACTTGTCCCCGAATACCTTTAAATCATTATAAGCGGAAACAAACCCCTTTGAAAACTTTGAGGTATCGAGTTCAAGGTATGCAATAGCAGTTCCCATATTAACTGCCATGTTTACCCTCCATACGCTTTGTAAAAATCTTTGAAATTACTGTAATGTTTTGGTTCTTCCGCTTGTTCTCTCTGTTCTATGTAATAGGGTTTTTCATCGTTCTGCAACCTCGCTAGAATCTCGCAACATGCTTCATTAAAACAAAAAGCAGTATAACTATCCTCTATCCCTAGTATCACACTAGGCAGACAGCCATACTGCTTTGACATAGCGAGGACGCTCTCTATTTTCCTACTCTGTACGAAAGGATTCTAATGCCTTTACCCCCTGCTGTGCATAGTTGAAAATGAACATCATCTGTTCATCCGTCAACTCAATTCCTGCATCTTTGATTTCTGAATATGTAGGTTCTACAAATGTTTCCTGCGCCATCAACTCTAACACATCAAACATTTGTGCCATCATGTTTTCTTCATCGGGGTCAAACCCTGTTCCATCCTGTACAAACAACTCATTTGCACGAACAAGCAATGTGTTTGGTATCTTTCCCTGTTTCACCATTCCAAGAAGGGAAGGTCTTTTCAATCTCGCAACAAAAGGCTGACCTTCTGCAAAGCAAGGAAGTTCTACCAATGTTCCGTTGGAATACTGTTTCAATTCCTCAATTGATGTTACGGTTGCTACTGTTGCTTTTTTCGTTTTTGTTCCTGCCATGTTCTTATTCTCCTTTTACTCTTTGTTCTACTTTGTTTCGATTTCTGTTGTACTCTCACTCTTCGTCAGACCTGTTTCTGCATCCCCACTCACAAGAGCAGTTCCGCTATCCCCTTCACTGTCTGACAACGCCATAACACTTGCGGTATTTACGGAAGAGGAATTAGGAAAAGTCGGTAACGCTTGCACATAACTAATCGTGTAAGGTGCTTCTCCTGTTTTCGGTGCTGAATTGATAACATACTCTGGAAGTCTGAAAACACCATCTTCTGTGTTAATCGTGATTGGCGTTCCTTGACAATTTGGGTATGTAATCTTCTCATACTTCACAATCTGTCCGCTTGCATCATACTCTGCTGAATATGCGTCAAGTTCAAATACCTGTCCTTTCTCTGCACTTCCTGCAACTGGCGGTTTGTAAACAAGTGTGTCTCCTTCTCCTTCGATTGTTCCACCTTGAAAAATCTGAACGAGTTCTGGAATAAACACATTGTCTGTCAATGTAATCTGATGTCCTGTAATTGTTGTCTCTGACGGCTTCTGTGCTAACAATCTGCCGAGTTTTACCAACTTTACAGCATCCGTTGTTTCTGTCTGCGGTTCTACTCCAATTTTGTTCGCTGTGTCAACTGCGATTTCTAACCCATTATCTTCCGTTCCTGTTCTTACAACAACAAGCGAAACATCAATGGTAGGAATCCCGACCGCTTTCTTTTTTGTTCTAGGCATTTGTTTTACCTCCTTACCAATTTTCTATTTTTCTGCACCCTTGATATTGGAAACTTATCATGTGAGCCTTTACAGTATCATCATAGAAACTTGGTGTTTCATTTCCGATGTACATTACAAGGGGGAACACTTCTTTCATTTTTTGTTTTGTTTCCGCAACAAAGGTTTCCAATCTGCTGTATTCATCTTGTGGAACATAACATAACAATGTATAGATTGGTCTTTCACTTGACACTGTTGCTTCTTCAATTGTTCCATCTGACTTTACAACAATGTATTCTTTCAAACACTCCCCCTTATGCTGTGAAGGGAAGAATACATCTGTTTTTCCATCTTTCTTTAGCACATCATAAACTGTTTTTAAAATACTGCTCATGGTTTCATGTACCTCGTTAATTCCTCATACCCTTCTAGCACTTCTTTGGACAAAGCGTTTACTGTTGGCTGTAAGATTGCGAACCTCTTTTCATGGCACAACTCTAAATATACACCATAATCAACGCCATGTCCAATGTGGATTCGTACTTTATTTGCTAACACTTCTACCCAACCTGTCAATCGCTGTCTCGCATGTCCTGTTCTGTCTGTCCAAGGTCTGTGTGTTTTTGCATAGTTCTCAAACTTCTTTGCACCCTCCTGTGCAAACATACGAATTGCAACCTGTGACTTTGTTTCGGCATTTTCCAGATTTGCCAACAACTTTGAAGCATCAATCTTAATTCCTGCCATTTAAAACCAACTCCAATGAAATGTCTGTTACTATGTTATATTCCTGTATGTTGTTCTTCTCCACAACTTTGTATGTGTTTCCATTTATGATTAAAAAATCATCCGTCTGTATCTCTCCTGTGTTCTCATACGCTACCATCAGCATTGGTTGTCCTTTGCTGTGTGTCTTTGTTCCATCCTGTATGTTCTGTGTAATATACCCCTTTGATACATGGAACAACCCTTGAACCTTTACGACTTGTTTTGGTTCTTCTTTCGTAGGTTCTCCATATCCATCTACGCTCTTTCGTAAGAATGTATACTCTGTTCCATGTATCTGTATCTCTCTCAAAACCTTGTGGAGTTCCATCTTCATTCTTGCTTCATTCATTATGTCAGCACCCCACTGTTCGTAGAAACATATCGGGAAGCCAACATCTTGAAATAACTGGAACTGTCCTGCGTAGTCAATCCGCTAACACTCAAACCTGTTGTTTCAGCCTTTATAATCAGACCTTCATAACTCGCTTTGTTCACATCTCCGCCATTGTTGTCTAACAATGCTTGTAGTTCCAAATCTTCAAAATAAGGAATCTGTTTTTCCCTTAAATTGAATTTCAGTTGTTCTAACTTTTTGTTATCATCCAATCTGTTCACTTCCCCTCTGCTTACATCTTTGCTTCTCTGATTGCTTTCTGGATAATCTGTCTCGCCTCACGAACATTTCTTGCACCAGATGTGTCAATGTTATGCTCTTTCGCATACTCTGCTAACTGCTCTTTGTTCATCTCTGAAATCGGAATTGTTTCAACCTCGTGTACTTCTTCCGCTTCTTCCTCAAACTCTCCTGTATCAATCATGTCTGTTTCTGGTTTCGCTTCTTCCTCTCCAACAATCCTGTACCCTTTGTTACGGAACAGTGTTTCATAAGAATGTTTGCTCACCTTCACAACATGCTGTCCTCTTTTTGCTGTTACCATTGCCATGTTACTTTCCTCCCTTACGCAATTACATCCAGAATATAAACTTGGTCTGCTGTTGGGAAGTCTGGCAGACAAATCATAGTTACCTTTGTTTCAACTGTTACTGGGTCTGCTTTCTGAATGGTTGTTACTGCTACACCTGTGTCTGTGATTGTTACATTTGCAACACTTCCTGTCATAAGGTCAGACTCTTCTGGTGTTGTTCCAAACCACGTATTGCCTAACTGTCCAGACGGGAACATAACAAACACATCGTCTGCAACATATCTCTGCGCTGTTCCTGTTTCATCTTTGTAACGCTTGTCATTTACAACAATCTGTAAGCCAAGTTCATCCGCAATGTATTGTTTGATTTTTGCATCAGAGATAAACCCTGCACCATCTGTAAGCACCATGATGGATGCCTTAATCTCATTGTTAATGCGGAAATATCCAAACACTTTGGAAGAGCATGTTGCTCTCTCTGGTGTTACTCCTGTATCATCAACAATCTGCTGGATTCCTTTCCGAATGTCCTCCATAATTGTTGCTGTCGGGTCACTCCATGACTTTGTTACAGTTGTTTTGTGGTTCTCTGGCATCTGGTAATCATACTCATATACCTGTCCGTTTCCTTCCATAACAATTGTTCCTGTCGTAAGTGCCATCATACGCATACGCTCTCTCTGCGCCGCCGCACCCTCTAACAAATCCATTTCGTCATTGAATATTCTGTTTACTACTGCGTCAATGTACGCTTGATTGTTACTCTCGATAACCTTGTTAAGTTCCTGCCTTAACTCTTCATCAATGTACTTTGATTCCTTGAAAAACGGCATCTGTGCGCTTAACTTCTCGAAACCGATTCTCGGACGAGGAATAGCCGCAACATCAAATGCAGACGCTTTCAGAACAACAGGAAGTCCATTTGAACCCTTTAGCCATTTAAGGTCAAGCCCTAACTTCTTGTCGTCTGGAAACAATTCTTCGCCCATGTATGGCTCTCTCTCCTGTGTAAGCAGTTCCCAATACGCAACAATCTCTTCGCTGATAATTAAATCGTAAATACTCATTGTTTTGTTTCCCCTTTCTTTGTTTTAGCAAGCCGCAAACTTAATCATAGGCAATGCCTTTTCTACATCTGCGGTAATCTTCGCCTTTGTTGTACTATCAATCATGTTTGTGTTCACGAAACCAAACAGAAGAATTGCTCCGTTGTTATCATCTACAGTAACATCAACATCATGTAACAAGATTCCCACTGCATTTGAATCCGTTGAAGTTGTAGCCGCTGTGAACGCTGTTCCTCTTGCATCAAGATTTCCAGTAAGTGGCGTTCCTGCTTTTGCAATCTTCTTTGTTCCCTCTGTTACTCCTACACTCTGGTCGACAACGATTCCCATTGAAACTTGGTGTTCTACAGCAAAAAGAATCTGTTTTCCAGAGCCATATGTCTCTTTCTTAATACCTGTGTTATTCAGCATTTGTTTTACCTCCTATTTGAAATAATGGCTTTTCTTTTCCTTCCATCCTGCCAACAGACGTTCAGCCATAGAGCCTTTATGTTCTTCTTTCTTTCCTTCTTCCTCTTCCTTTCCTTTGGACTTTTCAGAAGGTTTTGTTACCCTTGCTCTGGTAACTGTCTTTCCTTTTGTTTTGTTCTTTCCTGCTTCTTCTTCCTCTTCTTCGTCGGACTTGAAATACACCTTTCCAGATGCGCTGTCTTTGATTTCTGCAATTACAGCATTGATGTCCTTTTCCTTTGTTACCTTTGCTTTTGCAACAACAACAAGGTCGTCTACCAACTCTGGTTTTGCTCCTAACTGAACCGCTGATAACTTTGCTTCTGCAAGGATTCTTCCCTCACGTTCTCTTGCAAGTTCCTTTGTTGTCTCTGTCAGAGCATCTTCCTTCTTCTGTAACTCTGTTTTGTTTGCTTCTTCTGTTTCCTTGTGTTTTGTTACAATCCCTTTCAAAGCATCTGCGTCCTCAACTCCGAGGTCTTTCAGAAATCCAGACAACGCTTCACTTTTCACTTTTTCAACATCAACTTTCTGTTCTGCTCCCTGCTTCTGTGTTTCCGTTGTCTGCTGTTGTGTACTCTGCTGTGTCTGCTGATTCTGTGTTCCTTCTGTTCCCTGCTGTCCTTCTGTTCCTGTTCCCTTTACTTCTTCTGCCATGTTCAATTCTCCTTTTCTTCAAAATATTTGCAATACTTTGTCTGCAAGATTTTCATTTCTCTTTCTAACCGTTTTTGTTTCTTCTCAATGTCTTTTAACTTTCTCCTGTATTGGTGTTCATCTCTGATTGTTCCTAACATTGCTGTGTGTCTGCGAATTTGTTTCTTTAAAACCAATGTGGACTGACTACCATAACAAACATCGTACTGTTCTCCACAATGCGGACATTCCAGATACGTTCTAATGATACACTGTCCATCAATCTGTTTTTCCTTCTCCTTCAATATGTTGTCAAATTCCTTATGACATCTATCACAAGTTACTTTCAATTATATCACCAACCTTTGGGAATGTCAACTGTTCAACTACAACTTTTTTATTTTCATCAAATAATTTTTTGCCGCTACACAGTTCATTCAAATCTTCCCTTTTCTTTCGTAAATCCTTCATCCACTTGTCTTTTTTGCGAACATCCTTCGGACTAACTGTTTCGCCCTTCACATTCTTTCTCGCAACCTTGATTGTCAAATCCTTCAACTTTCGGAACATTCCTAATGTCTCTGTGTTATCAATCTGCACCACGTCACGCTCTCCACAACGCTTGCAATCACAATACATGATTTTATAGTATGTTCCTTCTTCATCATACACATCTGCACGAATCAAATTACTAGAATCAATCTCTTTGACCTCTCCACACTTTCTGCAAACTCTCTGGACTTTCACCTGTTTGTTCTCCTTTCTGTTCTCTCTTTCTTTTTCTTTGTTATGCAACAAAATCCAACGCATATCTGTCTATGTCTGGATATGTTCCTATTGGCGCTTGATACCATTGTCCAATCTTTCTCGCTATATCTGTCATACTATCTGGTATCACTGCTTCAAATGTACACATCCCATTCGGATGGTCTAATGGTAGTTGGTCTTTGGGGAACACTCCCACACCCAAACCAAACTGGTCTGTTTCTGCCCTTGCTCTGCATATCTCGCACACCCTTCCATGAAAGTTAGATGTCAGCCACCGATACCCAACAACAAAAGGGTCATTTCTGTTTACATTCTCAAAACTTTGTTGGTACACATGACTTATCAATGTTCTTGCCAAACGTAACGCATTGTAATCAATCTTACCAAAATATACACTGTCTTTTATTTTGTTCCCTGCTTTGTCATATCTCCACGAACGAATTGTTTTAGCAGTTCTTCTAGCACTAGGGTCAACATACTGTTCTAACTCTTTCGCTATCTCAATTGCCGACTTCCCTTGTGCTGTTCCGATGGATATAATCTTGCTCAAATCTTCCTGTGTTCTTTTGTTATATCCCCATATTGCTCCGCTTAATGTCCACCCTTCTTGATATACATTTCCGCTTGTGATGTTTCTGATAATCTGGTCTGGAACATAACTAAACGCATTGTGTATATCTTCATCACGAAAACCACATTGTTTTAGAAATGTTCTTGTATCTTCAACAACTTCATTAGAAACTATCCGCATATCTCGGATGATTCCATTTTGTATGTCACTGTTCAACTGTGCAATCCTATTCTTGATGTCACGCTGTAACAATATCAAATTTTGTTTCTGTAAATTATTGTTTCCTAATTGTCCAACCTTCCTTGTCACATCTTGGCATAACTGTTCATATAACCTTTTGATTTCTTTCTGTTGTGACATGGTGGTTGTTTGTCTGACCTGTTCTGCATTTTTCAAACTGAACTTTTGTTTTGCCATACTTCACCGCCTTGTTTTTATACTTCAATTATACCACATTTGCAAAGAATGTCAACAACTATTCTTCAATTGCTTGTGTTTCTTCCAATGTTTTCTGTGTGTCAATCACTTCCAGATTGTCGTCGACCTTTTCAGATACTCCACGTCTGCTCAATTCTGTCTGTACCTGTGTGTTCATACTCATAGAATCAAACATATTGTTTTCAATTGCTATCTGCATCAACTCTTCATCAATCTGTGCATCTGTCTTAAACTCTGACCGTCTCCACTTCTTAATGTAAGACTTCCTGCTTCGTGCATTTGCCGCAATCTCCGCGAGGTCTGAGTTCTTCTCTTCTTCTTCATCTTCTGCAAGTGCATAATTCTCCATCACTTCAATGTTGTACTGTACTTCATCCAGACTTGTAAGAACATACATGGAAATCACTTCTGCTTTGTTTAACACAGCAAGGTCAATGATTGCTTCTGCAATAAACTCTATCGCAGGTTTCCATGCCTTTAGTTTTTCATCACACCGAACCTGTAACGGATAATATAATGCTTTCAATGCCTTTCCGCTTGTGATTGTTCCTGCCATTGTTTCTTCTGATATGTTTGGCATATCAATTTCATTGTACATGGTTGTTTTCAATCTGTCAAGCGTAACTTTCACTGGTTCTGTATGATTCATACTCGGTGCTAGTGTTCCCACCTGTGGCGAAACATTGTTCTGGTTTTGTTCTGATTTCAAATCCCAATAAGCACCAGCACCAGAACTAAGGTTCTTTGTTGTCTGTGAGTTCATATCCACAGTATAACGGATTGGGTTCATTCCCTTACGCTCACTGTCAATATCTCCATTCCCTAGTCTGCTGTAACCAGATTCATACTCTGTAAGGCTCTCAATCTCCGAAACACCTCTTTTGTCCTCCAATGTTCCATCATTGATAATCACAACCGCAGGAATGTAATCTAACTCAATTTCCTGTTCTGGTATAACCTGTTCCTGTTCTTTTCCAGTTCCATTGTAAAGGATAGAACTCATATAAATTGTTCCGTTCCTTTCCTCATACCTGTTTACAAGATACAACCTCTGCTGTGTTGATTTTGTTTGATTCACATTTTCAAAACTGATAAACTTCGTCAACCTGTCAGAGCCATACTCTGTTTCATAATAGAACTGTAAACTGTTATAGAAATGTGTCTGTATGCCATCCTCTTCGGAAAAATCCACAAGACATGCAACACGCTTCCCGATAAAACAATCTTTTGCACTCTGTAACAATGTCCTTGAAAAGTTGTTCTTTTTGTCCTTCAAAACTTTGTCAATCAATGTCTGGTATTGTTCCACCTGTTTCATCTGTTCTTCATTTGTATCAACAGATTGTATTGTTACATCTGGTGTCTGCGAAAACATGAATCTCGCTTCTTTGTCAATCAATGTTTTCGCAATCTTGAACCGAATGTTTGATGGTTGATAATCTCCACTGCTACCCTCTGTGTAGAACTCTGCACCCTTTTTATAATCCAGATAGTTTTGTTTGATTTCCAACAATTCTTTGGTATACAGATTGTAACCTGTTGTAACCTCATTCTTTAACACAAAATAGGGGAAACTTGCCAACGCCCTTGTTACTTCAACATTGTACTGTTTCTTCTCTGCCAAAGGTTCTCCCTCCTTTCTTTTTCTTTTATTCTAACACAACATTTTTGCCCTGTCAACAAGAAAAGGCGGCTTATTGCCGCCATTCCCTTACACCAATGCTCCGCTTGCATCGAATGTGTATTCTTTTCCACTGATTGTCATTGTTTCATCACAAGCCATAGCACCATCATCTTTTAAGTAATACTTTTTGCCATTTGATGTTGTAAGCCAATGATTCTTTAACATACTTCCGATAGGCTGACAATTGCTGTCTTTGTTATACCAGAACCATTTTGTTTTCTTTGTTTCATCTTTTGCTGTTTCTGTTACCTTTCTCCATCCCATCAACATACTGCCTGTCGGATAGTTCTTGTCTGTTCCTGCTTCTCTGCAATAATAGTCATATTCTCCAACTGTGACAGAACCTTCAACCATTGAACCATGCGGATGTTCTCCATCTGCTTTTGTTCTAAGATAGTACCATTGTCCATTGATGAACTGCCAACCATCTAACATTGCGCCAACTGGTTTGTTCTTTGTCCCTGTCGGATTCAGATAATACCAATGTTTGTCAATGTACTGCCATCCTGTTGCCATCCTGCAATCATCTTTTAACCAATACCAGTTGCCACCATAACTTAACCACTCATTTGCAAGTGCATACCCCTTATCATTGAAATAGTAATAACAATCCAACAGAAGCCACTGTGACTTCGGATAACTTCCGTCTGCTCTCTGATACCACCAACCAACATTGTCAAGCACCCATTTCGCTGTGTTCGTATTGATTCCAAAACATGACAAGACACCCCTCGCAATCGCATCCAGATTACTATTAAAAATTGATACATCTGTTGCATTTGTAATAAAACCAAATTCTACCAATCTGTAATTATATCCCTTTGCCGCCGCCCTTTTCGGGTTTGCAAGGTCGTTTCTTCCAACAATCCTGTTTGCCCTTCCAGGGAACATTGCACCAATAAAACTAGCCAACGCAAGGTCATAAGAATCTGGATTAAGTGAACCTTTAATAACTACGTGTCCACCCCTTGCAGATGCTGATGCACTGTCCATGTGTAACTCAATGATGCACCAATCTTTCGGAATATTCAAAGAACTAATACCCTTGTCCGCATAATAATTTCTGTTCATATCCCCAAGTGTAACATTGTCTCCCCCTAACTGTTTGATTTTACTTGCCAATGCACGAACCCTTTCTGCCTCGGTATATCCATTCCCAACTGCACCAGAATCCCCTGCACCATGTCCTGCAATCACATATAAATGTGCCATTTGTTTTGTTCCTCCTCGTTTTGTTTGTTCTACTCTTCTGCTTCAACTTCTGGTATTCCTGCAACGCTGGTTGCTATGGAAAGAATACTTGCCAAAACAGAAGCAGAAAGTACCATCTTCCAATCTACTGCACCCATAACAGTAGCAGTTCCAACTGTCGCAACAAAAGTCTGTGCCATTGTTTTGACTGCTCTTACTCCTGCTTTCTTCAACCACTCTTTTGTATCAACTGATACTTTGATTACACTGTTCTTAAACACCTTTGTTTCCTCCTTCCATTCCACAATTATGTTTCACTTTTATCATGTCGTCACTCAACTCGTCAATCTTATCCCACTGTCGTTTCTGGCTCTCTCGGACTTTTTCTTTGTACTTATCGAACTCTTTTATATGTTCTTTCAGTTCCTCATCTCTCTCGTCCATCCTTATTGTCATAATATCCAACCTTGAAACAAGTTCAGCCATTGCCTTTGTGTTCGCATTTAAGGGTTTAAACACCACAGCAAACAAACCTATCAATGTTGCGAGTGACAGCACAAGCATCCCTAAGAACTCGATTTCAGACAACTGTTTTGTTCCTCCTTATTCCACTTGCTATTGTTCGTCCTGCCTGTTCTTCTTCGCTCTCTATTACTGGTGGTTCTTTTACACAGGCTAGGAACTCTGGCTCTCTTCCTTCCAGAATCGCTGTTGCCATCTCTAGCCCATTATACAACCCCACCATGTAATCATCTGTTAATTTCTCAAAACTCTGTTTCTGTAAATCTCTGATGTCTTTTACTTGTTTTGTTTTACTTCTCAATGTGTTCATTCTCTCTATGTTCTCCTTCCCACGTTTCACATGAAACATTATCCTGCTTTACTGTTTGTTCTAATCTCCTTCACATCTGCAACAGTATACGTGTCCAACGCATACCACAATGCAGAAAATGTATGTGGGTCAATGTTAAATTCATCATAAATTGCATTGCCCCTCGAATCCCTCTTATATGTAAGGTCTTTCAACTCTCGGATTGTGTTCTTACATCTAGGGGAACAAACTATCTTGTTAAATCGTTTCATCTTCTTTGTGTTCTGTAAACGACTTCCAATGTACTTTTTCGCTCCATACATGTTGTACCCTTGTTGTCTGTAAAACTGAATTGTTTTAGGTTCTGCTGAATCTGCACATATAGGTTTCTCACACCTTCCTGCTCTCTCTGCTACTGCACGAACATCTTGTCTCTGTGAGAATCTATCATCTGTTATCTGATTCATGTACACTTCATCATAAATGTACAGCACTTTGTTTGCATCATCAACACAACAACTGATAAGTGCATTGTAACTCTCTTCAAAACCAAAGTCAAGTCCGAAGAAATGAAATTGTGCAGAAATACTGTTCACCTTCCGTTTGAACTCTCTGCTGTCCTTCGCAACAACAAAATTCGGAAGTACCCTTGTTCCATTCGCTCCAAACCTTCCCCATCTTGCAACAACCCATAATTGTTTATCTGTTCTCTTCAATCCATCCAGACGGCGAATGTATGAAACAGGCAGGAACGGGTTATCATCTGGTAGGCTGTGATGATAATAAACACCATTCTTTTTGTTCACCAATGTTCTACGTCTGTAAAACTCTTCTGGACTTTGTATTGTTCTCTCTCTTCCTTTATCATCTGTATGCACAAAAAAGGTATTATATACCCAATTTTCCTTGCCGACAGGATTTGTTGTTAAGATAAAATGCAACGTCACTTTAGGCTCTCTGATACGCCCTAGCAACTCGGTATATGCTTCATAACGGATTTCGCTACATTCTTCCATCCAAACAATGCTGACACCGTGAATGGACTTGATTTTCTCCGTATTATCCATTCCTCGGAATATGATTCTTGAACCATTCGGAAAACGGATTTCCAAAGGACTAGAAATCGCAACCACTTTGTCCCCTTTTGGTCTGTGATTGTTCCTCACTGCTTCATCTGATAACAACCTCATCTTATCAAGGATTTCTTTAAACAATGCGAAACAAGATTCCTTAATCGTTTCACGCACTTGTCTTACCACCAATGCTGTTCGTTTTTCTTCCAGAAGTTTTAGTATAATCTTCAATGCTACATGGTAACTCTTTCCGCTACCATACCCACCCAATAACAGGTATTGTTCATAGTCCCAATCGGTTAGAAAAGAAGCAAATCTGTTAGACACTTCAATATTTACATCCATGTTCTTTGCTCCTTTGTTTTAATATGCACAAAACAGATAAGTGGCAAATGTACATAATCTGATGTACGCCGAACCTTATCTGTTTTGTCTATCATATTATACCATATTCAATTATTGTTCGTCAAGGTTTATTCAAAAATTTCTTTTAAGAAATCAACAAAGCCTTTCATGTCCTCTTTGCTTACAACATGAACATCTGCCTGACTCTCTTTCTCACATCTATTTAATTTCTCATTCATTCCAGAAATATCAGACATATGGTCTGTGATACAAGCAAGTGCAATCTCTCCATATCTAATCATTTCCACTTCACGCTTGTCTAACTTTAACTGTTCCTTCCTTTCAATTATAACACTGAACAATGTATTGATTCCATTTGCAATACAGCCTTGTGCAATTTCAATCTCTTTCAGATGTTCCAAAATCTGCTCGTTTGTTACTTCATGTTTTGTTTCCTCTGTTCTCATATTCTTTTCTTCCATTTGTTTTACACCCTTTCTTAAATAAATGTTTTGTTTGCTCTTAGGATTTACTCCTAATGGGTCATGTAGGGTTCGAACCTACGACAATTCGCTTATGAGGCGAATGCTCTGACCAACTGAACTAATGACCCTTAGTGGCTTTCGCACTGGCTGTATGTGTTACTCACCACCACAATCTTAGATAATAATGAAATTAATCATGTCGCACAACAAATATGAACATTGTGCGAACTACCCTAACTGGAATCGAACCAATATTACAAGAGTCAAATTCTTGTGTGCTAACCTTTACACTATAGGGCAATGTTGCGAGCAATGTTTCTTTCGCTAGGTGGCTCGCATGTGACATTGCTCGACTTATCACACCTTGTATGATTTTCATTTCGATACTCACATTTCAATTGACTGCATACCCAGTTGTGAGATAGCACTGTGTTTTAATGACTTTAACACCTGTCAAATTATTCATTAAAAGCTATCTTTTAAAGCTTCTTTTTCTGCTTCTTCTGAAATCGGAATAGGCTCAAAATCATCATTTTCACCATTCCAATAATTGAATAATTCTTCAATATATTCATTTAATTGTTCTGCATTACTCATTTTTGTTTCCTCCTTCAATGTTTGTTCTCTATCGACTTTGTAACTTTATTATAAATTATCATCTGTGTTTTGTCAACAATTTATTTTGTTTTATTTTTATACAAAAATGGCAAATATATTTCAGACTACATTACCATTCTCCATAATCTTGTTTTTCTTGATACGCTTGTTTTATTCTATCACAAGAAACATTAAAGTAGTGTTCATTTAATTCGATTCCTACAAACTTTCTGTTCGTGTTTATACAAGCTACACCTGTTGAACCAGAACCCATACAATTATCTAAAACTATTTCTTTTTCATTTGAATATGTTTTTATTAAATACTCTAACAAAGATACTGGTTTTTGCGTAGGATGTATAGCTTTTGTTACACAATCAAATTGTAAAACATCAAAAGGATAATTCGTATATTCACTAATTATAGTCTTTTTGTGTGAAGGTCTTTTCCCTGCCATCGTTCCGAATCTTGTTCCATTTTTATCTACTCTTACTGTCTTTTTTGATTTTAACCCTTGTGGAAAATATTTCATTTTATTTTTGCATCCATTTGCTGTTACTCCTTTTGAAAAAACCATTATTTCTTCATATGATGTCATAGGTCTATTTTTTGCATTAACAAAATTTCCTTTTTTATTTTTGAGCCATATCCATTTATATCTATACAACTTTTCATTTGAATAAATTAATTTATGAGTAAATTGTCCACTTCCAAACAACAATATAGCGCCATTGTTTTTTATTATTCTTTCATATTCTTTCCATAAAAATTCAAAAGGAATAATATTATCCCATTTACAAGCTATTGTTCCATATGGTGGGTCACACAATATCATGTCAATACTTTTATCTGGTATTTGCTTCATTACTTCCAAACAATCGCCATTTATTAATTTGTAATGTCCCTTTTGTCTTACTGTACGATTCTTCTGTGTATCATTCATTTTGCTACCCCCTATTTACTACAATGCTTCAAATTCTTCCTTTGTTAAATCATATCTATGAGCCGCTTCTATTGTTCTTCCTAAATGTCTACTTCTTTCTACATAATAGAATACATCCTTGCCTAATTCTTTCCACACTGCTGTTCCATACAGCTTCTTGCATGTACTCTCAATTGTTACCTTCTCTGCTTTCTGTCCATATCCAACTTTTAATGTTTTCTTCATGTTTTATCTCTCCTTCACTTATTGTTTTGTTTGTTCTCTCTTAACTTGCTTATATAATAATATATTGTTCTATATTAGTCAACAACTAATTTAAACATTTTTCATATTCTTCAACAACTTCTAACTTCTTTAAATCATCAATCTTCCACGGTTCATCATCTTCCCATTTGACCATTGGAAAATCAATATCCAATCCCCTAAGGATTTTATAATTATTATCATCTACCCATATGGCATGGGCAATACGCTTTATTGGTGTAGATACATATACACACAACGTTCCATTATCATCTCTTGCCATATATTTATAATCTTTAATATAGTCCAAAAACGCCATGTCTCTTTTTGATATTTTTGCTTGTTCAATGTATTCTGATTCTGCCCATTCTCTTACTTTTTCTTTACAATTATTAGCATAAAATAAGCATTTATTGCAAAAAGTGCTACCACACGGTTGTATGCGCATACATTCCTTGGTTACTGCAATACTACCACCACTACACGCAATCTCTATTATCTCCTTTGCATATCTCTCTTTGTTCTTCATTTCTTTCATCTCCTTTGCTTGCTCTGTCAATAATTATTTTAAATATTTTTCAGCAAACTCTTCATTGCTCATTGTTTTCATATCATAAACATATTCAATTGCATCTGCACTGTTCATTCCTAAACCCTCTACAAGTTCTCTAACCATTCCTGTTAAATTATTGTTTTTGATAAACTCTTTCTTCATATCTTTGTTCTCCTTCTCTTTTTGTTTTCTATCTATCGGATTGTACTACAGCGGATGGCTATTGAACCAGCACCACCTGTCGTTCTCAACATCATGTTTCCTTTCCTTTGATGATTATATTATAACACAACATAGCAGAAAGTCAACAGTTATTTGTAAATATTTTGTAATAAAATAAAAAAGAACAGAAACAATGTTCTTCCCCTCTCTGCTATATGCCTTTTATTGGTATCTTAATAATCGGATTATAGTCTATATACTTTCTGTTCTTTCTTGACCTTCCTTTGTTTGATGTGTCCAACCTTACAATGTTACTGCCCCACTTCTTACGCAACAACTCAAACTGTTCCTTTTCTCTTTCCATGTTACGGTACATTGCACAACCGCCCTTTTGTTCTGATTGCCTACATACATAATGATATTTGTTCAATCTTAATGCACCTCTGTACAGATTCATGTTCTGTAAGGTCATGTCATAATCTTCTTTTAACGGAAGTCTTTCATCATACCTTAATTCGTTACCCTTCAAGAAACACTGGAACGGACCACCTATATAGGATGTAGTGCTGAATGGGGAATACTGCCGATAGGACATTGTATCACTGTTACAATTCAATCCCCAAAAGCGAAAACCCCAATCATAGCACAATAGAGAATACCTATATATAAAGTCTAGTAATTCATCTGATTTTACTTTGACTTTTTCATATGCGTATGTTCCATCCTCTGACATTTCAAAGTGTTCGATTGCTCGTAAATCATCGTCTATCAATAGAACAATATCTGCACCATGTTCAAACTCTGTGTCAAGAATGTAGTTCCTTACTCTGCACAGATTTCCCTGTACACCTTTCGGACATTTCACAATGTTTTCTGTATGTTTCGGGTTGAAATCCAGATATGCTTCATACTCTTCTGGTGCAACATAAACTTTACAGAAAGGAATGTAACTTAATGTCTCCACCTTATACCGTTTATAAGACGGACAAGCAACAATGATTTCTTTTCCCTTATACTTCATTACCTTGCACCCTTTCTAACGCTTTCTGTCCGTCTAGCACCCTTCCTACTCCTGCTCGCATACCGAATGACTTCTTGTTCCCTTCCTTCTTTGTTGGGTACGCCTTTGCTTTCTCGATTCCAAACAATCCCATAGCATTGAGCCAATCAATCTTGTTATTGAACTTCAACACAATGTAATTGTTCTCTTCGTTCAATATCTCTGTGAATGGTACATCTGGTTCAACTTCTATTGTTTCATCTTCCAATGCATCAATACTAAATCCGAACACTTCCATGTCAATGTCTGATTTTAGAAGTTCACTGATTTCTTCGTTAATCAATGTTTCGTCATAACTTGATTCTGCTGTTTTGTTTTCAATCAATCTCCAAGCCTTGATTTGTTCCTCTGTCATATCATCCAGACAGATTGTAGGCACTTGTGTTAGTCCTGCTTTCTTTGCCGCAAGGATTCTTCCATGACCTTCCACAACATAATCATCTTTGTCAATTGCTACTGCTCTGTGTTCAAAGAATCCAAACTGTTTAATGCTGTTCATAATTCTTTCAACCTGTTCTTTCGGATGTTTCTTTGCATTCTTCTTGTATGGTTTTAACTCTCTAATGTTTCTGTATGTTACCTTGATACCACTTGCTTTTGTTCCCATGTATTCTATGCCCCTTTCTATATTCTTTGTTCTGTCTCTGTTCTAAATGGTATGTTATGTTCTATTGTTTTGTATATACTTTTATTATTCTTTTGTTTTAACTTTTGATTTGTATTGTTCTGGAAGTGGTTGCCAGGCTATAACTCCATTTACTGGGTCATCGTTTACATCTGTCCACATTTCTCCATCCCAGTAAGCAGAGAATGGGTCTATTATATCATTTGTCTGTACAATATAAGAATTTTCCAGATATTTAGGTTTTTTTTGGTAATTCCTCTTCTACTGGAATCCAACCATCATTATTTTATACACTCTTTTTTCATTTTTTCACTCTCCTGTTATGCTTGTTTTAACACAAATAATATCCATACTTCTTTATATGTTCTATCTTTGTATAATGCAACCATTTTGTTTGTTGTTTTTGTACGTTTCCATAACAATTAAAATCTGCTACTATTTTATGGCAATTATATTCATTGCGCTCTCCTATATATGTAATGTTTGTTACATAACATTCTAATAGATTCATTTATTACACCTCATTAGATACATTGTTGGTTTTTCTATTTTATATCCGTTTTTCTCATACGTGTGTATGGCTCTTTTATTATCAGCATTTACCCACAGAACATTACATCCGTATTTTTCATTTAACATCTTTACAATTTCTGTACCATATCCTTTGTTTTGATATTGTGGAAATATGCTGAGTCTTGATAGCATTTTCCCTTTTAATTCTATTTCTGCTTCTCCGATTTTTTCACCATCAATAAATATTTCTAACTCTTGATATAATTCATTTTCTTTTAATTTAATCATTTACTCACCCAGCCTTTGTTCTGTCCTTTCAAGTTTATATAATTTCCTTTCTCTGACTTCCCTTTCGTTTCCTAATAGGTACTTGATTTGTTCTAACAGAAGTTCCACATCTGCAATCTCGTCTGTTATCATATATTCTGCATGGCACATATCTGTCTGGCATGTTTTATCTCCCTGTAAGATTCTCTGATACTTACTTAATGCTTGTATGAGTTCTCCACATTCTTCTGTACACTGTAATAATCTGTTTTCAATCCCGAATTGTTCTGCTTGCTTCCTTGTGTATTTATCTATCTGTATCTGTTTTAATTCTGCATCAGTTTCCATTTGCTTTCACCTCAAACAATGTTATGTTATTCAAATAACAATACTCCATGATGTCTTTGTACTCTTTTGTTCTTTCATTCGGCAGATAGGTATAATATACGCTTTCGTCCCTTCTTCCCTTTACATGGTCAAACATCAATGTTCTGTAAATCTTCACATCTTTGTTTTTCAGCAATGCAATTCCACTACTAATAGAATACATCTTAGGATAGTTTATGGTTTCTTCATACTCATATACAACATATACGGTATGTGTCTGTGATAACCCTTTGATTGGCATATCATATCTGTCTGTAACAGAAATCATGCTAACCACCCTGCACCCTGCTTCAAACTCTGCTTCTAGTTCCTTTTCCAAGTCAACCACATCAAGGTCATATTGTTCCACTTTCTGTTTTATCATGTTCCTGTTCTCCTTCCCTCAACCTTAACCATGCAATCACATTCTGCACTCGTTCATGTGTTAGTGCTTGTTCCTTTGTTATGTTATGCTTCTTTGCATACTTTTTTACATAACTGTCTATGTCCTTCTGTAATTTACTTTTCATGTTCTCCCACCTTTTCTGCAAACATGGAAAACTGTTCATCCTGCACTAACTTGATTCCTGCATATTCTTCTGTAAGTGCTACCATTTCGGACATCTTCACCACACCGCTTGTAAATGCTTCATATAGGCTCATACAATCATCTACAAACTTTGGGATGCGCTTCTTTGCTGACTTCTGCCAATAATCAGACACCAACACATTTGTTGGAATTACCAACATCATTGTTAGTATTTGTTCTGCTAAAGCATTTGTCTTATCCAGAATCACCTGTTTTGCCTTTTGCTGTTCTTCCCTTCTGATTCTTTGTTCTAACTGTTCCAACTCCCTTGCTGTTAAGGTATATGTTTTGTTTTCTTTCTTCTTCTCTCTTTGTTCCCTTCTGATTTCTGCTCTACTCATGTTCTAACTCCTTTTTTATACTTGAATTATATCATGTTCCAATATGTTTGTCAATATGTTCTTGCAAAATAATTCATCTTGTTCTGTATGTTCTGTTATCCACTCCACAGCAGACAACCTTCTGTAACCTTCTATTTTCGATTTTAAGCCGCTTTCTTCTTCAAGGTGAATACTTCTAAGGGTTGGGTTATTATCTTCCAGAATATCCACAGCAGACGCTTTC
>ENA-OOXE01000486-OOXE01000486.1-human-gut-metagenome-genome-assembly--contig:-NODE-486-length-34002-cov-5.892008_pt1 | contig 34002 bp, 31 predicted proteins | sample MGYA00241585_ERZ501339 | MGnify/ENA primary metagenome ERZ501339 (study PRJEB25962, sample SAMEA1972463) | human gut metagenome | biome: human gut; feature: human-associated habitat; material: faeces...
ATGCAGCACCCCGTGTGTGGCAGCCCAAGGCCCCGGCCAAGAGCGACAACCTGAGCTTTGAGGATATGATGAGCCGCTTCAAGAGCCAGAGCGAAGAGAAGATGGCCGACCTCGACCATGAGACCAACAACCGCCGCGGCGGCGGTTATGCACCGCGCTCCCGCCGCGGCCGCTGAAAGGAAACCCAAGAATGTCTGCAAAATTTGAACTGATCGCGCCCTGCTTCTTTGGCTGCGAGGCAACGGCGAACTTTGAGCTGCGCCGCATCGGCGCGGAAAATATCCGGGTCAGCGATGGCCGCCTGACCTTTTCCGGCGGGCCGGAGATGATCGCGGCGGCGAACCTGAACCTGCGCACGGTGGAGCGGGTGCTGCTGCTGCTCAACACCTACCCGGCTTCCACCTTTGATGAACTGTTCGACGGCGTGTATGCGATCCCGTGGGAGGAGTTCCTGCCCGCAGATGCGGCCTTCCCGGTCACCGGTTCGTCCCTGAACAGCCAGCTCACCAGCGTGCCCGCGTGCCAGAGCATCATCAAAAAGGCCGTGGTCAAGCGGCTGATGACCAAGCACCACACCTCCGTTCTGCCGGAGACCGGCGCGGAGTATAAGATCCGCTTCATGCTGCGGAAAAATGTCTGCGAGATCATGCTGGATACCACCGGCGACGGGCTGCACAAGCGCGGCTACCGGCGCAATGCCATGGAGGCCCCCATCCGGGAGACGCTGGCGGCTACCATCGCCGACCTTGGCCGGGTCCGCCGCGACAGCCTTGTGGAAGACCCCTTCTGCGGCAGCGGCACATTGCTGATCGAAGCAGCCCAGAAAGCCATGAACATCGCCCCCGGCCTGAAGCGCCGCTTCGCCGCCGAGCGCTACAGCTTCGTTCCAGCAGCCATCTGGGCCCAGCAGCGCCAGAAGGCGTTGGCTGAGTCCAAGCTGGATGTGGGCTTCGAAGCCTTTGGCTATGACATCGACCCCGCCGCCGTGGCGCTGGCCAACGCCAACGCCAAGCTGGCCGGTGTGGAAAAGCGCTGCCACTTCGAGGTGGCGGATGTGTCGGACTTCGAGGCAAAGGCCGAAGCCATCGTCCTGACGAATCCTCCCTACGGCGAGCGGATGAGCACCATCGAAGGTGCCGCCAAGCTGGCCCGGACGCTGGGCCGGCAGATGGAGGCACATCCCTGCGCGGGCGTGTATGCCATCACCGCCGATATGGAGTTCGAGAGCCACTACGGCAAGCGGGCCAACAAGCGCCGCAAGATGTACAACGGCATGATCCCCTGCCAGCTGTATATGTACTACGAGGCCCCCAAGTTTGAGCACAAGGCAAAGCCCATGCCCAAGCAGGGCTTCGACGGCAAGCGCACCCATTTTGAGAAAAATAAGCAAAAGTAATACTTTGCAGCCGCACCGGACCGAAAAGTTTGGTGCGGCTGCTGTTTTTCCGGAGCGGACGGGAGGCGAATCTTTTACAATTCGTCAGTTGAATAAAGTGACGAAAAAGGGTATACTTGTACCACTGTAAGAATGTGCAGCGCTTAGGCTGCGGGAAAGGGAGGACGGCAATGGAAGGACGCATGAGGCCCTATCTTCCGGAGCTTACCATCCGCGATTACAATACCTATTTATGGTATCTCCGCGGGGTGCGCTGGCAGATGTACCGGAGCTACGGGCTCTACTCGTGCCGGCTGCAGCAGCACAATGGGGTTCTGTTCGCCCTCTTGGCGGACAGCTTGGCGGGCCGCCCCGCCACCTGCAAGGCCCAGCGGCTGCCCGGCACCCTCTGCCGCAAGCAGATGATGTGCCAGACGCAGGGCATCCGGCTGGCGGCACAGGTGGAAATCATGCTGGGGTGGCATAAACTGCAGGACCGCCGGTGGGACGAGCTGCCCCTCCGGGGCCGGCTGCGCCGCGCCGTGGACCGCGCCCTTCTGCGCGGAGCCTATGAAAAGGCGGTCAAGGAAAATCCTGCGCTGGAACGCTTGTTCGGGCAGGAACAGGAACAGGCGGTGGTTCAGATGAACCTGAATGCCAACAACTACACCGTCGCCGCCGAACCCATGAGCAACATCTACGGTGCGCTTTACTCCACCCTCGCCACCGATGACCCCAGCCAGCGCAAGAGTATGCGGTACATCGGCAGCTGCATCGGCCGGGTGTTCTATCTGCTGGAAAAGGCTGCCCGCGTGGAGGACGACCGCAAGGTGGGCCGCTACAACGTCTTTCTGGTCAACGGCATCAACGGAAAGGAAGAGGCGCTGGAAAATGCGCGGCGTCAGGCGCTGGCCGCAGCAAACGACCTTGTCCGTGCCTACAGTATGTTAGATGTAAAGTTGAACAAATCGCTCATCGACAACATCATGATCCTCGGTCTGCGCCACGCAGTCGATCCGCTGGACGCCGAGAACCAGCCGGTGCGCTGGGAGCTGCCGTGAAGGGCCGCAAGAGCTGGGCCATGGCCTACTGCGGCATGGCAGCGGCCCTCTGTGTGGCGCTGATGCTGCTGGGGGCGGTGGTGCCGGTGTTGATGTTCATCGCGCCCGCCGTGGCAAGTCTGCTGATCGCGACGGTCTGTATGGAGTGCGGGATGAAGATGGCGCTGACGGCCTACGGCGCGGTGAGTCTGCTCAGTCTGCTCTTCGTGCCGGACAAGGAAGTGGCCCTCGTCTTCGTCTTCCTGCTGGGATACTATCCGCTGGTCAAGCCGAAGCTGGAGCGCATCCGTCCCAAGCTCCTGCGGGGGGCGTGCAAGCTGCTGCTCTGCAATGGAGCCGTGCTGGCCATGTATGGGCTGGTGCTGCTGCTGGTCCCGGCGGGCAGCATCTCGCAGGAGCTGCGCACCACGGCGCTGGCGGTCTCGCTGGCGACGCTGGCCATGGGCAATGTGGCTTTTTTGCTGTATGACCGCGCGATCCATAATTTATTGCAGCTCTACCGCCTCGTCTGGCAGCCGAAGCTGCATAAGATGCTGGGAAAGTAACTCCTTCCGTCATTGCTGCGCAATGCCACCTCCCGCTGAGAGGGGGCTGACGCGGCATAGCCGCGGCTGGGGGAGTTGAATTTACTTGAAAGAAGGAATGCTGCTTTTCGTTGACGCCAAGCGCCGGGCCACGCGGGTGACAGCCGCGAGGGTGACGAGGAGAGGAATCATCGAAAGTTTCGGCGGATGTTTCTCCGGTTGAATGGGCTATACCAGCCGCAAAGAGGGGCAAAAAACGGCAGTGATACCGCAACAGATCCCCTTGAACGAAAGCCATACAAAAACATAAAATGAACTAGGAAAGCTGACAGCCGCACTGTGCGCATTCTGCGCCGGGCTGTCGGTCTGGAGGTATTTTGTATGTGTGGCATTGTTGGTTATGTGGGCAAGCGCAACGCGCAGAATGTTCTGCTGGACGGCTTGGAAAAGCTGGAATACCGCGGGTATGACTCCGCCGGCGTCGCATTGGCGCTGGAGGGCGGCATCCGGGTGGTCAAGAGCAAGGGCCGCCTTGCCGAGCTGCGGAAAAAGCTGGAGCTTCAGGCGTTGGCCGAAAGCCGCTGCGGCATCGGACACACCCGCTGGGCCACCCATGGCGAGCCCAGCGACGTAAACAGCCACCCCCACTCCACCCCGCGGGTGAGCATCGTCCACAACGGCATCATTGAAAATTACGGCATCCTGAAAGAGCGGCTCATGGCGAAGGGCTACACCTTCGAGAGCGAGACGGATACGGAAGTGCTCGTCAAACTCATCGACAACTGCTATGAGGGCGAACCGCTGAAAGCGCTCCACGAAGCGCTGGGCATGGTGCGGGGCAGCTACGCGCTGGCCGTGCTGTTCAAGGATTTCCCCGATACCGTCTTTGCCGTCAAGCGGGAGAGTCCCCTCATCGTCGGCTGGGGCGAGGGCGAAAACTTTGTGGCGTCGGATATCCCGGCTCTGCTGAAGTATACTCGGAAGTACAGCGTCCTCGAAGAGGGCGATCTGGCCGTGGTGACCGCTGGGAGCATCCAATTCTACAACGAGTTCGCCGAGCCGGTGGAGCGGGAAGTGCTGACCGCCGACTGGGACATGGAAGCGGCTGAAAAGGGCGGCTACCCGCACTTTATGCTCAAGGAGATCAACGAGCAGCCCGCCGCGATCACGGCGACGGTCAGCCCCCGCGTGGAGAACGGTCTGCCGGATCTGCGCATTCCGGAATTGTCGGACGAGATGCTGCGGGGCATCGGCACCATCCATCTGGTCGCCTGCGGCACCGCCATGCACGCGGGCATGGTGGGCAAGGCGGCCATCGAAGCGCTGGCCCGCGTCCCCGCCGAGGTGGACATCGCCAGCGAGTTCCGCTACCGGAACCCGATCCTGCGGCCCAACGATCTGGTCATCATCATCAGCCAGTCCGGCGAGACCAGCGACACGCTGGCCGCCCTCAAGCTGGCCAAAAGCCGGGGCGTGCCGGTGCTGGCCATCGTTAACGTGGTGGGCAGCTCCATCGCCCGCGCGGCGGATCATGTGCTCTACACCTATGCGGGGCCGGAGATCGCCGTGGCATCCACCAAGGCCTACACGGTGCAGATGTGCGTGCTTTACCTGTTTGCCTTCCGGCTGGCGCTGGCCCGCGGGGAGCAGACGGAAGCTGAGATCCGCCGCCTGACCGCCGAGCTGCTCCGCGCCAGCGAGGTCATCAAGCCCCGTCTGGCCGACTGCGAGCAGATCAAGTACCTCGCCAGCCGGTTCGTCAACACCCAGAGCTGCTTCTTCATCGGGCGAGGGTTCGATTACTCCCTCTCGCTGGAGGGCAGCCTGAAGCTGAAGGAGATCAGCTACGTCCACTCGGACGCCTACGCCGCCGGAGAACTCAAGCACGGCACCATCAGCCTCATCACCGAGGGAGTGCCGGTCATCGCGCTGGCGACCCAGAAGCAGGTCTACGAAAAGACTATCTCCAACGCCAAGGAGACCAAGAGCCGGGGCGCAAAGGTCCTGCTCTTCACGACGAAGGATGCCGTAGTGCCGGAGGGTGTGGCGGATTATGTGGTGCGGCTGGATGATTACGACGACCTGCTCATGCCGCTGCAGCTCATCGTGCCGCTGCAGCTCTTTGCCTACTATATGGCGGTGCTGCGCGGCTGCGACGTCGATAAGCCCCGCAACCTTGCCAAGAGCGTGACCGTGGAATAAGGATAAGAATACAGCGCCCGGAAGGCGGCAGAACCTTCCGGGCGCTGTTTGCATGTCTGCGTTTGCCTCAGCCGAGGGCGACGTCAAGAAAGAAAAATTTTCGGGGATGCCACGGAAGCAGAAGCACTGCTTTTTGAAACTTCCCAGCCAAATGCTTGACAAACTCGGAAAAAAGAGGTAAACTAATCAAGTCATCCGACATACATTCATCGATATGGGCCTATAGCTCAGTTGGGAGAGCGTTCGGTTCGCATCCGAGAGGTCAAGGGTTCGAATCCCTCTAGGTCCACCAATTTGCCGCATCGTTTTGTACGATGCGGCGTTTTTATACCTAAAAAACTTTGGCAGACCGTGCCGGGCTCCGAACCCTGAAGTCGGATGCGAACCGGGTGGGGTCATCCATGTACTTTTTGAAAATCCATCGGTTTCACGCTTCTTTCTTTGCATTTTGCAGAGTTCTGCGGGCAAGTGCATCGCTTTTATGCCCCCTTCTCGGAAATTTCTTCAAAAATTTCCGCACCATCGTAGATTGATACAGACTTGAGCTGCTCCACTTGGTTGAAGCTGGCGTTCAGCGTAATCGAGATCTCATAGTCTTTTCGGACGCGAATCTCCTTGATGAATTGCTGCAAGATGGCACGGCGTTCATCGTGGTTGGCAGTGTCGTACACATCCGCCCATGTAAACAGCTCGTTGCAGATAAAAACAGCGGGCAACCGTTTTATAGTTGCCCGCAGGGGAATGTATTGTGATACGAAATATTGTATCTCTGTAAAATTTATGATACACTAATCCTGTTTGTGGATAAGAAAAAAGGATAGGAGTGTGTTACTATGGATTCACAACAACCCAAGCGTAGCGACTTTTCCGGTAAGATCGGCTTTGTTCTTTCTGCTGCCGGCGCATCCGTGGGCCTTGGCAATATCTGGCGTTTCCCGTATCTGGCCGCAAAATATGGCGGCGGTATTTTTCTGCTGGTGTACATTGTGCTGGCCGTTACTTTTGGTTACACCATGATCATGGCAGAAACCGCGCTGGGCCGCATGACCAAAAAGAGCCCGGTCGGCGCTTTCGGAGCCTTTGGCAAGAGCGGCAAGCTGAAGTTTGGTGGATGGATCAATGCCATCATTCCCATTCTGATTGTACCGTACTATTCGGTCATCGGTGGCTGGGTCATCCGTTATCTTTCCGCCTATGTCAGTGGACACGGCAGTGAGTTAGCACAGGATGGCTATTTTTCCGCTTTTATTTCCAGCGGCCAGTCTGCCGAGGTGTGTTTTCTCATCTTTACGGTTTTCACGCTGGCCATCATTTTTGCCGGTGTTCGCAATGGTGTGGAACGTGTGTCCAAACTGATGATGCCTGTTCTGGTGGTGTTATCTGTGGTCATAGCTATTTACTCGGTCACCCGTCCGGGCGCATTGGCCGGTGTCAAGTATTTCCTGATTCCCAACGTTGCAAACTTTTCATGGATGACTGTTGTCACCGCCATGGGGCAGATGTTCTACTCTCTGTCCATTGCCATGGGCATTCTGGTGACCTTCGGCTCCTATATGAAAAAGGATGTTTCCATTGAGGAATCCACGGAAAATGTCGAAATTTTTGATACTGCCATTGCAATCATGGCAGGTCTGATGATTATTCCTGCTGTGTTTTCCTTCTCTGGCGGTGACCCGAACGCCCTGCAAGCAGGCCCTTCTTTGATGTTCATCACCATCCCCAAAGTATTTGAGAGTATGGGGTTCGGCCACGTTGTAGGCGTACTGTTCTTCCTGTTGGTTCTCTTTGCTGCTGTTACAAGTTCCATTGCCTTGACAGAGAGTGCCGTTTCCACCTTTGAGGATGAACTCGGCTGGAACCGACAGATGGCTACCGCCTGCATTGGTATTATCATGGTTGTCTTAGGCAGTCTGTCCGCGCTTGGCTACGGCCCGCTGGCCGGTGTGACGGTGTTCGGGATGCAGTTTCTGGACTTCTTCGATTTTCTGACAAACTCTGTTATGATGCCCATCGCCGCCATTTCCACCTGCGTGCTGGTATCCCGTGTCATCGGCGTAGAAAGAATCGAAGAAGAAATCACAATGGACGGTAAGCCGTTCCGCCGCAAAAAGATTTTCAACTTTATGATTCGCTATCTTTGCCCTGTCTTCGCAGCAATCATTCTGATCAGTTCAGTGGCCAATACTCTTGGCTGGATTTCCATGTGACAACAAATTTTTGAAAAAGGCAGCTGTTTCTCTTTATTTAAGCGGAAACGGCTGTTTTTCTTTAATGAAAAATTCTATGTACGCCGCCCGCAGGCGGCAAGAATCAGTCCATAGGAAACTCAACCTCCGCAAACTGTGCATCGGTCAGCAGTTTCAGCTTTTCAATGACCGGTTCCGACAGTTCCCGCAGGGCGGTCTCATCGGGCATCAGGTAGCACTGCATGAGCCGTAGTTCCTGCATCAGCCCCAGCCGGGAGCCAGTGTTGTAGAGCATCATCAGCATCAGTTCTTCATGGTCAAAGTTCATGGGCATCCCTCGCTTTCCGGCAGACGGTGGGATTGCACTCCGGGGAATCGCACTTTGCCAGTGCCGCCAACTTTTCGAGGGTGGAGGGCTTGCCAGAAAGATTCAGTTCATCCTCTCACTAAAAATTTCGTACCAATTGAAAATCAACTGTAGTCCTAGCCTTTTGAGCAAACGACTGAGAGCAGGGTATATCTCGAATCAAGTATACCATTTCCAATAAAAAAGTACATCTGAAATTTTGAATGTTCCATGTAGGCTGGTCGATTTTCTTGGGTAAATAACAGTTGTATTGAAAAAGCGCAACTCCTACTCTGATGAATAGAAGTTGCGCTTCGCGGTTATCGTATGCTAATTCTGCGATTCGATACAATGTCTAAGAACATCGCAGAACGCCATCTCATCGTCTACGGCAGCGATTGCAGCGTTGATCAAAGTCTCTCGGTCAGTGTTGCCCCAGTTGATGTGCAGACCATATTCTAACGCCATGCAGCGAATCAATTCACGAGTGCTGCGGCCATTTCCCTCGCGGAAGGGATGGATGATGTTCAGCTCTGCCATCGTCTGCGACAGATTTTGAATCTGCTTTTCTTCATCTTGTTCGGCAAGCAGCTTCTTGGAGTGAATGTTTTTGAACACCCGCTCCAATTCTCGGTCGATCAGGTCTGGCGGGTAGAACATCGTGTCGCCCTTGCTGATTTGCTCCTTGCGGATGTGCCCTGCAAAGGGATACACATCTTCAAAAAGGAAGCGATGAATCCGAAATAGATGAGTTTTGGTAAAACGTCCCTTGATTGGCTCCTGCAACAGAGCCATCTGCTTGACTGCAGTAAATTCTTCTTCGGCCTGTTTGAGTTCGGCTTTATCATGAATGTTCAACTTGTTGATCAGAACATCCGTATCCGGATAGCAGTACATGGACTGCACTGTGGTGTAGACATCATACTTCGTGAACATAATCAGTCCTTCTTTGCGTACTTTGCACGCAGTTCATTCACGACCTGTTGATAGCTGGCCTGACCACTGCCAATGCGGTCAAGGTTGCTGCGTGTATCTTTGCTGATGGTCATGCCCTCAATGGCAAAGGTGCCGTACACATTGCGGAGATTGCTCTTGTGCTGGGCAGGGGTAGTGTACTTGACGCTCATGGTTTGGCCTCCTTCTGATCTACATAATACTATATAAAGTTTATCGTGTATGAGTCCTATTGTCAATCTACAACTTGTTGTCAAATGTAAAAAGCGCAGCTTCCATTCATTCAAAGTTGAAGTTGCGCTTTTACGGTATATCGTATTTTATTGTGAATTGGGATGCGATACATCTGAACCCCATGTGAGCTATATCTCAAGGGCCTGTAGCTCACTTGTCCGCCAACCATATTACGCCCCAAACTGCATCATCTTGAAAATCAGCGGCTTGGTGGTCGTACTTACGGTCAGGAAAGTCCATTGGGCTGGCAGGGCAAGCAATCAGCCCAGTGGGCTGTTGCTTAGTGCGCGGGTCCCGACCAGTAGGAATGTCTACCGGGGAGATTTTCGTTTTTGCCGCATCGTTTTTGTACGATGCGGCGTTTTTTATGCCTAAAAAACTTTGGCAGACCATGCCGGGCTCCGAACCATGAAGTCGGATGCGAACCGGGTGGGGTCATCCATGTACTTTTTGAAAATCCATCGGTTTCACGCTTCTTTCTTTGCATTTTGCAGAGTTCTGCGGGCAAGCGCATCACTTTTATGCCCCCTTCTCGGAAATTTCTTCAAAAATCTCCGAACCATCGTAGGTCGATACAGCCTTGAGCTGCTCCACTTGGTTGAAGCTGGCATTCAGCGTAATCGAGATTTCATATAAAAATAGAGGGAGCTGTAAGCTTTGTACTGAACGCAGGCGGTGCAAAGTATCGCAGTAAACCCCATAAGGCATCATAAAAAGACACCGGAGGCTTTGCATCAGCTTCCGGTGTTTTTTTATGCGCCGCCGGGCTATCTTTTGCTGCACGGTTATGCTACAATAGAAAGAAAACGCGAATTGCAGGAGGAATTATGGATTTTTACGGAACCATCGGCCCTGCCTGTGCCGATGTAAGGCTTTTGCAGCAGATGGTGGAAGCCGGCATGACCGGCATCCGCATGAACCTTTCTCATGGCCCACTGGCAGTGCACAAGGACTGGCTGGCGCTGCTGCGCAAAGCCGGGGTCAAAAAGCTGCTCATTGATTTGCAGGGGCCGGAATTGCGCATTGGTCGTCTGCCGCAGCCGCTGTCCCTTACCGCCGGGCAGACCGTGCGTCTGGGCGCGCAGGGTATCCACTGCCCTGCCGCGCTGGTGCACAGCGTGCATCCCGGGCAGACGCTGCTGCTGGATGACGGCAAGCTGCTGGCACGGGTGGACACCGCAGAGCCGGAAGCACTCGTGTGCACCGTAGTGCGGGGCGGGGTGCTACAAAGCCGCAAAAGTCTGGCCGCACCGGGGGCGGATATCCAGATGCCCACCCTGACCGCCGAGGACAAGGAGAACCTTGCCATCGCCGCCAATTGCGGCGTTACTGGGGTCATGCTGCCCTTTGTGCGCGGCGCTGAGGATATCCGCAGCCTGCGGCAGGCGCTGGCAGAGGCCGGTGCGCCGCAGCTGAAGATCCTTGCCAAAATTGAAAACCTTGCGGGCGTGCAGGCGCTGCCGGAGTTTTTGCCGCTGGTGGACGAGGTGGTCATTGCCCGGGGCGACCTTGGCAACGCGATGCCCCTGTGGGAGCTGCCCCGCTGCCAGAAACAGCTTTCTGCCGCCTGCCGGGCAGCCGGGGTGCCCTTTATGGTGGTGACCCAGATGCTGGACAGCATGCACACCCGGGCTGTACCCACCCGCGCCGAGGTGAGCGATATCTACAATGCCGTACTGGACGGCGCATCCAGCCTGATGCTCACCGGCGAGACCGCCGCCGGGCAGTATCCGGTGCAGGCCATGGAGTATCTGGTGCGCACCGCCCGCACGGCGATGTGACGGGCGCAGACGGCGCTGCTTTTGCCGGATTCATCCCCGGGCGTCCTGCCGGGTGGTGTGGAAGTACTCCTTGGGGGTCATGCCGTACTCCTTTTTGAAGGCGCGGAAAAAGTGGTTGTAACCGCCAAAGCCGCTGGTTTTGTACACCTCGGTGATGGGCAGCCCCTGCTCGATGAGGGTGCAGCAGCGGTCTAACCGCGCCTTTACGATATAGCGGTGCACCGTCTGCCCGGTCTGGCGTTTGAATTCCCGGGCAATATGTTCCCGGGAGACGAAAAACTCCTTTTCCAGCCGCTCCAGCGTCAGTTCCTCGGTAAGGTGCGCCTGAATAAACAAAAACACCTCGTCCAGCATCAGGTGGTGGCGGCTGACCAATGCGGTGTGGAACTCCGCATGGATGCAGGCACGCAGCGCCAGCACCACAAACATTTGCAAAATACCGTGCTCGAACACCGCTGCACCGAACTGGGTGCGCTCCTGCGGGAGCATCAGCAGCTTCCGGGCAAGGTTTTTCAGCAGCATATAGATCTGGCTGTCCGGGCGCACAGCCACCTGCCGGAAGGGCACCACGTTGAAGCTTTTTTCAAGGTCGGTATCTGCGTCCGAAAGCTGCGCCAGCGTCTGGGGGGACAGCTGCACCCGAATAAGTTCCAGCGGGCCGTAAGCACCGGCGTATTCCAGTCTGCCGCCCTGACCGGGCTTGAAGATGATGAGATTCTGCTGCTGTGCGGGCAGCACCACCTCGCTGCACCGGAACACACCGCTGCCCCGCATGACCAGAAACAAATCATAATACGCGCCGGAATAAAATTCCCGGACGGCGCTCTGCTCAAAAAGATAACGCTTGGCTGTATAATTCACCAAAAAGTCCTCCATGAAACTGTCATGTGTAACAGATTGTTGTACACAACAGAAAAGTACAACTGTTATAATTGCATAATACATCAATTTGCGATAGTTTTCAATCATTTTCTGGATATGTATTGATGAAAAATTAACGTATAATGAAAACGTAGAAAAGAGACTTGTGCGAAAAGTCTCGTGGTTTCACTGTTTTTAAGGAGGATAAAACACAATGGACCAGAAAAAGACCATCCGACCCTTCTCCATGAAGGACAAGATCGGTTATACACTGGGCGATCTGGGCTGCTGCTTCACCGAGCAGTACCGCGCCATGTATCTGTCGATCTTCTACACCCTGATCCTGCAGGTCAACCCCTTCCACGTGGGTATCCTGCTGCTGATCACCAAGATCTGGGACGCCGTGAATGACCCCATCATCGGTGCCATGGTGGACTCCCGCAAGGCCACCAAGGGCGGCAAGTTCATCCCGTGGATCCGCGCCTTCTCCTTCCCCATGGCAGTGCTGTGCGTACTTGGCTTTGTCAATGTAGGCAATATCAACTACGGCCTGCGTCTGGCCTACATGTTCGTCACCTACGTTCTGTACGAGGCGCTGTACACCTGCGTCAACGTGCCCTTCGGTACTCTGTCCAGCGTGATGACCGATGATGTCAGCCAGCGCACCGCACTGTCCCGCTACCGCAGCCTTGGCGGCACCATCTTCATGACCGTCATGGTCATGATCGGCCCCCTGTTCCTGTATGTGGACAACAAGCCCGTGGCTGGCCGCTTCCTGATGCTGGCCTGCATCTGCGCTATGCTGGGTCTGCTGTGCCTGCAGATCACCTGCGTGTGGTGCAAGGAGCGCGTGGAAGTGCCCGAGCGTCCGCAGGGCGAAAAGCTGAACTACCTGCATGTGCTCAAGGAGATCTCTCACAATAAGGCTCTGCTGGGCGTTATGTTCTTCAGCCTGACCGGTATGATCGGTGCTTCCGTGGTCAACGGTCTGAACACCTACCTGTACAAGGACTTCTTCGGCAACGTTAAAATTCAGGCTGTCTCCGGTATGCTGAGCGTTCTGTACGCTGTGCTGTCCTTTGCCATCACCCAGCCTCTGGCCAACAAGTTCGGCAAGAAGGAGTGGTGCTGCATGGGCGCCGGCTTTGCCGCCATCGTGTTCGGCATCCTGTTCTTCTTCCCCGTCCACAACCCTGTGGCCTTCATCGTCATCAACGGTATCTGCTATCTGGGCGCTTCCGGCATGCAGGTGCTGATCTGGGCTATGGTCAACGACGCCATCGACTACCACGAGCTGCAGACCGGCGAGCGCAACGAGGGCATCGTTTACTCCACCTACTCCTTCTTCCGCAAGCTTGCAAGCGCCATTTCCGGCAGCCTGTCCAGCTTTGTGCTGGGTGCCATCGGCTACAACGTTACCGCTGGCGCTGTGCAGACCGCAGGCGTTGTAAACGCCATCTGGAAGAGCTACACCGGCGTCTACTTCCTGGGCTACGGCATTGCAGTTGCCATCCTGTTCTTCGTCTACCCCCTGACCAAGCAGAAGACTGCTGAGATGCTGACCGAGCTGAAGGCTCGCCGCGCCGCAAAGGAGAGCAAGTAAACCATGAAGATCTTACAGGTTCAGTTTAAAAACCGCAATGGCCACACCCTGCGCGGCATCGTGACCCTGCCCGACACCGAGGGCAAGGTACCCTTTGTGGTGCATCTGCACGGCTTTGCCGGCAGCTGCAGCGGCTACAAGTCCATGTACACCCATCTGTCCCGCGCTCTGGCAGCGCAGGGCATCGGCAGCGCCCGGTTCGATTTCTACGGCAACGGCGAGAGCGACGGCGAGTTTGAGGATATGAGCTTCGACGGCCTGCACACCGATGCACAGGATATCTTTGCATGGGCCGCTGAGCAGCCCTATGTGGACAGCGAAAAGCTGTTCCTCTCCGGCCAGAGCATGGGCGGCTACATTGCCGCCTCCTGCGCACCGGTCATCCAGCCCCACGGCCTGATTTTGCTGTGCCCGGGCGCCGGGATGTGGTTTGGCTGCGCACAGCGCGCCGACGGCGTTGTGCAGACCGGCAAGGACTACACCGACATGGAGGGTCTGTGCTACAAGATGGCCTTTAACTACGAGATGGCCAAGCACCCCGACCCCTTTACCGAGGCCAAGGGCTACAACGGCCCGGTGCTGCTGCTGCGCGCCGATGATGACCGTCTGGTGGACGAGGGCACCTGCAACCGTTACGCACAGGTGTACACCGCACCCGAGGTGGACACCATTGCAGGCGGCGGCCACAACTTTGCCACGCTGGCAGCCCGTGCCGCCGTGGAGGAAAAGACCGCAGCATTCATCAAAGCAAATCTGTAAAGCAAAGCATATCTGCAAGGAGGCTTTTATATGCAAAACGTGATTCTGCAGCCCATCGAGGTGGGCGGACAGACCTTTAAAAACCGCATCATGTTCCCCCCGCTGACCACCGGCTACGAGAAAAACGGCATGATCAGCGAGCAGGACATGGGCTTCTACACCCGTCTGGCAAAGGGCGGCGTGGGCTACATCGTTATGGGCGATGTGGCACCCATCAACAGCTTTTCTCCCACCCCCAAGCTGTTTGACGACAGCCAGATCCCTGCCTTCAAGGCACTGGCCGACAGCGTACACGCCTACGGCACCAAGCTGGGCGTCCAGCTCTTCCACCCGGAGTACGACGTAGACGCCATCAACAGTCTGTTTATGCAGAAAAAGTTTGATGAGATGCGTCAGCGCCTGCATCACGACATGATGTTCTTCACCGATGAGGTCAGCGAGGAGATGCTGATGGCCATCATCGATAAGATGTGCGCCTGCGCAGTGCGTGCACAGAAGGCCGGTGTGGACGTCATCCAGATCCACGGCGACCGCCTGAACGGCTGCCTGTGCTCCACCCGCATGAACCACCGCACCGATAAGTTCGGCGGCAGTCTGGAGAACCGCGTCCGCTTTGCCCGCATGCTGACCCGCGCCATCCGCAAGGCTGTGCCGGATATGGTCATCGACTACAAGCTGTCCATCGTCACCCCGCAGCGCGGCAAGGGCGGCATTGACGAAGCCGACGCCGTGCAGTTTGCCAAGTGGCTGGTAGAGGACGGCGTGGATATGTTCCACGTTGCACAGGCCAACCACACCGGCAACATGGCCGACACCATTCCTCCCATGGGCGTACAGCCCTACGGCTTCTTCGTCAAGATCGCCGGGGACATCAAAAAGGCCGTCAATGTGCCGGTCAGCGCCGTGGGTCGTATCGTGGATGCCGAAATGGCTGCGCGTGTCATCGAGAGCGGCATGGCCGACATGGTTGCCGTGGGTCGCCCGCTGCTGGCAGACCCCGACTGGGGCACCAAGATCGCTGCCGGGAAGGCCTGCGATATCCGCCGCTGCATCAGCTGCAACAAGGGCTGCACCGATGCCATCCAGAACCGTCAGTTCCTCTCCTGCGTGCTGAACGCGGAGAACGGCTACGAGAACACCCGCAGCATCCAGCCCGCAGCACAGAAAAAGAAAATCGCCGTCCTCGGCGGCGGCCCTGCCGGTCTGGAAGCCGCCCGTGTGGCAGCGCTGCGCGGCCATGACGTGACCCTGTTTGAAAAGACCACCACTCTGGGCGGCCAGCTGAACATTGCCTGCGTACCTCCTCGCAAGGAGGAGATGCGCCGCGCCGCACAGGACCTGATCCACGCGGTCTGCAACGCCGGTGTGCACCTGTGCATGGGTCAGACCCGCACCGCAGAGCAGCTGAAGGATGCCGGTTTCGAGGCCGTCATCAACGCTGTGGGCGCACACAGCGCCGCACCCCGCATCCCCGGCATCGACAGCGTGAACGTGGCCGATGCATGGAAGGTTCTGGCCGGTGAGCAGCAGGTGTACGGCACGGTTGCCGTCATCGGCGGCGGCATGGTGGGCTGCGAGACCGCAGAGTATCTGGCTGCCCGCGGCTGCAAGGTGTCCGTTATCGAGATGATGGACAAGATCGCCGCAGGCGAGAGCACCACCATTCTGCCCACCCTGCTGGAAAACTATAAGACCTACGGCGTGGAGCAGTACCCCAGCCACAAGGTCAAGGAGTTCCGCATGGACGCCGTCGTCTGCGAGAACAAGGACGGCGCAGAGGTGACCATCCCCTGCGATTACATCGTGCTGGCTATGGGCGCACGCTCCAACGAATTTGACGCTGCTGCGCTGGAAGCTGCCGGCATCCCGGTGTATTCCATTGGCGATGCCGCCGGAAAGGCTGCGGATATCTCCAACGCCATCCGCACCGGCTACGATACCGCTTGCCAGCTGTAAAACAAAAATATCGTTCTATTTGTGGGTCAGAAACGCCTGTGGGCACTTCTGACCCACTTTTTTTACCCTCTCAGGCAAAGGCCGTCAGGGTTTTGCCTCGCCCTCTCAGGCGCTCCCGTGTCCGCTCTCCCAAGGGGAGAGCGGACACGCCCGGAAACTTTACGGGTCAGCTGGGAACTGTACCGCCCCGCTTAAGCCTTCACCCACCGGGGGAAGATGTCGCAGAGCGCATTCAAAATCATCCCACATAAAAAGGCTGCTGCACAAAACCCTGTGCAGCAGCCTTAAATATTTTACGTTTACAACAGATTAGATGCTGAACTGCACGGCGCAGAAGGCGGCATAGATGCACAGCAGTGCAATGCCCTGCGGGCGGCTCAGCTTGCCCCTGATCAGAGCGGGCAGGGTGAGCAGCAGCATCACGGCAAACATGACCGGGATATCCATCACCAACGAGGCGTTCATGCCTGCGATGGTGGAGTTCTGCGGGATGCTGAAGGGTGCCAGCGTGACAGACACGCCGCTGACCAGCACTAGATTGAACACGTTTGCACCGATGACGTTGCCCAGCGACAGTGCGCCGTGACCCTTGGCCAGCGAGGTGATGGCGGTGACCAGCTCCGGCAGCGAGGTGCCCAGTGCCACAAAGGTCAGCGCAATGACCGACTCCGGCACGCCCAGCGCCTGTGCGATGAGGGTGCCGTTGTCCACCAGCAGGTCAGCGCCCACAGCGATGAGCACTGCGCCGATGGCCAGCAGCCCCAACTCCTTGGCAAAGGAGCCTTCCTCAGCCTGCTCTTCCTCTTCCGGGGCGGGGGCATTTTTCATAGCCAGCACGTTGCACACGATGTAAGCCATGAACATGGCCAGCAGGATCAGGCCCACCGGGCGAGTGAAGGAGCCGGTGGTGTAGGCCACACCGGCATAGAAAGCGGCAGCCACAAAGAAGAAGGCCACCGGGGTGCGCAGGCTCTTGGGGTCAACCTTGCCCGGGCGCACCGCAATGGTGATAGCGGCGATCAGTGCAGCGTTGCAGATGACCGAGCCGATGGCGTTGCCGTAGGCGATCTCGCCGTGACCGGTGAGGGCAGAGGTGGTGGACACCATGACCTCCGGCAGGGTGGTACCGATGGACACCACCGTGGCACCGATGAGCAGCTCCGGCACATGGAAGCGGCGGGCGATGCCGGTGGCACCGTCCACAAACCAGTCGCCGCCCTTGATCAGGCACAGCAGACCCACGATAAATAACAGAACAGGGATCAGCATAATATCTCTCCTTTTTAATAATAGCGGCAGAGGCACAAAAAAAGACCTTTATCACATCCAGCCCAAAACGGGAAGATGTGATAAAAGTCTCAAGCATCCGGTACTGCATCGGGCATTTCTGCCGGGGGTGTCGCTGCAGCACAGCGCACCCGTTTTTCAACTAAAGTACGCCCCTTACTCCCTTTTATCCAGAGAATATTATACCTGTTTTCCAGCAAAAGCGCAAGGGGAAATATGGGATTTGTTCTGCCTTGGTCACTTTTTTGGCGTTGGGGTAAATATGCTCCATGCGGGCGTATTCCCGGAACGCTGTTTTTGACCCTGCGGGGGTCAGCCGGTCTGCGCGGTAGAGGGCAGAATGGTCATTCTGCCGTCCACGGCGGCGTCCACCATCTCGTGCTCCCGGAAATACTCCATCAGGATATCCTGACAGGAGGTTGCCACGCTGCGGGGCTTCTGGAGCTTGCAGATGGTATCGTAGGAGATGTTGAAAAAGCTTTCGATGTTTTTGAAGTGGTAGTTCTGCAGCCCCACGGTGAACAGGGCGTCATCGCCGATCTCCTTGCCCACCTCTCTGCCGCAGTAGGTAAAGTAATCAAAGTCGCCCTTGCGGCGATCGTACCGCAGCCGCAGGGTGGAGGGCAGCTGGTAGAACTCGGTGTGGCCGGTGTAGGCCTCCTCCCGCAGCATGTAGTGGAGCATCTGGCGCAGCTGCTGGCCTGTCACCTTGAACATGAACACGCCGTCATCGTAGGGGAAGCCCTCGATGAGGTCGCCGTAGGTGACAATGGGGCCCAGCTTTTCGGCCCGGATGCTGCCGGAGCCGATGAGCATAATATCGATGCCAAGGCTGCGGGTGAAGATGTCCGCAAACAGGTTACCCAGCTCGGTCTCCCGGGTGCGCTCCGGGTGGGTCAGCTCCCGGCGGAAGCGCCCTACGATGTGGCTGTACTTTTCGTCCACTTGACTGGTGAAGCGGTGCAGCACCTGCTCCATAGCGGGGTTGCGGGGGCAGGTCTCGGCGGTGATGGGCACTGTGTGCCATGTGTAGGAATCGATGCAGTTGTTGTCCGTGTCCACAATGATGTCAAAGCGCCCGATCTGGTCGGTGCCGGTGCCCGCCTGCGCAATGACCACGCCGTTTTCCTCCACCGCGTGCTCTGGCAGGGTGTGGCTGTGCCCGCCGATGATCAGGTCCACCCCCCAAGCCGGGTCCAGCTGGCGGGCCAGATGGCGGTCCTCCTCAAAGCCGATGTGGGTCAGCAGCACGGTAAAATCGATGTCGATGCTGTTGTGGGCGTTGCAGATCTTGCCCACCTCGGCGGCAGCGGCGGCGGTGTCCACAAAGGACCCCACCAGAGATTCGGACTTGGTCTGGTTGATGACGTCTTGCGTGATGATGCCGATGAACAGGATGTTCATGCCGTCCACCCGCAGGATCTTGTAGGGGGTAAACAGCCGGGTGGGGGTGTTTTTGATGTAGAGGTTGGCGTTGATGATGGGGAAGCGGGCGCATTTTTCGATGAACAGCAGGTGGGCGATGCCGTAGTCAACCTCGTGGTTGCCGATGGTAACCACGTCCGGGGCAAGGGCGTTCATAATCTCGATGGTGGAAAGCCCCTTGTATTCGGAATCAATGACCGAGCCCCGGAACATGTCACCTGCAATGGCGTAGATGGTGTTGGGCTCTTCGGCCCTCACCTTTTCGATGTAGCCGGACAGCATGGAAACACCGCCCACCAGTTTTTCGTCCACCTGCTCTGCCAGAAAGTCTCCGTGCAGATCATTGGAGTGGAGGATGGTGATCTTTTTGGTGTGTTTCATGGTGCATTCCTCCCGGTGTGGGTCGGCGGCGGTCAGCCCATGGCCTCCTGCCGCGCAAAGTAGACCGTATTGACAAGGCTCAGGTAGCTCTCCTGACCGTCCAGATAGAACTTCAGGGCAAGGGTGTCCTCGTCCTCCAGCGTGACGGCGTAGCGGGAGCCGTCCTCTCCGGTAAAGGTAGCGTACCACTCCTGATTGGTCTGGAAGGGCACCTCCGGGGTGCCCTCCTGATAGAACAGGTCGGCTTCCTCCACGTTCAGCTCTGGGTAGGGGGTGATGTAGCTGGCGGTGAAGGGCAGCTGGCTGCCCTCCGTGTCGGCGTCTGTGGGCAAAAAGCACATCCGGTCGGCGTCTGCGGGGTCAGTGTCAAAATAGCCCTCGTCGGTGTCACGACCGGTCTCCAGCCAGTTGCCCTCCAGCGACCAAGGACTTGTGTCGGTCTCCCAGTCGTCCCCTTCCGGGTAGATGGTAAAATCGCACACGCCCTCGGCTTCCACCACATGACCGTTCTCGCCGGAAAGGAAGGGGCTGAATACCAGCTCTTCGCCGGTGCTGGGGTACAGTTCCACCTCGGTGTTGGGGACGATATCGCTGATGTTGCACAGCAGCAGGATGGGCTGACCGTCCTCACTGTAATAGAGCTGTTTACCGCGCTGGAGCGGGTTTTCGGCATCGTCTGTCAGGCTCGTCTCGTAGACGAACAGGGTGGCATCCGGGTCCTGCGGGAAGATGCAGTACAAATCGCACCCACCATCCGGTGCCACGACCCAGTGATCCTGCGGGATGTCGTAGACGAAGCCCCACAGCTCCCGCAGGTCCTGCTGGCTGTCCAGCACCTTCTGCACATCGGTGGTCATCTCATAGGAGCCGCCCAGATACAGCACACAGGCGCGGTATTCGTCCTCCCCGGCCAGCAGGCGCATGTAGGTCACGTCCTCCGGCTCGGTGTACTCCTGTTTGGCGGAGGGTGATGCGGTCATCTTGTCTCCGTCCAGCATCTTTTCGGGTTTGGAGCTGGGGGTGGAGCCGGGGGTGCTGGCCGTCCCGGCTCCGCAGCCTGCCAGCCCCACGGTCAGGGCCAGCAGGGCTGCCAAAAGTTTCAGTTTTTTCATGGGTTCCTCCTGTCTCAATCCCTCGGCTCTGGGGGAGCCGGGGCGTCTTGGGGTTCCGGATCGAGGGAAAAGTCCGACACGCCCTCCACCGGCATCGGCTGCCCGGTGCTGCCGGAAAGCTGAGGGGTCCAGTCCAGTGGGCGGCCGGTGCTGCAATAGACCTTCGCCATGGTGTCGGGGGTGTCCGGGCTGCCGTTGCACAGCAGTAGAATGGGCTGGCCGCCCTGTCTGCAATAAAGCTCCCGGCCCGTCTGATGCGGGTACTGAGGGTCCTGCTTTTCGTAGACAAAAAGCGTATCCTCCCTGCGCACGGCAAAGATGCAGTACAGCTCCCGCCCGCCGCCCGGCGCAGTGACCCGGTGATCTGCCGGGATGTCCGTAACAAACTGCCACGGCTGTTCCTGCAGGCTGTCCAGCGCAGCGTCCACATCGGCGGTGCGCTCCGGGACACTGCCCAGATAGAGCACCACGGCAAGGCTGCCGTTCTGCTCTGCCTGCTGCCGCAGCTGCGCCACGGTCACAGCGTCCTGCCGGGGGACGCTGTCCGGGGCGGACGCGCCGGAGCGGATGGGGTCGCCGTCCACCGGTCCGCAGCCCACAAGACCCAGCGTCAGTGCCAGCGCGGCGGCAAAGAGCCGCATGGTCACGCCCTTCATCTTATGCCCACGGGTCGGCGGACAGCGGGATGCGGATACCGGTCATCAGGTACTGCTCCCACAAAAACCACTGTCCGTTGCCCTTGCGGCGCAGCTTGATGGGCCGGGGGTCATCGGCACCGCCGCAGGGGATGAACAGCTTGCAATAGCCTTCCTCCACGTTAGAGGTGTGATTGCTGCCCACCAGCAGGGTGAAGGGCTGGCGGGGGGTATAGCCGTTTTCCGGCGATGCACCCACAAAGTAGGAGAAGGGGATGTAGCTTTTGCCGTCCCGGAAGCGGTCGTTCAAAAAGGAGATATCCTGCCCGTTCAGCGGGCGGGGGCCGCGCAGCCAGTTGAGCATCTCCTTTCCGATGTTCTTGTCGGCACCGTAGGCGCACAGCGCACAGACGGTGAGGGCCGCAGTCTTGAAGGGGGTGTCAAGGCTTGCTTCCGGCAGCGCCTGCATCTGGGCAAGGCTTTCCGGCAGTTCCTGAAAGGTAAAGGTGACGGTCTGGTTTCCACCGGCGGCGGAAGCGGCCTGCTTCATCTTATCAAAAAGTCCCATGAAAATACTCCTTTCTGTTTCCTCAGCCCCGTTTCAGATCGCTGCGGGGCATCATCCGCTTGCAGATCATCTTTTTGTTCAGATCCAGCGTGAGGTTTGCAAAATATCCGTTTTCAAAATACCATGCAATGTCCTTTGCGTCCATACCAACGCTGTTGTACAGCCACCGCAAAGGCACTTCCGGCCCGGAGTAGCTCTCCACCCGGCGGGCAATGGTCCTTGCATGGTAGCGGCGTTTTTCGTTGCGTGCGAACAGAACAAGGGGCACAGCGCCCACCACGATCCAGAACACATAGCCTCCGATGTGGGAATAGTCCTTATCCTGCAAACTCAGGCAAAGGGTATACAGCCCGCCGACAGAGCAGAACACGCAGAAGGCAAGCCCCGCGTTCCGCAGCCATTTGAGGACACGGGAGATCTCGCCGCGGGCTTTTTCCGAAAGATAAGGGTTCATAAACATGCTCCTTTCAGAACGAACCGCCTCCGCCGCCGTGGGTGGTGCCGCTGGAGGAGGTGTGGGTGGAACTGCCGCCGGAGCTGTCGGAGTCCTTTGCCTCCACATGCTCGGTGCGCTGCACATCCCGGTACAGGAACAGCTCCCGGCTGTTGGTCAGGTTCATGCTGCCCTCCCGCACATAGCTGGCGGCGTTCTCCTGAAACGCCACGCTGCGCAGCTGGCTTTTCATTACGCTGACGACGACCCATGCCAGCACAAGGCCGATGCCCAGCGCAAGGAACAGGTACATGAGAGACAGCGGCTCCCGGGGCAGGTTATTCACGTCATAGGGGTGGCCCTCCCGGGCAGCGTCGATGTAGGTATCCGACCACTGGACAAAGGTGCGGAAGGCACCGGCGTAGTCTCCATCGGCCATGAAGGGGGTCATTTGCTGGCCAAGGTACTGGATGCCGGCGTCCGTAAAGGCGGTGATGCCGTAGCCGCAGGTGGAGATGTGCCACTTGCGGTCGCCTACGCTCACCAGCAGCAGCACGCCGTCCATATCGGGGCCATAGCCGTACTGGCAGTAGTCATACAGATCATCGGCAAACTGCTCCATGCTGTCGGCACCAACGCTTTCCATCGACTCGATGGTGGCAATGGTCACATCGAAGCTCTGGCGCAGGCTCAGCTCTTCCAGTGCATCCTCCAGCTCGTTGTCCTCGTCCTCGGTCAGCACCTCAGCGTCGTCGAACACGCGGTAGTACAGGTCGGCAAAGCCGCCCTCCACCGCAAAGGCCGGAACAGCCAGCGCCGCCGCAAGAATCAGTGCTGCCAGCGCCGCAAAGAGGGAGTGCAGTCGGTTGGAAGTCTTTTTCATCGTTCGTCCCTCCTTTACAGGATCCGTGCCAGCCACAGCAGCCACATCACGCCGTAGGACGCGGCGGAAAGGGCAGCCGTAAGGCCCAGCATCCACTTGCGGGCAGCGCCCTTGTCCACGGGCAGGTCACCCACGAATCTGCCGGTCTGACCATTCATGGCAAACAGGTAGTTTTCGCCCCGCCAGCTGGTGCTCAGCAGCCAGACCGGGAACAGGGCGTACTTTGCCTTGCCGCCGTGCAGCTGGATGCTGCTGTTTTCCACCTTGACCGAATCGTAGCCGGTAACGGTCTGCTGGAACGTTTCCTCGGTGGAGCGGCGGATGCGCTTGTTGGCCCGCTCGATGCTGTCCTCGGCGCTCACATCGTATTTGTCTGCCACATAGCCGGCCAGATAGGCGGTCTGGAAGGGGATGGCATCCTGCATGGCAAAAGGCTCGATGGACTCCATCAGGTCGTCCTCGATCTTGGACGAGCCGTCCACCGGCACGGCGTCAAAACCCAGCGTGCCGTCCCGCCGGACGGAGTAGTAGTTGGTCTCGGTATAGTCGTATTTGCTGTCCGACCAGCAGCGGGTCCGGGTAGCGGTGAACCGCAGCTGAGCGTCGGCGTCGCTGTCGAAGAGCCAGAAGGGCACATACACGCCCTTGATCTCGTCGATGTGGTTCTGGCTGCGGAACACCCGGGGCATCAGGGTCTTGCCCTTGAGATGCTCCTGCAGCTTGGCCTTGGCGGCCTTTTTGTCCAGCTTGAAGGGGATGATGAGGTCGGGCCGCAGCATCCCGGCAAACTGTCCGGTGAGGACGATGGGGTTGCCGCAGAACGGGCAGGCGGACGCGGCCATGGTGTCATCGCCCACGATCTCGCCGCCGCAGCTCTTGCAGCTGTAAGTATGCAGACCGGCGGTCTCTCCTTCTGCCCAGCTGCCGCCGGGGGTGGCCCACTCCATCTCGCTGGGCTTTTCGTCCTTCAGTTCCTCATCATAGCCCTTGAGGGTATCCACATCGAACTCGGTGTCGCAGTAGGGGCATTTCATCTTCTGGGTGGCGCTGTCAAACTGGATGGCGCCATCGCAGCAGGGGCACTTGTATTCCAGCATTCCTGCCATAGCGTTTCCTCCTGTTGTTCCAAAGGGGGCCGGGGGGCTCTTCCCCGGCCCCGCTGTTTTTGCGTTGGTCTTCCCGCCGAAGCGGTCGGCTCAGAAATCCGTAGTGATGCGGAACACCACCGGCTCGTCCGGCTCGGTGGCTTTGCCGTGGTGGCCCACTGCAAGGAAAGCGTTTTCTTCCAGCGGCAGGAAAACATCAAAGGTGCAGAAGTCGCCGCACAGCTGGCACAGGGTCTCGCGCTCACCCACGGGGAGGGACTTTTCCAAAAAAGTGCCGTCCGGCCCGTACAGCTCCCACAGATAGCCCGTATCCAGCAGATAGCCGTTGGGGCGCTTCATCATCACGGCGTCAAAGCTGCCCGCCGGCTGCGAGCCGCGGGCCAGCTCATTGCCGTCCAGATCAAAGGCAGCAAAGTAATCATCGCCGCTGGATTCCAGCTCGCCCACCGTCAGCAGCTCGTCCCCGCTGAGGTTCAGGGAGGACAACCTGCTGAAGGGGCCAATCTCGTCATCGCCCTCCAGCGTCAGCTCGGTGTACTCGCCGTCCTGCACCAGCACCGGCGCGGAGTTGGTCCAGTAGATCACGGTCAGATCCCGGTCCTTGGAGGAATAGCAGCTGCCCGAGTAGTCCAGTGCGTCGCCGGGCTCCTCCGGGTCGCTGCTGTTCAGATCGTAGCAGTAGACATCAAAGGGATCCATGGCGTACAGGATGCCATTGCGGTCGATGCTGAGGGCGTTGCTGCCGTCAATGTTGTACTCTTCCACCGGGGTCAGCCGGTCGTCCTTGATGGCATACTCGAAGATCTTGGCAGACTGCTCTTCATCGTCCTCGTTGTAGAAGCTGAAGAAGTAATTGCCCCGGTAGCTGTCCGCTTGGATCAGATGATGGGCACCGCATACCTCGCGGCGGACGTCAAAGGGAATGTACTGTGCCTTGAAGGTGTATTCGCCGATGGTCAGCTCCCCGGTCTGGAACTGGGTCACAGGGGGCCCTGCAGGGGCGGCTTTGTCCTCTGCAGCTTCCGGCTGTGCCGAAGCGGACGGGGCACTGCTGCTGGAAGCCGGTGCGCTGGAAACGCTGGAAACACTGGAAGCGCTGGCAGCACCGGAGCCGCCGCAGGCGGTCAGCCCGAGGGCGGCGGTGGTAAGGCCCATGGCCTTGAGGAAATCTCTGCGCTGGATCTTTCTCATATCCGTTCCTCCTTTTGGGATCACTGCACTTTTGCAAAGGCTTCGTCAGCACGGCGGCTGTAAAGCGCCATGCCGCCGGTCTGGGCGTCGTTGGCCAGATTGATGTTCTCCACAAAGCGGGCCTTTTCCTGCTCAGAGAGCTGCCCGCCCTTCATGGCGGCGGATGCCACGGCACCCATGGCACCGATCATGCCCATCTGGCCCTTCAGCTCCCGTTCCTCGGCCTTGGACATCCGGCGGCCGAACATGCTGGTCTCATTATCGTGAACCCCGAAGATGTGGTCCAGATGCTGCCGTGCGATGTGGGCATAGCCGATCTCCCGCCGGTCCCGCTTGCTGAAGCAGATGACCAGCTCCTGCTTGATGTAGGGGTGGGGGCGCATGCCCCGCTGGGTCTGGGCCTCGGTAATGCCGCGGGGCTGCACCAGCTTGAGCTTCAGGCCGCCGCCGTTGAGGGTGGGTTTCTGGCCCGGCTCCTTAGCGGGGGTCTCGTCCAGATACTCCTCGTAGCTGGCGATCTGGTCGTAGCGGATCAGCTCCGGCATCTTGCCCCGGCCGCCGGTGCGGTCGTCGATGTACAGCATGCCCAGCTCATCGCAGAACACCAGCCCCATTTGCGTCGGGGTGGAGGGGTATGCGTTGACCCGGAACTCGGTCTTGTTGAATACCTCGTCGAACACCCGCTTCATCCGGGCCATGTACTCCATGTGCTCCTTGGCCTCGTCCAGCGTCAGCTCACTGAGCCGGATATACTTGGAGCACTTGTCGCCGCAGTCATCACAGAGGAACTGTCCGTCCCGCAGCTTGGAGCGGTGCAGGGTGCCGCACTCCTTGCCGCAGACGGCACAGTTCTGTTTTGCGAACAGGTTGGAAAAGAATCCCATCATGGTATGCTCCTTTCATTGCTCTGTATTTGTCAGGTCAGGTCTGGTCGCTGTCGTCAAAGGGGTCGCCGCACTCCGGGCAGAACTTGGGCGGGTGAGCAGGGTCTTCCGGCTCCCAGCCGCACTTGTCGCACTTATATTTGGGCGTACCGACGGGCTTTGGTTTGCCGCACTCGGAGCAGAAGCGGCCCTTGTTCACTGCGCCGCAGCTGCACTTCCAGCCTTCTGCTGCCGCCGGGCGGGGCTTGCCGCACTCCGGGCAGAACTTGCCGGTGACGGTGGCACCGCAGCTGCAGGTCCAGCTGTCCGCAGCGGGCTTCGGCTCCGGCTTTTTGCTGCCGCATTCCGGGCAGAATTTGCCGGTAACGGTAGCGCCGCAGCCGCACTGCCAGCTGTCCGCCGGGGCGGGTGCGGGACGGCTGACCTGCTGGGGCGCGTCCACGCTGTCCGGACGGGCCTGCTGGCCCATAGCGAACAGGTTCTGGGCGCTCATGCCGCCCATACCGCCTGCACCGGCTGCCATGCCCATGCCCATAAAGCCGGTCATGGCACCGGCGGTGTTGCCGGCGGCGGTCTTCATGGCGTCGATCTGACCACCCACCAGACGGGCGGCAGCGGTGGTGGGATCGGTGGTCATGGCGTTTTCTTCCCACTCGGTGATCTTCTTCTGCTGCTCCTCCGGGATGGACAGGGAGTTGATGTTGAAGGAGAACACTTCAATGCCGCGCTTTTTGCGCCAGACATTTGACAGCTGCTCGTTGAGCGCCTCGGAGATCTCCAGCGTGTGAGCGGGAATCTCGTAATACTGCACCTTGTTTGCCGAAAGGGTGGCAAGGGCAGGCTGCAGGGCGTTCATCAGCTCGCTCTTCAGCCGGGGTGCGATCTCGGATGCGTCATACTGGGTGGAGACGTTGCTGCACACGTTGGTGTAGAACAGCAGCGGGTCGCAGATGCGGCAGGTGAAGCTGCCGTTGCACCGCAGGTTCACCGAGAGCTTGTAGCCCCGCTCTTCGCTGACCACCACCCGGAAGGGGATGGGGGTGGCAGTGCCGTACAGGATCTCGCCCAGCTCCTTGGTGTTGATGTAGTACACCCGCTGATCCTTGCCGGTGTCGCCGCCGTAAGTAAAGCGCTTGGCCACGGTCTGGAAGGTTTCCGCCAAACTGTCGCCGAAGTTGCCGGTAAAAACGCTGGGCTCGGTAGAAGCATCGAAGGTGAACTCGCCCGGCTCAGCGCACACCTCCACCACGCGGCCCTGCTCCACGATGAGCATGCACTGTCCGTCCGCCACGGCGATGCCGCTGCCGTTGGTGATGATGTTGTCCTCGCCGTTGTTGGAGCTGCGGCGGGAGGTGCGCTTCTGGCCCTTGACCATCAGCACATCCTTGTCCAGAGAATCGCAGTAGAAAAATTCCTTCCACTGGTCTGAAAGGGTTCCGCCCAGTGCGCCCATACCTGCTTTGATAAGACCCATAGTAATTTCCTCCTGTTATTTGTTTGGTGTAAGCGACAACGCTTTGTCATCGCATTGCGTTCGGTTTCGATCACGGTACAAGGGTTAGATCCGGGAAGTCGTTTTTCCAGTAAATGGGACGTGTGTCCCGGTCAAACAGCACTTCTCCGGCGCGGTATTTCAGGCTGCAACCGCTGGGGCTGCCGTCATCGTTCAGCAAAATGGCCCAGAACTCGCAGGGCTTGCCGTTCGGATCGGTCAATGTAAAATACAGCTCGGTGCCGTCCTCGGTGCGGCCCTGCGTTCCCTCTGCGGTGCCGGTCAGAATGCCGCTCCACCCGTCCCATTCCACGCTCATGCAGCAGCTGCCGTCCGGCAGGAAGGTCAGCCAGCGGATGCCCTTTGCGGCCTCGTCTCCGGCGCGGTAAGTGCCCCACAGCCTGCGGGGAATGGCGGTGAAACCGATGTCGTCCCACGCCTCGGTGCGCTGAAAAACGTACCAGACCTCATTGCCCTTTTTGGGGCCGGTGGACTGCATCCGCAGCGAGCCGTCCTCCATCATGGAGATGATCCAGCGGCTTCTGCCGTCCTCGCTGAGGCATGTCAGGTTCCAGCCCTGACTTTTTTCCCCGTCCCAGCCGGTCACAGCGCCGGCATTCAGCTCTCCGGTGCGGGTCTCGGCAGCGGACTGGATCTGCGGGCTGCCGTATGTTTCCCGGATGAAGGAGACGGTCACCGTGCCGGTGATCTCGGCCTTTTCCAGCCGCAAGGTAAAGCTTTCGTTGCGGTCGGCAGGGGCATAGCTTTCACCCTGCGTCACCGCCGTGACTGCCATCCACTCGGCCAGAACCTGCCACTCCCAGTCCTGCGGCAGCGGCTGCGCGTCCAGCGGGATGACCGGGGCATCGTTCACATACTCCTCCCCGGACGCGCTGAACCTGTGGACCACGAAGGAAATGTTTCCCTTACCGTCCAGCGAAAAAGGCAGCTCGTCCAGCGAAGTCCACCATGCGGTGTTTCCCTCTTTCAGGCTGCCGGTGGGCAGCATTCCTCTTTCGATGGCGGCTTGACGGTCCAGCTCATCCCGGCGCTTCACGTCGCGGTAAAGCGCCTCTTCCAGCGCAGCGGGGTCTGCCCCCATGCGCTGCAGCATCTGGGTGACGGTGAGCTGGTTTCCGCTTTCAAAGTCGAAGCACCAGCCGTCGTAGAAGGGGGCATCGGTACCTCCGTAGCTGCTGCTGACCACAAGGCTGACACAATCGTCATACCAGCTTGCTTCCCAGTTCATTTCAATGCTGAAATCCCACACGGCCGGGTCGGCCGCCGCCGGGCTGTCCGCATAGTCCAGCACATCGTTTTTGTAGTAGCGGGTGATCTCGGCGTTGATGCGGGCAGCATCGGCGCTGTCGCTTTCCAGCCGGGGCAGGTGGATGTTCAGTCGGACCTTGCCGCCGTTTTCCGTCTGCACCACCTTTTCAAGGGTGTACTGCTCGGCGATCGCCGCGGTGGCGTGCATGGAATCCGGCGGGGTCGATTTCAGTTCCCGGCGGCCAGCCGGGCGGGCTGAGGCTGCGGTCTTTGCCCCGCAGCCCGCCAGCAGCGCCGCCAGCAAAGCGGCCAGCGCGCCGCACAGTGCTAGGTGTTTCATCTTGCACCTCCTGCTCGTTTATCAGCCGTAGCTGTGGGTCAGCACCAGCGGGACCGTTCCGTTCGTCAAGGGGTTCTGCCCGCTCAGGGGGGTAAGGATCAGGCAATCAATGCTATAATCAAGCTTCAATGCAGCGCTGAACGCAACCCATTCCGGGCCGTTTTCGGTGTCGCGGATAAGAGAGAAGCCCAGCGCGGTGCCGTTCGGGGTAGCGCCCAGATAGGTGACAGCACCCTGATAGAAATAGCGGTTGTTGTGGGTGGCCAGCTGGCAGCCGCCGCCTGAATTCAGGTCCAGCCAGCACAAGTTTTCCCCTTCCCCAAGGGTGAAGCGGCCGGTGGAATCTACCTCCTGCGGGCTGTTCCACTCAGCGGTCAGGGGGGCAAGCTCTGTTTCCGTACCGTCTGCACACAGCAGGCTGACCTCGGCGTCCCGCAGCGCCAGCGCAGTGCCGTTGTTGGCAATATAGATGGGGTCGGCACAGAATAGGATCTGCCCATACAGCAGACAGCGCAGCACATCCACGTACTCCACAAAACCGTCCTCGGTAAGCAGGTAGACTACGGGATGGAAGGTCGCGCCCAGCTCGCCGATGCACACATCTACATAATTATTATAGGCGTTGCGGATGGGCAGGGTAACATCGCCGTCCAGACGGATATCATACTCCTCTGCCCATGCGATAGTCTCAGGGGTGCGTTTGATGGTAACGGTGCGGGTGTCGCCGTCCAGCAGCACCGAAACGCTGCCGTAGGTATCGGTAAGCACCGGCGTTTTGGCAGGGGCGGCCGGGGTCAGCGGAAGTTCCACCTTCAGCGGCCGCCAGCCGCTGCCGGCGGTAGTGTGGTATCCGGCAATAAGGGTGACGGTATTTTCGTTTTTCAGCAGCACGGTCAGGTTTTCCAGCCCGTTGTCCCGCAGGGTGTCGGCGCGCATCCCGGAGAGCATGCCGCTTTCCCGCAGGAAATCGTAATATTCCTGCTGCACCATGTTGCGGTCAAGAGTCTGTATGGCAGCGCGGTATACCGCAAGCTGCGCCTCGTCCGGGTCCAGCCCCATGCGCTGCAGCATTTCCGTCACGAAGATCAGCTTTCCGGTGGCAAAATCGAAGCACCAGCCCTGAGTATAGATGGGGTCGGTACCGCCGTAGTAGCTGCTCACCACAAGGCTTACGCAGTCGCCGTACCAGTAGGCGTCCCAGTCGATGTAAGTCTGCGAGCACCATTCGTCCTGCGGCACCTCAGCCTGCGGATAGCTTTCATAATCCCGATATTCCGCCGCATACTTGGCGGCAAGCTCATCGTTGAGATAGGCGGCGTCCGGGCTGTCGCACACAAGCTGCGGCACATGGATGGTCAGCTTCTGTGCGCTGCCGTACTCGTCCCGGAAGGTTTTTTCCAGTGTAAACTGATCGGTGATGCGGTCTTTTTGCGCCGTCTGCACCGCCGTGTCTGCGGTGCTTTGGGAAGCTGCGCCGGTGCTCTGGCTGGCGGCAGCGGAGCCGGAGCTGCTTTTTGTGCCGCCACACCCGGCCAGCACCAGCGCCGCCGCCAGCACCAGCGCGGTAAGGCGTTTGTGTTTCATGGTCGTTCTCCTGTGTTCTCAGCCGTAGCTGCGGGTCATCTGCAACTGGGTCTCGCCCTCGGCAAAGGGGTTTTGCCCGTCGATCATGGTCATGGTCAGGTTCTCGTTGTACAGGTCCATCTTGAACGCCGCCACAAAGTCGAGCCCTGCGTCGGTAAAGATGGCCAGCACCACGCCCTCCGGAACCACGCCCAGATACGCGGCATCGCCCTGATCCATGCGGCTGTTGTCCTGAATGCCCATCTGGACGCTGCCATCGCTGGTCAGGTCCATCCAGCTCCAGCCGTTTTCGTCGGTGTAGTTGTAGGAGCCGGTGACGGAATAGGGGATCTCCTGCGCGCTCCACTCTGACGACAGTTCGGCCAGCTCCAGCACAGAGCCATCCTTCCGGTGCAGGTTTACTTTACTATTGCCGCTGCGCTCCAGCGACACGCCGTTGTTGGCAAAGTAGATGGGGTCCTGACAGATCATGGCATTTCCAAGCAGAAGGCAGCGCAGCACGTCCACATACTCCACCACGCCGTCTTTGGTCAGCAGATAGATCACCGGATGGAACACCGAGTCGGTCTGCTGCCCGATGCACACGTCCACATATTCATTATAAGAGCCAAGGATGGGATAGGTGTGCACCTGTTCCAGCCGGAGGTTGAGTTCCGTGTCCCAAGTGGCGGTTTTTGGTGCAGGGCTCAGGGTGATGGTGCCCTGCGTTCCCTTTAGCTGCACCTGCACACCGTCGTAGGTATCGGTCAGCACCGGGGTGTCGGCGGGGGCGGCGGAGGTCAGCGGGATCTCCACATCCAGTTGCTGCCAGCCTTCTTCGACGTAGTATTTGCCCCGGAGCACCAGTTGATCCTGCTCCGGCAAAAGCAGACACAGCTTTTCCAGCGCAGTGTCTTCCAGCGTATCCATTCGCATTTGCGAAAGCTCTCCGCCGAGACGCAGACCCTCGTAATACGCGCCCTGCGCCATCTCCCGGTCAAAGGCCTGCATGGCCTGTCGCTGCACCTGCTGCTGCACGGTGTCCGGGTCCAGACCCATCCGCTGCAGCAGCTCGGCCACGGTGAGCTGCTGACCGGTGGCAAAATCGAAGCACCAGCCGCTGTAACGCCACGGGGCGGCGCCGGCATAGCGGCTGCGCACCACCAGACTGACGCAATCGCCGTACCAGTAGGCATCCCAGCCCACACCGATCTGCGGGTACTTGCCGCCCGGCTGCCCGGCCTCCTCGCTGCTCTCGAACTCCCGGAAATCCGCCCCATAGATGGCGTTCAGCTCATCGTTGATGGAGGCGGCGTCCGGGCTGTCGCATTCCAGCCGCGGCACATGGACGGAAATGTACTGCACCCCTTCCTCCCCCCACACGTCCGAAACGTTCTTTTCCAGCGTGAACTGGTCGGTGATGCGCTCCTTCTGGGCTGTCTGCACTGCCGCGCTTGCGGTGCTTTTGGCAGCTGCACCGGAGTTTGCGGGGGCAGTGGGGGCAGTGGGGGCAGTTGCGCCGCCGCAGCCGGTCAGCAGCAGCGCAGCAACCAGTGCAAGGCTTACAAGGTGTTGGTATTTCATGGCGGGCTCCTTTTCTATGGTGTGGTTCAGCCGTCTCCTATGCCTTGCCACTTGTCGATGATGTAGGCGGCCCAATAGGTCTTGTCGTTGATATCCACCACAGTGATGCCTACCTTATTCACCACTGGGTCGTCCTCATGAAGCCCCGGCACACCGCCGTAGTCCTTGATCAGTTCATCCACCAACTGCTGGAACTGGGCCTCGGTGGCGGGGTAGAGACGATCCAAGCTGTAACGTTGCTTTCCTTCGTGGTCAAAATCCACGCCTACCCGGTACTGATCGAGCATAAGGAAGATGGCTGAGGAGCCGGAGCTGTAACCCGCCTCGTGCAGACCATCCCACATCTTTGCGGCATAGTCGCCCTCCATCCGCAGCCTGAGCCCCTCGTCCGCTGGGAACTCCGGGCTGCCGTTATCCACAAACATCTGCACATCTGCCTGAATGGCGTGTTCCAGACCCTTGCTGTACTCGAACTTGATGTTCTCCACCTTTCGCCGGGCCAGCTCTGCGTTGAAAATGGTCAGGATCTTCTGCCCGTCCCGGATCACAGGGAGCGGCGGCGAGGGAGGCGTTTCTGTGGCAGAGCCGGAACTTGTAGAGCCGGAGGAGCAGCTATCGTCGCAGCCCGCCAGCGCCAGCATCACCGCCGATGCGCCGGAGAGCTTGAGGAATGTCCGTCGGTCGTATCGTTTCATGGGGGCGCTCCTTTCGATAAAGCCCCGGACACAGGGGGAGTGTGCCCGGGGCAAATAGGGGGATGTCTTGATGTCTTGTTATCTTATGGCTTGATATTTCGGAACACAACAGCGGTCATGTAAGTCTTGCCCTGAACCACCGGGAGATAAATGCTGATGAACTCTGCCTTGGCGCTATCAGAATTGTTCAGCAGTTTTGCTACAAAAGTCCGAACGGCAGTATCCTCGCAAGAATACGCATCCTCCAGAGCCACCACTTTCTCGGTAGACGGTTCGGAGATGCCGGCAGCTCCTGCCAAACTGGCCTCGCCGCCATACTTGTTCAGTTTCTCCGCAAGCCCACCGAGTTCCCCATAAACGATCCCGTTGTCAGAGTCTTTCAACGTATGCGGTGTCTCGTTGGCCTCTTCAAAAACACGCCCGTAGCACTTTATGGCACTCACCGCATCCTGATTGAGAATCAGCTGCTCATGGTCAACCGCCCCTGCCTCGTGCTTTTCCTTCCAGACCTTGTTGATGGCTGCCAGAAGATCGGCTTCTTTGGACGTAGTGGGTGCGGGAGATGCGGGAGGTGCGGGAGGTGCGTAGGGCCCGTCGTCACAGCCCGCCAGCGAGAGCGCCACAACGGCTGCGCCGGTAAGGGCGAGGAATTCGCGTCTGTTCATCTTTTTCATGGGGTGCTCCTTTCTTCTTATAAAGCCACCGGACACAGGGGGAGTGTGCCCGGGGCAAAAGGGGGAAGTCTTGATGTCTTGTTATCTTATGGCTTGTTATTTCGGAACATAACAGCGGTCATGTAAGTCTTGCCCTGAACCACCGGGCAGTAGATGCTGATGAACTCTGCCTTGGGGCTATTAGGATTGCTGTTCAGCAGTTTCTCTACAAAAGCCCGAACGGCAGTATCCGCGCAAGAATACTCATCCTCCAGAGTCACCACATCATCGGCAGACTGATGGAGGACGCCGGCAGTACCTGCCAAACTGTCCTCGCCGCCATACTTTTGCATTTTCTCCGTAAACTCAAGGTATCCCTTCGAAAACATCTCACCGTCCTCGGCTGTCAGCTGATGCGTTGTCTCGTTGGCCTTTTCAAGAATAAGCCCGTAAGCCCTTATGACGCCCACCGCATCCTGATTGAGGGTCAGCTGCTCATGCGTAAACCCACCTGCACCTGCATCAAACTTCTCCTTCCAGACCTTGTTGATGGCTGTCAGCAGCTCGGTTTCTTTGGACGTAGTGGGTGCGGGAGGCGCGGGAGGTGCGGGAGGTGCGTCGTCGCAGCCCGCCAGCGAGAGCGCCACAACGGCTGCGCC
>ENA-OOXE01000488-OOXE01000488.1-human-gut-metagenome-genome-assembly--contig:-NODE-488-length-33893-cov-3.933714_pt1 | contig 33893 bp, 37 predicted proteins | sample MGYA00241585_ERZ501339 | MGnify/ENA primary metagenome ERZ501339 (study PRJEB25962, sample SAMEA1972463) | human gut metagenome | biome: human gut; feature: human-associated habitat; material: faeces...
AATCTTTTGGTCAGAAATGGGTAACTGTCACGACTGTTAGAAGCCACTTCCATAGGAACTACTGTACCGCATGGGAGGGGTAATTCACAGGAGAATTTGATAACTTAAGTAAAATAAGAGGTATAAAACAAATGAAACATATTATATTAGCATCTGCTTCCCCAAGAAGAAAAGAAATCCTGGAACTTGCCGATCTGAAATTTGATGTTATGCCAAGCGATGCACAAGAGATCACAACAAAAACAGCACCAAATGAAGTAGTTATGGAATTAGCATCGATCAAAGCAAAAGACATATATAAGAAGTCAGAGAAACAAAGTATGATCGTGGGAGCAGATACCGTTGTAGCATATCAGGGACAGATTCTTGGGAAACCGACAGACGAAGCGGACGCAAAAAGAATGCTTACGATGTTAAGCGGACAGACACATGAAGTGTATACAGGAGTTTGCATCATCGAAGATGGAAAAACAAAAACATTTTATGAAGAAACAAAAGTTACATTTTATGAGATCAGTGATGAGCAGATCGATCATTATATCAAGACTGGAGAACCTATGGATAAGGCTGGGTCTTATGGAATTCAAGGAAAAGCAGCTGTCTTTATCAAAGGGATCGAAGGAGATTACTACAATGTTGTAGGATTTCCAATTGCAAGATTTTTGCAGGAAATCACAAAATAGTTATGTATTTTTTCAAAATATGAGGGGAAAACCTTTGACGATATCTATGAATCTCTGTTATGATGTGAGGTAAAGGCAAAAAATAGATATATTGATAGGAAATTTAAAGAAAGGGATTAGAAGAATGGGCAAGATTGCGATCGTAACAGATAGTAACAGCGGAATTACTCAAAAAGAAGGTAAAGAATTAGGAATCTCAGTGATTCCAATGCCATTTTATATTAACGAAGAATTATATTTTGAAGATATTACATTAACACAGGATGAATTTTATCAGAAATTAAACGAAGATGAAGATATCAAAACATCTCAGCCTGCACCTGGAGATGTGTTGGATCTGTGGGAGAAGTTATTAGAAGACCATGATGAGATCGTGCACATCGCGATGTCTAGTGGATTAAGCAGTTCCTGTGCGACAGCAGCAATGTTAGCAGATGATTACGATGGAAAAGTTCAGGTTGTAGATAACCAGAGGATTTCTGTCACACAGAGACAGTCTGTCTTAGATGCGGCCAAATTAGCGGAAGAAGGAAAGTCAGCCAAAGAGATCAAAGACATCTTAGAAGCAGACAAATTAGATTCTGGAATCTATATCATGGTAGATACGTTAAAGTATCTGAAGAAAGGTGGACGTGTTACAGCAGCAGGAGCAGCCATCGGTACAGTGCTTGGAATCAAACCAGTTTTACAGATCCATGGCGAGAAGCTGGATGCATTTGCGAAGACAAGAGGTGTCAAACAGGCGAAGAAAAAGATGATCGCAGCAGTAAGAAAAGAGTTAGAAGAGCGTTTCCCAGATGGAGATTTTGGTAAACACGCATATCTTCAGTCTGCATATACAAAAGATGAAGAGGCAGCGCTCAAATGGAAAGAAGAATTGATGGCAGAATTTCCAGGAATGGAATTCCAGCAAGATCCGTTATCTTTAAGTGTTGCATGTCATATTGGTGCAGGTGCATTGGCGGTTGCTTGGACACATAAGATTGATGATTAATAGCATTAATCTTCTTTTCATTTCGAAGAAATGTAAACAAAAGATGAATTTTACATGAAATCCTTGTGTGATCATAGCACAAGGATTTCTTTTGTGTTACAATACAGTCAATTTCGATACAATAGATAGCAGGAGATAGATGTTATGGAAATGAAAAAAGTATTAAAATACGCAATGGAGATCGGAGAATGCATGCTAGTGTCAGGAGCAGGTGTTTCAAGGGTAGAAGATACGATTTCAAGAATCTGCAAGGCGTATGGAGCAAAAGAAGCCAATGTATTTTCTATCACATCAAGTATTGTAACAACGATCGAAGATGAAAAAGGAGAAATCTTAACGCAGACAAAGCGTATCAGGTCATATAAGATAGACTTTACCAAACTGGATGAGTTAAATCAGTTATCAAGATATATGTGCAAAGAACTTCCGGAAGAAGAGGAAGTAAAACGAAAGATCGCAGAGATTAAAAAGGGAAAATTCGTCGCTTTTACAGAGGAAGTTCTTACATCAGCGGTCATTGCAGCAGCATGGACTTCATTTTATGGAGGTGGTGTTACAGAAGGGATCATAGCAATGATCGCAGGGGCATTTGTCGCGGTCTTTGCAAGATATATTAAGATCTTAGCACCCAACGAAATGGTATTAAACTTTCTATTATCATTTTTTGTTGCAGCATTTGCATATATCAGTGCAAAATTCGGACTGACGGAGGATTATGGAAAGATCATCATCGGTAATATCATGCTGTTGGTTCCTGGAGTTGCATTTGTTAATGCACTTCGGGATATGATCGGTGGAGACATGATGTCAGGAATCTTAAGAGTCTGTGAATCGATACTGTTAGCTGTATTCCTTGCAGCAGGTTCTTTTATGGCATTGATGTTCTTAGGAGGTGTATTATAAATGAAAGCAGAGATCATACAGGTACTGGCAAGTTTTGTTGGAAGTTTTGGATTTGCAGTACTTTATAACCTTCGAGGGAAGAAACTTTGTATGGCTGGGATTTCTGGGATGGTATCATGGATCGCCTACCTTATTGTGTGGAATGAGATGCCAAGTACATTTGTGGCGAACCTGGCAGCGGCCGCAGTTGCGACGATCTATGCAGAAACAATGGCAAGGATCTTAAAGACTCCTGTAACAGTATTTTTGATTACGGGAATCATTCCATTAGTACCAGGTGGAAATTTATACTATACGATGAATTATGTATTAGCAAAACAGTGGCATTTATTTTATTTATATGGACAAAAAACATTGCTGATCGCAGTGGCGGTTGCGGCAGGGATCATGACAGCATCTTCTGTTTACGGAATTTGTGCATCCGTATGGAAATACTGCAAAAAAGAGATATGAGCAATCTGAGAATAAACCCCACAGATTTTGCATAAGATAAGAAAAACGAAAGTGTGCAGGTATCGTATGGAACAGGATGAAAAGTTTGAAAATCAATTAAATCTTGCTCTGGATCTTAGCGAAGAAGAACGGGAGAGATCCAAGGATTTAGATGCAGGATACGATAAAGAAACGGATCAGTGGGAGATCATATTTCGCTACGCAGGCACACTTGATACGATCAGATGGTCAGACACAACGAGGATCGAACCGTTGAGTATGGGTTATGCGATCGCCTATATAAAAGAAGACGAGTTGGAAGCATTTGGGGCAAATGAACAAGTTATTTATATAGAAAAACCGAAAAATCTATTATTAAGCCGACAGCCATCGATAGCCGCATCTTGTATGTTGTCGGTCAAGAATCCACCTCTTTCATTGACTGGAAGAGGTGTTTTTGTCGCTGTGATCGATACAGGGATTGATATTTTTCACCCAGATTTTATAGATGAAAATGGAGATACTAAGATTTATGCACTATGGGATCAAACGGTCAAAGGAAGTCCGCCTAAACCATTTCTTAACGGAAATCTCTATACAAAAGAAGAAATCAATAAAGTATTGCACTCAGAAAGTGAAAGATACGATTTTCGGAGCAGAGATCGATCTGGGCATGGAACACATGTAGCTTCAATCTGTGCCGGGATAAACGGGGTTGCACCAGAGGCAGAACTGATCGTTGTGAAATTGGGAGATACGAGAGAACAAGGTTTCCCAAGGACGACACAATTGATGACAGCATTACAATATGTGATCAATGAAGCATCACAGGCAGGACGGCCGGTTGCGGTCAATATCAGTTATGGACATAATTATGGAGACCACAGAGGAAATTCCTTGTTAGAAAGATTTATATCACAGATCGCACAGCAATGGAAATGTACGATCTGCATTGGAACAGGAAATGAGGGAAATAGTGGAAAGCATAAACAAGGAAAGCTGATTAAGGAAGAACAAAAAATCTTATTGGATATTGCACCATTTGAGCAGAATCTAAATCTCCAGATATGGAAAGATTTCGTGGATGAGTTAAGAATACAGCTGGAATCTCCATCGGGAATATCTTATGAGATCACAGATCAACAGGGAAAGTCACAATATTCATATGGAAATACGATCGTGTTTGTATACAATGGTTATCCAACACCGTACAATGTAAGGCAGGAAATATTCCTTAGTTTTATTGTGCAGGAAGGGAATCATATAGAGAGTGGACAATGGAATCTTACATTGATTCCACGAAATATCAGAAATGGGGAATATCAGATGTGGCTTCCGGTATCCTTAGGAAGTAATCAGGAAACTAGATTTTTAGAGCCAGATAAAGAGTTTACTTTAACAATCCCATCAACTGCAGAAAATGTGATCTCAGCAGGTGCGTATGATGTCAGATATCAGTCCTATGCAGATTTTTCGGGGCGGGGTGATCAAAGATATGGTGTAAAGAAACCAGATCTTGTGGCACCTGGAGTTGGAATTTTGGCAGCAGCACCGGGAGGCGGTGAAAACAGTTTGTCCGGGACGTCAATGGCAACGCCATTTGTCACAGGAGCGGCAGCTCTTTTGATGGAATGGGGGATCATAAGAAAAAATGATTCTTATTTGTATGGAGAGCGGATCAAAGCTTATTTTCATAAAGGTGCAAGGAAAATGAATGGATTTTTGGACTATCCAAACAATGAAATTGGATATGGAAAATTATGCGTGGCAGCTAGTTTGTATAAATAGAAGAACTTACGAAAAAAAATACAAATGATATTTGTAATTTTTGTATCATATTTCCAATTTATATGATAAAATTAATAACACACTGGGAATACGAAAGGGGAAGAGACAATCATGAAAACAGAAAGATTTGATAAGAAACTGTTTAAACAGGAAGTACTCAATAATCTAAAGACTCAGTTCAGAGTTGAGCTTGATAATGCATCCCAGCAGCAGATTTATCAGGCTGTGGCTTATGCCCTGAAAGAGTGGATCATTGAGGACTGGATGGATACTCAGAAGACCTACGAAGAGAAAGACCCAAAGATTTTATATTATATGTCCATGGAATTCCTGATGGGAAGAGCACTTGGAAATAACCTCATTAATATGAGTATGTATGGAGAAGTGAAAGAAGCACTCGATGAATTAGGCGTAGATCTGAATGCCGTTGAAGACCAGGAACCAGATCCAGCACTTGGTAATGGTGGTCTTGGAAGATTAGCAGCATGTTTCCTTGATTCATTGGCAACACTTGGATATGCAGCCTATGGATGTGGAATCCGCTATCAATACGGAATGTTCAAACAGAAGATCAAAGACGGATATCAGATAGAAGTACCAGATGAATGGTTAAAGAATGGAAATCCATTTGAATTAAAACGTCCGGAATATGCCAAAGAAGTACGTTTCGGTGGAAATATCCGTACAGAATATGATGAAGCAACTGGAAGAACCAACTTCATTCAGGAGAACTATCAGTCAGTTATGGCAGTCCCATTTGACTATCCGATCGTAGGATATGGAAATCATATCGTTAATACATTAAGGATCTGGGATGCAGAAGCGATCACTGACTTCCAGCTGGATTCTTTTGATAAAGGTGAATATGACAAAGCAGTAGAACAGAAGAACCTTGCAAAGAACATCGTAGAAGTATTATATCCAAACGATAATCACTACGAAGGAAAAGAGCTTCGTTTAAAACAGCAGTATTTCTTTGTATCTGCAAGTTTACAGGCAGCAGTAGCCAAATATAAGAAAAACCACGATGACATTACAAAACTTTACGAGAAGATGACGATCCAGATGAACGATACTCATCCAACAGTATCTGTTGCAGAACTTATGAGAATCTTAATGGATGAAGAAGGTCTTGGATGGGATGAAGCATGGGAAGTTACAACAAAGACTTGTGCATACACAAATCATACGATCATGGCAGAAGCGTTAGAGAAATGGCCAATCGACTTATTCTCAAAATTACTTCCTAGAGTATACCAGATCGTAGAAGAAATCGACCGTCGTTTCGTAAACAAGATCCGTGAGATGTATCCAGGAAACGAAGAGAAAGTCAAGAAGATGGCGATCCTTTGGGATGGACAGGTACGTATGGCACATATGGCGATCGCAGCAGGATATTCTGTCAATGGTGTTGCAAAACTTCATACAGAAATCTTAAAGAATCAGGAATTAAAAGATTTCTATCAGATGATGCCAGAGAAATTCAACAACAAGACAAATGGAATCACACAGAGACGTTTCTTAATGCATGGAAACCCATTACTTGCAGATTGGGTAACAAAGAAACTTGGAACAGACACATGGGCAACAGACCTTTCCTTAATGTCAGGACTGAAGAAATATGTGGATGATCCAAAAGCTCAGAAAGAATTTATGGATATCAAACTGCAGAATAAAAAACGTCTTGCAAAATATATCTTAGAACACAATGGCGTAGAAGTTGATCCAACATCCATTTTTGATGTACAGGTAAAACGACTTCATGAATACAAACGTCAGCTGATGAATATTTTACATGTGATGTATCTGTATAATCAGTTAAAGAAGAATCCAAATATGAAGTTCTATCCAAGAACATTTATTTTTGGTGCTAAGGCAGCAGCTGGATACCTTCGTGCAAAACAGACGATCAAATTGATCAACTCTGTAGCTGATAAAGTAAATAATGATGCATCCATTAAAGGTAAGTTAAAGGTTGTATTTATTGAAGATTATCGTGTATCTAATGCAGAATGGATCTTTGCGGCAGCAGATGTCAGCGAACAGATTTCAACAGCATCCAAAGAAGCATCAGGAACAGGTAACATGAAGTTCATGTTAAATGGTGCACCAACACTTGGAACAATGGATGGAGCGAATGTAGAGATCGTTGATGAAGTTGGAGCTGAGAATGCATTTATCTTCGGTATGAGCTCAGAAGAAGTTATCAATTATGAGAATAACGGTGGATATCATCCATATGAGATTTACCAGAATGATAAAGACATCCATGAAGTCTTAGATCAGTTAGTAGATGGAACATATGCAAATGGTGATCCAGAACTTTACAAAGATCTGTACCAGAGTCTGTTATTTGGTGATACAGGAAGCCAGGCAGATATGTACTTCATCTTAAAAGACTTCCGTTCATATGCAGAAGCTCAGAAGAAAGTAGAAGAAGCATATAGAGATACAAAAGGATGGGCTAAGATGGCGATGACCAACACAGCAGGATGTGGCAAGTTCTCATCTGACCGTACAATTCAGGAATATGTTGATGATATCTGGCACTTAGATAAGATCAGATAGTCTTATATAGAGTCTTGAAATATAGTATTGAATATGATAAGTTAAGAGGAAGAGTTCCCAAAGGAGGGACTCTTCCTTTATTCATGTAAAAACAGATGATAAAATATTTCAAAAAAATTGCAAAAATATTAAGAATGTGTTAAAATTCGAATGTAAAAAAGAAATATCAAGAATAAAGATGAAAAACAAAGAAAGGGAGTAACAAATGAGGAACATTATAAGGAAACTTGCAGTGTGCTTTCTGGCATGGATATTGGTCTGCACAACAGTTGTAACTGGGCATGGAATGCATACGGCAAAAGCAGCACAGACATTTAAGATTCATTTTATTGATGTCGGATGTGCAGATGCTGCATTATTACAGTATGGAGAAGGAACAGAAGCAAAGTATGCATTGATCGATACAGGAGCAAACCAGTATCATAATACAAAGGATACGACGATTGACACAACAAAGACACCAGTCTATGAATATTTAAATAAGATGGGAGTAAAACATCTGGAATTTATACTTCTGACACATCCTCATCAGGATCATATTGGAGGTATGGAGAAGATTCTTTCTGATACAACGATCAAGATCGATAAGATTTATGGGAATGATCTGAATATTCAGTACTTGAAAAGCAGCGAGGATAAGAGCAAGCAGTCTTCAGATGAAACAAATTGGACAGAATTTGATACCAAAATATACAAGAACTTTAAAGCAGCTTTAGAAGCAAGAAATAAACTTGCCGAAGAAGCAGAAGACAAAACAGAGAAAGAAAATCTAAAAGTAGATTATGTAGTGCCAACTGCAGGAGAAACAATTAGTCTTGGAGAAGCAAAAATGACATTCTATGGTCCATTAGAGAATGATTATCAATATGGTAGAACGGTTGATTTGAATACAAGACAGGAAAATAAATATTCTATCGTTACAAAGATCGTTTACGGAAGCAACTCTTTCTTAATGACCGGAGATGCCCAGAAAGAAACGATCGAGAAGATCATCGCGAAGGGATATGATCTGACAGCACAGGTGCTCAAGGAGCCACATCATGGATTTCAGGATGTCACAGAAGAAGAGTTAGCCAATGGCTACCAGTATTCTGATCATAAAACAGTGATCGATGCATCACAGGCTAGTATTGCGATCATCAGTAATGGATACATGAATACAGGCGGTGTTCCATATACAAAAGTCTTAAGAGACTTATCAAAATTAGATGTCTATGAGACAGGAGACCGTGGAACGATCATTGTAACATCCGATGGCTCACAGTTATCTATCCAGACAGAGAAAGGAGATAACCAGCCAAGTGTCAAAGGAAAGGAAAGTGATGATGAAACATCATCCCCAGTGATGAAATCCATGAATATCACAGCGAACACAACAAAGCCTTTGACAGCAACAAGTGTGGATGCTGCGAATACTTATGATCGTTATGAAAAGAAGAATATCACAGTAAGATTTTCAGGAACAGCCCAAGGATTTACAAAGCTGACAAGCATTGAATATAAGTTTGTGCCAAAAGGTGTGAATAATAAAACCATAGCATATAAGACAGGAAGTTCCTATACAGTCAAAAATGGAAATTGTGGAAGGTTTTATGTAAGATATAATACACCATTAGGATCAACAGAGATCAAACTTCCTGGATTTACAGTTGATACGAAAGCACCAACCAGTGTGAAGATCAAAGCGAATAAGTCAGGGATCAAAACACTGTCAACATCTGCAAAGAATACTTACAGTAAACGGATCAAGAAGTCTGTCAAATTTACATTTAGTGCAAATTATGGAACCAGTGGAAAATCCATGACACAGTATAAGTTTGTACCAAGAGGAAAAAAAGCTTCCAAGTACAAATGGAAAACAGCAAATAGTGTAACTTATAAGACAAGAAATAAAAAAGTTCGTTTATATGTAAGATATATTGATAAATCTGGAAATATTACAACAAAGAAGACAAATGGATTTTACATAACTAAGAAATAACAAAGAAAACGCTAGGATGGAAGTATGAAATATTTTACAAAGAAGATCATAGCGGTACTGCTGACAGTGATGCTTACAGGCATCACTGTTTTGCACGTATCGGGAGGTCAAACGATCAAAGTTAATGCAGCACAGACATTTAAGGTTCATTTTATCGATGTGGGGGCCGCTGATGGAGCTTTGCTTCAATATGGAGAAGGAGAAAACGCGAAGTATGCTCTGATTGATTCTGGGGCTTATTCTTATGAGACAACAGATCACGATACGATCGATGTATCAGACCGTGTGCATCAGTATTTGCTGGATCATGGAGTAAAGCATCTGGAATTTGTTGTTCTAACTCATCCACACGGAGATCATATCGGTGGAATGAAAAAGATACTAGAAGATAAGAATATTACGATCGATACGATTTATGGAAATCCATTGGAGTTTGAATATCTGGAAAGCAGCGAAGATAAAGAAAAGCAAACAGAAGAAACAGCCCGATGGACAGCATTTGATACACAGACTTATCAGACATTCAAGAAGAAACTAGAAAAGAGGAATTCATACAAAGATGCATCATTGCATATCCAGTATGTTGTGCCACAGGCCGGAACATCCGTAAAATTAGGCGAAGCGGTAATGACCTTTTATGGTCCGTTAGATAATACCTACAGCTATGGAAGAGCACAGGATGCACCCAATTTAAATACAAGACAGGTAAATAAATATTCGATAGTGACGAGGATCGTTTATGGCAGTAATTCATTTTTAATGACAGGCGATGCACAGCAGGAAACGATCAAAAAGATTGTAGCTAGAGGTTACGATTTAAGTGCACAGGTATTAAAGCAGCCACATCATGGATATCAGGATGTTCGTTTGCAGGATAAACCGAAAGGTCGTTATGTATACGATTCGGATCATAAGTATCTGATCGATCGAACAGGTGCAAGTATTGCGGTCATCAGTAATGGATATAAAAATGTAAATCAGACACCAGAGAGCAATGTACTTCGTGATCTGTCAGGAATGGATGTTTATCAGACATCAGATAAAGGAACGATTGTAGTATCGTCCGATGGTAAGAATCTAAGTGTGTCAGCACAAAAAGGCGGTAATGTACCAAGTCATGCGGGATATGTTGTGAAACAGAAGCGTACCCCTTTGATGCAGAAAGTTACAGTGCAGGCAAATACAAAGAAGAAAATGACACCACTTCGTTCCGATGCCTCTGCAGCATATCAGTATTATGAGAGAAAAAACATCAAGATCAGGATTTCAGCACAGGCAAAAAGCTTCACAAATCTAAAACAGATTCAGTACAAATTTGTGAAAAAAGGAACTTCCAAAGGAAGTGTACCATACAAAACCGGTACGACATTAATGCTCAAAGACGGCATGATAGGCAGGGTCTATGTGAGGTTTGTCACAGATGCAGGGATAGATGAGATGCAGCTTCCAGGAATCGCAGTAGATAAAAAAGCACCAACAAAGACGAAAATCAAGGTTAACAGATCAGGGATCAAGACATTGAAAACGTCAACAAAAACGTCTTACAATAAGAAAATCAAAACGTCAGCCAAATTTGTATTTTCAGCATCCTATGGAATCAGCGGGAAATCAAAGACACAATATAAGATCGTGCCAAAAGGCAAAAAAGCATCCAAATATCGATGGAAAACAGCGAATAAGATAACCTATAAAAAGAAGAACAAAAAAGTGAGTATCTATGCAAGATTTATTGATAAATGTGGAAATATCACACAGCGAAAGAGTTCTGGATTCTATATTACAAAATAAGGGAAGAAAGATATAGGAAGGCTTAGCTTGTATGCGAAAAGAGAATTTGTTATACTAAGAGGCAGAAGAATTAAAAATGCAAAGCAGGAGAAAGATTATGAACAGTAAAGGAAAAGGAATCATTACAGCAGTTATAGTTGTCCTGATCGCGCTGGCTGCTTTTTGCGGATTTGGATATATCAGCCAAAGAATGACAGCAAGCGAAGGAATTACATATCTTGATAAGAAAGAATATCAGAAAGCATACGAACAATTTGACCATGCAGCAGGGAAATTCACTCTCATTTTCACAAAGCAAAAGAAAGATGTTTTATTCTACGAAGGAGAGGCTCTTTATCAGATGGGAGAGTATGGGAAAGCCATAGAGATCTATGATGAGCTGATTGATCATGGAGAAAGCCGGGCATATTCTTTGAAAGCATATTGCCTTGCCCAGCAGAAGAAGCTAAACAAAGCAATAGATGTATGTGATCAGGGAATAAAAGAGCATCCAGACGATGGAGAAATCTATTGTACAAAATATGCGGTGTTAGCAAAGCAGGAGAAGTATACACAAGGGCTAAAAGTGATCGAGAGAGCATTAAAACAGAAGGATCTTGAGAATAAGAAGGAAGTTTTATTCGCTAGGATCAGTGCGTATGAATCCATGTTTGATTTTGATACAGCATATCGTTATGCAAAATCTTATGTAAAAGCCTATCCAAAGGATGCAAATGGCAAGAAAGAGCTGACATTTTTGGAGACACGATAATTTCGTGACAATTTCATGATAAGAGTTAGGAAGGACGAAAGTCCTTCTTTTTTTGTGCAGAAACAGAAAAAATCAATTAAAAATTATGCAAAATACACAAAAATAGAAAGCAAAAATCATGATTTTATACAAAAAATAAAATTTTGTGAAAAATAAGTTGACGAAATTTAGGTTTATGGCTATAATCAAATTACAAAATAAAATTTCACATAAGACAAAGATGAAAAAATAATTTTTTTAGTGGGGGGGAGTTATGAAAACAAAGGCAGTAAGACTTTACGGAGAAATGGATTTAAGACTGGATGAATTTGAACTGCCAGAGATGCAAGATGATGAAATTATGGCAGAGGTTGTAACAGACAGCTTATGTATGTCCAGTTACAAAGCAATCACCCAGGCACAAAAACACAAAAAAGTACCAGATGATATCAGTGAAAATCCGATCATTTTAGGACACGAATTTTGTGGAACGATCAAAAAGGTCGGTAAAAAATGGAAAGATCAGTATCAGGAAGGTGACAAATTTGTCATTCAGCCTAACATTGGAGATATCAGAGGCTATGCCCCAGGATATTCTTTCCATCATATGGGAGGGGATGCCACAACGATCATCTTTTCTGATCAGGTTATGGAAAATGGTTCACTATTAAAATACAACGGAGATTCCTTCTTTGAAGGATCTCTCGTTGAACCACTGTCATGTGTCGTAGGTGCATTTAATGCACAGTATCATATGAAGAAAATGTATTCATATGAACATGTGATGGGAATTAAAGAAGGTGGAGCGATCGCACTTCTCGGTGCAACAGGGCCAATGGGATTTTTAGCGATCGACTTTGCAATCCATGGACCAAAGAAACCAAAGACGCTGGTTGTCACAGGAAGAACACAGAAGAAGATTGATATGGCAGCAAGGTTATACACAGTAGAAGAAGCAAAGAAGAATGGTGTAGATCTTGTATACGTCAATACAAGAGATATAGCAGATGTCAATAAAGAGCTACGTAAATATTCAGAAAAAGGATTTGATGATGTCTTTATCTTTGCACCAAATGAAGAAATGGTAACATACGGAGTTAAAATGTTAGCATTCGATGGATGTTTGAATTTCTTCTCAGGGCCTGCCGATCAAGAATTTTCATCCAGAGTAAATTTCTATAATATTCATTATAATTCTACACATTTTGTGGGAACAAGTGGTGGAAATACGGAAGATATGAAACAATCCATTGAACTGATCGAGAGCAAGACAGTCAATGTTGCAAAGATCGCAACACATATATTAGGGCTTGACCATGCGGTTGAAACAACAAAGGCGTTACCAGAACTTGAAGGAAGTAAAAAAATTGTCTATACGCACAAAAAATTTCCATTAACAGAGGTTGACAAATTCGATGAAAACAGCGATGATGAGTATATCAGAGAATTAAAATCAATCGTAGAACGCAATGGTAATTTATGGAGCGCAGAGGCAGAAAGGTATTTCATACAGAATGCTCCTGAGATTTAGAAGGGAGTAGTATGAGTAGTGATATCTTAGTTAGAGACCAGATTTTTTCAACATATGATAGTTTATATGATGCAGAGAAGAAAGTAGCCGATTATCTGATCAGTCATCCATCTGAAGCGATCGAGATGTCTGTATCAGAACTTGCATCTCACTGTGATGCGAGCCAGGCAACGATCATCCGTTTTTGTAAGAAGATCGGGTGTAAGGGATTTCATCAGTTGAAGATCAAGCTGGCCGGAGAACAACGACAGCAGGAAGAACAGGTGATATCGAACGAGATCGATATCGATCAGATGGACAAATCACTCAATAATATCATGATCAGTAAAGTGGAAGAGATCAAAGCGACGTTTCACAATTTTAATCCAGAAGAATTAAGAGAGATCGTGGATTTGATCATACATGCCAATCTGATTGAATTCGCTGCGATGGGAGATACGATCCCGATCGCACTGGATGGATCTTACAAGTTCAATCAGTTAGGATTGAAAGCAGTTAGTTCAACAATCTGGGAGAGTCAGGAAGCATTTTCCAGAACTTTGAGAAAAGGTGATGTATTTTTTGCGATTTCCGCCTCTGGAGCATCCAAAAGACTTGTGAAGATGGTAGAGATCGTGAAAGATAATGGTGTAACAACAATTGCGATCACCAATCAATCCAAATCGCCACTTGCAGAGTTATGTGATCATGTTTTGCTGACAGCAACAAGAGAACACATTTTCCATGATCAGGTTAGTTTCACAAGAATGGCAGCGATGTCAGTGATCGACACACTGTTCTTATTACTGTTCTCCACAAAATGGGATTCATTTGAGAATGTAGCACAACACGAGCAGTCTGTTGCAGAAGAAAAATTATAAAAGGAGATCATAACGATGAATAACGATTGGTTAGAATTAGAAGGGAAGACAGTCATCGTCACAGGCGCAGCATCCGGAATCGGGAAGGCAGTTGCGCAGCAGTTTTTGAATATTGGGGCGAATGTAGTTATTTCTGATATGGCAGAGAATGCACCAGAGATGGATGCAAAAGAAGGCCAGTTATTATATGTAAGAACAGATGTAACAAAAGTTTCTGATGTTGAAGCTATGGTAGCAAAAACAATAGAAACATTCGGAACAATTGATGTACTAGTGAATAATGCAGGAATCAATATTCCACGTCTGTTAGTTGATCCAAAGGATCCAAAAGGACAATATGAATTAGATGAGGCAGTATGGGATAAAGTATGCAATGTAAATCTAAAAGGTGTTTTCTTCTGTGCGCAGGCAGTTGGAAGGATCTTGGTTGAAAAAGGTGAAGGTGTCATTATCAACATGTCTTCTGAAAGTGGTCTGGAAGGATCCGAAGGACAGAGTGTTTACGCAGCTACAAAGAATGCAGTAAACTCTTTAACAAGATCATGGGCAAAAGAATTAGGAAAACAGGGAGTCCGCGTTGTCGGAGTAGCACCTGGGATCATGGAAGCTACAGGACTTCGTACGATCGGTTATGAAACAGCTCTGGCTTATACAAGAGGGATCACAGTAGAACAGTTAAGAGCAGGATATTCCAAAACATCTACAATTCCACTAGGACGTTCTGGAAAGCTTTCTGAAGTTGCAGATCTGTGTGTATATCTTGCAAGCAAGAGATCTTCTTACGTACATGGTGTGACGGTTAACGTTGCGGGTGGTAAGACAAGAGGATAGAATAATTTCTGATAGAAGATCATAGAAGATAAAGATATCAGCTGGTTTTAGGATCAGCTGATATCTTTTTTTAACATAATATAGCAGGAAATTCCGATGGAACTCTCTATGATATAAGAAAGTATGGCAAAGCCGGTTTCTTTCTGGTTGCTACAAAAAAAGAATCGTTGTATAATGATTCTTAGCATCACAAATTAAAAAGAAAGGAAATATGATGTTTTCGTTTCCATAAAAACATTATACAAGAATAAAATGTTAATTCTGGCTGTAGGAATCGGAATTGTATTTTGTATAATAGTATTTATTTGTTATTCTTATAAACAAAATCAACGGTCAAAATACACATCCGAAGTATACAAAGTATTTAAAGGACAATATGGGAGAGGATCAGTGATCTCTATGGGTTATGCACAGACGAATGCATTTACAGAACCCGTAACATTAATGTTGGCAGTCAGCAAGGATGATCACCGAGTTGTAGATGCATGGGAAGTTACGCAAGAGGAGATGGAGAATAGCTGTCGGTCATGTGAAGAATATATAGGAATGGACCGGATCAAATATTATAAAGAGAATCAGGAAAGAATTGAAAAAAGTCAAATGATGAATCAGACGATGGGCAGGGATTCAGCGAAGAAGCAAGCATTTGACATGGCAGTCCAACAGATATTAGGGAAATTAGGAAAATAGATACAGGAACATATATTATGGAAGAAATCAAAAAAGAAATCATAGAGAAAGTGATCTTGGTCGCGGTTGCTGATCAAGATACAACAGAAGCAGAAGAATCTCTGGATGAGTTAGAAGAACTGGTCAAAACAGCAGGAGCCGAGGTTGCAGCAAGGGTGATCCAGGTAAGAGAAACACCACATCCAGGAACTTATATCGGAAAAGGTAAGATCGATGAAGTCAATGCTTTGTTATACGGAACTGATGCGACAGGGATCGTCTGTGATGACGAATTATCACCAGCACAGATCAGCAATTTAGAAGAAGCATTAGATACCAAAGTGATGGATCGAACACTGATCATTCTTGATATTTTTGCGAAGAGAGCATTTACAAGAGAAGGTAAGATCCAGGTCGAACTTGCCCAGTTAAAATACAGAGCATCCAAGCTTACCGGACAAGGAAGAGCTTTATCAAGATTAGGTGGAGGAATCGGAACCAGAGGTCCGGGAGAGAAGAAACTGGAGATGGACCGAAGACTGATCCGTACAAGAATCTCCAGATTAAAAGCAGAGTTAAGAGATGTTGTAAAGCACAGAGAAGTCCAGAGAAAACAACGCCAGAAGAATCACCTGCCAGTGGTTTGTATCGTTGGATATACCAATGCAGGAAAGTCGACATTATTAAACCATTTTACCAATGCAGGAGTTTATGAAGAAGATCAGTTGTTTGCAACCCTTGATCCGACGACAAAGAGTTTAGATCTAAGCGGCGGGCAGACAATTCTTATGACGGATACGGTCGGTTTTATCCGCAAACTTCCACATCATCTGGTCGAAGCATTTAAAAGTACATTAGAAGAAGCCAAATACAGTGATCTGATCCTGCATGTAGTTGATGCATCCAATCCGCAGAAAGAGAAACAGATGGAAGCAGTCTATGATACATTAAAGCAGTTAGGAGCTAACGAATCACCGATCATTACAGCATTCAATAAGATCGATCTGTTAAATGGTGATGAAATCTTAAAAGATCCAAATGCAGAAGCGGTGGTAAGGATTTCCGGGAAAAATGGCGAAGGAACCGATCAGTTGTTAGAGCAGATTGAGAAAATACTGCAAAAACAGAAATTATATTTAGAAAAGCTGTATGGATATCAGGAAGCAGGAAAGATCCAGCTGATCCGAAGTCACGGACAGCTTTTGAAAGAAGAATACAGAGATGATGGAATTTACGTAGAAGCATACATTCCAAAAGAGATTCTTGGAAGTATCTAGGAGGCGAGAAAGTGATCATACAGAAAGTAATCAACAATAATGTGGTCAGTACATTTGATTCAAACGGAAAAGAAGTTATTTTGATGGGAAAAGGAATTGGATTTCGTAAGAAAACAGGGGATGAATTAGATAAGACGAAGATTGAGAAGATTTTTACCTTGGACCTTAGCGGTAAATCATCTTTTGTACAAGAAGTCATGGCGATCATTCAGGAGTTTTATGAAATCGTGCTAGATACGGAACATCCAGCATATCAGAGATTTGCAACACATTTACAATATCTTGAGACGGAAATCTTATCAAAGAAACGCCCGATAGAAGAAGACGAAGAAGATGATGTTGAATTTTATGAACGTAATCAGAAGAAGTATCCAGAAGCCTACGTGTGCAGTCAGAAGATCGTGGAACATATCGAGCAGCATTACAACTGCAAACTTTCAGCAGATGAGAAGATGTATCTGATCATTTATGTCAAAAGACTGATCTTAGAAATGGGGCATCAGTCATAAAACCAGGTTGACTTATAAGGCAAAATTTGATATTATAATATTATCGAATTTTGGATTGTGACTGGTGAGGCAGGCAAGACCTATTTAATAAGTGTGAACATTTGTTAAAGTAGGTCTTTTTTTATGCTTTTTTAAGGAATTGCACTTAGATGAGTACAAAGATAAGCCAGTTAAAGATCCAGATAAATTAAAATTATTTTATATGTGAGAAGGAGAAACAATTATGGTATCAAAGAAATTTGTCATTGAAAACGAACAGGGATTACACATGAGACCAGCAGGAGTTTTAGCGAAAGCTGTAACTAAATTCGAATCTGACGTAACTATCGTATTCGAAGATAAAAAAATCAACGCTAAAAGCTTATTAAACATCATCGGAGCTTGCATCAAATGTGGTTCTGAAATCGAATTAGTATGTGAAGGTCCAGACGAAGAAGCAGCTCTTGCACATGCAACAGAACTGATTGAATCTGGATTAGGTGAATAATCACTGCTCATAACGGGTGTAACATATAATTTGATAAAGGACGGGTGGCAACATGTATAAAGGTATAGGAGCATCTGCTGGTATCGGTATCGGTAAGATCGTTAAGATTAAGGAAGAAGAACTTAATTACACAAAACAGTCTATCGAAGATACAGAAGCAGAGAAAAAACGTTTAAGCGATGCAATTGAAGTTTTCATTGAGAAGACTCAGAAGATGGTTGAATCCATGAAAGTAACTGCTGGTGAGCAGGAAGCAGAGATCTTAGAAGGTCATATCATGATGATCCAGGATCCAGCGATCTCAGAACAGATCGAAGCTAAGATCGATGGAGAGAAGATCAACGCAGAAGCTGCTGTAGAAGAAGCTTGCGATTTCTTCGCACAGATCTTCGCTATGGCAGACGATGAACTGACACAGCAGAGAGCATCTGACTTAGGCGACATCAAAACTCGTTTAATTAAGATCTTACTTGGAATTGAAGAAGTAGATATCAGTGCAGTTCCAGAAGGAACAATCTTAGTAGCAGAAGATTTAACACCATCTATGACAGCAGGAATCAATCCTGCAAACGTTCAGGGTGTATTAACAGAGATCGGTGGTAAGACATCTCACTCTGCGATCATCTGCAGATCTATGGAAATTCCAGCAGTTCTTAGTATTGAAAACATCGTTTCTATCGTTAATGATGGAGATGAAGTTGTTCTTGACGGATCAACAGGAGAAGCATTCATCAATCCTGAAGCATCTGTTGTAGAAGAATATAAAGCTAAGAAAGCAAAATTCTTAGAAGAGAAAGCTGCCCTTCAGAAGTTTGTTGGACAGAAATCCCAGACAGCAGACGGACACGTTGTGGAATTGGTTGCTAACATCGGTGGACCAGACGAAGCAGAAGGTGTCTTAGAGCGTGATGGAGAAGGTGTTGGATTATTCAGATCTGAGTTCTTATTCATGGAAAGCGATGCGATTCCATCAGAAGAAGCTCAGTTTGAAGCATACAAGAAAGTAGCTGAAACTCTTGACGGTAAACCAGTGATCATCCGTACACTGGATATCGGTGGGGATAAAGCACTTCCATATCTTGGACTTCCAACAGAAGAGAATCCATTCTTAGGATTCAGAGCAGTACGTTTCTGCTTACAGAGAAAAGAAGATATTTACAAACCACAGCTTCGTGCATTATTACGTGCAAGTGCCTTCGGTAAAGTTCGTATCATGGTACCATTAGTAACATGTGTAGACGAGCTTCGTGCAGTCAAAGCGATCATCGAAGAACTGAAACAGGAATTAGATGCAGAAGGTATCGCATACGACAAAGACATCCAGGTTGGTGTTATGATGGAAACTGCTGCAGCAAGCTTAATTGCTGACATTCTTGCAAAAGAAGCAGACTTCTTCAGTATCGGTACAAACGATTTAACTGGATACACAATGGCAGCCGACAGAGGTAACCCAGATGTTGCATATCTGTACTCTGCATACAATCCAGCTGTACTTCGTTCTATCAGAAATATCATCTCAGCTGCAAACAAAGAAGACATCATGGCAGGTATGTGTGGAGAAGCAGCAAGCGATCCATTATTAGTACCAGTATTATTAGGATTCGGATTAAACGAATTCTCAGTAAGTGCTACAGCAATCCTGGCTACAAGAAAAGTAATGTCTCTGTGGACAATGGATGAATGTAAAGCATTAGTTGATGAAGTAATGCAGTTAGAAACAGAAGCAGAAGTAAAAGCTTTATTAGAAGAAAGAGCAAGAAGCTAAGATTATATGATTTAGTTTCTTACGGGAATATGGAAAGGACCTTGGTAATTTAGTTATCAGGGTTCTTTTTTTGTATAGTAATGGAACAATATATTAAGTAGATATACTTATTAAAAAAGTTAACCATAATATTTCACAAAAATAAAAAAGTTTTTTGTATTAAACGACGAAAAAACTAAATCTGATTGCCTGTAAAATGGTGAAATGTTACAATTCAAGCATAAAGGGAGAATGAAAACGACATATCAGGATACTGTATGAACTTAAGTTCCCTGAGACCTTACGAAGTCACGGATTTCGGAGGGACAACAATCCATGGAGATGATCAGGCGAAAAATGAAGTGTGCTATACTAGTGGAATGTATCTTATTCTACATGGAAAGATCATAGTCTGAAGACAAGATATGATGGAAGAAGGAGTAAATATGATTAAAGAATTGATAAAGATAAAAGAAAATAATAATATAGTTAGTATATTTTGCGATGAAGATGATACTTCGATGTTTTTGGAAGGATATATTTACGCAATTGGAAGACAAGATTTTTTAATTAAACATATAACACCTCATGGATTAGCAGATGGGTATATTCTGAAAAAAATAGATAGTGTTATGCATTTAGAGATAAGTGGACAGTATGAAAAAAAAATAGAAAAATTATATTCTAAAAAGAATCAAAGACATATTGATTTAAAACTACAAGATAAAGTTAGTTTAAAGAATAATATATTTCAAATTTGTATAAATAATAAGTATATAGTATCAATTGAAATGATACAAGATGATGAATGCCCAATTAAAGGAGTTATAAATAAAATTGACGATAATAAAGTAATCGTTTCAAAATTAACAGAATACGGAGAGGATGATGGAGAGGCAATATTAAAAAAAGAAAATATAGACACTATTTCATTTTTGGGAGTAGATGAAGAAGATATACAATTATTAAAAAGAAAGTAAATAGTTTCTTAATATATTTTCTGGGAAACATGTTTGTAAAAGTTGCTGTATCAAAAAACAAAAAAATAAGAATGTGTAGAAGTAAATAATTTTACAAAATCTCGGAATCTTGATTTTTAGTCACAAATGATGAATTGTAAATATATTAAAAATAGGGGATTTGTTCCAAAAATAAAAATTAAGATGTATTCTAATGGTGAAAATACTATAATGACAATGAGATACTCGTTATATTTTGAAGCTGAACTTATAATAATAGCAAATATACTACTAATTATTAGTTCGCTTCTTATACTTATGATTACTCCAAATAATAGGTATTGGGGATTGTATATTATAATTTTTGTGATTTTGGTTTTTATAAAACATTTAAAGATGAAACAGAAAAAATTATGCAATATTTTAATGAGAATGTATTTATAGAATCTTAAGCATTTCTGTAATTCATAAATAATGTCAATAGACAAAAACAGGAACCTCATAGTACAAAAACTTAAGCTCCCTGAGACCTTACGAAGTCAGAAAATAGAGGTACAATAAAAGAGTGCAGAATGAAGAAATTAGAAAAATAGAAGCAAGAATCTTAGAAATGATGAATATATGAAAATTGTCAGATATTATAAGGTCTACGGTACCCAATGTGCATATGTTAGATAGCCTTAAAATAAGAAATTCTTAAGGCTATCTAATAATGCTCATTATTAGATGAGGAGGTTATAATGATAAGTTCTGAAAAAAATAAGGATTTATGGATTGAAGATTATATAAAAAGAGTAAAAGTTTTATCCGCACAAGAAATAAAATTATTAGAAACTAGTTGGTCAAGTGAAAATAATAAAGTAGAAAATTATTTTAGAACAGATGATGGTCAAGGAAAGTTAAATTTATGGTTAATAGATACATATAATTATGAAAATTTGACTGTAGAAATGCAAGTTAATCTTAATGTTATATCAAAAGACGCTGGATGTGAAATAATAATTAAACCTCAAAAATTTAAATTATACTATTTAAAAATGGTGATATTTTTTTATATAGTGTTAATGATAATATTTGGTGTTATATCACAAAGTGTTATAGTGTTTGCTTTTGGAGCAGTTCAAGTTATGATTTTATATGTTCAAAATCGAATAATATATAAAAATACGAGAAATCGTATAATAGATAAGATACAAAATATGTGATGAAACGTACAAAAACATAAGCTCCCTGAGACCTTACGAAGTCAGAAAATAGAGGTACAATAAAAGAGTGCAGAATGAAGAAATTAGAAAAATAGAAGCAAGAATCTTAGAAATGATGAATATATGAAAATTGTCAGATATTATAAGGTCTACGGTACCCAATGTGCATAAAATATTTGAAAAGTGATACGGTGATAAAATGAACTATTGTGATTTAAATGAATATGAAGATTATATTGAAAATATTGAATTTTTTTTTAAAGAAAAATGTTTACAAATTTGTATTATAAATTCGGAGTTAAAAAATAGAAAAAAAATTTATATAAAAGATATTGAAGAAATATATTGGGAAAAGTATTTTTTTGATCAACAAGAAAATAGAAAGATTAAAAGTATGTGTGATGAAATTTCATATAGCTTGGTGGCAAGTGAAAGTAAATTAATACTATATACATTGGAAATTGATAACAATAAAAACTTAATTCAAATAGAAATAGGAGATGATTTTTACTTAGAAATAAAAGCAAAAGAAGTTGATATTATTCAAGCAATAAATAATTCTAAAAAAAGTTTTAATAAAAAAAGAAATAATAATAAATTTAATTATGATGTATGGAATGGTATTTTTACTTTTAAAATTAAAGATGAAAAGTATATATTAAAAAATATAGAAAAAGGAAAGATTAATTACCAAAAATATAATAACCCAAAAGATTCATTAAAAATTAAACTATTAAAGGATTCCCAATATAATATATTATTATGCAGTCCAACATGGACATTAAAAATTAAAGCAGAATATTATAAGAAGAGAACTAATTATATTTAAACTCCCTGAGACTATAAATGATTAATTAAAGGAACTTTGCTCCCTTATAGTGGTTCTGATTAAAGAGGTGACAATATATGAAAAAAATTTCTATTATAGTTTTAATAATGATTATGTTTTATGTAGCTGCAAATATGGTTTGGTTAAAAGTTGTAAATAATAATATAGATGAATATTTAGACAAAGATAATGTAAGTAGAGAACTAATTAGCTATGAGGGTAAAAAAACTAATTTGGAATACTATATTATAACATGTAATTACAAAGGTGTAGAGAAGAAATTAAATCAGGAAGAAAAAGTAAATCAAATTTTTAAAAAGTCTGGAAAAACTCCGCTAATGATAGCGGCCACATTACCTGATTTTAAAGATGCAATAAAAATGTCACAGATATTAATAAAAGAGGGAGCAGATGTAAACAAGAGAGATATTTATGGTGCTAATGTATTATTTTATGTAGGGTATTATGATTATGAAAAAAGAACTTCAGAAGAAAATATTAAATTATTAAAATATTATATTGATAAAGATGCTGAAATAAATATAAGAGTTGATGGAGTAGATAATGATGGAAATTTAAAGAAGAATGGAAAAAGAATTTCTTTAATTCAATTTTATAAAGATAAAAAAATGGAAAAAGAAGCAAAATTTTTGTCCGAATCTGTTAAGTAGGGGCGAAAACTTAAGTGAATTTAAATTCCCTGAGACCTTACGAAGTCACATGGGATTTATTGTTGCGATGACAGGAATTGTTTTGATCAGCTTCAATGGGCAGAACTTAGAGTTAAATCCTTTTTGAGATGATTATTTATAAATTTGGACAGAGATTATAGGTTGGGACAAAAGGATCTATGATCAGAGTACAGGTCTATATTATCTGAATGCCAGATATTATAATCCAGAAGATGGAAGATTCCTAACAGAAGATACTTATCATGGAAAAAATGATAAACCTGATACGCGACATTTATACGTGTATTGTGCAAACAATCCAGTGAATTATGTGGATCCTAGTGGGCATTATGCAGTGGCATTGTATACGTTAGTAAAGATAGTTGCTGGAGGAGTGGTATTTTATGTATCATATTCAACTTGGAAAAGACGAAGAATCAAGACACGATATGCAGGAAAAAGAGTTACTTTTAAAATTAAAATATCTGTATGGCTTACATGGAGAACATTTAATAGGATAATGTATAGTAAAAGTAAATCAAAAAGTAATACTAAAAATAAAGGTAAATCAAAAAAGAGTAAGAAAGAAAAATCCACAAATGCACCAGAGTGGTCAAAATATAAAAACAAAAGAAAGTAAAAAACAATATGCAACAAGAATACTAAATGAAAAATACGGAAAAGGGAATTGGGGCAAAGGACCTGGATCAGAATATAGTCGTATAATAAAATATCATAGGAAATAAATTATGAGGAGGAAAAATAAAATGATAGTGTATGAACTGGGTTGGTGGTATTTAGATGAAGAGAGTGGAAAATCTGATGAACAGGTAATTGCAGTATATTCATCTGAACAATTAGCTCAAAAAGCAATAGAAAGATTTAAAACACAACCAAGATTTATAGGACATGAGGAAGACTTTTACATAAGTAAATATATAATAAATCATGAGGAGTGGAAAGAGGGTTATTTTTGCAGTGACGATTTGAAAGGAGATATGTAATAAATATGTATGTTTATAATTTAATATACGAAAAGCAAAACAAAGGAATAGAATCTATGAATATAGGATATTATAGTAGTTATAAAAAAGCAAGGAAAGTAAAAAAGAAATATCAAGCAATAGTTCCAGGATTTAAAGGTCATTCGCATGGGTTTAAAATAAGAAAAATAGAAGTAAATAGAGATAATTATTATTTTATGTAAAAGTACACTTAAGTTCCCTGAGACCTTACGAATGTACATTGTTGGTTTTTAAAATAGGAGGATTTTAATAATTATGGTGTATGAGGATATTTGTAATTTGGGTATGGACCAATTAGTAATAACCCAATATAAAAAAATATTAAAAATACTTCAGGAAAATAGTAATATTTTAATATTAAAAATACCAATTGAGAAGGTAAAAAGTAAGGAGGAAAAAGAAAGGGAAGAATTACAAATTAAGAATTGTTTAATATTTAAAAAATTAGAAAAATTTTTCTTGGAAAGTAGATTATGTCGTAAAAATGGAACTATAATTAAAATGGAAAAAGCAAAAAAGGGATATTATATGACGGATAATTGGTATTTATATAAATATAACAAGGATGTAAGAAAAGTTTTACAAGAATATCCTAATATTTATGCTTTTGCGGACTGGATAGATCTATGTTTTGTCTCAGAAAATAAAATTATTTTACAAACAATAGCGCATGAAGGAATGTGTTTTGGATCAGCTGAATTGTTTAGAGATATATGATATCAACCAGCAGACATCGTAAGGTCTGCGGTACCTTAAATGCATTATATTATAAGTTACGTAAGTTCTCTGAGACCTTACGATAGAAAGTGGTAAGGAATTTGCGAAAGGAGCAGCAAAAACAGCTGTGATAACAGGAGAAGGAGAGTGATAAAATATTGCATGAGATATTTTGGGAAAAAATAGAAATTATTTTATCTTACATAGAATGTAAATTGATGCCTAGGAGAAAAAGAACAATTAATTACTTAAATAGGAGTAAACGATATGAAATTTTTTAAGATGGAAAAATGGGGAAAAATCTCTTTTTCTATTGCACTTATTTGTTCTATTTTTTCTATTTTTTCAATAGTAATTGTAGTATATGTTATTAGAATTTCAAAAGAATCATGGAAATATAGAATAGATGAAACAGAATGTTATGAAAGAAAGGGGATAATAGAAGAAGTTCAAAAAGGTAAAAAAATTCAAAATGGTAAAGTCCTTAAATTTATAAAAATAAAGAATGGTGATAATATTTGTATATTGAGAAAAAAAGGAGAATGGAATGAATATCCTGGTATTTCACAGAAAGATCTTAAAAATATAAGAAATGGAGAGTTTATTATATTTTTAAAGGATCAAAAAAATCAAATAAAGAACTATAATTTAGTTTATGAATTAAAATTGAATCAAAGAATATATATGCCCATTAAACAAGTAAAGAAAGCAGAGAGATGGAATTATGTCAAAGATATAGGATTAATAGCTTTAGTAACAATGTTATCCATTTCAATGATTGGACTTACAATTTATTTTTATTGGTTAGCTGATACGAAGGATATGTATATCAGATGATTAATTAAGATCCATGGACATTAACATTTCATAACTTAAGTTCCCAGGGACATTAAGATTTCACTGTCTATATAACAAAGGTAAAATATTATGCAGAAAAAACATAAAAAATTATATATAGAGATAATAATGCTACTAATATTTTTAATTACATTTGTAACAATGATAGTATGTAATATACAATTACAAAATAAAAAAGATTCTTTTATTAAAAAATCATATTCCATACCTGTTGGTATTTTTCCAGGGAATAAAGCAACCATTGACGACAAAGGGAATATATATGTTGCGACTGGAATGTTAGGTGTCGTTCAGAAATTTAACAAGAATGGCGACTTTATTAAGAGTATCTTAATTGAGGATGATATTGATATGATTAAGAATGAAAGAGATGGAATTCATGTATATGCAGGCAAGTTTGATTATACGGATTATCATATAACAGAGAAAAAAATAATAGAAAAAGAAATAAGTGAAACAGATTTAGATCATATAAAATCGGGACCCAATGAATTGGTGATTGGTAATTTCTGGATTTTCAAAGGTAAAATTACAATCTTGAAAAGTAGTTTATTTCCAATAGATCCTTTTATTATTATGTATACAGCTATATTAATGGAAATTATATTTTGGATAAAAGCAAAGATAAGCCGATTTAGAGAAAAACAAAAGTAGTAAAATTGTAGTGATAACAGGAGGAGACGAAATTGGAAGTTAATGTAGAAATTGTATTAAGTTATAATGATGAAGAAACAGATTGGAAAGTAAAAAAAATTATCTCTAGATTTTTATACAGATTAAAGAAATACAGAACAGGAAATCGATTTGCTGGAGAATATACATATAAGATTAATCAAGATTCAGAACTATATAAACAAATAATTGAATTTTATAAATCAAATAGGAAAGATGTAGAATTTATCTGTTTGGATTATGATGTTAAAGTTTCAGATGAAGAATTTGAAAAGGCAAAAGCATTCGTTTTATGTTTTCCAGAATATTACTGTGAAGAATACGAAGATATTGAAAATGAATATAGTGAATGTGAAAGTTGTCATAGTAAAGAAAAAATAAATAGCTTATTTTATGCACAACCGAAAGGATATATAAAAAAACATGAGAATGATTATGGGTTTGCAGGATTGGATGGAACAGGAGAGTTGTTGTTATTACCAAAACTGGTGGAGAAATTAAAAGAATCAGGAGTAGATAAAAAATATTTTCAGCCGATTATAAGCAAAAGTAAAAAGATATTAGGATATACTTTTATTACTGATAATATATTACCACAGAAAAGTTATATTGATGAAAATTATAAATTTAAAAATCAATGTGAAAAATGTGAAAGAATAAATATGACAGAAAATGAAAACATTTTCTATTTCATACCGAAAAGAATAACAGAAGAAGGAATAAACAATTTAAAGGATGTAAATAAGACATATGAATTTTACGATGAGTATAGGGAAATTATAATAAGTAAAAAGGTTGCACAAATTATAAAAGAAAATGTTCCATATGTAAAATTTTACCCTGTTATTTTAGATAACAGAAATTAAAAACAAATCAACTATTCAGGAACCACCCCACGATTCTCAACGATCGTAGAAAACACGATCATCGTACTAGTTTTCCCAAAGTGCTGCAATTTCCCAATAAATTCATCCAGTTCCATCGTACTAGGAAAAGCAACCTTCAGCAGCACAGAATAATTTCCAGTTACACAATCACATTCCAGTACATTTGGATGAGCTCGAAGAAAAGGATAAACTTCGGGTTTTTGTGCAGGGCTGATCTCAAGACTGATATATGCTTTAATATGATAACCAAGTTGGATCGGGTCAACAGAAGCATGAAATCCAGTCAGAATTCCTTCCGCTTCCAACCGCTTAATTATTTAAAGTAAATCAAGACTTTCATTAAAAAAAGAAAAGATGAAACACAAAATTTGAACTTTAAATTTGGAAAGACAGGATTAAGGTTTACGAACATTGCATACTGTGTTAAGCTTCAACACATAAAATCTTGAAACAAAACGACAGCATGAGTAATCAGAAAAGAGGAAGACAATGTTGAGCAGAATGGAACACGATTCAATTGGAGCATTAAACGTACCAGCGGAAGCATACTATGGAGTTCAGAGTATGCGTGCAGCCACAAACTTTCAGATCACACACCGTCCATTACATCCAGTATTGATCGACAGCATCGTAATGGTCAAAAAAGCAGCAGCGATCACAAATGAAAAGTCTGGAAAACTAGATCAGCAGATTGCTCAGGCGATCATCAAAGCATGTGATGAGATACTGGATGGAAATTTAAGAGATCAGTTTATCGTGGATGCGATCCAAGGAGGGGCTGGAACTTCTGCCAATATGAATGCAAACGAAGTGATTGCCAATCGTGCGATAGAAATCCTTGGTGGAACCAAGGGAGATTACAGCATTGTACATCCAAATGATCATGTCAATATGTCACAGTCTACGAACGATGTAATCCCAACGGCAGGAAAGATCACCGTCTTAAAATTACTTCCACAGACGATCAAAGAACTTGAGAAATTAGAAAAAGCCATGGAAGAAAAAGAAGCAGAGTTTGATGATATCCTCAAAATGGGAAGAACACAGCTTCAGGATGCCGTTCCAATGAGACTTGGACAAAGTTTTGGAGCATTTGCACATGTCTTAAAAAGGGATATCAAAAGACTAAAAAATGTTATGGATGAGATGAAAGTCTTAAACATCGGAGCAACAGCGATCGGAACAGCGATCAATGTAGCCCCTTACTATCTTGCGAATATTTCTTATGAATTAAGCAAAGTTGCAGGAATTTCATTAAAACAGGCAGATGATTCCAGCAAGACAGAATGGTTCATCCATCATGCCAGGAAAGATCAACCCAGTGATTCCAGAAGTTGTATCACAGGTTGCATACCTGATCATTGGACATGACTATACGATCACGATGGCAGCCGAAGCCGGACAGTGCGAAGAATATATTGAAAAAAGTGTTGGAATCTCAACAGCGTTATGTCCATATATCGGATATGCAAAGTCTGCTGAGATTGCAAAGAAATCACTAAAAACAGGAATTTCTGTAAAAGAGCTGGTATTAGAAGAAGGCTTGTTAAAGGAAGAAGAATTAAAAGAGATCTTAAAACCAGAGAAAATGACACAGCCTATGAGAGAAAAAGTGATGAAAGCAGTATCATAGATACAATTAGAATACGGAAAAGAATGAAAAGTAAGAAGAGGCTTTGGAGAAATTCAGAGCTTCTTTTATTGCAATATCCTCTCGTACAAGATATAATACATAAATAGAACATAAGTACGATTGGAGGATGGAGAGAATGATAATAATTCTATGCTTAGACAACAACAACGGTATGATGTTTAATGATCGAAGGCAGAGTCAGGATCGAGGCTTGCGAGAGTATATTGCGGAGATGACCAAAGGGGAGAAGGTCTATATGAATGCATATACAGAGAAGTTGTATGAAGAGATCAACGATCCGGTTGTTTGTGAAGATTTCTTACACAAAGCGGGAAAAGGGGAGACTTGTATTGTAGAGAATCTTCCATTAAAACCAGTGATAGATCAGATCGAAGAGATCGTGATCTTCCGCTGGAATAAAGTTTATCCGTCCGATCAGGTACTGGATGTGGATCTTGAGGAATGGAAACTTGCAGAAGAAGAACAGATCGAAGGTTCCACTCACGAGATCACAAAACAGATCTATCTTCCGAAACAATAAGCTAGATCAGAAAAGAATATAACAAGAGGAGAAGCAGTTGATGATGAGAGTAACAAAGAAATTATATGCCCTGCTGATCGTAGGAATGATGGCGGTATCACTGGCAGGATGCCAGAGTACAGGCAATAGCAGTAATGGTGAAAGCACACAGAACGAACAAAGCAGCAAAGGAAGTACAAATTCTTCCACCAAATCTGTATCATCTGACAATATTCCGGATTTTTCAGGGAATATGACGGTTGCTGTTGACAATAATAATCCAGATTTTACATCCAAAGATCTGACAACAAAATCCTACGAGTCTTACAGCAGACTTGACTCTGAAGGAAGATGTCAGGTGGCGGAAGCGTGTGTTGGAAAAGATATCATGCCAAAAGGAAAACGCGGAGCGATCGGTATGGTAAAACCAACCGGATGGCATACAGCAAAATACAATAACGTTGATGGGAAATATCTATATAACCGTTGTCATTTGATCGCTTACCAGCTGACCGGTGAGAATGCCAATAACAAGAACCTGATCACAGGAACAAGATCTTTTAACGTGGATGGAATGTTACCATATGAAGAGATGGTCGGTGACTATGTCCGTGAGACAGGCAATCATGTATTATACAGAGTTACACCAGTCTTTGACGGAGATGACCTGGTAGCCAAAGGGGTACAGATGGAAGCGATGTCTGTGGAAGATAAGGGCGAAGATATTAAGTTTAATGTTTTTGTATATAATGTACAGGATGGAGTGAAGATTGATTACGAGACAGGAGACAGTGAAGCAGATAGCAGCGTGCAGGTAACAACAGAGAATTCAAAAGCAAGCCAGAAATATCACACAAACCAGAATTCATCTAATAACAGCAAAAACTACAACAGTAACAAAAATACAACAGAAGCAAAAACAAATACAAAAACAACTGCTTCACAGAAGATCCGTGGAAACAGCAGATCAAAGGTATACCACTGCCCAGGTCAAAGAGATTATGACCGTATGGGAACATCAAAATATTTAGTCACATTTAAGAGTGAGAAAGAAGCAAAGGCAGCGGGATATCATAAGGCACAAAGATAAAAGAAAGAGTTAACGATCCATAAAGACAGACAGGAGGAAATCATATGAGTTTAAATGCAACACCAAGAGGAGACAGAATTCACATCGCATTATTCGGGAAACGAAATGCCGGGAAGTCAAGTGTTATCAATGCTATGACGAATCAGGAATTAGCGATCGTATCCGATGTCAAAGGAACAACGACAGATCCTGTATACAAGGCAATGGAACTTCTGCCATTAGGACCAGTAGTTATGATCGATACCCCGGGACTTGATGATGAAGGAGAATTAGGGGAAAAGCGAGTCAAGAAAGCAAAAGAAGTCTTGGGCAAGGCAGATATCGCCCTTGTGATCGTGGATGCTACAGCTGGTATGACAGAGTTTGAAGAAGATATGATACGTTTGATCGAAGACCGGAAGATTCCTTATCTGAAAGTCTACAATAAGATGGATCTTTCCAATGCCCAAGAATGGAAAGAAGACAAAGCCTGCTTTGTCAGTGCAAAGGATAAAAAAGGGATCTGGGAGTTAAAAGAAGAGATCGGGAAACTGGTTCCAACGGATGATGACACGCTAAAGATCGTTGGAGATTTGGTCTGTCCGAATGATTTTGTGATCTTAGTCGTACCGATCGACAGTGCAGCACCGAAAGGCAGACTGATCCTTCCACAGCAGCAGACGATCCGTGACCTTTTAGAAGCAGGAGCAGCCTCTATTGTCGTAAGAGAAACGGAATTAGAAAAGACATTAGAAGAGATCGGCAAGAAACCAGCATTGGTCATTACAGACTCTCAGGCATTTGGCAAAGTCTCAAAGATTGTGCCAGAAGATATCAAACTGACTTCATTTTCGATTCTGTTTGCAAGATATAAAGGTGATCTGGAAGAAGAAGTCAGAGGAGTGAAAGCCTTGGAACATTTAGAAGAAGGGGCGAAGATCTTGATCGCGGAGGGATGCACTCATCACAGACAGTGCGATGACATCGGAACGGTGAAGATCCCAAGATGGTTAAAACAATATACAGGTAAGGATTTTGATATCCATACAAGCAGTGGAAACTCTTTTCCTGAAGATCTGGATACTTATGATCTGGTCATTCATTGTGGCGGATGTACTTTAAATAGAAGAGAGATGAAAAACCGTATCGCAAGAGTCAAAGATGCAGGTGTTCCGATCGTGAACTATGGAATCTTTATCGCGGCAACGCAGGGGATCTTAAAGAGAACCCTGGAGCCATTTGAGGAAGCCAGCAGGATCTTAAATGAGATTTAAAGCGGATTGTTTCAAAAAATCAACATAAATTAACGAAAATCAATAAGACTGCTTCTTTACAAAGAAAGATAAGTTTTGTAGAATAGAAAGATAGAATTAAAACCAAATGGGAGGAAATCATGAGCAAAGTAAGAACAAGATTTGCACCAAGCCCTACAGGGCGTATGCATGTAGGTAACTTAAGAACAGCCCTTTATGCATATCTGATCGCACGTCATGCAGGCGGAGATTTTATTTTAAGAATTGAAGATACAGACCAGGAAAGACAGGTAGAAGGGGCAGAAGAGATTATCTACAATACCCTTAAGAAAGCCGGAATGAACCACGATGAAGGACCAGACATCGATGGTGGAGTCGGACCATATGTTCAGAGTGAGAGACAGGCACAGGGGCTTTATTTAAAATATGCAAAAGAACTGATCGACAAGGGAGAAGCATATTACTGTTTCTGTGATCAGGAGAGATTAGACACACTGAAAGTAAAATCAGGAGATGTTGTGATCAGTCATTATGACAAACATTGCTTAAACTTATCCAAAGAAGAAGTTCAGGCGAAATTAGACGCAGGAGTACCATATGTTATCCGTCAGAATAACCCAACAGAAGGAACAACATCTTTCGTTGATGAGATTTACGGAGAGATCACAGTGGATAATATCGAATTAGATGATATGATCCTGATCAAATCGGATGGATATCCAACATACAACTTCGCAAACGTAGTTGATGACCATTTAATGGGAATCACACATGTAGTTCGTGGTAATGAATACTTATCATCTACACCAAAGTACAATCGTTTATATGATGCATTCGGATGGGAAAAACCAGTATACATTCATTGTCCACTGATCACAGACGAAGAACATCACAAATTAAGTAAGAGAAAAGGTCATTCTTCCTTCGAAGATCTGATCGAGCAGGGATTCTTGCCAGAGACGATCGTAAACTTCGTTGCATTACTTGGATGGAGCCCAGGAGGAGAACAGGAAATCTTCTCATTAAAAGAATTAGAAGAGATCTTTGATTACAAACATATGTCTAAGACACCAGCGGTCTTTGATATGAACAAGATCAAATGGATGAATGGTGAATATATCAAAGCCATGGACTTCGACCGTTTCAAAGAACTTGCTATGCCATATGTAACAGAGACAATTCACAGAGAGATGGATTTTGATAAGATCCTTTCTATGGTGAAGACAAGAATTGAGTTATTTACAGAGATTCCGGGACACATTGACTTCTTCGAAGCAGTTCCAGAATATGATGTAGAGATGTACAAACATAAGAAGATGAAGACAACACCTGAGACTTCATTAACCGTATTAAAAGAGATCTATCCAGTGATCGAAGCACAGGAAGATTTTACAAATGATGCATTATATGAGATGCTAGTATCTTTTGCAAAAGGACATGAGTACAAGAATGGTTATGTAATGTGGCCAGTTCGTACAGCAGTCTCTGGAAAGCAGATGACACCAGGTGGAGCAACAGAATTAATGGAACTTCTGGGAAAAGAAGAATCATTAAAGAGAATCAATGATGCGATCGCGAAACTGGAGGCAGCACTTGCATAGCCAGCTGAGCAAGGCACAGAAAGAAGCAGTGATGCACAAAGATGGACCGATGATGGTACTTGCAGGACCAGGTTCAGGGAAGACACTTGTGATCACAAAGAGAATTCAATATTTGATATCGCACTATCAGATCCCACCGCAGCGGATTCTGGTCATTACATTTACCAGAGCAGCAGCGAATGAGATGAAAGAGCGGTTTTGGCGGCTGGCAGGGGAAAC
>ENA-OOXE01000497-OOXE01000497.1-human-gut-metagenome-genome-assembly--contig:-NODE-497-length-33313-cov-2.815443_pt1 | contig 33313 bp, 18 predicted proteins | sample MGYA00241585_ERZ501339 | MGnify/ENA primary metagenome ERZ501339 (study PRJEB25962, sample SAMEA1972463) | human gut metagenome | biome: human gut; feature: human-associated habitat; material: faeces...
CGAGCCGTAGTGGCGGCGCAGGGCGGTGGTCTGGTCGTTCTGGTCGTTGTAGCTGGCGGGCACGGCGATGGGCTGGGCATCCGGCAGGGGATTTGCGGGATCGAACTGGTCTTCCACGCAGCTGCCCAGCGCAAACGCCCATGTGCCGTCAAGGCTCAGCTTCAAGCGCGCTTCATTCTGTTCAGGATATAACATAACGCTTTCCCTCTATTTCTGCAAAAAATGCGGGGCGCGGGTACTGCCCACGCCCCGCTTACGGGTGATTTGTTTAGCCCTTGATGCCGGTGGATGCCACGCCCTGCACAAAGTACTTTTGCAGGGAGAGGAACACGATCAGCACCGGGATCAGTGCCACCACAGAGGCCGCCATGATCAGGCCGTACTCTGCAGAATACTGGGTGATGAACATACGCAGACCAATCTGGATGGTCTTGAGTTCGGTCTTGGTCAAGTAGATCAGGGGGCCAAGGAAGTCGTTCCATGTGTTCACGAAGGTGAAGATGGTCAGGGTGGACAGGGCGGGCAGGCTGAGGGGCAGCATGATGTGCCACCAGATGCCGTACTCGCTCAGGCCATCAATGCGGGCAGCCTCACACAGCTCGGTGGGCACGCCCTCGTAGAACTGCTTCATCAGGAACACGCCGAAGGCGCTGAAGGCCTGCAGGCACATAATGGCCAGATGGGTGTTGTTCAAATGCCACGAGCTCATCATCATGAACTGGGGCACCATGTAGGCCTGCCAAGGCACTGCAATGGTGGCAATGTAGCCGAGGAAGAGCGCGTTTTTGCCCTTGAACTGCATCTTAGCAAAGGCGTAGGCTGCAAAGGAGGAAGTGAACAGCTGCAACAGGGTGACCACCACGGTGATCTTGACCGTGTTTTTCACAAAGGTCAGCAGCGGGATCTGGGTCCAGATGTCCACATAGTTCTGCCAGCGGGGATTTTTGGGGATCCACTGGATAGGGAAGCCGAACACGTCCTTATTCAGCTTAAAGGAGGAGGACAGCATCCACAAAAAGGGCAGCAGCATACAAGCTGTGATGACGATGAGGAAGAAATAGATCAGGAACTTGGAGATGAAATTGCGGCGCTTCTGAGAGGCTTCGGTCTTGATAATAGCAGCAGACATAGTTCTTCCTCCTTTCTCAGTTCTCGCCCTTGGAGCCGCGGAACTGGATGATGGTAACGATCAGCACCAGTACGAACAGCACCATGGAAATTGCACTTGCGTAGCCGTATTTCGGGGTATTGACGAAGGCCACATTATAGATGTAGTACACCAGCGTCATGGTAGCAGTGCCGGGGCCGCCCTGCGTGATCATGTACATCTGGTCGTAGACCTTGAAGCCGGAGATGGTGAGCATAATGACCACAAAGAAGGTGGTGGGGCGCAGCTGCGGCAGGGGGATGTGCCAGAACTGCTGCCAGCGATTTGCACCGTCCAGCTCGGCGGCTTCGTTCAGGTCCGGGTTGCAGCCCTGCAAGCCTGCCAGATAGATGACCATGTAGTAACCCATGTTCTTCCACACGCTGAACAGGATGACCGTGATCATAGCGGTGTCCTTACCGGCAGCCCAGCGGGGCAGGTTTTCCACCGCCACGCCAAAGAACTGGTTCAGGATCATGTTGATGGGGCCCATGGAGGGGTTGAAGATCATGTTCCATACCGCTGCCACCGCCACCAGCGAAGCAACGTAAGGGAAGAACGCCACGGTGCGGAAAAAGTTGCGCAGCTTCACGTTCTGGTTCAGCAGCACAGCCATGGCCAGCGAGCAGGCCAGCGTAAGCGGCACGGTGCCGATGACATAGACGATGGTGTTTTTCAAAGCCGCCTGAAAGATTTTATCGGTGGTGAAGAGCTTTACAAAGTTTTTCAGGCCGACAAATTCAATGGCGTGGCGGCCGTCCCATGCGCAGAAGGCCAGCGCAATGGCAAACACCATGGGCACCAGCGTAAACACGCAGAAGCCAATGAAGTTTGGCGCAATGAAGGAATACGCGATCAGAGAATCGCGGGTCGATTTTTTAAGCACTTTACGGGGAGTTTTATTCTGGACAGCAGCACTCGCCATAAAAGAGCCTCCTTTCCCGGAAGTATAACCATTTTTCCAAAAAATGAGCGGGGCGGGCGCTGTGCATACCCGCCCCGCTCGGACAGGGCTTTTTTCCGATGCTCGTCCACCGGAAAATGAATGGGGATCGAAAATGATGAAGAAGGAGAACCGCAACGTATTGCGGAAAACGCTTTATCAGCCGAGAACTGCGGGAACCTGATCGTTCATGTTCTGGATGCCCTCGTCCACGGTCTCGCTCATGGTCATAATAGCATCGTGCTCGGCGTTCAGAATGGTCTCGATATCAGATGCGTACTGGGTGTAGGGCATTTCCAGATAGACATTGCTGGTGGTCAGTGCATCCACAGAATTGCTGTCCTCGGGGAAGCCCTCGGTGGACTTGATGATCTCGGCGGTAGCAGCGGAGCCGCAGGCCGGGAAGGTGCCGGTCTTGGCAATAGCCTGTGCGCCCTCCTCGGAGACACACCAGTTGATGAAGTCGGCAGCGGCCTCTGCCTTGGGAGAATCCGCGTTGATGGCCAAGCTGGTCACAGTGCCCAGCGTAGAACCAGCCTCTGCACCGGCGGGGTGCGGGTACTTGACGATGCCCCAGTTGAACTTGGTCTCGGCATCCTTCATGTAAGCTTCCAGCGTGGAGATGAACCAGCTGCCCATGTTGACCATTGCGCACTGCTGGTTCTCAAAGGCTGCGGAGTAGTGCAGAGAAGAGGTCTTGAGGTAGCCGTAGTCCATGCAGATGCCGTCCTTCTGCTGGGCAATGACCATATCGTAGGTGGGCTTCATGAAGTCGTAGGTGCCGTCGATGATGGTGTTTTTGCCGTCCAGAATGGAGAACAGAGAAGCGGCGGAGCGCCAGGTGTGGTAGTGGCAGCCATAGACCTTGGTGTCGCCGGAGCCGCTGGTCATCTTGCGGGCCAGAGCATCGTAATCTTCCATCGTCAGGTCATTGGAGGGATACTCCACACCGGCCTTATCGAACAGATCCTTGTTGTAGTACAGCACCCAGAAGTCGCTGCGGAAGGGCACGGCGTAGAAGTTGCCGTCATCGGTGGTCAGCTGCTCGATGGTGCCGTTGAAATCACCGGTATAAGGGCCTTGCAAACGGCATCCTCCGCCTCCGATGTTACCACCCCAGTTATAATTCCATATCTCACCGGTTTCCGTAAGGCCATATTGGTGGATGGTTCCATTGTCGTTCGACAACCAACCTTTCGGGAAAGTTCCGTTGGCATACGTGGCAAAGTCTTTCGTAGAAGAATATATGAGTTCCGTCTCGCCCGTACTCGTATCCGGCCCTACGGAGAAGTTGATGGTCTGCGGCTCCAAAGTACTCAGTAAACTCATTGCATTAGTTACATCAGTCAAAACCAACTGGTATTCGCCATCTGCCAATGTCCCGACCGATACGACCAAAGTATTCGGGTCAGTCTCAGATACTACAGTCGAACCATACAAATCGGCCACTTGCGTACCGTTCTGCATCAATAAGATAGATGCATAATCCGTAGAAACGGCACGGTCATAAGTCACGCGCACTTCGTTGAACGAAGCCGGATCCAACTCGAAACTGTGGTCTTCCGGAACGGACGACAAATAAACCGGCCCATCCATCAAATAGGACATTTCTTCGATAGTCTCATCATAGTAAATGGCCTCGCTCGTGAACGGGAGCACTTTCATCTCGCTCTCTACGTCCATGCTCGGACGTTGGTCGGTGGTGTAAATGAGCGGGCATTCCGCATCTGGCGTGAAGCTGACCTTCATATCGGCACTTTCATCCTCGTCTATTTCATTCGCCATGAAGATATACATGTAGCCATCCTGCTTCAACTCAACGCTGGCCACTTCCATCTCCTGATCACCATTCATCACTTTCACATACGAATTGGGCAACAAGTGCACACCGATAGGGTCAGTGCTGGCGGAAGCCAACTGGGCAGCATTCGTGGGATAGCCGAAATCCACCCTGATAGCATCATAATTATACGTACAGCCTGCCATCGTGGCTTCTTCAATCTTAATATCATCCAGAAGATAACGACCAGGATTGTACATGTTGATGGTCAGGAAATACGTATTAGGGAATGACGTATCATCGCCCTTCCACCAAATCGTGTCGTTCTTCGACGGGTCATTCGGATCATTCACGATGATGTCTTTGATGTTATCGTCGAACTGGTCAAAGAACTTGTCCTGCACGGCCTTTCCGGAATTGTAAGCCACGAACGACAAACGGCGCCAATCTCCCGTCATGATACCGTCTTTCCAATCATAATAGTACTGCGTGCCACTCTGCGACATCAATGGTGCCTCAAGATTTTCACGTCCGATAGAAAGGCTGGATTTGATGGCCGTATTGATAGGATCGCCCCCGTCGGCCATCGTAAAGGTTTTGTTGGCCTTCACCCAAAACGACACACGATAGGATTTGCCCTCCTCAATGGGCAAATAGCGCAACTTCAAACCACGAAACCATTGCGACCCCTGTACCGTATTGGAATTGTTCGCCTCCAAGGCATACGTACCAGAATAAGCCTCTTCGCATTTCTCATTCCACACATCCCCCGGCTGGAGATTGATATGGTCACCGTAGAAGTCTGCAAATTGTGCAGAGTCTTTGTGATGGTAGAATTGGTCACCATCCTCAAAACCTAACGTTGCAATAACCTGAGCCTGGGCTGTCAAACCAAGTCCTGCAAGGCCGAGCAACATCAAAAAGTTTTTCTTCCTCATAAACTTCAATTTAAGATTAATACTAAAATTACTATATCTCTTTCTCTTCTATTCTTGTTGGATTTGAGATTCCGGCAGCTAAATTAGCCTTTGCCGGAATCTTTTCCAAAATATTTTGTATCATATACTTTCGTATTTGTAACATCTTTCAATCAGCATTGATTTACAACACATTATAGCATCACTCCAAAGGCAAATACCAATTACTCCGATCTGAAAGGCGACCATAAAGTTCTGTATTGAAACTATCTTTCCCAGCGCGTCCGGCTATCTTCCGTGCCAAAAAGTCCGTGTCATCACGCCGGAGTGCTATACGCTGCAAGTCACCAAACCGCTGCCCCAAAAAACTCTGCTCCAAAGCCATCTCATCGCAAATCTTATCCTCTACAAAGAGTATGGAGTCTTCATGAGTGGCCAATCCTTCAGGAATGACATAAAGCGTATCGGCATAAGACTCACCACAGCCATAAGAATGAATTCCCTCCGTATTTACTGTTGTCGTAGAAGTGGACGACATATCCTGTGTAATGAAATTGTAAGGACTCCACGTCAACAAATTACCTGCGCGCTTTTGTTCATCGGCACAGACATACTTGGACACAGTCCCGTCACTCAAGCCATACTTCAAAATAGCAAAAGCCGATTCGGGCAGCCCCGCACGGTTGTAAGCCTCGGCCATACGAAGATAGATGGACGAAAGCCGATAAAGAGGGATTTCCGACAAGAAAGACGAGTTGGATGTCACAGGAAAACGGACTACCGTCTGAAAATCTTCCGAATAATCATCGCGACTTGCCGTGTACGTTGTCCTGACATTTGAACACAAACGCAAATCCCCCCTTTCCCGACTGTCATTATAAATCGTGTTCTCTCCCGGAGATATCGTATCACGTAAATTTGTAGTCGGATCCGTATACACCATCACGTAACGCTGCGCCTGCGACAGTTCCAACAACGACTGTGAAGAAGTCATCTCAAAATAATAACGGTTGTCCTCTGTAGAATTAAGGACATCTCCCAATCGGCTTACCACTCCATCATATTCACTGGTTTCCATCCGTATCCCAGCCAAATCGGTAGTACTTGAATAACTCGACGAATGGCTCTTGAATTCGTAATTCCCCCAATAGGCTTCCATGTTTCCAGCCGGAGCCAAAGGTTTGTCGGGATGCGTCAGATAGTCATGATAGTATTGTGCAGCCTCTCGGTAACGCCCAGCCCATAGGCAAAGGTCGCCCAACAAGACACGCACGGGAATGAAATAGCGGTCGTTTCCGGCTAAGGGAAAATCAGTTTCCACGTAAGGTTCCAAATCCGGAATGAAGTATTCACAAACCTGCTTCACATCATAAAACGGATAACGTGAAGGATCCGCTTCCACTTCCGTCATCAACGGTTCCGTAAAGAAAGGTACCTTACCATAATAAATGGCCAACTGCAAATAAGTCCATGCACGGAAAGCTTTCACTGCAGCATACTCCCGAATAAACACTTTCTCCCCACGCAAAGAAAGCATCGTATCGGCATGGGCAATATAATAATTACAGTTCTGAATGATGGCATAATAATCTTCCGGTGCATTGTAGCGGTTGTCTGTAGTTGCCGTGAAGTCAGCCAGTTCTTTCAGGTCGGTCGTGGCTGCTTCAGTCACGGATGAAAGTTCTCCTCTTACTTCACCGAGAATAATTGTGCGATCGGCTATCACCTGTATCTTGTTCATAATTCCCAAAAGAGAATATACCGTATCGTTGGGTGAATTCAGTTGGGGATTGAAGTCCACCAAACTTGAATCCGTATCCACACAGGAGGTAAAGGCTGCACCAGCCCCAAAAGCCAATACCAATGCCATAGAAAATATCTTGTTCTTTTTCATGATTCGTTTTAATTGAATGTTACAAGTTAATCTTTACGCCCAATGAGAAATTACGCCCTTGGGCCAACAAACCGCGATCGATACCTCTGGACAACACGCTGTTGTCTGCACTGAACTCCGGATCTGCTCCCAAATACTTCGTGAACGTAAGCAGATTATTGGCAGATCCCCATATCGTAATACCCTGCAAATAAGTTGTATGGATGGGAAAGTAATAGCTCAACGTGACATTCTTCAGACGAAGGTAAGAACCATCCTCAATCCAACGGTCGGAGAAGCGGCTGTTACCCGGTGCGTCTAAATAATAGATACGAGGAATGTCTGTTTCCTGACCTTCATGTGTCCAACGGGACAACATAGCGGTAGTCTGGTTGTGGAAACGTGATCCGCTTTCTAACAGACGGCGTTGATAATTATACACGTCGTTACCCAAAGAATAGTTAAAGACAACGTCTAATGAAAGGTTCTTCCAACGTACGTTAGTGAAAATATTACCATAAAGGTCGGGATTGGGATCACCGATAACCTGCATGTCTTTTTCATTAATTATATGGTTGCCATCCTCATCAACGAATCTCATGTCCCCTGCACGGAAATAAGTCTTTGCCCCTGTCTCATCTACCTGATATAAAGCTGCAGCATCGGCCTCTTCCGTTGTAGCAAATACCCCGTCTGTCTTGTAGCCATAAAACACTCCGGCAGCCGTACCTACTTGCGAAAGCACTTTACCCCCGTAAAGTTCCGTAATAAAAGAACCATTCGGCAGAGAAGTCAACTCGTTCTTATAATGTCCTGCACTAGCTCCCAAACTCCACTTCCAGTCTTTCAAATCAATAACTCTGGCAGACAGACTTACGTCAAAACCTTGGTTTTTCATCTCGCCACTGTTCTTCCAATTGGCCTTCAAGCCACTGATATAAGACAATGCACTCAAGCTGAGCAAATTGGAAGTTATCCCATGAAAATAATTGAAACTAACACCCAGGCGATTGTCCAAAGCAGACAAATCCAAACCGGCTGTCCAACGTGCCGTAGTCTCCCATTGTAATTGCGTATTACCAATGTTTGCCATAGACAACCCCGTCGATGTATTCCACATCTTCTGCCCCACAAAATACGTACGCGAAGCCTGGCTTTCTAGATCGTCGTTACCCACAAGATCGAACCCTACATTCAGCCGCAAATAATTCAGAGCACGAGTACGGGGCATCCACGACTCATTAGTCAGTACCCACGCTGCCTGTACCGAAGGAAAGAACCCCCAAGCGTAGTTGCCGATCTTCAATCCGTCGGCAGCATCGACACCAAACTTGGAGCTACCAGCCATACTCAGTGCAGCGGAAACATAGTAACGTTCACGCCAATTGTAATCGGCCGAAAGATAGTAAGTCATGTCCACCACTTCTTCCTCCGTACCGTCCGTGGATTTGTAGAGTAAATTATTCGACATGTTAGGCGTCTTATCGTTTCCGCTATTGTAACCCACCTGAGAATTCAACTGGTAACTCGTACGCTGATAACGCAAACCTCCTCGCAAACCGAGCCAATGCGCCTTGAAACGGCGAGCATAATCGAAATAAGAGTCGCTCATGATAACCGTTTCGCGTGCTGCCAAAGCTGAAGCACGATTCTGCAAAGCTTCACCTACACCTTCTACATCAAAATCCGGAACACCGTTCATCGGTAAGTAGGCATTTTCATCCGTATTCACCAATTGGAATGCAAAATGCTCTGAAATGCTCCAATAACGGTTAATATTCCACTTCGGAGTCACAGCTAATGTAATGAGACGGTTACCGAAATAATTTTTATTGTCACCATCTCCGTTTTCCAAAATAAACAAAGGGTTGGCCAACGAATTCAAATAAGGCTTGGTCGTCAACACATCGGAAAGGTAATCATCAGCATCGGCCAAATAAGAAGAAATATTCCCGTTTGTGTCAAACGCATACGGGCTGAGAAAAGGAGACTTGATCAGGCTCAGGAATCCCGGTGAAGAAATTACACCGTCATCCAATGTGGCCGGCGCCCCATCGTCACGCATATCGCGCGTCACATCGCTATAAGCTGCATCGAAACGCACCGTGAGGTTCTTTGCCAATACGATATCAGAATTCAAGCGCAGATTGAAACGCGAAAAAGAATTGTTCTTCAGCGTTGCATCAGATGCAGCATACCCCACGGATAGATTATAGTTGGCCACGTCATCTCCACCCTGCACGTTGATACTATAGTTTTGAGTGAAGGCTTCCTCATACACATGTTTCTGCCAATCCGTATTATTATGATACACATCATAGTAGTAATAATTCGGATTCGTCTGCAAAAACTTGAAACTGTTATTGGTAGTACCTGTCGTCCCTATCAGTTCGGAAGCATAGATGCGGTATTGTTCCCCATCCATCATATCCATAGATTTTGGCAATAATTCAAAGCTTCCACCGATAGAAACATCTATTTTCGTGGCCATGCTCTTGTTACGTTTGGTTTCGATAAGAATCACCCCATTCGCTCCCTTCGCACCATAAATAGCTGTCCCGTTCTTCAAAACACTGATTTTCTCAATATCCTCCACCATAATATTCGCAAGGAGGTTGTTGAAAAAGCCGTCATGAACAGAAGGAGCCGAAAGCCTCATATCGGTAACGACTCCGTCAATAACAACCAGTGGCTGTGCGTTGGTATTGAGCGAGTTCAAGCCGTTCATGAACATGGCCACACCCATCCCCGGCACACCACTGCGCGTAACGGTATGTATATCAGCACCCAACTTGTTTTGAATCTGCCCGTCAATGCTAACTTCATTCGTATTATAATCCACAGCCACTGTTTTTTCACTCGTAGCAGACCCCGAAGCCGTATAGACCGGATTGAAAGTATCGCTGAAAATATAAGCATCCACCGAGCCTTCTCCCCTACCGACTGGAACTTGAAGGGCATTATAGCCATCACCCCGCATCCAAAGGGAAGTTACATATACCGGGACTTGGATCACGTAATCCCCTTTCTCGTCAGTCATAGCCGCATAGCGTGCGTCATTGAATGCCGAGACACTGATACCCGCAGTCGGTTGCTTAGTAGCATTATCATAGACACGTCCTTTAATTTCGCGCATCGGAACTTCCGACAACATGGACTTTACCATCTTTGCGGAATCCCGTACCGTAGCCTGGGCGGAATCCTGCTCCGCCTCTTGAGCCGCCACCGGAGCTGCCACAGCGGCCATCAGGCAAAATGTTGATAAAATATGTTTCATGGCACTATTTTTCTTCTCTATTGGGTTTGAAATATAAACAATCAAGATACATCTCGCGGTTATACCGCCCAGACTCCATACGACTGATACTGCATTCCAGTGTCAAGTGGACTTTAGCATCAGGTTGGCCATAACTGCATACCGGAACAGTGAACGTACCAATTTTCACCGTGTCTACCCGATAAGGGTCGTTTTGCACCTCGTCTTCGAAATCATAGGTCTGTTCCACCCCGTCTTCCGTCTCGTAACTGATAGAAGCAGTGAACTTACATGGACGGAAATTACGGTCGCTGGCATTATACACCGTACGAGGCAACACTACTGCACAAACATCATACGTACCGGACAACACATCGGGAACTTGGAACTCCATAGTCCAATTGGATGAATTCGTACGAGGAGAAATCACCAAATAGCCATCGGAAATACTGTCGGCAACCGAGCTGCGTGATGCATAGGTACAATCTTCGTAATCTGTCATCATACTCTCATACTCAGCTTCGGTCTTCACAGGATAAAAATATATATCCTCGGGGTTGAACGGCCATTCGTACAAATTATAAATAGCTCCATTACTACAAGCCATCGTATCTCGCACGAAATCGGAAGAAAAAATTCCGCCGGCAGCCAACGGTTTGTAATACACATGGCGTCGTTCCTCGTCATACTTGTTATAGGCAATAGAATACACAGAATCTGCCATGTGGGAACAACCTATATTCCGGTTGTACACCAAATCTCGAATAAGTGCCTGATGGGCATACAAACGCTGTAAAGAATCTGCCTGATTTACGCTACCGTAATTAAAATAGGACTGTGCCTCGTCATAAGCCTTATCCCACACCCGAGTTTCAGGAACCAACATGATAAAGCTACTGTCTTCCTCGTTTATGCGGTCAAACCTGCTAAACAATATGTTAGTAGTAACCATCACAGAATCGGAATAGACAATGTTTCCATCCACAATGCCGCTCTGAATACTGGAATTTTCATCCAATTCCAATTTTTCATAACCTTTGAAAAAAGAACCGATTCCGGAATACTCCGACAAAGTAGTCAAAGCCTCATACACATTATATAAATAAGGCAATTCACCAGAAAGCACATGCAAAACTCCGTTCTTTGCCGCTTCATTAGCCCGTCCAGACTCATACGTCACACCTTGGAAAAAACCGGGACTGGCATCAAGATACTTATTATTGAGCATAAGAACCGATTTCATATCCGTACTATTGGTGATGAAATGTGCAATGTGATTCTGCACAAAATGCTGTCCGCACATAGAGTCACCCGACACGGTCAGACATTCCTCCAACAAAGAATCCACATTGAATTGCCCATCTTTGGGAGCCCATACAGTAAAAGTCTGATCGCTAGCCAACAAATCAGCGTACGTCACGTTTGTCGGTTTATTATTGTTAAACACATGCGTGGCACGCAGTACCTTGAGGAAGTCGCCCAAATCCCTTTGCTCCTCCATCACCTGAAGAAGGGACTTGTCGGACACAGGGCGGCCTTCATTACCATAATGTTCGTCCCACGTATCGGTACAAGCCGCAGTTGCTAAGACTGTTGCAGCTACCGCAAACATCTTTATTTTATTATCTGTTTTCATATACCTATTTTTTATATTTACCCTATATCACCTCACATTAATGGGTGTCCTCGGCTTCCACCCCTGCATAGATGCTCTTCGGCACAATCTCGAAATAATTGATAGGTAACTCGGCCTGTGGGTTATCCACTACCAATTTGATTCGTACATAATAATCCTTTTCCGGACTCATATTCTCCGTAGTCAAAATCTTGCGCAATTTCATCGGTTGGTCTCTCAGGATATTTGTCCCGCCTTGCGCCCAAGAATCCATATCTTTCATATAGCCACGGTTGTGCATGGCTTTGTCGATGGCACGGTTTCCTTCCTCGTCCCCTGGAGTATCAGCAACCCAACCAATTAACGGGTCGGTAGGCCAAAGCGTAAAGTCGATAGGCAGCCCCATGGGCAACAAACCATCCGGGTCCGTACCGAAATAAACCTGTACCTTTCCACGCATATCTCCCCAGCCATAGCCGAAACGCACCTCGTAAGTTCCTTCTTTAGGTACGGGAAGCAACTTGAATGTCACGTCAAATTGTCCCACCATGTCGATACAATCCGCATATGTTACCATCCATACATCACGCTTACGTAAAGTCATGGTCGGGGTCTTGCCATGAAAGTCCCATCCTTCAACGACTTTAAATCCCGTGGCACGTTCTGTATTTCCGCGTGCCCCACAATTCATGAATTCCGGAGAAAGTGTAGCTGCCATGACACGAATACGGTCGTTGAAAACGACATCACGAGTCTCCTGGTTATAATCCAATATCTGGTCGATGTAATGGTAGATACCATTCAAGGCCTGCTGGTCCACGTCACCGATTTCTGACGGAGAAAGCACCTTCGTACCCCGAACCGTATAACGTACCCCCACTCCTTTACGGTTGATGAAAAGACCTTCGGACGGTGTACTCATCTTCATGATAGTACCCTGTAACATTGTGGTGTACCAATCTGTACAATCAATCAAATCCGTCTTGGCACATGTATTTTTAATGTCCCCCGAAACAGTCCAATCATTATAAGCCCCGTAATATGGCAATAAATGATAAGAAATGAAGCGGTTTAAGGGGTTTTTACGATTGGTCCAATCGTCATCATACAATCCGGCATCCTTTGGATACATCTGGTCATACACTTGCTTGGCATGTGCTTTCAGTCCGTCCAAATCATAAATGCCATTGGCCGCATAGACTTCATCTGTCTCCACAAAAGCCGTGTAACGTTTCATCCGCGTACCCACATAGCGCATAGTGTATGATGACCCTCCCGTAGAAATGACCATATCCTGATTAACCGAATCTTCCCCACAAGAGTAAGTAGGATCGATATACTGTCTCAACGAATCGCATAAACCCGTCAACCTGAGTGCTTCATTGAAAATGGAAATAGTAGAATCTTCCGCTAATAAATCCGGCAACAGGAACGACTGAGGTACAATCACACGGTCAAGCGTGTGCACCACACCATTTTCCACAGAATCGTCCCGTACAATCAACCGCGCACTCTTATTGATGTAATAAATCACATTATTGTTGTTCAATGCATCAGAGTCACAAGAAAACGTCAAATAACGGTCATTCATGTTAGCCGTGGGTATATTCCCATCTATCAAGTCCGTAGTGAAATAGGCCTGATCAATAATATGGTTCCATGACAAAGTATCGCATTGTTCCTTTGTAAGCTGATCTACACTTTGAATCCCCAATTCATGAAGATATTGCTCCACAGCTTTATTATTAGGAGCCAAACAAGTATAGCTCCCGTACGCTGCCATCATACCATACATACCAGAACGCTGAAGAATGGTAATGAAGTCGCTGAACTCTCCAGAACGGTTCTGAAGGTAATCGGTTACCATCTCTCCTGTAAACGTATAATAATTCTCTGCCAAAGGTTCGTCTGAACAAGACACTGTGAAAGCAGGTATGACCAAAAGTGCCAACACGAACCGCATCAATATTTTATCTATTCTTTTCATATCTCTTATTCAGTTGTGGTTATATTTTCATTCTCATAGGCCGGATTCTGTACCAGATAAGAATTGGCCTTCAACTCATCTTCATGATAGGGAAAATAAAGAGCATCGGGAGTCGAGAGACGGATACGGAGCGCAGCCGTGTTCTCACTGAACTTCTGCATTACCTTATCCAACATGCGGGTGTTGGAACCCTCACGCCGGCAAAGACGTACCAAGTCAAACCAACGCTTACCTTCAAACATCAATTCGCGCTGACGTTCGTCTAACACAAGATTCTCCATGCTCAAGCGTGATGTGCCATAATCTTCAAAAACCAACGTATCAGTAGTTGCCACACGCTTATTATTGGCTCGTTTCCATACGGCTGACACACAGGAGAAAGCAGTCCGGTAACGAGCCTCCTGCTCCGATGTCAACGATGAACCATCTCCCACATTTCCGGCAAGTTGAACCTCCGCTTCAGCTTTCATCAACATCACATCCGTAAGCCTATATATAATCCAATTGCCCACATTGTTTGAACGAGTATATTCCGTTACCGTTGGAGCCGACCCCGTAGTCGTATTTGTCCTGAACTCAACACCAGCTGTGACATACTTGCGGATGCTCACAGTAGATTCCCCTGACATGTTTTCATATACCCGGCAATCTGTACGCTTGAAATAGGGGTTTGAGCCATCTGCCACTTGGGCATTCAGATACGGGCATGCAGCAAGTTGCCCCACATTCGTACTATTATATGCTCCATAAAATTCTTTCGTCAAAAGATTCTCGCGAGTCTCCGAATCCACAAAATTTAATTCAAAGATACTCTCAAAGGAATTTCCTTCCCCAAATATCTCCGTAAATGCCGTGCCTGCATAAGACGAGCCATAAGGAGCCTCCGAAATCAAAGGAAATTCACCGTAGAGTTCGACATTTTCAATAAAAGAAGAAGATTCCTGAAGCATATCATCATACTGCTCTTTCTTGTAATCAATAATCAAATCACAATAGTCTATGCAACGCTGGTAATCCCCCTGCCACAAATACATGTCTGCCAACATTGCATATATGGCATAACGAGTGATACGGTTCATGTTGTCATCACTATATTCACCATAAGTCCGTATCGCATCGTTCTTCACGGCCTCCAAGTCTGCAATGATATGAGCCAATACCTCATCGAAACCGGAAGCTGGAACCTGATAGTTCTGCGTATCGTCAATGGACGGTTCCGTCACGTAAGGAACGTTACGGAATGTGCGAATCAAATAGAAATAACATAAACTGCGTATAGCTGTAGCTTCTGCAATATTCGCTTTCAATTCAGCCTCCGTATAGTTAGGATCCTTTGCTTGCACCTGAGGCGCATAATGAATCACCGTATTACAGCGGTTGATACACTGGTAGAAGGATTCCCACTTCGCATAACCATTCGTTTCCAACAAATTTTCTTCCGCAATCCGGATAATGTCTTGTGGAGCACCTGCCCCAGTAGTCAAATTATCGGAGCGCATCTCACCCCATACCAGCATCCGCTTCAAACAATCGCCCGACTCCAACTGCGCATAACAAGAATTCACCACACTAGCCACATCGGCCTCTTCTGTCCAATAGTTCTCCAGCACCACGTCATTGAGTGGAATAATATTCAAAAAATCATCGCAGGCTGTCAGCGAAGAAGCGAATAAAGCTACAGAGAACAACCTTGTCACTTGTTTGTTTATATAGAATTTCATAACGTAAACATTTTAAATATTAGAAACCTATCTGCACACGTGCCGTAAACTGCCGCGAACGCGGAGTCTTGGCTCCATCTGTGGCCACATTCATCCCTCCATATGAGACCTCTGGATCAGCTCCAGAGTAATTTGTCAGACAAAATAGATTGCTGGCATTCAAATTGATGCTCAACGAGGTCACCCCAATCCGTCTCAACAGCTTGGGGTTGAGAGAATAGCCCAAAGAGAGATAATTCAGACGCATGAAGGAAGCATCCTCCACGAAACGATCGCTTCCCAAATAATTAAATCCCTTGTTATACAAGGCACGGGGTATCTCCGCAAGCTGCCCTTCCGTACGCCAACGCCAATTGACAGAAGCAGCCTGATTATTGTTATTATACATAGACTCCGCATTCATTCTGGCTTCGTTAATCACTTTGTTCCCCACGCGGAAGTTAAACTGTGCATTGAGCGACCAACGGCCATAAGAAAACTTCAGTCCCCATCCACCGGTAATCTTAGGCAAAGAGGAACCCAGATAAACTATATCCAACTCATTGATATTACCATCATGATTAATATCCTCGTAAATGGCATCTCCACCTTGGAATTCATACAGTTCTGTATTCGTCGTCTTGTCATAACCGAATACCATTGGAATGGTAAAACCGGCCTTATCACGAATCACATTACCATTCTCATCCCGAGCTACCGGAGCGTTCGGGCCACTCACACCTGGAACTTCCACATCCGAATAATCAGAATACTGATATACGCCCTTATAACGGAAACCGTATATAGCTCCAAATGGATTATTGAGCTGGATTCGGGTCAGATAAGAACCATTTTTATTATCGAAGTCTTTATTCAGGCTGGACAAAGCCGTAGGATCCATCTCCACGATTTCGTTTTTGTTATTGGCAAACGTCACGTTGAAACCTAATCTGAATTTACCGACCTTGACCACATCCGTCCCATTGACATTGAATTCCCAACCGTTATTACGCATTTTTCCTACATTAGTCCAAGAAAGCGATGAAAATCCGGATGATGACGGAAGCTTCACATCACGCATCAAAAGTTTAGATGTCATTTGGGTATAGATATTAAAATCTGCCGTAATCATATTATTGAACAACCCAAGATCAAAACCTACATTCCATGTTTCTTTCTCCTCCCACTGCAAATTACTCAACCGGATATTGCTCGGATAAATGGAGTTGGCTCCATTATAGGAATCCGTGCCTGTATACTTCGAGAAAAAAAGATATTCATCCGTAGGCTGGCTGCCCACACGCCCCCATCCCGGACGAAGCGAGAGCATAGACAACCATTTTTGCGTACCTCTCATCCATGGTTCATCCACCACATTCCAACGGAAAGACAAAGCCGGGAAATTCCCCCAACGCTTATTATCGCCAAACTTGGTCGTACCATCCCGACGAATAGAGAAGTCTGCAATATAACGACTCTTAAATGCATAATGGGCTGAAAACGTCATGTAAACACTCCTCCATTGACCGGCAGACGTAGACATTTCTGATATCAAGCCGTCAGCCGTAGGAGACTGAATACTTCCCGTCGGAAGGTTATACACAGAATTTAACTGCTTCTTGGAGTCACCGTCCGTTAGTTGGAACTGTGCCATCGCCATGAAAGAATGGTCGGTATTCATGATGTGCGGAATAAATGTCAAGCGATGTGTCGTCGTGATAGCCCGTCCCTTATATGCTTCCGATGAAGCTTTGTTGTTATTCTTATCCGTCCACCCGGCTGTTACCAAACTGGAGGGATAGAACTTGTCCGTATACCTATTCTCAATATTGAACAGCACTTTGCCTTCATACTTCAATTGCGTCTTGGTCTCATCCAAGCCCAAGAGATTATAATGCAATTGAAACTCGGGCTGCATTTTATACAATGTCTCATCATTAGTGGCCTCGTATGCTAAAGCTACCGGATTCACCAAACTGTATTGGTCTTTATCCTGGCGGAATGTGGAAGATGCCGTTGGCAACATGTGATAGTAATTCGAAGTGTTATTACCATAAGCATCTTGCTCATAAATAGACATATTCGGCATTTTACGGTAAGCAATATTCAACAGGTCATCATAGTTCTTCTGATTATCTTGATACGTCATATTAAAGTTCGTTACAATCTTAATGCGGTCACTCACAAAATAATCCAAAGCCACACGCGTAGTGAAACGATCGAGTTCCTGAGCTATAACCGTACCCGTCTGGTGATCATAACCGGCAGAGATACGAAATGCAGCTTTCTCACCACCTCCAGAGAGTGTCACATAATGCTTCTGCAACCAACCCACTTGGGTCACAGCATCCACCCAGTCCGTATTATTATTATAATTCTCATATTCCGCAAAAGACGGATCGTAATTGAATTCCGGTATGTTGGACGACGCATCACTTAATGCAGGATTATAATATGCTTCTTTCATCAACATAGTGTACTGGTCACCATTCAACATACGCATGCCTTTGGGTTGATAAGTCATCGTAGCCGCATAGGAATAAGTCACTCTCGTCTTCCCCCTTACCCCACGCTTTGTCTTAATTTCAATTACACCATTTGCTCCCTGCGAACCATAAATGGCTGTCCCCGCGGCATCTTTCAATACCGTAATACTGGCGATATCGTCCGGATTGACATTCAATAGCTCGGAATACTGTTCCTCTGTAGCCGAAGCAAAATCAAAACCAGACAAGTAATCGCTTTCAAACACATTACCGTCTACTACTACCAACGGTTGGGTATTACCGTTGATAGAACTGACCCCACGCAAACGCATGGTTGTACCGGCTCCTAAGTCACCGGAGTTAAACACAATATCCAAACCTGCCACACGACCTTGCAAAGCTTCATCGATGCTCGTCAGGCTCAATCCTTCAAACTCTTTAGCATCAATAGTTTGATGAGCCACCGAAACTTCACGTTCCGGTATGGCCAAGCCACTGGATTGCATTACGCGCTTCTGTTTCACGACCACCTCCTTTAATTGCAAGTTGCTCTTCAACTTTATATTATAACGTGTCCCTTTAATAGGGATAAGTTGTGTGGCATAACCTACGTACGAAATCTTCAGACGATGTTTTGGATCCACAATACGGAAAGAAAAGTTTCCATTGATGTCCGTTACACCGTGAGCCACGATACGATTAGCCTCGTCTACTTCGACAACATTCACCATCATCAACGGTTCAATATCGTCAGAGACAGTACCACTAATCATCGTCCCGGGTGCTTGCGCAAAACCCATCAAGGGCAAAGCGACAAACGCACCTAACATAATATGTCGATATAGGGTTTTCATTCATTTATAATATTACTTGGTTTGACATTTTATTCCATATTCTCTGCTTCGTCGTCTTTTTCCCACATTAATGGCCCATCAATTTGATGTACCACAGCGTAAGATGTCGTATAAATCTCCGAAGCTGAAGCCACATCTGCAGTATTGTATTGGTATTCACGTGCCATCAGGTTGTAAAGGCCACCATTTTTCAACACATTACGCTTGTTTCCTGCCGCATCCTTTACTGTCAGATGACTGTCATCACCCTCCACTGTCAAACGACAGTATGAGATAGTGTTATCAGTTCCATTGAGTTCATAAGCGGAAGTCTCATATTCAGCCTCGGCAATTTTCCCCTGCCCGATATATAACGAATTATCCTGAATGTGATATTTGAGAAATTTTTCAATCTGCTCTGTCTTCTTCTCTTTTTCATCCTCATCCTGTTCTGCTTCCACCTCATCCCAAGTCGGCAACTTACCTTCATCGTGTAAAGCTTGTATAGACTCGTTAGTCGGCACATACACCGTATAATGGAATGTATTAAATAATGTAATGCTCGGACTTGGACAAGCATAAGATGGTGCATCAGTACCGCTTCCTGTCGAAATAATATTTGACATGATAGAGGAGCCTTCCAACAATTCGTAAAATTTCGAAAACTCATCATGTTCTTTCAGTAAATCGGGAACAGATTTCTGGGCTGTCTGTATAAGCGATCCCTCCAATATATACGCCTTACCATTTTCTTCCTGATAGATTTGTGCAACAGGCAAGTTTTTACCATGTTCCAACTGCCATCCTCCGGCAATTGTCATATTAGACTGCCCGGCATTCTCGACAAGAATCGTACCTCCGTCTTTTGTCCTATAATACTTTTCCCCACTTTCCACATCACCGACCACAATATGTGTTTCCAAAATATCCGTCAAACGGTCACGTATCTGAGTCGTTGAAGCTTCACCTATCGAATCAAGCCTTGTCCCAGACTCCACATCATAGTTAAAAATAAAAGCCCGTACTTTCTCTGCTTCCGTCTGAGCCTTCTCGTCATAGTGGAACTCATAAATCTGAGTCTGATTCTTACCAAAAGAACATGGGTCAACATAAGTCAACAGTCCTTGATTCGTCGGAATGAAGAAGCTATAAGTAGAATTTTGCGAATTTAGATATACATCGTAATCATATTGTTCAATAGCCCAATTGATAATATTCATCGTTTCGTTAACCAAAGCCGGAAACGAAACGGATATATAGGCTACCGGACTAAATACCTTATTCGTCAAGTAAACAGCTCCATTACAAGCGAAGAATACGCTATCCACATCTTCCTTTTTAATCTTCAGTTCGTCATTCGCATCATTCAATACTGTGCTGAATTTACTGGGAACAGAATTTGAAAAAGAATTAAGCATGTTTACGTTCAATAACTTCGAAAGCACTTTATCCGGAACATTCTCCCAAGCCCCATACCTATCTTTCAATACTTTTCCGGCACCATTCTCCCAATATTCTGTAAGTGCGGCATCAGTCGGCACAAGCATAACAGCCATATCTTGTTGCAAAAGTACATCCGTAGAGACACTGGCATTTAACTCTGAATAATATTCATTCCATCCTGGGTCGAATTTTAGCATCGCTTCTACCGGTTCTTCTTTCTGCGTGAGATTCAAAGGCTGTCCTTTTTGTGAACGTTCAGAAAAATAACGTTTCTGAAAAACGGAATCATAACTAGTACCATACAAACGATTATACTCTCGTGTCAACGATTCATCATAATAAGGTGCTGAAAAACGATCCAACATCTTAGAATACTGTTGTGCACGTGGCATTCCTGCAATGACATTAGCCAAATTAGGAAGCGGGGTCATCACATCCCCCATCTTATGTACAAAACCATTCGAACAACGAATGTTTTGTTCTACCATCATCACTCCATTCACATTGGCATCACCCGGCTTACGTTCCGTTGCATAATTAAATAGGAAATTACAATCATCATTGGATATACGACGGTTCTGCAAATAAGCCTCAATGAAATGAATCATAGGTGCTGTGGTCATATCTTCCAAACACGGGATAGCCTTACCTGAATTTTTGTAATATGCCCAATACTTTGTATCCGGCATATCTTCAGGTTTCAAAATAGGCACTGTATCGTATGCCGATGCTGAAGTCAAGCGGCGCATACAGTCACCTTCTGTCGGCCCGGTAGAACTTGACAAGTAAGCAACCTGGCAGGCGTTGTTGATCATCGAACCATAAAGCAACTGCTTCTTCTGTGCCACGGACAAGTCTTCATAACTTCCTACGCCCCATTTCCTATTATTATAGAAACGCGCGTAAGCATCATCATCTGCTACAAATAAGGTCTTACTTCCCGTACGGGCAAGGACTTCGGTATACCCCAAGTCATCAATCATCCTCACCACGTTGGTGTAATTCCCATTCGACTTCAAATAGTCATAAATACTACTGCCCAGCCACGCCGGATCTTCATCCATCAAATCGTAACCATCATTACAGGAGTAGAAACAACCCAAGGCACAGCATGCCAAACCAGTCCAAAACGGAGCGAATCTTCTTCTGTTTTTCCTTGAACTCATATTAGATTATTTTATTAATGTTATTAGTTTCTATATAATAAATCGTCACTCTCATTATCGGGTGCTAAATTACGGGATAAAATGAAAAGTCATTTTCGCCCATGTATCATATTCCTTTTATTTTGTTTCATTCACACAAAAAAAGCGAAAAAGTCTCCTAAGAAAGTCTTTTCCGCTTCAATAACTAAAAGAAGTATTAATGCCCTCATGTTACATTTTCTATTTCCTTTGTAACATTCTTGGTATTTTACGGCAAATTATCCATATCAGCCACAGTATAATTGTCGATATGCAACTTGAACTTCATCAAATCCTCCAGCTTATGTACAGGAGGCAGACAATCGGCCGGAATCGAACGACGGGAATACCGTTGAAAATAAAGTAAACAGGCATCTCGCCACCATTCCGCATCCTTAGCCTGACGTTCAAAACGTTTCAACAGCCTCTCATAACGTTCCGAATCGATATAAGGCCGGGCTTTCTGCCACAAATCCACAAACTCCCGAGCTTCTTCGGCACCATCATTATAAATGTAACACAGATTATCCCACAAAGTCAAACCATTCCGCATTACATATCCCCAAGGTACATGATGGAACCACAGCAAATAATCTTCGGGACAGGTTTCCAAATCTCCATAAAACGTAGCTAACGGTTCGTGATATTGTAACACGGCCTTAGACCCCCGTACCGTACGGTCGAAACCGATCCCTATCGAATCAGCCCGATGGTAGTACTTCGGCAACCAATCCAGACGGGTATTCGGAGGAGCACACCATGGCTCAGGCCCGTAATGATGCCCGAAAGAAAAGATATGATGCAACCCCAACGGCATCATATAGCTGACTGCCGTATCCCATGAACGTAAAAGCAACTGGCGTACCGGTTCGACGAAATGTTCATCAGCCGAGAAAGTCTGCTTCAGAAACTCTTCGGCAATCTGTGCTGCCGACAGTTCGGTATTCCAACACAAACGACCGAAAGCATACCAATTAGCCTGTGCCATATCGCTTCCGGTCCAGTTGACCACATCCCCGATGTTGGCCACTCCTGCCATGGCCGACCGGGAATGAATACCGACCCGATGCTGTGTAACCTCTGCTACTGTTCCTCCTCCATCCCGATAGGTTTCGGCATCTAAACAAGCTTTCCACATCGTAGGTAAAAAGACCGTATGAATGGACTGCCCCAAATACTCCTGGGTTATCTGAAATTCCGGCATAACCTGCGTGTGTTGCATGGCACCGAACAAGGGACTGAAAGGTTCACGAGGTTGAAAGTCTATCGGCCCATTTTTCACCTGTACAATCACGTTATCACGGAATTGCCCATCGAAAGGCATAAACTCCTCGTATGCCTGACATGCCCGGTCGGGACTTGACGCCTGATAAACAAATGCCCGCCACATTACTACACCTCCGTGAGGAGCGAGTATGCCGGCCAACATATTGGCTCCATCGGCATGCGTCCGCCCGTAATCTTGCGGACCGGGCTCTCCTTCGCTGTTCGCCTTGACCAGAAAACCGCCGAAATCGGGAATCAAACGGTAGATTTCCTTAGTCTTCTTCTTCCACCACCGCTGTACATCCGCGTCCAAAGGGTCAGCCGTAGGCAACTCTCCAAGGGCTTTCGGGGAAGCAAAGTTCACCGACAAATAAGTCCTTATACCATATGGGCGCAGCACATCGGCAATAACCGCTACTTTACGAAGCATTCCAGTGGAAAGCATCTGAGGTTTGGCATTCACATTATTGAGTACTACGGCATTGATACCGATGGAAGCATTGGCACGCGCATATTCCTCGTACAATGGGGAAACCGTTTCGGGCAATTCGTCCCACTTCCATATCGAACGCCCGGCATAACCTCTCTCTACCGTCCCATCGGGATTGTCCCAATGGTTTAGGATACGAATGTCGTAAGAAGGCATTTCTGTCACAACCGTACCATCCGACAGTAAATCTCCGGTCTGCTGCCTGCGTAGCAAATCATAGGCTGCATAAAGCACGCCGCGGTCGGATGCCGAAGAAAGTTCCATGTCCTGTCCTTTCTTGCGAATCGTAAAACCATCCCTCGTAGCCCCACCTTTAGATACACAAAGAAGCACACGTCCTTCCCCTTTCCAAAAGTCTTTCAATTCACGAGACGCAATATCCAAAATAGACGTCCGTCCCGTACCTTCCGCCAGACGCACGTCAGCCGGTACCGCATTTCGCTCCATGCGGAGCCATAGCCGATGGCCATCCTCTGCATGGAGCGAAAGTACGAAAAACAAGCCTATAATCCACAACCAGTTTTTCATCCGATCATAACCGTTAATCATCCTTTCCTTCTATCGTCTCGATCTTTCCTTCTGCATCATAATGCAATTCACAGACTTTCAGGCTACGCAACCAGGTACGTCCTCCCGACGGCACCGAATCATGATGGAACAAATACCATTTTCCTTTGTACTCCACAATACAGTGATGGGTGGTCCATCCTACCACCGGAGTAAGAATTACCCCTTGGTAAACAAACGGGCCGTATGGGTTATCACCGATGGCATAACACAAAAGATGCGTATCTCCCGTGGAATAAGAAAAATAGTACTTTCCGTTATATTTATGCATCCATGAAGCTTCGAAAAAACGACGGTCATGGTCGCCTGCTGTCAGCGGTTTTCCGTTCTCGTCCAAAATTACCACGGGACGCGGCTCTTCGGCAAACTGTTTCATATCTTCCGTCAAACGTACCACACGAGACGGTATGGCCGGTTCATCATCAGCCGGAAATTCCGCACATTCCAAAGCACTATTATCCTTATAACGCTGAAGTTGACCGCCCATCAGTCCCCCGAAATAGACATATACTTGGCCGTCATCGTCCTTAAATACAGCCGGGTCCATGGAATAACTTCCCCTAATAGGATCTGGTTCCGGCACAAACGGACCGTAAGGCGTGTCACTGACAGCCACCCCAAGACGGAAGATGTCCGTATGGTCTTTGGCCGGGAAATAAAGATAATACTTTCCGTCCTTTTCACAACAGTCGCAATCCCACATCTGACGCTTTACCCAAGGCACATCTGTCTTGTCAAGAACCATACCATGGTCTGTCACATCTCCTTCCATCACATCTTCCAACGAGAAGACATGATAGTCGCGCATATCAAAATGTGCTCCCCAATCATCTTCGGGAATGCCGCTCTCCCAATCGTGAGACGGATAAATATACACTTTGCCTTCAAACACATGTACCGACGGGTCTGCCATATAATCTCCCGGAATCAAATATCTCTTCTTCATATTGTGAATAGTTTTTAGTTATACCTTATTATATATACACTCTCCTCTTTCAGACTATTTGTCATAACGTCCGGACTTCGCCATTTCTATGACGGTCTTCACAAACGGCTTAGGCTTCAAATCCCGGTCGAAAGCCAAAGGATAGTCCGTACGCCCATGTATAGGAAAATTATTTTTCCAAGAGTCACCGTCGGAGACTCCCCAAAATGTGACGCGGCCGATGTCCTTGCTGTGACGCAGATAAATATCGAATAACTTAATATAAAAATCATTTTGTTCCTTAGCCTTTTCTTCCGGCAGTCCGTCCTTATAGGGATCCATCTCATCCTTATAAGCAAAATTAGTCTCTATTGCGGCTCCGTAATTTCCTTTTGGCCAAGGCAATACGCTAAGTTCCATTTCCGTTACCAATACTTTTACCCCGGCACCGATAAAAGCTTCCATACTTTTTTCATATTCGCCAAGCGACGTATTCAAACCTAAATGTGATTGCATGCCTACCGCATCAATACGGCAACCATGAGCCTTCAAGTCTTTGACCAGACGCACCACAGCCTCACGTTTGCGAGGAGAGTCCATACCGTAATCATTGTAATAAAGCTCCACATCAGGGTCTGCCTCATGGGCAAACTGAAAAGCCAAACGGATAAAGTCAGGTCCTATGATCTTATAAAAAGGAGATTTCCGGAATTCACCGTTTCCTTCGATTGCTTCGTTGACCACGTCCCAACCCTTGACACGGCCTTTGTAATGCCCCACGACCTTATATATATGGTCCTTCATACGTTGAATCAAAACATCCCGACTTACCGTCTTTCCTTCCTTGTCCTTGAAAAACCATTTAGGTGCCTGAGAATGCCATATCAGACAATGACCGGTAACGACTTGACCATTTTTTTCGGCCAAATCGCATAAACGGTCGCCATCTTCGAACTTAAAGACTCCTTCCTTAGGCTGCACCACTTCAGCCTTCATGCAATTCTCTGCCACCACGGCACTGAACTGGTCACGCACCAGTGCCTGCAAGGCTTTGTCTTTACTTTCTACTTGGCGGACGTTAAGTGCGGTTCCTATCAGGAACTTATCAGCAAACGCTCCACGTAGAGTGTTTTCTGCCTGTGCAAAACCTTCCAAAATGGCAATAGCAGCCATCCCTAAAAACATACTTCTTTTGAATAATCCCATCTTCTATCTTTTTATTTTAATTATTACCATTTTCATCTTCTCTTCTTCGGGCTAACTCCATCTGCATCTTTTCATTCAACGCTTTTGAAATAGGATAGAAGAAAAGAGCTACTACCCCAATACCGAAACATATACCGGGCACAATACTGGAGGCCATCCGGATACCAAACAAAGAAGCCGACGACTGAGCTATCGTCACGTCGTTGACGTAACCGAATACCGATAAGATGCCACCGGCTATCGCCCCGCCAATGCCTAAACCGGCTTTCAAAGCAAAGACCACTCCGGAAAAACACAACCCCGTGGCACGACGGTGGTTCACATATTCCATGTGGTCGGCCACGTCGGCTATCATAGCCCAAAGCAATGGTACCGTAGGCGCATACGCCAGACTCTTTAAGATGCCCAAAGTAAAAATCAAGCCCACATCATCTTTAGAAGGAAGCATAAAAGCTGCCGTAAACAAAGCTGTGAGACCTAAACAAACCATAAACGTCGATTTCTTTCCATAACGATTCGCCAGGAATTCGGAAAGCGTAATCACTCCTATCAGTTGGACAAGCGCACCGGCCATATTGAACACAGAAAGGCCAATGGAATACGATTCGGCAGGGGAAATGACCCCGTCAGCTCCCCGGGTAGCCAACAAACTGAAAGAATCCAATATTTGCATCCCTGTCCCCAATGCGGCACCTTCTTCCTTCACCAATCCAAGCCGGTCGAGAAAATCCCCCAACGCCTGCAGGTCTACATAATGTTGGAAATAATAACACATGGCAGACCCCCACATGGCCAAAGTGATGAACACAAACAACGTCAGAATAAACATGGAACGCCATGACACATCGGCAAACAATCCCTTAATGTCATTCTTGACATCCATTCTCTGAGACGCAGGAGGCACAATACGTTCTTTAGCCGAAAAACCGGCCACAACCAAAAAGATAAATCCCACTACCGCAAAAATCGTAATGGTAGAAAGCCATCCCTGCGCATCGTCTGCCCCCGAACCACGTCCGAATTTATGAACCAAAGGAAGCGTAAGCCCTTGCACCACAAACTGGGCCACGGTAGCAGCTACAAAACGAATAGAAGTAATGCTCGTACGTTCCTTCATATCTCCCGTCATCACACCACCCAACGAACTGTAAGGCGTATTATTAAAAGAATAGAGAGACATAAGCAACACGTATGAAATACCGGCATACACTGCGACCAACGCCTTGTTTTCAATCCCCGGATTGTAGAAAGCCAACACATAAAAGACCATGAACGGGAGAGCTGTCCAAATGACCCAAGGCCGGAACTTCCCCCACTTCGTTTGTGTCTTGTCCGACAAGATACCGGCAGCCGGGTCGACAAAAGCATCCACTATTCGTGCAATCAGAAGTACGGTACCAGCTATCGCCCCTTCAAGTCCGAACACGTCGGTGTAGAACTTCAACTGATAAATCATCATCATCTGAAAAACGAGATTGGCTGCGGCATCTCCCAACGAATAACCAATCTTCTCGCCTATCGGCACTTTACCTAAAATCTTATCCATAATGTTTCTTTATTATATTAATAATAGTTTTTCATTACATCACACTCTGCAAAGTAACAAATTTTACCCGAGATTCATTTTCGGTTATGTAATCTATACTTTTTAAAATGAAACATTATCGGAAAAAAACTGCAAAAAACAGTCTCTTTTTGCGTTTTTGAAAGAAACATTCAAGAAAATAGTGACGAACATATCCCGATACAAAGTCTACTTCGTCTTTGGCGAAGACTTAAAAATTACCGTCACTTTCGTATACTGTCCTTGGCACGAATCGATGGAAATCCGGCCACCGTATACCTTCAGAATCCGCATCGACAAGCTCAGTCCGATGCCCTGTCCATGGTACTCACGAACATTACCGGCACGATAAAACGAATTAAAAATATATCTGATGTCGTCTTCCGGAATACCTATACCATGGTCCAGAACTTCCACCTTCACCCCGTCCTCCATACGTACCATCCGGACCTCCACATCCTCCTGGGAATACTTGCAGGCATTATCTATAATGTTCCGGAAAGCCACTCGAAGGAGATGAGAATCGGCCCGCAGTTCGCTCCCGGCTCCAATTCCCGTAACATCAAACCGCACCCGTTCATACTGCCGACACAAATCCTGCAACAAAACGGCCAGTTCAACCGTCTCTGCCCCCCGGCACAGAATATCCTCGTCATGCCGCGAAAGAAACAGCAAATGTTTTATCAGCATACTGATACGTCGGCTCTCATCTGCGATGCGCCGCAACGCCTCTTCGTATTCCTCTGCCGGACGTCGTTTCAGCAAACAGATTTCACACTCCCCCTGAATTGCGGTCAACGGATTGTTCAATTCATGCGAAGCGTTGCTGATAAAAGCCTTCTCGGCCTGAAAAGCCGTGTCCAAGTGGTCCAACATCTCGTTCAACACACGAATGAGTTCATCCCATTCATCTTTATTCCCGAAGGTCTCTAACCGGACATTCAGATTGTTGACACGTATGCGCTTCAAATCTTTCAGTAAATGTTGCAAAGGAAGGAGAATCCGGTTGGCATACACCTTTCCGATGAGGAAGACCAAGCCACAACTCACCGCCAACAGGAGAAACGCCAACATCAATATATGTTTCTGTATGTCCTGCCCATAATGGTTGGAAGCCATCACCAGAACGACAAAGTTTCCTTCATTGTCCGGATAATAAAGAGCCGCGCCCCGCAAACGCCCATAAACAAACGTGACCGGTTCATTTTTGAAAAGCCGAGCCTGCTGATGGCGGTCGAGGTACTTCGCCAAGGTGTCTGCCACGGCCGTCACACTGTCGGCATTCAGCAAGATTTCATAAGCCTGTGGCAGGAGTTCGTCATACTTCTGCTGTATTTCCCGGTAATGGGATTCGTCCACCTCATCCTTTTCCCAATACTTTTGAGCCGTCAGATAAGCCTTTTCCGAAAGATACGAATCATACACCTTATTTATATATCTCAATGTAAAGAGATAGAACACCAATACAATCAACGCGATGGCACCGACGGTTATTACGGTATAAAACAAAGCTATCTTCGACCCGATCTTCATCCTTCCTCCTTCCCGGCTTTACCGTACCCCCATGATATACCCCATCCCGACAATCGTGCGGATAAGTTTGACCTCAAAATCACGGTCTATCTTGTTCCGGAGGTAGTTCACATAAACATCCACCACATTGGTATTCGTATCGAAATTCTTGTCCCACACGTCTTTCAAGAGTACCAGACGGGAAAGCGCCACCCCTTGATGGGTCATGAAGTATTCCAACAGACGGTATTCCTTGACGGTGAGTTCTATCACCGTATCCCCTCGCCGTGCACGGCGAGTGTCGCAATCCAACACGAGGTCGTGGCACCAAAGTTGCCTGTCTGGACGTTCTTTTCCCCGCCTCAACAAAGCCTTGATACGTGCTTCCAGTTCTTGGAAACTGAACGGTTTCACCAGATAGTCGTCTGCCCCGGCATCCAACCCCTTTACAATATCCTCGGTCGTACCCAACGCCGTCAGCATGATGACCGGCGTATGGTACCCTTCCTTCAAACGGAACTGCCGACAAACCTCAAGCCCGTCCATCTTCGGCATAATGACATCCAACACAAGCAAATCGAACACTCCTTCCTGCAACATAGACCATGCCGTGCCTCCGTCATGTTCCACTTGTACTTCATGCCCGAACTCCTGCAAGCCCCGCCTGATGAACGAAGCGATGTTCTGTTCGTCTTCCGCCAATAGTATTTTTGCCATAATCTTCGCATCCATGGGATTTCATCTACAAATATACGGATTTTGCATGTCACAAACTCCTTTGCTTCAGATTTCCGTTCTTATCATACAACATTTTACCATAGACAAACTCTACGATCAAAGGAAATACGAACAGGGCAAAGAAAGTAGCTCCCACCAGACCGCCGATGATGACTATGGCCAACGGGCGTTGCGACTCCGAACCGATGCCATGGCTTACGGCTGCCGGCATCAGGCCAATGGCGGCCATCGCAGCCGTCATGACCACCGGACGGACACGGGAACGCACACTTTCTTTCACGGCACACGACAACGCCAACCGTTCTTTCAGGTTATGCTTGATATCCGAAATCATAATCACGCCATTCTGGATACAGATACCGAACAAGGCAATGAAACCGATACCGGCCGAAATCGAAAAGTTAAACCCAGTAGCCCACAATGCCACAATACCTCCCGCAGCCGCAAAAGGTACATTCAACAGTACCAGACCGGCATCCCGCGCATTGGAGAACAAAATGAACAGGATGACGAAAATGATGGCAATACTTACCGGGACCACTTGCGACAAACGTTTCGTGGCCCGCTGTTGGTTCTCGAAATCCCCGGTCCATTTCAAACTGTACCCTTCGGGCAAACGGACGGAGGCATTCACTTTCTCCTGCGCTTCAGCCACGGCCGTTCCCATATCCCGGCCACGCACCGAGAACTTCACGGCACAAAAGCGTGCATGATTGTCGCGGAAAATCAACAACGGGCCGGTAATGGTCCTTATTTCCGCCAATTCCTTGATGGGTATCATCGTCCCATCCATTGTCGGCACGAGTATTTTCCCGATTTCTTCCTCGTCCTGCCTGAATTCCGGTTTATAACGTACCATGATGTTGAACTTGCGTTCATCTTCGTACAACAACGAAGCCGACTTTCCGCCGATGGCCATTTCGATAATGGCCTGCACATCCTCTTTGGACACCCCGTAACGTGCCAGACGTCCCTCGTCCAATTCTATACGCAACTCCGGTTGCCCGATGTTCCGAATCACTCCCAAGTCCTCAATCCCTTCTACCGTAGCGAGAATCTTGTCGATTTCCATGGCAATCTTTTCCGAACGGTACAAATCCTTCCCGAATACCTTCACGGCAATGGAGCCTTTCACCCCCGAAGCCGCCTCTTCCACATTATCCGTAATGGGTTGGGAGAAATTGAAGTCTATGCCCGGATACATCGAAAGATCTTCCTGCATCTTCTCGATCAGTTGCATCTTGTCCAATCCGCTCTCCCACTCTTTTTCGGGATAAATGTCCACGTGGAATTCGATATTATAGAATCCCGTCGCATCCGTACCGTCGTTCGGCCGCCCGGTTTGGGAAAGCACCTGTTTCACTTCGGGATAAGCGGCCAGTCTGGCCCGCATCTTGTTGGCCAGTTGTACCGACTCGTTCAGCGAAATGCTCTGTGGCAGAGTGGCACGGATATAAATGGACCCTTCATTCAACTGGGGCAGGAATTCCGTCCCCAACAAAGTAAACATCCACAGACCGCCCACGGCCACGATACCGGCAATGCCAACGGATATTTTCCGACGGGCATGGCATTTGTCGAAGAAGGCCACGGATTTCCCGTTGATGAAACGCACAAAGAAGTTGTTCTTCTCGCGCACGTTCCGTTTCAGCAACATGGACGACATGACCGGAACCAAAGTCAACGTGAACAACAAAGCTCCCAACAAAGCGAATCCCAAAGTGTATGCCAACGGGGAGAACATCTTCCCTTCCACTTTCTGGAAGGAGAAGATAGGTATCAGCGCAGTGATAATAATGAGTTTGGAGAAAAACACGGCGCGGGCTTTCTCTTTGGCCGTCTGCCGGATAAGCCCCATTTTCGACATCAGGTTGAAAGTGGGCATCCCCACTTCTTTGGCTTTCCGGTCGAGTGCCACGAATATCCCTTCCACCATGACGACCGCCCCGTCGATAATAATACCGAAGTCTATGGCCCCCATGGAGAGCAGGTTGGCCGACATGCCCATGACCCGCAAACAAATAAAAGCAAACAGTAGGGCCAAAGGTATCACCACAGCCACTACCACCGTCGTACGCCAATCGGCCATGAATATCAACACGATGAATGTCACCAACAAGATGCCTTCGACCAGATTGCGCGACACGGTATGGACGGCCAGATTCACCAGGTTTTCCCGGTCGTAGAACGTCACGATCTGCACGTCTTCCGGCAAGACCTCCTTATTAATATACTCTATCTTGGCTTTCAGCGCATCGATGACTTCGGCCGGATTCTCGCCTTTCCTCATGATAACGATACCCTGCACGACATCGTCTTCGGCCATACGCCCCACTTGTCCCAAACGGGGCAGGCATGCCTCATGCACCTCGGCCAGATGCTTGACCAACACGGGGGTGCCGTGGATATTTTTCACCACGATGTTACGCAGTTCCTCCATGTCGTTAATCAACCCGATACCCCGCACGACATACGCTTGCGAACTTTTCGTAATGACATCGCCGCCCACATTGATATTGCTATTGGCTATCGCCTGATACAGCTCCAAAGACGTAATCCCATAGTTTTTCAGTTGATGGGGATTGACGCTTACTTCGAATGTTTTCACCTCGCCACCGAAGCTCACGATGTCTGCCACACCGGAGACGGCCCGCAAGTTACGCTCTATCACCCAATCCTGCAAAGTCTTCAATTCACGTACGCCCCGCTTCTCGCTGCGCAACGTATAACGGAATATCTCCCCCGTCGGACCGTAAAGCGGTTGTACTTCCGGTGTCACACCGTCCGGCAGGTCTGCATCATTCAGCAGGTTGTACACTTGTTGGCGTGCCACGAAATCGTCCACGTCATCTTCAAACATCACGTGGAGGACCGAAAGCCCGAAAAGCGTGGTGGAACGTATATCCGTTTTGTTTTGTACCGAATTCATGGCGATTTCAATAGGAATCGTGATGAATTTCTCCACCTCCTCTGCACTCCGCCCCGGCCATTGGGTAATCACCGTCACCTTGGTATTGGTCACGTCCGGGAACGCATCGATGGGCGTATGCTTGAATGACACAATCCCCGCTATCACGGCCACGGTAGTACAGAAAAATATGAAGAACTTGTTCTTCAGCGAAAAAGCCACGATGTTATCTATGAACTTGTGCATACTACTTCCTCCCGACTAACCTGCATTCAATGCATTATAAACCAACAACACGTTACGGTTCAGGACGCGCTCGCCCGCCGTCAACCCGGAGGATAGGTAGCAGACCTCATCCGAGTGCAGGTACACCTCCACTTCTTTCACCGTCAAACGGTCGTCCGATGCCACCGTAACCACATAATAGCGGCCGTTCTCGAAGACCAAGGCATGCGAAGGGACACACAGCCGTTCCTTGCCCGTCCCCCGTCCGCAGACTCGGACCTGGGTAAACATGCCCGGCTTCAGTTTATAATCGCGATTGTCCAATTTCACCCTCACGCTCATGGTCTTGCTCTCCTCGTCCAACATATTATATACCTTGTCTATCTTCCCGACAATGACATCCTCCGGATAGGCCAACGTGGTGATACGCACCGAATCGCCTTCGCCTACCTTACTGATATCGCTTTCATACACGTCTGCCATCACCCATACGTTTTCCAATCCGGAAATCGTGAACATTTCCTCACCGTCGTCCGAGCGTAACTGTTCTTCGGGATTGACATGTTTCTCCACCACGAACCCGGAAAGCGGAGCCTTGACCTGATAATTGGCCCCGCCCGACATACGGTAAATCGAAAAGACTTCAGCCAGTCTCTCAGCCTCGGCCTCAGCCTCGCCCACTTCCTTGCGGGCCTGCATGACATCCTTTTCAGAAGCCATTCCGGATGCCGCCATATCCTGCACGGAA
>ENA-OOXE01000536-OOXE01000536.1-human-gut-metagenome-genome-assembly--contig:-NODE-536-length-31508-cov-3.160398_pt1 | contig 31508 bp, 31 predicted proteins | sample MGYA00241585_ERZ501339 | MGnify/ENA primary metagenome ERZ501339 (study PRJEB25962, sample SAMEA1972463) | human gut metagenome | biome: human gut; feature: human-associated habitat; material: faeces...
CAATCCGGTCAGTTCGCAGATAACAGTCTGGAAGTTCAGCAACGCCTCCAAGCGTCCTTGGGATACTTCCGCCTGATACGGCGTATAGGAGGTGTACCAAACCGGGTTCTCGAATACGTTACGTTGGATCGGGGCCGGGCAAACCGTGTCGTACCAACCCATACCGATATAAGAGGTGAATACCTCGTTCTTGGAAGCCAGCTCGGCGATATGCTCGGCGAACTCACGTTCCGTCATGGCCTCCGGGAGGTTCAACGGCTCTTTCAAACGGATGTTGGCCGGAATGGTCTGATCGATCAACTCGTCCAAAGACTTCACGCCAATCGTCTCCAACATAGCGGGAATATCTTCCGCTGAGATGCCCACGTGGCGGTTTACAAACTTATTTGTGTCCATAATTCTAGTATTTTATAAATAAGGATTATTTAATTTCTCATCAATGATTCGTGTCTCGGGGCCATGGCCGGGGTATACCACGGTCTCGTCCGGCAACGACAGTAATTTGTCCTTGATAGCGGCAAGCAGTATATCTTGGTTGCCTCCCCATAAATCGGTACGGCCGATGCTTCCGGCGAACAAGGAATCCCCGACGATCACGAAACCGTTCTTCTTGTTATAGAAAGCCACGCCTCCGGGCGAATGACCGGGAACGCTCAATACCGCCAGCTCGGATTTCCCGAACTTTATGATTTCCCCGTTTACCAGATATTTCCCTACCGGGACGCTTTTCGCCTTCATCGGCAGGCCGAACGCCTTGGCTTGCTCCTCGGGGGAGGGAAGGCCCTCCACGTCCGCTTTATGGGCTTCCGGGCTCAACCCGTAGGTGTTATGGACGAATTCGTTGCCGAATATGTGATCCAGATGGAGGTGCGTACAAAGGTAACGTTTCAGCGTCAGCCCGTTCTGGGCGATAAAGTCGCTTACTTCTTTTTGTTCCTCTTTGCGCAGGCAGCCGCAATCGATAAGGACTGCCTCCTTGGTATCATCGTATAGCAAGTAAGTATTCTCGGAGAAATAGTTTACTTCGAAAGATTTTATCGTAATCATAAGGGTACGTACACTACTTTTTTAGTTTCAAAAAACTCTTCTTTAAAATGGTCTTTCAGATCCATGCTTATCGCTTGGTTCCGGAAAGGCAATATCTCGTGCGCCAGCTCTCCACCTTTCAGACAAATCAATCCGTTGGGCAATGCGTTGATCTGTTCTTTCTTTATATTCTTGCGGACGATCTTTACCAGATCCGCCAGAGGCATCACGGCACGGCTTACCACGAAATCGAAAAGCTGCTTTTCCTCCTCGCCCCGGCAATGGCGGAAGGATACGTTCTCCAGCCCGATCGCCTCGGCCACGGCTTGTCCCACCTTGATTTTTTTCCCGATGCTGTCTACCAGATGGAAATGGGTCTCAGGGAATAAGATCGCCAAGGGGATGCCGGGAAAACCGCCTCCCGTACCCAGATCCATCACCGAGGAACCCGGCTTGAAACGCAGCATATCGGTGATACCCAGCGAGTGAAGCACGTGATGCGGATATAGGTTCTCGATATCCTTCCGTGAGATCACGTTGATCTTGGCGTTCCAATCCGTATATAGGTCATATAGGGCGGCGTATTGCTCTTTTTGCCGGTCGGTGAGATCGGGGAAATAAGATGTGAGAATTGAAAATTGAGAATTGGGAATTGAGAATTTCTCTGTATTTTGTTCCATAGGACAACTGTTTATAGGTTTATCTATCATTAATTTTCAATTCTCAATTTTCAATTTTCAATTAACTGACTTATCGGGCTGTCATCCCGCAGCAAATAGCGGATTTCCTTGTAAGGGAGATGGACGTTCGTGACGCCTACCACGTATGCCGCTATCTCATATTCGTTGAAAGAATAGGTGATGCCCGTCTCGTCTACGAGGAAGTTCCCGTTCGGGAAGATCTCGTCCACGCTAAAGAAACCGATATTTTCCAGTTCCTTGGCGTCGGATACGTTGTTTTGCTTGGCGATCTGATCTACCAATATTCGCGCCAGATTGTCTTGATAGTTGTCCACGAATATCTCCTCCTCGGTGATCGGCTTACCGGTCTTGAGGTTCACTACATGGTTATTGTAGGAATGTGCGCCATGCGCTCCGCCCGTATAGTTCTCGAAGCTTACCGTATAGCTGATGATATCGTCTTGGTTGAAGGCGATATCATCCGACGACATCTCATAGTAAGAGAACCAAGAGCCCACCGGTGTCTCGTCGGATTTCGCCACCTCAGCCTTGTAATCCTCTTCCAGATCCTTATAAGCGGCCAGATAGTCGTCGGTATATTTCCGTACCGCCTCCTCGGGGGATAATTGCTCATAATTCTCGCCGAAATAAGAGGAGACGAACTGTCTCTGTAGGTTCTTAAGAACCTCTTTATCCGAATATTTCCGGGGATAAACGAACTTGATCTCTAGATTGCAATTGGGATTATCCGGATTATCTAACAAATGGTAAGTCTTTTCCACGCTGATAGAATCAAACGTGATACTGTTTTCGGAAGCCTTCTTCGTTCCGGTATCGCAACCCGTGGCTAAGATACCTATCAAAAGAAGCGCCAGCATGCTTTCGCGTAAATGCGTTCTCATCGGACTACAGATTTAATTTATTTGTACGCGAATGTACGTTATTAAATTGTATAATCAAATTGCACGATGAAGTTTAATAAGAGGACAATCTTTCCTCGGTGGTTTTCGGGTTGAGTTGTCTATTTGTCCGATACTTTCCGGGTGTTCTCTTGCGTGAGAAGAATAGTTCCCATTTTATATCACCTAGGGGCGTACCCAGCCTTATGAGAATACAAATGTTATTTTCATGCTTTCATCTAGATGAAAGCAAACTGTATAGGTTATCATATTTGGAAAATAAGAGCTTTCTGCCACTATAGACATCACATCCATAGGCTTTAGATCAAAAACAGTCTTTCCTAAATAATCTGTATATAAAACAGAATCTGGCTTAATGACTGTATTATACCTTTTATACTTTAATATTCCATTTCCTTCATAAGATGCAAGGCCACCAAACTCTGTCGTTATATTAATGTCATAATACAAATACACTTTTGCGCCTGCATCAGGTTTTCTTGAGCTTGTACTTTCTTGGTCATAATAAACCTCTATTTCGGCTTGAGGATCTTCTGGTTTTTCCCCTTCATCGATAATGTCATTTTCACTACAACCAATAAAAATGACCATGAAAAATATGAATAAAGAAGTTCTCATGTTTCTGAATCAGTTTTAATTAGTTAACAACTAAAATAGGATTGCCCTAAATGTACAATTAGTTTTTATCATACCATTATAGTTTGAAGGAAATTATGGATAATGATGATAAAATTTAACTATAGCCTATTGGCACAAGTCTACCATCAATAGGATGTGAACGCATTAAAAAGGTTAAACAATAGTGAGCTACCTATATTCTCACGAACGAGATAGCTCTTTTCTTTATTTAACTAAATTATAACCAAGCTTTTCTTCCGAAAAGTCATGTTGTTAAATTCGATTAATTATAAGCCAAATGTATAATTATTGGAGAAATAGAGTTTTTATAGGATCAGTTGATAATTGGTGGGGATAATTATTTTCATCTATTTAAAATCTCTACCTTTGCTCTATGGAAACGAATCAACTTTATACATTAGCTCAGATAGTACTACCAAGTGCAGTTCTTACGTATTTTTAATGTCGTCAACATAGAAAGCACATCCACCGAGATTTTCATCCATCTTGATGAAAAGATGAGTGACAGTCTTAATATACATTAACCATCTCTCCCCCGATGGTTATCGGGAAATGGCAGAGGAACTATAGATACAAGTGACACATTTGTCTTTTTGACAACTTGTAATCTGAAGTCCCGGAGAATCGATTATTCCGTACCCAAGTGCGTCTCGCTTCCAAATTCGAGAGAAAAAAACAGCAATTCTCTGTTTGATAGCTGTTTGCTGAAAAACGGCCTTTCGTTCCAGCCGAAATAATTCACCCTAGTTCATGTTTTACGGTCGTAAGGCGGTAATAATGCCCAACGCTACCGCATGTGAGGGCCGATGCCTATATATGTGTAGGCTTACGCCACTATATGTGTAGCTTGACGCGACTATATGTGTGGGTTAACACTGCTATATGTGTGAGTTGATACAGCCATATGTGTAGGTTGATACGTATATATTCGTTAAAAAGCGACGCTTATCGTGTTAAAAAGCGGTTGTGGTAGCTTGTTCGCACTCCCCGCTTACGCTCGTTGGCTTTTATAGCCAGAGAGCCGTGTCGTGAAAAAGAAGGTATTTCAATCAAAAAGATACCTTTCACGCCAAACTCGAAGCACAGGATCTCAATCCACCGCCCACTCTTTCATCTCATACATATCCTTATATTCTTCCCAATCCGGATCCATCTCGGTATAAATAGAGATGGGCAGTAACTCGAAAGGAGCCAAGGCCTCATTCAAGCGTTCGCCGAATACACGCACGGTACGTGTGTAAAACACCCAGACCTTCTCTCCTCCTCCGGTATAGACACCCGTCAGGATAGCCAGCTTGTCTTTCTTTTCCATCGCCTTACGAAGCGCTTCCTCCACGGCCTCCATTTTCTCGCCAAGGTCATCGCTAGGAAGGCCTCTCCCATCTCCCTCGTATTTCCAAGTGATCTCGACACGTTCCTTGAACTTACCGGATTCGGTGAACTCATTCAACTCGTCCCGCCCGTAAACGGTAATCATTTGCCCTGACTCGTTTTCCGAGAGAGCCGTAAACCATACATCGCTTAATCTCATATTTATATTTTCTATTTATCTATAAGTATTCCTTACTGACTTTACCGGGTAAAAATACGACAAAAAAGGCTGCGTCCGGTGAAGATACAGCCTTTTTATATTTCTCGACGGAAATTTATTATCTCTTTCCTAATCTATGATCCATAATGGCGTAATGGCATTCCCCATAATTCTTCAATTGATCCACGATCTCTTTAGCCGTAGATTCTTCCTCTACTTGCTCGCGTACGAACCAGAACAAGAAATCACGGGAAGCATGATCCTTATCAGCCTCGGCGATATCAACCAATTTGTCGATCAACTCTGATACATAGCACTCGTGTTTGTAAACATGCTCGAATACCTCCAACGGATTTCCCCAGCCTGTCGGAACCACGTTGATCTGGCCGATCGTAATATCGCCGCCACGATCCAAGGCGTAATCGATCAACTTATGAGCATGCTCCAATTCCTCAGCCGCTTGTTTCTTCATCCAATGGGCGAAACCGTTCAACCCTGCTTTCTGGAAATACACGGACATTGACAAATACAAATTCGAAGACCACATCTCCGCATTAACTTGGGCATTGAACGCCTCTGATAAATTTCTACTTAAGATCATAATTTTATCATTGTTTAAAAATGTTGAAGTATTATCCGTTCACGAAATTTCACTATGCAAATATAAATAAAAGTAGGATTCCTTATCTCATTTCCGCCCTTAGATATTGGCTACTTTCGAAAATTTTTCTAACTTACGCCCTTATTTGATAAACATCATGCAATACACCGACAAATATCGATCTCCCTTGGGAGAAATAACCCTAGCCAGCGATGGCGACCACCTGACAGGATTATGGTTCGACGGGCAAAAATATTTTGCCGCCACATTAGGCGCTGATGTAACTAACACCAAGAAAGAGAACTGCCGATATTCGAGTTAACCAAAGAGTGGCTGGATAGCTATTTCATGGGTAAGATTCCCAGCTTCACCCCTCCTATCCATCTGGAGGATACGCCTTTCCGACTTGCGGTATGGGACTTATTGAGCAAAATACCTTATGGCGAAGTCGTAACCTACAAGGAGCTCGCCGGGGAAATCGCCCGGCAAAAAGGTATCCCGAGCATGTCTACGCAAGCGATCGGAGGAGCGGTAGGCCATAACCCGATCAGTATCATCATCCCCTGCCACCGTGTCGTAGGCAGCGATGGCAGCCTAACCGGATACGCCGGAGGTATCGACAAAAAAAGGAGCCTGCTTACAATCGAACGGGCCAAAGGATTCTAAAACCGTATCAGTATGCGCACATTTCGTTCTATCGATGAATTGGTTCGTACGCTCGACCGAGAGAGGGAACTGCTACGTGAGATGTTTCATAAACGGACCTCCCTTTCTTTCAAATACGATTTCGCGGTGGAGCTGACCGATTATAAGGAGGAGCGGGTACAGAGCTTAATCAATCACGGAGTGATACGTAGTAGCGGCGATTTCTTGGAGATGGAAGACATTTACCTAAAGTTCTTCGAGGAGGTGCTGCAAGTGAACGAAGAGGTGAATGTAGCCTATATACAAGGACATCTCAGCAAGCTGAACGAGCAGATAGAGTATTATCTGAAAGAGAATAACGAGAGGCGGCGATATAACTACCATAATGACGTGCGCCGTACGCTCAAGAACATAGCGCTCACCACGGTACGCAACGTGATCGACCTGAAGCGGAATCTGGACAGCACGTATAAGAACGAGCCGAACTATCAGATAAAGAAAGTAAAACTGCAACGACTGGGCGAGAAACTGAAGAATATCATCCAACTCATCAACAAGTGCGAAAATGCGATCGATAAAGATCAATTGCTCTTCTTCCGCAAGGCAATGGATGCCCAGATGCGTGCCACGGTGAGCGACGTGAAGTTGCAACTCATCGACTCCTCCCACAACCTCATGGAGATACAGCGGCAAATCGTTCATTACCTCAACATGATCGAATACCAAAATCGAATCTTCGAGAAAGTACGCAAGCTGAAGTATCTTAAAGAGCAATTCCTGCTGGAGGAGAATACGAATATCAAGCAAGTGCTGGCTGAACGTAACCATGTGTGGATGGAGCCGCAACCTAGTTATCGCATCAAACTTTCAATAGATTACCTGCGCAATTCGGACGAAGCGCTGACACTTATCAAGAAACTCGCCACTAAGCTTAAAAGGCGTGACGATAAATCGAGAGACGTAGCGGAAGCAATACCTGCCGAATATATGGAAGGTAAGGCGGAAGTGATCGATCAAGTGAACTTGAGGGAAGTGTACAACTCGTTTGTGGCTTCCGGCGAGCATCTTTTCGCTTTTGTCATGAATTACGCTTATAAGAATGCGGTAAGTACAGAAGACAAGCTCGTCTTTTTCTGCCAGATAGCCTCTGAATATGCCGAAGATTTGAACTTTTCCGACCGTTACGAATGTAAGGGACAGGTAGAGTATCCCTTAGTTTTCCCTAAATAATTCATCGACCATGAAATATACCGAAGAAATATACAGTACATTGAGCCATGGCGGATTTATCTCGTCCAATAGCCTTTCGCCCGCAGTCCGTCGTTACTACGATGCCATCGAAGAGGAGTTGACCGACTATTATGAATATTATAAAGGCATAGGTTTCTATCTTGAAAGCGGCAATGGCTACTACTTTTTCGCACGTAAAGAAAGCAAGGCGGATATAGATCGTAAACTCGAAGCCGCCGCTCGCTGGATAGATTATCTCTGCTTCTTGAAAACCTACAATTCAGCCTTCGGCCCCGGTTTCGTATTCAGCAAGTCGGACATAGTGACACAAATACGTACCGAAATCGAGCTGAAGGAGCAAGCCAAGGAACTCTTTAGCGACAAGAAAGGTTTCGAGGAAATCGTTGATAAGCTCATCAACGAGTTAAAGACTATGGGATTTATAGAGTATGAAGACGAGGACGAAGGCACTTGGAAGGTACTAACGGCTTTTCATTATATAGAAGAGTTGGTAGATTGTATTAACATAACAGAAGAGGGACAATATGAGATACCTGAATAAAATAGTTTTCCTGAATAGCGCACATATCCCTTATTCCGAGATTCAACTGGACGGAAACGTGCATTTCATTGGTACGCAGGGTGTAGGAAAGAGTACGCTGCTCCGGGCTATTCTTTTCTTTTACAACGCCGATAAGCTGAGGCTAGGCATACCCAAAGAGAAAAGAAGTTACGATGAGTTCTACCTTCCTTATGCCAACTCATTCATCGTCTACGAGGTGATGCGTGAAAACGGCCCTTATTGCGTGATGGCTTTCAAGCAACAAGGGCGTGTGGCTTATCGATTTATTGACGCACCCTATCAGTCATCATGGTTCGTCAACGAGCGTCGTGAGGTTCGTGCCGATTGGATCTCTATTCGCAAAGCCATTGGCACAGAGACGCAAATCAGTCGTATCGTCGTTTCTTATCAAGAGTTCCGGGATATTATTTTCGGCAACAATCGTCGTCCCGATCTCATAGGTTTCCGTAAATACGCTATCGTAGAAAGCCCTAATTATCAAAATATCCCCCGAACCATACAGAATGTGTTCCTCAACTCCAAACTGGATGCCGATTTCATCAAGGACACGATAATCCGCTCCATGAATGAGGAAGAGGTGAATATAGACCTTGATGTCTACCGTAACCAGACGAAAGATTTCGAACAGAATTACAATGACGTTACGCTTTGGCTGGACAATGAAAAACCCGGAGGGTCGCCGGTACAAAGACAAGCCGGGAAAGTGATGCAAAGCTATCGCGACTTATTGTACATGGATAGCCACATAGCCAAGGGACGTGCCGAATTATGCTATGCAGAGAAATCAGCCTTGAAGCAGCGCCCATTAATTGACGAGGAAATATCCAGACACAAAACCGAGCTGGAACGTGTACATCGCTTACAAAGTGAGGAGACAAAGAAATACCAAGATGGACGGGACAAATTGATAAAAGAGAAAGGCTCGGTTGATGCCGACTTAAAACGTGCCAAGCAGAAACAGCTGGAGTACGAGCAGATGAACATTACCGAAATAATTCGCAGGGTAGAGCAGAAAAGTGCGGTTACCGATGAATTAACACGCCAACAGCAACGGAGGCAGGAACTCACACGTGCCTACGATGATGTCATAGCCAAATACAGTGCACTTATAGAACGGGTAGATACCGACTTTCGAGCCTTTGAGAATGCGCAACACGCATTGGTGAACGAAAGGGAATATGCGACAAATAAGCAGAACGAGAGCTTGATGCAGACACGGCGCAATGAAGAGAACGAGGTATATACGCGTTTTGAGGAGAAATCGCAACTCTCGGCAGACAAACTCCAGCAACTACGAGAGGAGAAATCGCAACAAAACAATGAGTTGCTACGGATAGCCCACGAAGATCCCTATAAAGAAGAACATGCCAAAGCCGACGAGGAACTGAACAAACTGAATACTCGTGCACAGGAGTTGAAAATGTCCATTCAGCAACTCTCTACGCAAGCTGTAAGCCTGCGTCAAGAGGCTGGAATGAAGTTACGGGAATTGGAGTTGGCACAGGCTCAGCCTCTCGCTAACGCACAAAAAGAGAAGCAAGAGATAGAGGAACAAATAGCCCGGCTGGAGTCGCTCATCGAACGGCGCAAAGGTTCGCTGGCCGAATGGCTGGACAGGAACAAACCCGCATGGAAAGATACGATCGGAAAAATAGCCGATGAAGAGAAAATACTTTATCGCGATGACTTGGCGCCGCAGGTAACCAACCAAGGGGAGGTTTCCTTGTATGGCGTGCAAATAGACCTTACGGCATTGGAACGCAATTTCCGTACCCCCGAGGAATTGAAAGCAGAACTGGCCATATACCAAGGAGCATTGTCACAGTGCGTCAAGCGGATCAATATGCTACACCAAGAATTGGCAGAGCAAACGGAGGCTTTGAAGAAACAATACAACAAGCGCTTGCGTGAGATAACAGACCGACAGCGTCTGCAAGAATCCGAACAACTTCAGCTTCCCGCATTCATCAAGAACGCCATGGCACAATCCGCCTCATGGCAAAAGAAGACGGACGATTGGCGTGAACAGCGTATGGTTGAAATCCGGATGAAACAGAACGATACGGCTCATCGACTGGCGCTTTGCGAGGAAGAGATAAAGAAGTTGAAGGCTGATCGTGCGCATCGTCTTAAGGTATGTGAGAAAAGTTACAAAGAGAAGAAGCTTCGGCTGGAACAGGAACTGAATAACTACCGCAACAGTATCGAGACTGAAATAAAACTTCACAAGCAGCAATCGCAGGAACGCCGTAAAGAACTGGAGGCTTCCCAACAAGCGGAGCTTAGCGGAAAAGGCGCCGACACGACAACCATCGGAAAATATGACGCACGCATCCTGCAAATTCAAAAAGAGCTGGATTACATTGAGAAACATTTCCCCGACACCATCCGCTATCAAAAGGATAAAGAGGAACTTTTTGATCGTGAACCACAACTTCGCGGTAGAAAGAAGATGCTTGAGGATGAGTTGGCCACGCTTGAAGAACGTTTCACTTTGCGTAGCGAGAAACTGAACATACAAGAAAAACATCAGCAAGCCTTATTAGGCAAGGGCATCGAAACAAAGAGAAGCTTGGAGGAAGGTTTGGCACAGGCCGCCAAATTTCACGAAGACTCCACTTTCTGCCCACCCGATGTAGTAGTGACTGAAGAGAGGCAGACCTTGAAGAGTTGCGCAGACCTGGTACAAGAGTTGAAAGACCATATCACCGGCCGCATGAAACGATTGGACGATTTTAAGCGGACGGTTAATCTGTTTAAAAGTAACTTCTCGGCCAAGAACACGTTCAGCTTCCACACCGATCTGTCTACGGAGGAAGACTATCTGGATTTTGCCTCCAACCTCTGCGAGTTTGTGGATAATAATAAGATCCTCGATTTTCAGAAACAAATCAGCGAACGCTATACACACATCATTCAGCGCATCTCCAAAGCGGTAGGCGAGCTTACCCAGAATGAAGGTGAGATACATCGTACCATAGGCAATATCAACAAGGATTTCGAGCGCCGTAACTTTGCGGGAGTGATACGCAAAATAGAACTCCGTGCACAACCCAGCAGCGACCGACTGATGCAACTCCTCAAGGAAATAAAGAAATTTTGCGATGAGAACGAATTCAATATGGGTGAAGTAGACCTCTTCTCGCAAATGGATCTGCGCGAGGTCATCAACAGGCAGGCCGTGCGCTATTTGCTCAACCTCATGAAGGAATTGCAAAATGAACCGTCCCGTAAGCGGTTGCTGCTCACCGATACGTTTAAACTGGAGTTCCGCATCACGGAGAATGACAACGATACGGGATGGGTAGAAAAGATATCAAATGTAGGTTCGGATGGAACGGACATCCTGGTAAAGGCCATGGTGAACATTATGCTCATCAATGTCTTCAAAGAGAAAGCCTCACACAAGTTTGGAGAGTTTCGTTTGCATTGCATGATGGATGAGATCGGGAAATTGCACCCCACCAACGTGAAGGGTATCCTTGACTTCGCCAACAGTCGCAACATTTTGCTTATCAACTCCTCACCTACTACCTATAATGTAGAGAGCTATCGCTACACATATTTGTTGGGTAAGGACAGTGGAGCCAACACCAAAGTTACGCCATTATTGAAATATGATAATTAATGTTAGGAACCATGATTGATAGAGAACAGAATTTACGTTTGGGCGATGCCCGTAAACTGTCGCAAATGATGCAAGGCGAGAGCGTGCCCTCTTCCGGGCTTTCCAAACAGATGGCAGAAGAACTGCTCTCCGAGGATTTGATTTGGCAGCAAGTCTATGGTAGCAGAAGAAAATTCAAACTGAGAGACGCAAATGCGTTATCTATCTATTTAGCACAGCGATATGGGATACAAGTCTCGCTGGATGAGTGGATCAAGGTAATGGAGAGTGGCGAAACGGTGAGCCGTGCCAGACAAGTAGAAGTTACATCACGTTCTAAGGCGAAAAGTACCCGTAGTTTTACCGGATTCCTCGTTAAAAGTTATCAGCCCATTGAAACGTCGCTGTATGGAGAACCGCTGCTAATCAACCCTCCGCAGGGACTCTCTCTCTTTATAGAAGATTTCACGCATTTCCGCTTGGCGGATGATGTTACGGTGGTAGGTATCGAGAATGGAGAAAACTTCCAGCATATAGAGCAGATGAGGCATTTGTTCAAAAATATCAAGGTATTATTTGTCTCTCGTTATCCCCAGAGTTCGGATCTTCGCACATGGTTGCGGGCCATTTCCAATCCCTATCTTCATTTTGGGGATTTCGATCTTGCCGGCATTCACATTTTCCTCACTGAATTCTTCACTCATCTCGGTCTTAAGGCCCGCTTCTTTATACCTTCCGACATCGAGACGCGTCTTCAAACGGGAAACACCCTCCTTTACAACCTACAGTACGAACGTTTTAAAGAGATGAAAGTAATTGACGAACGGCTGAAACCACTCGTAGCGATGATCCACCGCTACCGTCGTATCTATGAGCAAGAAGGATATCTTCAAAATAGATAAAAGACACGCATTCAAAACAAGCAAGCTTCAATCCCAAAGTAAGTTAACTTACTTCATCATTTAAGTCAACTTACTTGGCCGCAAAGTTAACTTACTTTTTTTCGCCTTGAAATCTTATAAGTTTTCACCTTTATCAAGCTCTTTTGCCATCCAAAAATTAATAAGACAAAGCTGATTAGCCTTGCGTTTTCGTTCCACTTCTACTATATATCTTTTTTTCAAAGAAAAGGCGAGCGGTTAGGCTCACTTCCGATGTAACTCGTGTGATACCAGCCGTAATCGCATACCGCTCTATATCGTTTAAAAGTATCGTAACGATACCTTTACTTTGGAAGTCCTTGTGAACAAACATCGAATGTAGATGCCCAATCTTCTACCTCAGCTTGCGAATAATCGCACCTGTTCACCACCAATACGGTATTCTGAAATAAAGCTCGAATGCAAAGGTAGGAAAGTTTTTGGAGTAGCAAAACAAAAGTTGCTACTCCTCGCTTACATCACCACTCTCCTCGATGGAATTAATTTCTTGAATGAGTAATGCCTGAAGTTCGTCTTTGGGCAGCAGCAGTTGATACTCGGCAACCCCAATCGGCTTGTTTATATCTTGCAAAGCAATCTCTACATCCAAGTGGTCCTTGTCGGCGCAAAGAATGATACCGATTGACGGGTTCTCATTCTCTCCTTTTTCCAAGCGGTCAAGCAGCGAAAGGTAGAGATTCATCTTGCCTACATACTCTGCCTTGAAGGCCCCGAGCTTCAATTCAATCGCAACGAGCGACCTCAAACCTCTGTGAAAAAAGAGCATATCCACTGCATATTCCTTATTGTTATACTCCAGACGATATTGGTTTCCGATAAAAGAAAAACCTTTGCCCAACTCCAGTATAAACGACTTGATTTTAGATACTAATCGCTTCTCCAGTTCCAACTCCTTAACAGGCTCTGTTATTCTAAGGAATCCTAAGTTGTACGAACTTTTAAATACTTCATTAGCATAGTCGGCATGCGCCATCGGCAGTACGGCATCAAAGTTATTCGTTTTGATTTTCGTCTGACGGGCTGCGTAGGTATTCATCTTTATTGCATTGAGCAGCATATCTCTCGACCAACCTTTTTGCAAGCACTCTTCTGCGTAGAATAAGGCTTCATTAGCTGACAACGACTTATCCAACAGTAGTAAATTATGTCCCCAAGGTAAAACTGCCACAGCTTGTAGCAGTTTTGTATCTTCTTGATAATAACGCTCGTATAGGCGTTTCATATTCCAAAGGTTACGAGGAGACAATCCCATATCCGGAAACTGTTCTTTCAAGTCCACTGACAATCGTTTAACCACGCCACTACCATATCCACTCTCTAAATTTCTATCAAAGAGTAACTTCCCGATATTCCAATATACAGAATTGACGGTAGTGTTTACTTGCCGAGCAACGGTCGTGCGAGCAGTTTGAATCTCAGAAACCGCCTGCTGCAATATTTGAGCGTACTCGTTATCATTTATTCTTATTTCTTTTGCCATATCATGAATCTTTTCAATGCTAATCTATTATATTTTCTTCAGTAACACCTTCTTTGTTATTTTTTTCAACAAATAACATCGGTAACGGAGCACCAGCATATCGGGCATTCTCATGCCTTAACACCCTTTGGGTACGGTGCAAATGTCCGAGTGCCGTGTATGCAATCTTTTCGTCGAATACTTCAGACGAAAAACACTCTAACCTTCCGATAATAGTGCGTTCGGCACGGTTCTTTTCCAAAATCTTCGAACACGTAGCCTGCAAATACCACATTACAATGAAAGGTTTACTTTTGTCCGGCATAGGTAGTATATCAAAAAGTTCTCTGTACATCACTTGCACTCCTTTCAGCCGATAGGTTTGGGATATCAAACAAATCTCCGGCAATAAACAACCCATCCACCTCGTGAACTTTCACTTGCTCTCGAAGCCACGTCAAAAATAGAGTATGTTCACCTTTACGGTCATATTCAAAAAACGTTTGCCCTAAATGCCAATCTGCGGTATGGATTATTTTCATTTATTATTATTTATACCATTCTTTTTTTATCTCATCTATTTTGAGATCTTTCCATTCCTCTTTCCATAATTTCCAATAAGGGATATCATTTGACGATGGTTCTGGGCTACAACGATCTATTTGAACTATTGAAGGTAGTATAACTGATTCACCTATTAATATACACTCTCCGGCTTTGAGTGTCGGCATTTTATCAATAAGATTTCCAAGTGTATCCGGCAACAGTCTCTTTACATAATTTTGATCGTTTGGATTTGTTAATCGCATGGCTAAAAAATTGTTACACTGAGAAAATATTGTTTCTGATATTTCAGAAGGTCTCTGACTAGCTAAGAGTAAAGATACACCATATTTACGTCCCTCTTTTGCTATTCTTTCAATGGAGTGTTTAGATGACCGATATTTTGCCAAATCACTATTGGGAACATATTTGTGAGCTTCTTCATACACAAGTAAGATAGGGACATCGTTATTAATTCTTTCCTCACCATTCTTTGAGCATCTTAGTCGTTTATAAAAATAACCATATTCAAATATTATCCTTGAAATCAAAGAAACGGTAATACTTAACACATCAAATGGAACCCCACTTAAGTCTATAATTGTGATATTGGAATGTTTTGTTTCCTCATAAGCAATTAAATGCTTTAAAGTATCTTCGAATGTAACGTCTTCTGTGATTTCACCTAAAAGAAAATTTAATCTTTTATCATTAACTTTACTTTTTATTCTAGAGATAAATTTGTCAATGCTTCCGTCTGCGTACGTACCCTTTGAATAATTTTGGCTCTTTGGCTCTTCAAATGTATATATTTTCGTAAAGTAATGATTAATTTTAGCTGACTCATCATTAAAACACTGATGCGCTTCTTTTATTGCTATTTCATTTGTCTTTTTATAATCCTTCGTTTCTCTAGAAAGATTTGACAAACAAGTGATTACTTCATTTAAAATAAATTTCACGGGTGTATCAAAAGATATATTTTCTAGTTCTGAATTATATTTTTTCTTGTTTTCAGTTATCACTTTTTGTAACAAAGAAGCCTGATTGTAATTATTAAAATCTCCTGATTCTAAAAAAAGCTCTTCCAATTCATCCCCATTAAGAAGCCAATATGGGAGTATAAGATTATTGATATCAATAAAGTTTGCATCTGGAAATGCTGATTTGTATTCTGAATGAATATCAAATATTATAATATGAGAATTATTCAAACCAGAATATTCTCCTGTTTTTTCATGTGTAGCACTTTGAATTAGTTTCGCTACAGTATGGGATTTCCCTGAACCTGTTGATCCTACGATGGCAATATGCTTATTGAAAAACTTATTACCATTTACAGGAACCGAAATATCTTTATTTGTAGAAAGTTTAGAGAAAGTGAACTTGTCTTTTGCCTCAAGAGATTCTTCATAAATTTTAGAAATTTCTTCTTTCTTAGCAGGCTCAACTTTTTTAGGTGGAATAGCTATTGTATCTCCACCACGCTCAAACTTGTCACCACGAATCAATCCTAAGGGATTAGCTTCAAGAATATACTTTCTTGTTGCATTTCCTTCCTTATCTGCTCCAACTTCAATGGAAAAGTTCTCAATAATGGCAATTAACACAGCATTATCATTGTCTGCGATTCTTAAATATGAACCAACTTTAAGCTTTTCTTCTGCTAAACAGAAATCTTCTAATTTATCTACTGATATTTTTACTTTATTGGGAAATACAGATATTACTTCTGCATTAATTTTTTCTTGTTCTACCATAATAATTATATTATTTTATTGATATGAATTGTTTGTTCAACTAATATCTTGATATGTTCATGGTTCGTATTTTCATAAAAAGGTATTCTTGTATAAAATTGATAAATCTTTCGAGTCTTTTGTATACTATCTATTACAGAATCTAAATCTTCCTTATTGTACAAGATTTTAAGTTTTAATCCATTGTAACAAGTAGCCTTTTTAACAATTGAATTGACTGAAAATTCAGCATCTTTATAATCGTAGCCATCTATAAAAATAAAGTTGTCATCATGTAAACTTTTTAAAATATTTTTCAATCTATTCTCAGGTAAACCATATAGATATACATAAGGGCAGAATGGACTTGGATTTTTTGCTTCTATTTTTGAATATTTATTTCCAATTTGGATTAGTAAAGATTTTATTTCTGTATCAGAAATTATCGAGTCGCACTCTATAACAAAAAAACGTTCAAAAGGAGATAAATTTAAAGGAGAAAAATATTCTCTTTTAATCATTAAGCAATATTCTTTGATGCTTTTTTTTATCAAGAACCACTGGTTGAAAAATATATCCTTACTATTGATTTTATCAATAAATTCACGTTTTGTTATTCTTCTTTGAGAAATATCCGGATTTATCGATAATTCTTTTACTATTCTTAATGAATTATTGTAATAAAAGTATTCTGCTTCAAAATCATTACAGCTAAAGAGTCTTTTTAGTTCATTAAAAATATCAGTCTCTTGCTGTTCAAACTCTCTTGCTGCAATATCTATCTCCAAATTTGATAAAAATGATATTATTTGTTTATCTTCTATCGAAAGACCTTTAAATGCTTTTAGACTTATAAAGTTACTTTTAAAAAATTCTATATTAATAGGTAATATAAGTTTATCTTGACCTGATTTGTAATACCCATAAATCTTATATTTTATACCATTATTAGCTTTTGATAGATAATGATCTAACATATATCGCAATGGTTGAGCTATAACAGAATGATTATATTCTGTTCCTGCATAATATTTGCATTGAATAGCAGTACTTTCATCAACTGTTTTTAAATCAACATCCTCGATGCCTTCAATACAAATGGAATCAGTTTCATTATTGCATTTTAGTAACTGAAGGATAAAATAGTCAAATTGATAATAATATCCTTTGATTGTTGCTATTGCTGAACGTTCTTTTGCCATATTTAAAAGGTTAATTTCGGTAATCCATTCACTATCTCCATCATCTCTATACTTAATAAAATAACGCTGAGGAGCAAATCCAATATATAGCGGGGATTGTCATGTTCCGTTGCCCAGTCATTAGGATTATTAGTGATGCCGCTATCTTTGTGAGTGATGACGGCATAACGCTCCATAATCCATTCGATAGCACTTTTGCCATTTACTATGTATTCATAAGCTGTGGCTGGTATATTTTCAATCGTTATCTGGCTGTTGTATATAATTTTGCTTTTATCCGTTTTGGAGGGAAAGCGCATCTTTTCAACTTGATAATTGATTGTCTCCATCTCGCCTGATTGCATTACTTTTTCTATTTCGCTCTGCGGAATGGTATTATAGGTCACAATGACTCCGGTTGCCGAAGGACGATTCTCATAGTTCAAATGCAATTCCGCTAAGTTTCTTCCTGCTTTGCTAAAACTCCAAAAATCAAGGGCTTCATCCACTAATGGAATACGGGGCAACATCTTTTTAAGGTCGGCGGCAAAGGCGGTGCGATATTCCGTGCTGTGCAGAATGCCGTAAACATAGTAAAAAATATCTTCTTTACTCACATGTGGACCGTAGGCTTTGCGACAACGTTCTGAAATGAAATCGGAGATGGCATCACGACGAATATAATTATTCTGAATGGTGTCCTCGGCATCATCAAACAAAGTTTTACTCTCAATTTTACGTTCCTCATAGTGATACATTGGGAAACATTGAACTCCAGCCTCAAGAAAATTCAAGTCAACAATCGTTTCAGACATTAAGAAACTGTTTAAAAATGAATTAAAACAATTACTATATAATTATATATCATATTGAATATCAGTTAATTAACCGATATATTATTTAAAACCTAGTGGTTACTAAAACATTAAGTTATGGAACAATATTCAACCAACCTCACTGATAAACAGTGGCAATTTATAGAAAAAATAGTGAATACGCAAAAAAGAAGACGAAAATATTCTGTGGTCAAATTATTATATATCAGCTATCGATATTTAATTTTCCAATTCTTTATTTCTCTTTTTCCACAGCTGATAACTGTTAAAAATATTTTGCCACATATTATACATCAATCAGCATATTAATTTGATTATCAATAAATAAGCCCACCTATCACTAATAGTGGGTAACAAAATAGTAACAAAAAAAACGAAGAAATCGCTTTGCGGTGGGCTTCATGTGCAAAGGTAACAAAAGGCAGAATATCCGCAAAAATAAAGCTGGCGAAAAGAGAAACAATCTTTTTCTTTTCGCCAGCACCTATCTTGCTGTCGGTACAAATAAGTTTAGTCCGTTTTGGATATATAGACAAAGGAACGTACTAAACTAATCTGTAACCTTTTTATTATAATACTCCAAAAATGCCACTTCGCCTATTTCACTTAACAGTTTCTGATTCTCAATAAAATTCTGTCCATACTTTAGCCAACGCTTGGTAAAACCTTTGAATTTGGTACATGGAAAGCTGCTGCATTGGAAACAATGTGTTATCTCTTTCTCCAAACAGCATAAATGAAATGTTTTGCATTTTTCACAGCGAGAACTATTTAGCTCGGCTCCTTTGCAAGGTCTTTTTTCTCTCGTATATGTGGGACACCCCCCACAAAAAACACCACAAGCAGGAATACGACCATTATAAGGCTTGACTTTAGTTATTCCCTTTGCCATCCAAAAATTAGTAAGAGAAAGCTGATTCGCTTTGCGCTTTTGTTCTTCCTCTACTATATAGCCTCTTTTTTCAAAGAAAGGGCGGGCTGTTAAGCTCACTTCAGACGTAATCCGCATAATCCCGGATGTAATTGCATACCGTTCTATTTCTTCCAAAAGCATCGTAGCAATACCTTTACCTTGAAAGTCCTTGTGAACAAACATAGAATGTAAATAGCCTTGGGGCGTAATAGATGAAAAACCAACGATTTGTGAGCGTTGATTAACAGCTACAATAAAATAGTGAGTCTTTATCATATCTTCTATTTCAGAGAGATTATCTCCGCACGATGCCCAGTCTTCAACTTCGGATTGTGAATAATCACGTCTGTTTATCACAAGAACAGTATTTTGAAATAACTCTTTCAGCGCAACAGCATCCGACTGCTGAGCTTCCCTGATTGTAAAGTCCTCCTTCATATCTATTATATTAAATTCTTTCCAGTCTTTTTTATTTTGTAGCTATTATAGAATAGACCATCGGAATATTATTACTTAAATGCTTTATCCTATATTTGTTAGGTTCACATTCAACTGTTTGGGAAAAACAATTATAGGGTGAATAATCAAATTCATCAAAAGAAGATATTGTGAGCCCACTTTGTATAAGGCTATTTAGAACCTCACTCAAACTATGATTCCACATCACACATTCTTGCAACAAATCGTTTTCTCCGTCCGTATAGGTTCCATCTTGAATTTCTCTAATTGCACCGGAATTAAAGTAATTATATTCAATCCTTTTAAAGTCATCATCAAACACCCACAAAATCGGATGAAACTCCACAAATATAAACTTCCCATTTGGTTTTAAATAATTTGAAATAATCTTAGCCCACTTACCCATATCAGGTAACCAGCCAATCACTCCATAGCTTGTAAATACAATGTCGAATTGTTCATTCAAGTAAGTAGGTAAATCATAAATATCACAGCAAATAAAAGTTGCATTAACATTTGCTTTCTTGGCTAATATTTTTGCATTATCAATCGCTTTATCCGATAAATCAACACCTGTAACATTTGCCCCAAGTCTGCCCAACGAAATAGTATCTTGTCCGAAATGGCATTGTAAATGTAGAATAGATTTACCCTTTATATCTCCAAGTAAACCAAGTTCTATATCATTGAGAGATGATTCCCCTTCCAAAAAGCCTTTGACATCGTAAAAGTCAGATTTCAGATGCACATCTACCCTACTGTTCCAAGACTTCCGGTTTATTTCTAAATAATCAAAATCCGCATTCATTCTTTTAATATTAAATGGATTATGTGCAAATATAGCAAAAGGTACAGTATATCATTCATTGTGAATTGCACTTTTTACTGTATTTCAGCAAAATACCTCTCTTTACAGGCTAAAACCTTTGCTCCTTTTCTGCCCCTCTTTCGGTTGTATCCTTTGATAGAGTTTGCTAAACTGCTCCCTGAACCAATCGGATACATTTTTTTGATTGATGATTAGCATTAATTTGTTCTTTCCAACAGTTGAATCTGTTACTATTTGTGCAGTCACCTTATCCGTTGCGAAATTCCGTTTGTACTCTTCGGAATAGAGTGTGCCGTTATGCTCTATCTTTTCCCCTAACATCAGTTTTGCTGTTTGTTCAGTTGAGAAACCGACAATATGACATAGCCTTTCCATTCGGAAAAGTTCTTTTAGTAGTGGAAGCCACGCACAAGCCTTTTTAATCATCTGTGACAGCCGTGATATCTCCTTTCGGGCTTCGTCTAGTTCCTTGATATGCTTACCCTGCGCTTTCATCAATTCCCTGCTGTGCTGTTCCCGTTGCTCTTGCATCATAATTTGCAATCTTTCGATGATTTCGTCACGAGTGGCAACTTCCTCATATAACTGCCTGTTCTCCTGTTTCAACTCCTTAATTTCACCACTCCCTAAAAAAGAACCCACCTTTGCTATAATGGCGGTTTTCGCTTCGGTCTTAACGGCTTCCAGCTTGTCGGTCTTGATTTCTTTCTTAACCTGCTTTAGCTGTTTTTCCGCTTCGTCCTTCTCACTTTGGAGTTGCTGCACGTCTGTTTCGAGTTCTCCCGTCTGCCGTTTCAAATCACGGTAATATTGGGCAGTGGTGACGTGCCTTGCTTCCGAACCACGCACACCACGCTGCAACCCGTATTTATCCATGATTTTGGCGTAGTCGTCATGGTAGCCTATCAACTTGTCACGGTTCAATACATCATCAGCACATAGCCGGGCTGCATTCGTTTTCTTTCGGTAGGAACGCTTACCCTCCGTTTGCTTCTGTTTTGCTTTCCTGCGCTCTCCCGTTACTATCGGTACGATGGTAGCGTGTATGTGAGGTGTGGTTTCGTCCATGTGCAGAACTGCTGAAACGGTATTCTCCCGTCCGAAAGTCTTGTGCAACCATTCCATACTGTCGTTGCACCATTCGTCCATACGCCCGTCTTGCTGTATCTTCATCATATCCTCGTGTGTTCCCGATATCATAACACGGATAGCCCTTACTTGGTCGGGGGTAATCTTCCGTTTGATGCCTGCCGACTTGATACGATGTGCTATCGCTTCATCACGTACCGTCACACCTTCGGGAAGTCCCACCAGTTCCCGATTGAGATGTGTACGTGTAGGATCCACATTCGGAGCTATCACCCTGCGCTCGATATGGTCGGACATACGAGCGTCGGATGCTCCCTTTGCTTTCTTGAAATCAAGGGTGAAATATCCCATATTGAATATTGGTTTTTCGTTAGACAATTCCGCTTGCCTTACACATTCGCCGCATGGCTCACGGGGTTTCAAAAGGGGCGATGCCCCTTTGCTCGATAGGGTGTTTTTAGCGGTGCTTGCACTGCGTGAAGAAAACGCCCTATTGAGCTATGGCTTTTCTTACTCAAAAGCCTGTGGAAAGCGTGCGGTAACTACATTCTGAACCCTCTGCTTTTCTTTTTGGCTGGTTGTTGTTCCTGCCTGTCGGCTTGTTTGACTGTCTGTGATTGTTTGGTCTGCTGTGTCAAGTCTGCCGACTGTATCAACCGTTTTCCACACAAATAATCATTCAAATCTTTATAGCCACTATAAATGCGTGAGGAATCACGGACACGGAAACTGTACTCTTTATAAAGTTCCTGTACGGCTCTTCTCCCTGCCGTATCATTGTCGAAAAAACAATGTATTTTCTCATAATTCCCCAACGGGTACAAGGCTTTGGAAAGATTGGAAACGGAGTTCAGAATAAGATAGTCCTGCTTGTCGAAGTCGGGATAATCAGGACAATTTTTCTGTCGCAAGGTCAGAAAAGAAAGATAGTCCATAAACCCCTCGAACACATAGCAGGTTTCTTTAGGTTCTCCAGTCTGCCGTATATGGGTGATGTCTTTAGGAGCTATGCAGCCTTTAAAATATTTATTGCGTACCTCATAACCTCCCGATGCATTAGGAAAGCCGATGGCAAAGTTCCATTTACCGTTAAGCGAGAAACGGACTTCCATACATTCTTTTTTCGCAAGTGCTGTATTTATGCCTCTATCCTGCAAGTATGCAAACAAGGCAGGAGAAGAAAGCGGTACTGTTTCCAAATGTTGGAAACTCGGTTGTGTTGATGACTGCTGGCAAAAGGAAAAAGAAACGGGACGGATAGAGGGGCTTTGCTCCGCTATACGGTCTAAAAGGTAAGGTAAACTGTCGGATGCATAAAGTTCCTGTGCCAATGCAAGGATGTTGCCGCCTTTACCGGCTCCAAAGTCGTACCATAAATTGCGGTCTGTGTTCACTTTGAAAGAAGGCTCTTGTTCCTCTCTCAACGGTGATTTATACCAAAGACTATTACCCTGTTGCTTTATTGGATTATAGCCTAAACTGTGCAGATAGTCTGCCAACTTTATATTTTTGGATTCTTCGATTGTCATAATCTGAATGTATTGGTGAATGAATAATTGAATCAGTTCCGTTTAGTCCGCTATATATACACCCGAACTGTACTAAACTTATCTTGTACTTAATCGTACAATGAAAAGAAGTCCATTCCTTCTTTATATACACACGGACTAAACCAAACTTGCTTTTAGTAGTGGAAATCAGAATTGAACTTGTAGCCTTTTCCCTCTTTTATTATCATGCGCTTGTTTACAAGGAATTTGTTCAAGTCCACGAGAATATTGCGCCCACGTTCAAAACCGATACTTGCGTAACCTTTTTTCAAGGCTGCGATAACATTGGGATAGCCTTGTACTACATCCTTTCCAAATCCGTTTTCCAACGCTTCACGGTGCTGTTGCTCCGTAAGTTCCGTAAGCGGAAAGTTGCGGTTCTGCTTGGGTTGTTCAAAAACATAGTCTTTCACAACTTCGGGCAATGCAGTTTCATTAATGCGAAATGCAAACGGTTCAAAGTCCTTGTCCCGAATGTGCATCGCCTTTACCTCGCTAATATCCACATCCTGCGTGCTTTTGGTTATCTGTAAAACGGTTTCAGCCTTGTTGTTAAGTTCCGTTCCTATATGCCCACGTGTATTATCATCCCCTTTATTCAAGTGTAGTACAGTGTGAATATGCAAATTATACTCACTTGACCACCGCATTAAAAGATTGATGAGGTCGGATGATTCGCTGGGGCTATTGATGTCGTACATCAAATCACGGATGCCGTCTATAATGACAAGACCAATTCCCTCCATATTAGCAAGCATATAGTCTATTATCTGCTTTCGCTTGTCGGGTGTGTATTCCCTCAACACGACAAAGATAAAGTCCTCTCTATCCTTATCGGTAGGAAGTCCAGCCAAACGCATGATGCGTTCCATCACCTTATGGCAGTGGTATTTGCTCTGCTCTGTGTCCACATATAGAATTTTACGTTTATTGTCAGGTAAGTATGCTGAATAGTGCAAAACTTCGTCATTCTTCAACGCTGCCGCCACAATAGCGGAAATATTGAACGTCTTTTTACTTTTGGCTTTACCTGTGGATGCGCTAAAATTTCCCAATGTACCGATAGTAGAACCATTTACCCAAAGGATTTCGGGCGGTACATCGTAGGTGTCAGTAATCTTTAAATGAATAGTTTTCCATAGGACTGCAAAATCTTCTCTTGTCATTGCAGCTTCTTTCTTATTTTCCGTCACTTTCTTGTTTTCCATAGCTTTACTTCTTTAAAGGACGGTTACTACTAAGGATATACTTCTGCGCTTCCTGCTCTATCTGCGCCTGTGTCTTGATGGGATTTTGGCGTAGCCATGCCTCCAAATCTGCCCGTTCAAAAAACAGCATCTTACCCTGCGGTTTATAATGGGGTATCAAGTTACCCGAAGTCAGTTTGTACAGGTAGCTTTTGGAAAGATTAAGAAACTTGCTCGCTTCATCAAAGCTAAGCACATTCTTAGTTAAAAACAGCATCTGTTCGAGTTCCTCAACTCGCATCTCTAATGTCTTATCCATATTGCTTTTTTGGATTAAGTGAAACAATATGAAGGTGCGCACCCTCGTTTTCTTTTCGTTAACGAGGGCAAAGGTATTGAGGATTAGCTTGATAGTGGATTAAGCTATGTTTGAGGTCTTAACCTATTCTTAAAGTCTTTTCAGTTGTTTGATATAGTTGTATATGGTTGCAAATCCTTTCTCATGGGAGATGCCTTTCACGTAGTTGGTTGCTGTGGCTAAATCCCCTTGATTGAGATATTTATCCCTACTTTTGTCTTTGGAAAGAAATAGTTTATTGTTAGCAATGACCGATTGCCAATTAGCGGTAATCAAAGACCTACTACTTAATTCCGAAAAAAGGAAAGCTACATATCTATTATTATTTGACCTTAATATTGCATTAGGCTTACAGGAGAGTATCGCTTTCAAGTCATCAACAGTTACAGAAGCATTGAACATCTTAACCTCATTGATGCAATCCGCAATCAATTCTATCTGTTTGTCATTAAGAATTGAACCAAACGGATTTTCCGTTTCAGCAATAGGGGGTACGGCTTTTATCGGAAACTCGGTGTTTGTTGTCGGCTTCTGTTCTTCCTGTTCCTGCTTCGGTTGCGTTTCCGTCTGCGCTCTGTCCTCTTTCTTTTTTCGCAAGTATGCTGAATATCTTTCCAATACAACAACTCTAACTACTACGGAAAAATAAGGCAGTTCTTCATCATAAACTGAATTGTCCTGTTCGTATCGGGAATAATTAAATGAAAGAGGAGAGAATAAAAGGTATTTTCTTTTTTCATCGGGCATCAAGGCTTCATAAAAACCGCTTTCCCAAAAGAAATCGGGTATCGAGTAAAAATTTTGAATATCATCCAGTACGGAATAACGGATATAAAGTTGTGCCAATTCATCTGTGGTACGAATGTACTCCTGCTGTTCCAGTTCATCAGCCTGTTCACGGTTCAAATATTCAGACTTCGCAACAATGCTATCCGTTATAATTTGATAGGCATGATTTATACAACGGTTAAAGATCCCTTGTATATAGTTGAATTTTACTTTCAATTCCTCTTCTGTCATAATTTTCTCAATAAGATATTGTGTACCTTCACACAATTCAGAACAACACAGAAATTAATATATCAAGAAATCAAATTAACTAACATACAACCCCATCCATAAAAGGCTTCATCCTTGCACTAACACGATACATTTTAAAAGTATTTTATCTACTTATATTCAATAACCTTGACAAAACATCTTTTCTGATATGCTCAATAACAATAATTTCATCATTAGAATTCTATAAAAAATTCGTGCTATTTTTGAGTTATCAAAAAACAACACGATTTTTTTATAAATAGAAAAAGCCAAGCAGTATAATTACTGTTTTACAGTCACAACATATAGTGTTGATTCTTTTACCAACTCACCTATTTCAAGAGTTACAACATACTTACCAGCAGATGGAATTAACAGATTATTTACATTAAAAATCAAGTTAAGATTCCCCACCTCTGTTTGCAAATTACTATTATCAATGTCCATATTAAATGGATTAACAAGATATGCATCTTCATTCTCTTTTTTTATAGAGATTTTCAACGTATGTTTACCCTTTTCCTGATTACCCATCACAATTCTAGCCACAATAGCTAACTCTGGGTGAGTAGCAGGAAATTGGATTGCAGAGATAGTATTGAAAGTACCAACAATAACTAACTTCCCTTGATATTCTTTTGCACTATCGCACAATGTGAAAATATCGACTATCATAATTATTTATTTAATTGTTTCCTATTATTACTATTCGCAGAAAGTCCAAGCAATTTGTTCAAATTCTGAAATGGATATTTGATTCTCCCAACAGTTCGCTTTTTAGTTGAGATGAGGCGACCTCCATGTGTAGAAGTTAAACCTTCTTGCTTTTCTACAGACAATTGACGTTTTACATCAACATATACAGTTATAGCGTCAGCTTTCAATTTGTCTCCAACTTCACCATGTATATTCAGTTCATCTCTTAATATTTTTTCTTCTTCAGAAAGTATCAAAGATTCCCTTACTTCTACACTGCTATTTCTGTCTAATTCATATACTAACATTTTTTTTTGAGTTATGGGATCTTCTCTTAAACCTTTACAGTCCTCCCTACGTGTATAAATCTCACATTTCTGACCTTCCACAGTATCTCCTGTATCTATATATTCCGCCATTCTTAATCGTTTTTCGCTATATATTTGTGAACAGATTTATCATTAAAAGAGAATAAAGCCATAAAATCATCTGTTGTCTCTACATTTTTGAGCTTAGGAGTAACTTGCAAGGCAAATTCAATTTCAGTCAAATCTGCATCAACTCCAGCAGGAACAACATAATCATCTTCATTTTTATCTATTTCTTCATCAAAATCATCATCAGAAATATCACCTCTCAGTAGAGAACTATATAATTTAAAATAGTTCCGTTCTCTTGTTCTATTATTTATTGCCCTAACATACAGGTCTTCAAGTCGATTATCCTGCCCTATTAACGTTCGAGTAAATGCACTTGTAGTAGCAGCACCAGCAAAAACTGTAATATCCTGTCCTACAATAGCAGTAGCAGTTATGCCATCTCCCTGTATGTATAATTGAGTATTTTTATCCATCTCCATAACATTTAAGTATTATAGTCTGCTGCAAATATAATAATATTGCACACAAAAAGTTCAAAAAAAGACATCTTTTATAATGCAACATTTTTTTTTGAAGCAATTTAGCATACAAAACAGCAACAACACACATACTACTATTAAGATTAGTCCATTAAATTAGGTATCAGTTTTATTGCTTCCTCTTTCTTCTTGTCAACTATCTTTGCATATATTTGAGTAGTCGCAATGTTTTTATGCCCCAACAGCTTACTAACCGTATATAAATCAGCCCCTAATGTTAGCATCATAGTTGCATGGGTATGGCGTGCTACGTGAAACGAGATATGCTTAATAACCCCTGCATCTTTCGCCCATTTTTGAAGTATTTTATTTATAGTCCCCTCATGCGTCAAAGGAAAAATCAAATCATCGCCTTTTGCTTCATTTTGTTGCGGCAGCCACTTTAACGCTTCATCGGATATAGGTAGATAAAGCGGTTCTTTGGTTTTCTGCATCTTGATTTCAATTCTTATTCTCTCACCGCTTTTCTGCAAATCGTTCCACTTCAAATTTCTTATATCGCTAACACGCAGCCCACACAAACAACTGAAAAGAAAGGCTTGTTTCATTATCTCATATTTGCACTCTGTACCGATAAGTAGTTTCAACTCATCTATTGTCAAATACTCCCTGCGGCTGACTTCCGCTTTTACCTTACTGGCAAAATCAAACTCTTTTGTAGGATTCACCGTAATAATTCCCTCTTTATAGGCTCTATTTATAGCGGTACGCAGCACTCCATAGTAAGCAATAACGGAATTATTACTTAATACGCCCCCAGCCTTTAACAAACCAAACTTGCTTGCTTTCTTCGCTTGTTTCAAGAAATCCACAAAGCTATTTAAGAAGTCCTTATCTATATCACGAAAAGCGATATAATCCCCTCTGAACAACTTTAGTTCACGGATGGTATTACCAACAGTCTTTTCGTAATTCAAGCTGCCACGTTCTTTAGATTGGCTTCTCATGTTCACTAAATAATCAATCACATTCGCTTTTGACTTATTAGTGTTCTGAAAGCCATGTGCATCATTTTGCAACTCTACTATCCGCTTGCTTTGAATGGCTTTTGCAAGAGCCAACGTAGCTTCGTTCTTCGCCTTATCCTCTCTTGTCTTCTCGGGTATAAGGTATAATTTCAAAAATTCATACTGCCGTTTACCGCCAACATAATTTTCTTTTCTAATAACATCACCAGTATAGTAATCCAAATAAATAGACTGGTTACCATTAGCAAGCTGCTTGAATCTAATCCTTACGGGTTCTTTCAATTTAACTTCTTGTTTTTTCTTCGCCATAATTATGTTCTTATTTTGTTACCGATACAAATATAGCGATTTGTTTTGTTACTCCAATGAATACGGGTAACAAAATAGTAACAAAATGAAGGCATTTATTAGACTAAACAAGAAAACAAGGGAAATAAAGGAAATTACACTAAATAAACATAAAACATTTAATATCAATATCTTATATTTAATGTTTTATCTCATTTTTTCTTTTCTTCCACAACTGCCAGCTATTGATGATGTTTTGCCACAGTACATAGCTTCCGGGGCCAACGGAGGATAGAGGGTTCAAATAGGTGTAAGACATCCAGATCGCTAACACGGTATTTTTTTGTCCCAAGGCTTGTCCGGCGCTAATACGGTCATTGTATTTCTTGCCGATGCGCTTTCCCCAATAAAACTGCGCAATACAGGTTATCAAGCCGCCTAAAGCGATCAGGATTTCTACATAAATCTCCGCCTCGCTATTAACCAAGGATTTCACGGTCTGCCCGGTCACGATAGCTAGAGCGACGGCCCAGAGGTAAAAGGCCATGTCTCGAAGCCCCGCAAGGAAGCGATGGATAGGTGGTATGAATCTACGCAAGAACAAAGCGAGGAAAAACGGGAATAACAGCAATGGGAAGACTTTTCCCAAGATCTTCAAGAATGCGGCGAAGAAAGTAATCTCGGCATGCGGTTCCACTAATGGGAAGACCAGCGGCACGACAATCGCTGCCAATAGATTCGATAATAAGGTATAAGTAGTCAGACTAGAGGCGCTTCCCCCTAATTTACCCGTAATCACGGCGGCCGCAGCGGTTGGGCAAATCAGGCAGACCATCGCTCCTTCGAACACATCCCGGTATTCCTCTCTCATTGGCAGCCAGAGCAATAAGGCGGCAAGCACCAAACTGGAAACCGCTTGGATAAGCAATAGCCAACCATGCCAAGGGCTGGGCATCAATTCCCGGACAGAGATCTTACAGAAGGTCAGGAGCAGCTGGGCAAAAATCAAAAAGGGCGTCAGATACGCTATTAAAGTGTACATGAACGGCTTTGTAGGCTCCAGAAAAGTAACATTGGCGAAAACAAAATACCCTATCGCACCCGCTAACATGGAAATAGGGAGTGTCCATGTCTTGAAGAATTTCAACATAACGCCTATTCTTTTAATTCGGGATGCAAAATAACATCTTTCCACCGAAAGAGGCAAGAGAAACGGGGATTAATTAGGGATAAAGAGAGACGGGGCATGCCCCGTCTCTACATTAGATATTCTTACAGCTTACTTTTAATGTCCTTATCCCGTAACGAGGGATAGAGAGACGCATTGAACTGGCGCCTTTCTTCTCGGTGACGGTTAAGTCCTCAACCAGACGGTTATCCAATTCCACCAAGCTCGCTTTCACGTCTTGTCCTTGGAAGGTTATCGTTTTAGGGGAGGCATCGCTTTGGGCATTGAATAGGCGGATGTAAAGGTCATTACCTTTATAGACCATGGAGACCAACTCGTAGGCATTATTCTCTATCCGGAAAAGGGAACCGGATGTCAAGGTAGCATCGCCACCCAAGGTTGCGACCAAAGGCTCATTGCGTCGTTCGCTTTGTGTCCAAATACGGCTTTTCTCCCAAGTTCCGGCATGAGGGATCAAGGCATACGAGATCTCGGTCGGACGGTCTATGATATAATCCCGGCCCCACAAGCCTTTACCGGCGTATTGTACGTTCAAGGCCAATGGGAAATCCTTACCATGCGCATAGCTGGTCGTATGATCCGTGAATAATGACAGACCGCAAGAGTTATCCTTGCTCGCTACATCCACCCAATTCAAGATGATGTTATGCTTGATGCTATCCCAACGATTGAAAAAGGTATTCTCCAACCGGCTCTCGCAAACATCGAACGGAGCGTCCTTATAAATCTGTTGGTTGGCGATCTGGGTAGGCAGATACACCAAAAGTTTGTAACGGTCGTCATAAAATGCCTTACGGGGATTATCCGCACGGAATTCGATACCCGGCTCACCAATGCGAGGGTTTCCTGTCCAATCCAGTTTAACATTCATATCGATGCGAGGCTCTCCCTGCGTTAACCGGATCGTTTGGGTAAATGAATACTTTCCGATCTTGCCTTTCACAGCTACCTTCACGAATAAGGGCCCTTGCTCCAACACGCTCACCTCAGCCGGTTGATCCATACTGGAAAGGAAACCGCCCTCATCGATAAAATATCCCCGAAGCTCATTGAACCCACGTTCATTCCGGTTATCCACGAATTCCTTGCCTCGTACGGCTTTCGCTTTCAAGCTTTCTATTACACCTCCTTTAGAGGGGTTTAGCACCAAGGTGTATAAATCACTTTCCATGCGAAACGTACCGTCTTTCTGTCTCTCAGCCTTCAAGGTTCCAGACTGTTTATCCTCTGCCTTCCGGATCGCATAAGAGGCATAACCGGCTGAGGGGACTTGCGCACGAAACAAGAGTTTTGAAATGCCGTCTTCCGTCAACCATTGAGCCGGTTGTTTCTTTCCTTGCTTATCAAGAACCACCCAATCCGAGTTTCTCCATGAGACGGGAACTTCCACCGCCACCAATTCATTCCGGTCGGTAGCCAAGGTATTATATACGTACACCGTGGATTCACCTTCCTTTTCTTTCAATAAGGACAAGGCGTTATCAATTATCTGACGGCTGTTTTGATTGGTCACCCCAGTCCAATCCGTAACCGTCTCCGCCCATGTCTTTTTCCCTTGTAGTTGATTGTAAGGAACGATCCAGCAATCATGATGCTGGGACAATAGAAGCGTGCGCCATCCCTCATCGATACGTTCAGTCAGCCATTCCATGCCTTTGTATAAGCGAGCGTAAGCCGCCATTTTCTCCGCACGCACGATAGCGTTCTCGGCTACCCGTACCTCTCCGGCCAAACGCTGCATGACCTGCGTTCCCCACATCAAGCCACCTAGGACATCCTCTTGCGAGAAATGCCAATCATCCTGAGTAGTCCCGACGGAGCAGTCTTGGATGTAATTCCGCCAAGTCTTATAGGCGGTCGG